>Ga0265595_1001018_pt1 | contig 23068 bp, 31 predicted proteins | sample saktaG_15_FD_190148 | JGI IMG/M metagenome (GOLD analysis project Ga0265595, IMG submission 190148) | Saline water microbial communities from Sakinaw Lake, British Columbia, Canada - sak_2013_06_06_50m | ecosystem: Environmental > Aquatic > Non-marine Saline and Alkaline > Saline ...
TAGGGAAAAACAAGAGATAATTTGAAAGAGTAACCCCCACCAAGAAACTTCTTCCCAATAGAAAAATTTATAAAGTAAGAAATTCTTACTATGATATGGAAATAACAAAAATTAGTAGTAAAGGGCAAGTAGTTCTCCCTAGAGAGATAAGAGAAGAACTTCATTTAAAAGAAGGAACAATCTTAGTTGCAGTTAAAAAAAACAATTTAGTTATATTAAAAAAGATTGAAAATCCTATTTTAAAAGAAGATATTGAAACATTAAAACTGGTTGATGAAGCATGGAAAGACATAGAAAAAGGAAGATTCAAAAGAATGCAAAGTAAAAATTTCTTGGCTGAAATTAAAAAATGGTAGATATCCTCTACACAAATAAGTTTGAAAAAGAGATAAAAAAATTGGATTCTTCAATTAAATCTAAAGTAATAAAACAAATAGAAAAAATCATTCAGAACCCAAAAATAGGAAAACCATTAAGATATGATTTAAGAGGAGAAAAAACCATTTACGTAAAACCTTATAGAATTATATACTCTTTTAATCAAAAATCCATAATCTTTCTAAGAGTTGAACATAGGAAATTTGTTTATTAAAAATTTTCGGACTAGATTATAAAGTCAATATAAAGAAAAGCTTAATGTGGTATTCAAGTATGAATTCAAATATCATGAATAAAAATATAAAAAAGAATTTAATAAAATTAAAAGATAAAAATAATTATTCTATAAGTTTTTTTTCAAATGCAATAAATATCATAAGGAAAAGAAGATAAAAGAGACTATATAAATAAAAAATAATAGAACCGAACTTAATCTTTTGTCTTCTCTAAGTTTATTATTTCCAAATAAAAAACATCCCGGGGGGAGTATGGGCAAAATAGGAATTCCAAGAGAGAAATTTATATTATAAAAAGAGGTAATAAAATTTCAGAAATTTTACCCTTTTTCTTTATAATATTTAATTTACTATTTTGAACAGTGCATAAACCAATACTATCATATCCCCGATATTCTAATCGCTTTAAACCTTTAATTAATAATGGAAATGCCTATCTTTTCCCAATATATCCAACTATCCCACACATAATTAATAAAAACTAAAACTTATTTTAAATCTTTTTAACTAAAATAATTACTAAACAATAAACAATAAGAAATTCTAAATAATATAAAAAAAGTGAAAAAGAAAAACAAATAAAAAAATAAAAAATAAATTTATTCTGAATCTAGTTGCATGAAATGAATCTTAGATTTCATTCTAGGTGCAAAAGCTCCTCGAAGATTCATATTGCCTTCTTTAAAATTTGGGCAATCATTTTCTTCACAAAATTGTCCCCTCTTTTCTTTCATTTCTTCATTTCTTTCTCTCATTTCTTGATGTCTTTCAACAAGTTCATTAAAATGTTCTTCATCTTCAATAAACTCTTGCATCTTAACAATTCTATCTTTCATTAAAGATTTCCAGGTTTCATAATTGCCATTTGTAATTGCGGTTTTCATTACTTCCATTTCTTCTTGCATTTCTGTTTTTTCCTCATCTGTAAAATCAGAATTCATAAAGCCTTTCCCAAAACCAAATGCAGAAATTAAACTTATACCAAGAATAGCAATAGTCACAAAAGCGAAAATTCCTAAGATATATTTTTGTTCCATTTTATCCTCCTTATAATTTTATAACATATTCAAAAGAAGATTCTTTTTAAAGAAGATGGATTTAACGTCCACATTAGTTATAAAGCTTTAAATATATATTTTGTTAAAGTAAACCACAATTAAAGCATAATTAAAACAAAGATTAAAATATCTTAAAAATATAAAATGCAACCAGGAATGGGGAGAAGGATTTTTGAAGGTTTTGCTGGACCTCAAATGAGAAATTTATTTGGTTTAAACCTTGGTGCAGAACTATTCTATTCTTTTGTAATAATTGTCTGCAGTCTCATGATCTATATTGGAACTAAAAAACTTTATGAATTAAGTTCTTATACAGGTATAAAATATTTTAGACAATCCTTTTTATTTTTTGCAATAGCTTATTTTTTTAGGAGTTTTATAAAATTTGTAATTTTGTATTTTGGAACAAAAGGGATTTTAGAATTTTCTCCAATCACCTTTGGAGCAACAGGAATAATAACCCAATTTTTATTTGTATATTTTAGTTCTATGGCAATTTTTTATCTTTTATATAGTGTTATGTGGAAAAAATGGAATAATAAATTTCAGAAACTTTGCTTGTTCCATGGCCTTGCTTTAGCACTTGCTTTTATTAGTATATTGTCAAGAAATCCTTTTATTTATTTAGGATCAAATATCTTGCTTTTGTTAATAGTTGCCTTTATAGTTTATGCTTCTTATCAACATAAAAAAATCAAAAAGAAAAATCATAATTTATATTTTATATATTTTTTATTATCTTTATTTTGGATATTAAACATTATAGATGCCTTAATTCCAAAATTCTTTGAGGGGTTCCAACTTTTTATTTATTTGGCATCTACCATTATATTTTTATTAATTCTTTATAGGGTTATTAAAAAAACTGGAGCCAATTAAAAAATGGCAAAGAGAGGAAAATTAGAGATTATAAAAGATATTTTAAATATAATAAATAAAAATCATAATTCAATTAAAATCACCCCCCTATTAAGACAATCTAATATTTCTTCTTCAAGATTTAAAGAATATTTCCTTGAATTAATCAAAAAAAATCTAATTAAGGAAAATATAAATAAAAAGAATAAATTTATTTCATTAACTGAAAAAGGTAATAAATTTTTACAAAGCTATAAAACAATAATTGATTTTATTGAAGAATTTAAATTATAATACAAATCAAAAAAGGTTTAAAAAATTCAAATAAATACATTTAAAAATAAAAGATACCATAAGAAAATATGAATTTCAAATTAATTGGGAGTTTTCCCCATCACTAGAAACAAAAAACAAATTCTTAGTTTAAACTTTAATTTTTCTTTTTTCAACCCCCTTGAAAACAATCCGCAAACTTATTATACTAAAAATTACTTTAATTATATCCAAGATTATTTAAAAAATATGGCGGTTGTAGTATAACGGTTATTACGTACGGTTGTGGTCCGTAAAAAGAGAGTTCAACTCTCTCCTTCCGCTTTTTTAAAAAATAAAATAATTCAAATAAACTAAAAAAATAAGTAAAATGGAAACTGTAAAAGGCTTTAGAGATATAGAAAATTCGACTAAAAGAAATTCAATTAGAAACATAATTGAAGAGACTTTTAAATTATATAATTTTATTCCTGTTGAAACACCAATAATAGAATATAAAGAATTTGTTAAAGGAGAAAACTCAGATGACGAGGCAGTAAGCGATATTTTCAAACTACAAGACAAAGGAAAAAGAAATTTGGCTTTAAGGTATGAATTTACATTTCAATTAAAAAGACTAACGAAAAATAAAAAATTCCCGTATAAACGTTATCAAATTGGTCCAGTTTTTAGGGATGAGCCAATTACAAAAAATCGTTGGAGACAATTCACTCAATGCGATGTAGATATTATTGGGTCTTCATTAAAAGATGAGGCAGAAATTTTAAAAATAACCTCAGAAATTTTGAAAAAATTAGAAATGAATTTTACAATTAATTATAATAATAGAAAAATGCTAAATGAAATATTAGATGAGCAGAAAATTAAAGAGAATTATAGGGAACAAATTCTAAGAGAGATTGATAAAATAGACAAACAATCTGAAAAAGAGACAATAAAAAAATTAAAAAAATATAAAGCAGAAAAAATCTTTACAATTCTTAAAAAACCTAGAAAATATTTTGAAAGATATAAAAATTATAAGGAAATAAAAGAATTAGAAGAATTCTGTAAACTATATAATATTAAAATAAACTTTGCTCCAACCCTAGTAAGAGGGCTTTCATATTATAATGGAACTATTTTTGAAGTAAAATCAGATTTAAAAGAAACTATTGTTGCAGGGGGAAGTTATTTAATTAATAATATTCAATCTACTGGAATCTCTTTTGGATTAGATAGATTAGAATTATTATCTAAAATTTCTATAAAAAATAAAAAAATACTGATAATTTCTTTGGGACAAGATAAAAAGGCAATTAAAATTGCTGAGAACATTCGTTCTGAAAAAATTCCTGTGCAAATTTCTTATAAAAAACCAGGAAAAGCATTGGAATATGCAAATTCATTAGATTTTCCTTTAGTAATTTTTATTGGAGAAAAAGAAATAAAAGAAAAAAAATTAAAAATTAAAAATATGGAAACAGGAAAAGAAAAAACCATTCCTGAAACTCAATTAATTAAATTTTTGCAGAATCCCACTTTTAATTAGGCTTTCATTGGGCTTTCTTATTTCAATAATCAAATTTTTCTTTGAAAATTTGTTATGCTCTTCTTGAGAATATATTTTTATAATTTTAAATCCAATTTTTTTGAGTAGACTAATAAGTTCTTTCTTCTCATAAAGGTAATAATATCTAAAATAAGATTTATAATTTTCTTTCCAAACCATATAAATTTCTTTTTCACAATTTTTAAAGAATTTACAATTGTAATCCCAAACAGAAATCAAAGCTCTGGCATTTGGTTTTAAAATTCTATAAAATTCCTTAAGAGAATTCTCTCTTTTTTTTAAATTTTCTAAACAATGTAATGTAGAAATATATAATCCATAATCAAAAAAATTATCTTTGAAATTTTTCCGATCTAATTTTTCAATGAAATCTACAAAAAATTTTGCAATAATTTTATTTTTCTTGGCGTATTTCCTCGCAGAATTAATTTGTTCTTTAGAAAAATCAACACAATAATATTTTAAATTCTTATTAAAAATCAGATTTCTACCATTTCCACAACCAAAATCAATAATATTCCCTTTTTTATTTTTTAAAAAATCAATAATCTGCGGAATTTTCTTAACCACATAAATCCCCCAAGGTTTTGAAATCTTCTCCCAAATTTCTCTTTGTGTTGGTTTTTTAATTAAATTTTTCTTGAAATCTTTTTTATTAAAGATTTTTTGTGAATTTAAGCTTCTCCCCTTCAAACTTTTCTTTTTTATCATTTCAATTCCCATCATAAAAAACAAGTAATATAGTTTTAAAAAACATTGGGATTAAATTATAGGAAATGTTTTTAAGAGAGCCCCTATAATAATTACTACTCTAAAATATTATTTTAAAACCTTGAAACTTCTCTAATAATAAAAAAAATAAAATGGAACTTCCAAAAAGAAATGAAATAAGAAAACCAACAAAAACACTCGCAGGAGTAACTCCTATTGCAGTTATGTGTAAACCAAAAAAATGCAAACATGGAACCTGTGTTTACTGCCCAAGTTTAAATGTGCCTCAATCATATACCCCTAAATCCCCCCCAGTATTAAGGGCAAAAATATTAAATTATGACCCATACAAACAAATAAAATCAAGATTAAAAGCATTCAAATTAATGAACCATCCCACTGAAAAAATAGAATTAATTGTGATGGGTGGAGATTTTTTAGAATACCCTTTGGATTATCAATATGACTTCATAAGGGACTGTTATAATGCTTTAAATAATAAAAAATCAAGAACATTAGAACAAGCAAAAAAATTAAATGAAAAAACAAAACATAGGTGTGTGGCCTTATGTATAGAAACAAGGCCAGATAATTGCAATGATCTTGAAATAAAACGACTTTTAGAATTTGGTTGCACAAGAGTTGAAATTGGTGTTCAATGTTTAAGCAATAAAATTTATAAAAAAGTAAATCGAGGGCATGATTTACAAACAGTAATAAATGCTACTAAAAAATTAAAAGATTCTGGATTTAAAATAGGATATCATATGATGCTTGGACTTCCAGGCTCAAATGAAAAAAAAGATTTCCAAATGTTTAAAGAATTATTTAAAAATCAAAAATTCAAACCAGATCAACTAAAAATTTATCCATGCCAAGTTATTCAAGGAGCAAGATTAGTAGAATGGTATAAAAAAGGCTTTTACAAACCGTATTCAAAAAATCAAACCCAAAAATTAATAATTAAAATTATGAAATTAATACCAAATTATTGTAGGGTTATGAGAATAATGAGGGAAATTCCCCCAGAGTTCTTAGTTGCAGGCATAATAAGAATAGATTTAAGAAGAGATATTGAATCAGAATTAAAAAATTCAAAATCAAAAAATAAAATAAAAGAAATTCGTTTTAGAGAAATTGGTTTTGCAATAAGAGACAAAAAGATTAATGAAAAAATAGAGACTAAATTAAAACTAAAAATTACAAAATATAATGCTTCAAATGGAAAAGAATATTTTTTAGAATTTGTAAATAAAAATAATATTATTTTTGGCTTATGCAGATTAAGAATTATTAAAAATAACAAAACAAAACAAAAACAAGCAATGATCCGAGAATTACATGTTTATGGAAAAGAATTAGAAATTAGTAAAAAATCTAACAATATAAAATTAAATATTCCGGAATTAAATAATCAAAAATTTATTCAAAACATTCCCGCCCAACATAAAGCCCTTGGGAAAATGCTTATGAAAAAAGCAGAAGAAATTACAAAGAAAAACAAAATAAGAGAATTAAAAGTTATCTCTGGAATTGGTGTAAGAGAATATTATAGAAAATTAGAATATTTTTTAGATGCACAAGGGGTTTATATGGTGAAAAGATTTAATACTTAATTAAGAAAATAAATATTTAAAAATAAAAAGATTAGATTTTAATTATGCTGATGGTGATTCTAGAATACACAAACCATCTTCACATGTTTCACCAAATGGGCAAACACAATCTAAAATATTTTCGCAACCATTTGACAACCCGGTTCCACATTCAATTCCTTCATCTTCTAATAATGTTAAACAAGTAATATCAGGAACACAAAGGGGAGGGGTTCCACCACTATCCACAGCAATTTCTTCAGCACTTAATGGACAAGCATTTTCTCCAATTTTTGTTGCAACTTGAACTTTATCACCAGCTTCTAAAGTAATACTAGAAAAAATATAGGTCCCAAGTTGTTCTAAATTAAAAGGTTCCTCAACTATTTTTTCACCATTTACATATAAAACAAGGCCCGTAACATTTGTTCCTGAAGCACCAGGATTTCTTGTTATAAGAACTGTCTCAGTACTAGAATCTGCTTCTGAAACAATTACATTTAAATTTGTGCAAGAAACTCCAGCAATTATTTGATCACTAGAATCTTTTATAGATTTATTAACAACTTGCCATACAATAACCATTGCTGCTAATACTAAAAGAATTATTAAAATTGTTGTGATAATCTGCGCTTGTGCTTTTTTCATACAACTCTTTTTTATCATATAAAGAATAACTTAAAAGTATTTATAAATGTTTCGTGAAAAAATGTTTCTTTATTTACTGAACTAATCTCTAGGGATTAATATTCAAAACTAAATTTTTTCGGCATACAATAAATAAAATTAATAATAAAGCCTTTCAACTTATAAAATAAAAAACTAATCCTAATTAAATCTAGATTACTAACTATAAAAAAATTAAAAAAAATTAAAAAAAATTAAAAAAAATTAAAAAATACTTAAGCAACAGTATATTCTGTGCTTGGAGAACAAGCTGCATCATTAGAAAGTATTGCACCAATCTTAATTTTATCTCCTGGAGCAAGTCCAACATAAGTAATTAGTACAGTATCTAATTCTTTTAAATTTCCGTCAGGGCTTACTGTATTTCCTTCATTTTCTCCATTAATAAAAAGAACAACTTCCTTTATTTCTGCATTGGAATTTCCTGGACTCCTTAATACAGTGATTACATTACCGTCTACATTTGAAACAGTTATATCTAAACCAACGCAGTCCATTGCACTCTCAATTTGATCACTTGATTGTTTTATAGATTTATTAACAACTTGCCATACAATAACAACTGCTGCTAATACTAAAAGAATTATTAAAATTGTTGTAATAATTTGCGCTTGTGCTTTTTTACTATTCATCTCTTTTCTACCTCCTTTCAGATTCCTTTAATAAAACCAATTTCTCAAAGAAAAAAGAGTTTATAAAGATTCTCATAACTTCGACTTAAAATGAATTTCTTTGTTAAAATTATCTAAAACCTCAAAAAAATCTTTTTGGCTAATAATTTTATCTGCTTCTGAAATTCCCCTTTGTTCAACAAATTTCCAAAAAACCTCTGGAGAATATTTATTTTTTAAAGAAGCAACAGTTGGAAGTCGAGGATCATCCCACCCAGAATATTTACCTTTTTCAATATCTTGCCTTATTTTGCTTGCAGATAGTTCAAAATCTTTAAAATGCAATCTTCCAATAAAAGCAATCCAAGGATATTGTTTTTCTTTTCCTAATGCTTTATAAATCATTTTTTGTCTTTCTGCATTATCTTTATGATCTTTTCCTCGGATGATATGGGTCACTTTCATTTCAATATCATCGACACTTACTGCAAGATTCATTAAAGGCCAAACAAAATATTTATTTCCTTGCAATGGATGTTTTGTTTTATTAATCCTTGCCAATGGAAAATCCCTCATTGCCGGATTTTTATGATTTAGGTTTGATTTAAATCTTAAAACAGCTTCCCCAGAATCATAATTGTTCCCATTGTTTTTATTTAACATTTTTTTCCATCTTATCAATTGTTCTTTCTTAGATAAATTTCTACAAGGACAAGAATTTTTATTTAAAATTAATTGTTTAAATTTTTCTTTCTCACAGGTACAAACATAAACACTATTTTTATCCAATAATTTTTCAACATATTTATAATAAAGATTCATCCTATTTGATTGAATAAGGATTTTTACATTATTATCACATAACCATTTTGCTTCTTCCTCAATCATTTTATAGGCTGGTTTATAGATATTTTCTGGATTGGTATCTTCAATTCTAATATAAAATTTCCCACCATACTTTTTAACGTAAAGAAAATTTGGCCCAATAGCTAAAATATGCCCTAAAGTCAATGCCCCACTTGGAGAAGGAGACATCCGGGTTATAATCCCTGATTTTTTAATATTTAATAATTCTGGTAATCCCTGCCTTGTTTTTCTATATGTAATAAACTTTTCATAATTTTTGAATTTAATTCTTTGTTTATTAAGAGAAAGAAGATTAATTTCCTTAAGACTTTGATTAATTTTAGGAATTACTTCTTTTATATTATTTTTTTTTAACCCAAAATTAAATAAAGAATTTATAACAGAATTTAAAGTGGCAATCCCTTGATGTTCAATTGCATTTTTTAAAACATAAGCTTTTATTATGTTTTTTTTAATTTTCAAATTTTCAGGAATTTCTTTGTCTTTTTTATCTTCCATATTATAAAAGTTATTTATTTTATATAATTTAATAAAGTTATTCTTATTTTAAAATTTATTGTAAATTCTCATATGCTTGATTTTTTCTCATTGATTAAATTATTCTTCCTTGTTGTTTATTATTTCTTCTTTTGCACTGACTATCTCTTCTTCAAGTTCTGATTCTAATTCTTTTAAAAAAAGCTCTTTGTTTCCTTCAAAAGAACTATATAAAGAAACCCAAATTTCCTCAAGATGCCTCTCCTGACCCAACCATAATTTTTTATTATTACTTAAATGTAAAAGTGGAAGAAAGCAAGCTAATCTTTCTTCTCTTTGAGTTCCAATTAATTTTGAATATTCAATTCTATCAGAAATAATTTTTGAATCTTTTGCTGGTTTTTTAGATTGCTTTAAAACAGTTAAGATTTTTACATACAAGGTTCTAATTCTATCTTTTAAATCAATTTTTTTAAACTCTGGAAAATCTATTTCTGAAAGTTTTTTCGCTCTCCTTAAATTAACTTCTTTTTTTATTTTTCTAGATTCTGTTTTGATTGCTTTATCTAACGCCTTCATTAACTCATCTAACGTCACTTTTTTAAATCTTGGAAGCGGGGTTTTTGGGATTAACATTGGAAGATTGTCCTCATCTATTTCAATGGATTCAATTATATTCTCTTTTTTTTGTTTTTTTCCAAATAAAATCTCATCAATTGTTTTTAGATGTCTATTCAATAAAAAATCTGATTTAATCCTCAATAAAAGTGCTGCAGCCAATAAAACTTTGCTAGAAATATAAAAATCAGATTCTTCTAAATATAGAATCCTTTCAAAATATTTATTAGTTAATTGAATAATATTAATATCCCAAGGATCTAATTGTTCGCTATTAATTAAATCATAAATAATCGTATGCCAATCTGGATTTTTATCTGTAATTATACTATAAAGTTGGTTTTGATCTATTCTTTCGCTTATATTTTTCTCCTCTTTTATTTGATCTTTCATTTTACTAAAATCTTTTGCAATTCTTTTATGATAAATTACTCTTTAAATTTATCTTTATTATTTAAATAACCTCCTTTAATTTGTTTCTCAATTTTATTCTGATTATTATTTTTGCGTTTTTGCGATTATTTTTGAACTATTATAAACTAAATCCCTAATTTAAATAAATAAAAGAGAAAAAGGCAGGGTATTAACTTATAAGTGGTAAAACAACCGAAAGCTTTAAATAGTTCTTATCTTTGATTATTTTATCACCTCTTTTTCCCAGAAGAGTCAGGACATATATGTTTTTTATATGACACCGACCCTTCTCGGGTTTGTTAAACTTCTAAAATATATCAATAAAAATATTAAAATGAAAAACCACTTTAGCCTATCTGAAATTGTTAGAAGCAGTTTTCTTATGAAAGAAACCCTTCCAAATCAAATCAGAAAAGAAGAATATCCTTTTCACTATAACTTGAATATTAGGGAAACAGATTATCCTAAAGAATTTGAAAGGGCTGGCGAGTTCCAAATTTCAAAAATTGTTGGGGAATTAATTGATTTTTCTTTTGAAAAAATCTTTAATATTAAACCCTCTAAAATAATCCCTAAAAAAATTGACTCAGAAATATTTAATAAAAAGGTTCCAGAAGTTTGTGTTAGAACAGGGAGAATTAATGGGCATTATTCAATTGTAATAAAAAATAATGGCTCTAAATTGACTCCAATTCAAATAAAAAATTTTGAAAAAGATCATTTAGAAATTACCCGAGCCCTAAATCAATTTGGTGGCAGATTAGAAATTCATAGTGGACCTTCAAAAACTTTATATCATATCTTTATTCCAACACCTTTAAAGAACAAAATTTATTATTAAAATCTTATTAAAAGAATAGATAAACCAATTTAAAATTTTATTTTTCTTTATTTTCCAAAAAAAATTCAGTATAATGGCATTTTCCGCAATAAAGCCGATTTTTAGCCTTCATTAAAAAAACTCCAGGCCCACATCTCGGACAAAATTTTTCCCTCTTTAAAATATCTCCTTCTATGATATATTTTTTATATTTTTTTGAAGTTGGTTTATTCTTATGTGGTTTTTTTCCTTTATTTTCTTTTGCCATATCACATAAATCAAAAAAAGAGTTTTTATATGTTTTGTTTGAAAAAGATTAAAGACAATTTCAAATCTTTTAAAATTTGATATATAAAATTTTTATTCTTAAACTACAAATTCTTAAAAAATTAATTTTAAAATATTTTTAAAGTATTCTTAAAGTATTCTTAAAAAAAGAATCAATAAAGCAACAATTAAAATAATTTTTCCTAATTTAATGAAGAATTTTTTTCTCTCAACAATCCATCTTTCAATCTCTTTTATATCTTCCTCAAATTTTCCTTCAAATTTTTCTTCAACTTTCTCAAGATCTTTTTCTAAATCCTCGCCTAATTTTTTTAACCCCTTATTTTTAGAAGTTTTTAGAATTTTTCTTTTTTTTAATTGATTATTTTTTTTGACCAATAATTTATTATTATTCATATTTCTAAGAAATAAAGAGAATTTATAAATATTCTTATTGAAAAGAAAATTTTCGCTGACACTTAAAATTTATTATTTTCCCGGTTCTTCCTTAGATTCTTCCTTAGATTCTTCTTTATGTTCTTCATTAATTTTTTCTTTTGGTTCTTCTCTGCTTTCTTCTTTAGGTTCTTCTTTATGTTCTTCTTTAAGTTCTTCTCTGCTTTCTTCTTTAGGTTCTTCTTTTGGTTCTTCTTTGCTTTCTTCTTTTTCTATTATTTTTTCATCTTTATCAGAAGATTTTTTTGCTCTTTCTTGTTTTTTTAATTCTTGCTCCTTTTTTCTCTGCTTTCTTGTTTTTGGAATTGTTTTTTTTAAATCATCTGCAGAATCATAAATATCTGCATGTATTTCAAAAACTTGTCTTCCAAAAAAACTTTTTATATTATAAACGAAAATTACTTCCAAAGGTTTATTGAATTCTTCTGAAATAAATTTTTTAACTCCTTCATTGCTTGGCGAATCTTTAGAATCTAATTCAAATATCAATTCCCTTCTCCTTAATAAATCATTTCTAAAATCTTTTTTAATGTTCATTTTAAACTTTAATTGCATAAATTCCTTTTTTATTTTTTTTAAGTTTTTGAGCAATCTCAGAATTTTCTGGATCAATTATTTCTACCTTTCCCTTAAATCTCTCTGTTACTTCTTTGTTTTCGCAATTAGGACAAAAAGCCCCAACATAAATTAATCCACAATTTTTACATGCTTTTTCCTTTGACATTTTTTTATTTTTTGTTTTATTTTTTAGACACTAATTTCTTTATTTTATTCTTATCCCCTAATTTTTGATCTTCTTTTATAAATCCCTTTGATTTTTTCTTTGCTTCAAGAATCCAATCTAATTTTCCCAATCCTGGTTGCCGCATAGTTAATCCAATTTTCGGGCCTTCTCCACGATAAGAGAGTGCAACAATCCTCGCTAAACAAAGATCCCCTTTCTTCAAAATCTTTTTTGAATCTTTACCTAATAAAGCCTCAGAGGTTGAAAAACTAACATAATCATCCATTGTTTGGCTAATATGAATCATGCCCTTCATAGCTCCTAAATTGATAAAAGCCCCAAAATTAGTGATTTCATCGATGATTCCAAAAACTAATTCTTGTAATTCTGGTTTCCAAACAATTAATTTAAATCTAGAATTGTAATATGCTGCACCATCCCCTGGGATAATAATTCCATCACCAACTTCTAAAACTGAAATCACCCCTAAAACTTCTCCAAGTTCTTTATCATGATAATTGGTATATGTTTCCTGGAGTTGCTTTGCAACAGAATCACTAGTCTTAAATCCAAATAGTCTTGGTTCTACCCTAACATAATCCTCAATTTCAATTATATAAAACATTTTAAAAATATATGAAAAAATAGACTTATAAAACTTATGCTTTAAAGACCATTTATCATAAGCCCAAACTGAGAGTCGAACTCAGGACCTTATGCTTACGAAGCATATGCTCTACCAACTGAGCTATTTGGGCAGTTTAAAATTAGACTACCTTGTGCTCATTTAAATTCTTTGGAAGCCAATCCATCTTAATAACATCCCCCACTAAGGTCTTAGTATTTTGTGTTAAACCATCAAACCAGCTAAAGTATGAACTAAAAAAAAGACCAACATTTTCTTTTGTATTTAATTTTAAATTATTATTAGACACAATAAAAAAAGCTCCAAAAAATAAGAAAATTAAAAGAAACATTAAAACTTTCATTTTTCTATTTTTTCAAAATATTTTAAGGTATTATTTATTTTATTTGTTGAAATATTTTTATCCAAGGAAGTCCAATTTAAACTAATAATTTTCCCAGTAATTAGTTTTACATTATTAAAGGCATTTCCAAGCCAAGAATAATAAATATTTGCAGATTCTAAAAGATTCTCTGTAGAATTCGTTTTAAGATCATAATTAACATTTATCAATGATAAACTACCATAAACAAATAAAACTAAAATTATTAAAACTATAATAAAAATTTTATGCTTTACATATTTAATTTTAACAACAAAGATTGCTAAGACCACTAATGCTAATATAATAATCCAACTTATCATCTTGCTTTTGTAAGGGATTCTTCTTATAAAAAGATTTTGGTAAGTAATCCTTATTTTGAAATAGTAAATAAAATTGCCCTAATAAAATTTACCCAGAAGATTTATATATAAATTTTAGTTTGATTGAAGATGACCCTAAAAAAAGATAAAATAACCATTTCTAAAATAAATGATTATTATGATATTCTTATTAAAGCATTAAAAATCGCTAAAAAATCTATTGCAAAACCAAAAGAACAATCTGCAAAAGAAATTTTTTTGATGGTAAAATCCTATATCTCAGACTCACAATATTTCAAAGAAAAAAAAGATTATGTTAATTCTTATGGTTGTTTGAATTACGCTTATGGTTGGTTAGATTGTGGTGCAAGATTAAAAATTTTTTTAGTAAAAGATACTAATTTATTTACTATCTAAAACTATTTGAAAAGTTTTAAATAAACAAAATTGATTAATTAACTATGAAAAAAAAGATTGTTGTGATTAGTTTGGGTGGAAGTTTAATAATTCCCAACAAAATTGATGTAATCTTTTTAGAAAAATTCAGAAAAATCTTGATCCAAAATAAAAGAAAATATAAATTTATAGTTGTTTGCGGCGGTGGAAAAACCGCAAGAGATTATATTAAAGGCTTAGAAAATCAATCCATTAGACAAAAAAATTTTCTCCAAGGTTTTTTAGGCATTTGTACAACTAGATTAAATGCCAGATTTTTGACTTATTTTTTTGGAAAAGAAGCAAATCAAGGGACTCCAAAAAACATGAAACAAATTAAAAATCTTCTAAGATATCATAATTTTATCTTCTGCGGTGCTTTAAGATATGCAAAAAATGAAACTTCTGATGGAACCTCTGCTAAACTTGCACATTATTTTAATACTATTTTTATTAATCTAACAAATATTCCAGGACTTTATGATAAAAATCCAAAAAAATTTAGAAATGCAAAATTTATCCCAGAAATTTCTTACAAAGATTTCTTAAAAAAAGCAAAAGAAATAAAATTTAAACCAGGACAACACTTTGTTTTAGATCAAAAAGCTGCAAGAATTATTAAAAAATATAATATCCCCACCCATATACTTGGGCCAGATTTAAAAAATTTAAACAATCTTTTAAATCACAAACATTATATTGGAACGAGGATATTTTAAATTACAAACATTATATTGGGACTAAGATATTTAAAATCACCAGCATTCTGTTGAAACTAAAATAAAATCTATAAAAAAAGAATATGGAAAATCTTTATAAAATAATTAATAATAAAAATTTGGATTTAGTTAGAAGAGAAATCAAAAGAGAAAAAGAATTTCAAAGAAAAATTATTGTTCAAGCACAAGATACAAAATTCAATAGAAAAATTCTAGAAAATAAAGACGTAAATGTTTTACTTTCTCCAGAATTTAGAAACTTAAATGATAGACTAAAACAAAGAAACTCTGGTCTAAATGAAATTTTATGCAGAATTGCAAAAAAAAATAATATTTCCATTGGAATTGATTTTAAAAAAATAATAGACTTACAAAAAAAAGATAAAGCAAAAATTCTTTCGAGAATAATTCAAAATATCTCTCTTTGTAAAAGAATTGGAACTAAAATTTTAATAATAGATAAAGAAAAATTTTCAAAACAAGAGATTTTTTCTTTTTTCTTAAGTTTAGGTTGTTCAACAAAAAAAACAAAAGAAATCTTTCTGAATGCGCCTTAGTTTATTTTTTATATAAATTTATAAAACCCTTCAACTATTGAAATTTATGCCTGAAGAAAAAAAAGATATTGAAAAAATAATAGATTCTCTCTCACCAAATGAAAGAAAAATAATAAATTTTATTCATCTGAAAAATTTTGAAGAATTAAAAAAGAAGAGTGATTTAGATTATGCAGCAATTATGAGGGCCTTAGAATTTTTATCGAATAAAAATATAATCAAAATAAACATAAAAAAAGAAAAAATAATTGATCTAGGTGTAAATGGAATACTTTATTTAAAAAAAGGGCTACCTGAAAGAAAACTTATTAATCTAATTATTCAAAAAAATAGTATTTCGCTTTCTGATGCAAAAAAAAATTCTCTTCTTAGTGATAATGAATTTGCAGCAGCATTAGGTGTTTTAAAGAAAAAACTCTTTATTGATTTGAAAGATAAAATAATTATTTTAAATTCAAAAAAACAAGAAATTATCAAAAAAACTATCGAGGAAAAATTTTTAGAAAATTTACCTAAGTCTTTTAATGAATTATCTCCTGAAGAAAATTATGCCTTTAATAATCTTAAATCAAGAAAGAATCTTGTAATTTTAAAGTATAAATCTTTAGTAAATTTCTCTTTAACTGATCTTGGTGAAGAAATTACAAAAAGAGACTTATCAGACTCTTCCAAAATGATTGAAGGCGTTACCACAGAAATCATAAAAAATTCTCTTTGGAAAAATAAAAAGTTTAGAAGATATGATATTCAAAGTAAAGTCCCAGAAATTTCTGGAGGAAAGATTTATTTTGTTGAACAAGTAATTGATTATGCTAAAAGAATTTGGACTGAAATGGGTTTTAAAGAAATGGCTGGTGATTTGATTCAACCTAGTTTCTGGAATTTTGATGCCCTATTCACACCACAAGACCATCCAGTAAGAGAAATGCAAGATAGTTTTTTTATAAAAAATAATAGTTCTAATTTAAGCAAAGGAAAAATTGAAGAAAATATAATTAATAAAATAAAAAAAGCTCATGAAGGGGGAATAGATGGAAGCAAGGGCTGGCAATATAGTTGGGATAAAAATATTGCGCAAAAAAATTTATTAAGAACTCACACAACATGTCTTTCTATTAAAAAACTTTTTGAAATTGCTAAAAATAAAGAATTCCCAGCAAAATATTTCGCTATTGGGAAATGTTTTAGAAATGAAACTGTAGATTGGTCCCATGGATTTGAATTTAATCAAACTGAAGGAATTGTAGTTGATGAAAACGCGAATTTTCGTCAATTATTAGGTTATCTTAAAGAATTTTTCAAAAAAATGGGCTATGAAAAAATTAGGATTAGACCAGGTTATTTTCCATATACAGAACCAAGTCTAGAAATTGATGTTTTTCATAAAGAACAAAAAAAATGGATAGAATTTGGTGGGGCAGGAATATTTAGACCAGAAGTAGTTGTTCCGATATTTGGAAGATATATCCCAGTTTTAGCTTGGGGCCCAGGATTAGATAGAATAATAATGGAATTTTTTAATATAAAAGATTTAAGAAAAATGTATGAAAACAATTTTACAGATTTAAGAAAAATAAAGATTTGGAGAAAATAAATGACAATTATAAATTTAGATAAAAAACAACTTGAGAAAAAAATTGGGAAAATTACGCCAGAGATAGAAGAGAAGATTACTCTATTTGGAACACCCATTGAAAAAATTACTTCTAATGAAATAAGTGTGGAGATTTTTCCAAATAGGCCAGATTTATTATCTTTCCAAGGTTTTTCAAGAGCATTATATAATTTTTTAAAAAAACCAATCCTGAAAAATTACAAAGTTGAAAAATCAAAATCTAACTATAAGGTTATTATTAATAAATCGGTTAAAGAAGTAAGACCTTTTACATATTGTGCTATTGTAAAAAATTTAAGGTTAGATAAAGAGAAAATAATAGAGATTATTGATCTGCAAGAAAAATTACATGCAAGTTATGGGAGAAATAGAAAAAAATTAGCGATTGGAATTTATCCTCTAGATAAAATAACATTTCCAGTTAAATTTTTAGCAAAAAAACCAGAAGAAATAAAATTTCAACCTTTAGATTCAAATAAAATAATGACTGGAAGACAAATTCTTTATCAAAATCTTGCTGGGAGAAAATATAAAGAACTTTTAAACAACTGCAGAGTCTTTCCAATTTTTCAAGATTCTAAAGGAGAAATACTTTCAATGCCCCCAATAATTAATTCTAAAAAAACTGGGAGAATTGATATTAAAACCAAAGAAATATTCATTGAATGCTCAGGATTTAATAGAGAATATCTGAAAAAAACCTTGAATATAATTGTCTGTGTCTTAGCAGATTTTGGAGGAAAAATCTATCCTGTAGAAATCCTGGATAAAAAAAGAATAATTTCTCCAGATCTCAAAGAAATAAAATTAGGATTTTCTATTAAAAATTTGAACAAAGTTCTAGGATTGAATCTTCCTGAAACCAAAATAAAGTTTTTATTATCCAAAATGGGAATTAATTGTAAAAAAAACAAGGCTATAATCCCCCCATATCGGGTGGATATTCTTCATGAAGTTGATTTATTTGAAGAAGTGGCAATTGCATATGGATATAATAATTTTAGCTCATTAATCCCTAAAATTTCAACAATTGGAGGCGAAAGTCAATTTAGAATATCAAAAAGAAAAATCAGAAAAATTTTAATTGGATTAGGATTATTAGAAATTTCAACATATCATCTTTCTACAAAAGAAAAACAATTTAAAAATATGAATATTAAGGACTTCAAAAATAAAATAATTGAATTAATTAATTCAAAAACTGAAAATAATATCTTAAGGACTTCATTATTAGCACAATCTATTGATGTTCTTTCTAAAAATTCTGATGCATCTTATCCTCAAAAAATTTTTGAGCTAGGAAAAATTTTTGAAAGAGAAGAAGGAAAGGAAACAAAAATAAAAATCAAAGAAAAACAAAACCTTTGTGTTTCATTATGTTCTGAAAAAGCAAATTTTACTGCATTAAAGCAAATTTTAGATTATCTCTTTAGAATGTTTAATAAAAATTATGACTTAAAAGAAACACAACATCCTTCATTTATTGACGGAAGGACAGCAGAAATCCTAGTAAATAATAAACCAATTGGAATTTTCGGGGAAATAAAACCCTTTATTTTAAAAAACAACAAAATAAAAATGCCAACTGCCATTTTAGAAATAAATTTAGATTTTTTGAAGGATTAATAAAAAAACGAACTAATTTTTTAGAATGATTTATTACATTTTAAGAGAATAAAAAAAATATATAATCCTATTAAAAATTATTCTTTAAATTACTATTAAAAATTATTCTTTAAATTACTATCAAAAATCTGCAAACCTTATCCGAAATAACTATCAGAATTATCTTTTTTCTCGCTTATTTCTTCTTTGATAAGTTTTCTAATTATTTTTGAGAGGTTTATTTTGATTTCTTTATTAAAAACATTGAAAGTTTTTATGATAAATTCTGCTTCTTTCTCTGCATCATAATTCAAATCTAATAAAACAACTTCTAAATGCATCTTTCCAAGTTTTTCATAAAGTTCAAGTAATCCTTCTTTATCAGAATTATTTAATTTTCTAGTTAATTTGAATAAGAACAAAGGATTATTGCCCGGATTTACAAGAATTTCTAAAAATCTAAGATATGAAATTATTTTATCAGTTATTATCTGTCTAACTTTTCTTAAAAAAAGGTCTGTTTCTTTAAGTTCTAAATGCCCAATATCAAAAAACTTGTCTAATTCTAAAAATTCTGGTAAGTTATACTTTACTTTATATTTATCATAATCTTTTTTTACAGGAATTAAATCTTTTTCTTCATTTGATTTAATCTTATTTTTTTTATTTTCTTCTCCCTCATCTCTTTCATTTTTTTCATTTTTTTCCATTTTATTAATTTTTGGCTATAATTTTCTCAATTATGAATCTAGAATTATTAAGATTAGAAAGAAGCCCAGAAATAATTAAATCCCCTACTGCTGCTTTCAAAATCCCATTTAGAATTGGAATTCGGGAATGCTCTGCAAAATTATTAATGAGTCGATTTATTTCATCCTGGTCTAATTTTATTTTTGTGATATTTATCTGGCCATATCTTTTAACTAAAAGATTTTTTCCAGGACCCATACATTCTATTAATTTAATCGAAGGATCTTTCAAAAGAATTTCTATTTTTTCAGAAACAAGGTAGGGTGGCCTAGGATTAATCACTGGATTTATTTCTTCTAAATTCTTTGTTCTTTTAAAACTTTTTTGATTTAAATCAAAATTGCTTGATAATCCTTCGACTCTTTGGGGTCTTAAAACAAAAACCTTTCTATTTTTTCTTTTTTGAAAAATATTTCCTTTTCTAAGGGGAATTTTAGGAATCACCCCCTTATGAAGCTTATAACTTTTGATTCTTTTATCTTTTAATTCATCAAGCAAGTCAGTTTTATTTAATGAAAAATTTATATTCCCTCTATTCTCATCATTTCTTTCAAGTTTTTTACTTACTTTATATCCAGAAATTGGAGTCTCAAAAAAAACTTCAGCATTATTAAAATGACCGAATACTTCCTCTTTTTCTTCCCCCCTAATTAATTTTTGCTTAATCTTTTCAACTTCTACATTTTTTTTTGCTTGGTTTTCTCTTATTATGCCATTAATTATCTCTGCAGTAAATTTTTTAAGAAATATTATTCCAATTTGGCTTTTTATTTGATTTATTCCCATCTGTATCTTGATAGGGGTTTGGCTTTAAATCTCTCAGAAAATTGAGAGTTTAATGAAGTTTCATCTTTATAAAAATTTTCTTCTTTCCTATTTTTAATTTTTTCTTCCATTAACATAATCCCTTTGGCAATTATCTTATTTTGATCTAATAATGAATCTAATTTATTTAAAAATTCTGAATCATTATTCCTTTCTTTATTATTTTCTTTATTATTTTCTTTTTCAGAATATTTTTCAATAAAGGTTTTAGCAGAAATTTCGAATAATTGCAATAATTTAGAGATATTTGATGATAATTCTTCGAATTTTATAGATAAATTTGTTAATACTTTTTGTAAACTTACAAAATTATCAATAAGTGCTTGTTCAACATTTGTTTTCCTTGGAGTTTTCCTTGGAGTTTTCCTAGGAGTCCTTTTAGAAGTTCTTTTAATTAATTCTTTTTTCTTTTCGATTGTCTTTAAATTTTTTGCTTTTCCTGATTTCTTTACCATATTTTATTTAAGAAATAGGAATTTATAAAGATATGCAATTTACAAGAAATAAGTTATTATTTCCCTAAAGATTATCAAAATTTAAACTAAAATTACCACAATTTATTTTAGGGATTATCCTCAAGCATAAAGAAATAAATAATTTTTAGATGGGTTTTATTTAAAAAAATTCAAAAAAATTCAAAAAAGAAATGAAATGCTTGTAAAACAAATAATTATAAAATGAACATTCCAAAACAATAACTTTTATAATTTAAAAAAATCTACTTTATTTATGTCTAAATTAAAAGAACCTGTTGAAAAACAAAAAGAAAGTAATAGAATAATGACTGGGAGTTATGATTTAAATAAATGGTTTTCTGGGGGATATGAAAAAGAGATTATTACTTTATTTTACGGCCCTTCTGCAAGTGGGAAAACAAATTTTGTTATTTTAGCAGCATGCCATATTGCAAAAAAAAGCAAAAAAGTAATTTTTATTGATACTGAGGGTGGGCTTTCTTTAGATAGGATAAAACAAATTTCTGGGGGAATTCCAGAATTTATTCTAAAAAATATACTAATTCTTAAACCAGTTAATTTTGAAGAGCAAAAAGAAGCATTTATGAGGCTCTTAAAAGAATTGAAAGATCAAAACAATAATATTGGTTTAATTGTTGTTGATTCTATGACTATGCTTTATAGACTTGAATTAGCAGAATCAAGAAAAAAAGGTTTAGAGGCCATAAGAGAAACAAATTCAGATTTAGCTAAACAAATGAGGGCATTATATGAAATTGCAAGACAAAATAATCTCCCGGTATTAATAACCAGCCAAGTTTACAATGAATTCTTAAGCGATAAGGATTTTGCTGCTGGAAAAGAGGCAAAAATGAATATTGTTGGAGGGGATTTATTAAAATACTGGAGCAAAACCATAATAGAATTAAAACTTAAAAATAATAAAAGAAAGGCAATAATTAGAAAAAGCAGAAGTTCTCCTCAAAAAGAATTAAATTTTGAAATTGTAAATGAAGGAATAAGAAAAAGAAGGTGGATATAAATACTTTAGAATGAATAAATAAATATGGGCACAGGGGGAATTGCACCCCCATCGCTGGTTCTGGAGACCAGAATTCTAACTATTGAACTATGCACCCAATCAATTATCTTAATTTTGTTTCTTTTAAAAAGATATTGATTAAAATTGTAAAACAATAAATAAGCAGAATAAAAATACTTATCACTATATCAAAGATAAACCTAAATTTTTAATGGAAAATTTGGGGGCCATTATTCCTTAGATAACCAAAAGATATATATATAAATTTATTAAAAGTTTAATGAAAAAGATAAAGAAAAAAGGGAAAAAATTTTGGATTTTAATTATATTAATCTTTATTTTATTAATAATCAGTTTTCTACCAATAAAAAAGATTTGCATCGTAACAAATCCGGATTCTTGTAATTATTATAATTTTTGGCAGATTATTTTTGGGAAAGTAAAATATTTGCAATTTGAAGTAGAAGGCAGTGTAAGCAAACTTACTTGTGAAGAATTAACTGGTTTTAATCAAATGACTCAAATTGACGAAATAAATTATGGTTGCCCAGAAGGAACTATGGGAATAAAAGCAAAAGATTCATGTAAATCTTGTATTTGCTGTGTTCTAACAAAATAAAAAAGTTTCTTTCCCCCTTATTTTTTTATTTTTTGCATTTCTTTGATTTCTCTTTCAGAAATAGCGCAACCATGATATTTTATCCCATAAAGCATTGCTTCTAAAGCTCTAGGGTCCTTTAAATTAAGTAAATTTTTCTTACTTGCAAAATAAATTAATTCACTTGAACGAATTATTTTAAAATCTTTAAATATAGAATAAGAATCTTTATTTGCTAAAACCTTACTATGTAATTTTTTTTGTAACAATTCCTTTAAATTTTCTGGATTTTCACATAACATCCTTGTTGTTCTCTCATCAACAACAATCAAATTTGATTCTTTAATAAATTTAGACAAAGCTAAAGATGCCAATTCTCCTTCATCAATTAGATGAATAAATTGTTTTTTTGTTTTAAAACAATTATTTGCAGTATTTTTTAAATTATTTTTTATTTTCTCGAACTCTTTTGCTTGACTTTCATTTAATTCTAAAAGTTCTATTACTCCTTCTTTAATTAATTTATTTAGTTGCA
>Ga0265595_1001019_pt1 | contig 23055 bp, 12 predicted proteins | sample saktaG_15_FD_190148 | JGI IMG/M metagenome (GOLD analysis project Ga0265595, IMG submission 190148) | Saline water microbial communities from Sakinaw Lake, British Columbia, Canada - sak_2013_06_06_50m | ecosystem: Environmental > Aquatic > Non-marine Saline and Alkaline > Saline ...
TTCAATTCATCCAGCAGATCGCTGTAGGCTTCCAGCTTCTCCCCCACCTCCAGAGCAAACTGCTGGGCGGCCCGAGCCCGTTCTCGCTGCTTCTCCAGGGCGGCCACGAAGCCCTCTTCGTCCACCGTGAATCCCCGCTCTTTGGCCACGTCCCTGGTCAAGTCCAACGGGAAGCCATAGGTGTCGTACAGCCTAAACGCCTGGCCGCCCGGAATCACGGACTCCCCTCGCGCGCTCAGTTCATCAATCAGGACATCAAGCAAATTCAGTCCCACATCCAGCGTGCGCTGAAAGCGCTCCTCCTCCTGGGTGATGGTCTGCAGGATGAACTCCCGCCTGGCCTCTAGCTCAGTGAAATAGGGCCCCATTTTCTCGATCACCACTTTGGCAACCTCACTCAAAAAGAGACCCTGAAAGCCTATCTCGCGGCCAAAGCGAGCCGCACGACGCAGGATCATCCGCAGCACGTAGTTGCGCCCCTCGTTGCCCGGCAACACGCCATCGCCCACCAGGAAGGTCACTGCCCGGCCATGGTCCGCGATCACCCGATAAGCCACGATGTTCGCTTCGCGCTCAACGTCGCTGTGGCCCAGCATTCCTTGAACGCGGTCCATGATTGAGGTGAACAAGTCAGTGTCGTAGTTGGAGACGACGTCCTGCAAGACGGACACCAACCGCTCGAAGCCCAGGCCAGTATCAACGTGCTTAGCGGGCAGCTCGTGGAGAACTCCGCTGTTATCCTTGTCGTACTGAATGAAGACCAGATTCCACAACTCGAAGTAGCGTCGGCAGCCGCTATTCACACCGCAAACGTGATTGGGATCATCCTGAAGATCACAGGCCCCCTCCCCCCTGTCGAGGTGGATTTCGCTACAAGGGCCGCAGGGGCCGGTATCGCCCATTTCCCAGAAATTGTCCTTGCGGCCAAAATAGGCGATGTGCTCAGGATCTATGTCTGTTACCTCCATCCAGTGACGAGCTGCCTCCTCGTCGGTTTCCAATTCGCCCTCTTCGTCTTTGAAAACCGTAGCCCAGAGCCGATCTTTGGGCAACCCCCACACCTCGGTGAGCAACTCCCAGGCCCAAGCGATGGCCTCCCTTTTGTAATAATCGCCAAAAGACCAGTTGCCCAGCATCTCGAAAAAGGTGTGGTGGTAGGTATCGTACCCCACATCCTCCAGATCGTTATGTTTGCCGGAGACCCGCATGCACTTCTGAGTGTCAGCCACTCGCGTATACTCTCGTTTCTCCAAACCCAGGAAGACGTTCTTGAACTGATTCATTCCAGCATTGGTGAACAGCAGCGTGGGATCATCGCCAGGTACCAACGAGTCACTGGGGACTATAGTGTGTTCCTTGCTGGCAAAGAAATCCAAAAACGATTGCCTGATCTCTGCGCTGGTCATTGACATGGCCAATTCTCCCCTGTAAACTATGATCGTGGAGTTCGAAGCTCAACTCCTGCACTAGCGGCATCATTTTAGCCCAAGTTAGCCATAATGTCAAACCCATATCTCCTGCTTGCCGCCAGGTTGAGTTTCCGAGCCAGCTTGGGTTTACTTTGTGCCGTGTAATACTACATATAGTAGCATGAATGCCCACCCACCTACTACATAAGGTGTCAGGTAAGCACGTTAGAAAAAAGTCAACTCTGCTCAAGTTTTCATAAAATTGCCCCTTGCAATTTTAGTGATTTTATGGTACAATTATATTGATTAGATGGACTTCAAGGAGTTCATCGCCACCTGCCCGGGCATCTCTACTTCGGTACCCACATCCACACTGCAGGGGCCAAGAGATGGTATTGAATCCATCCAGCGAGGCGTCTACTTACCCATCATAGCGTTTCAGAAAATAATCAATAAGGAGCAAGGGGGCAGGAGACAAGGGCAAGAAGCCCGGCCATCTAACCCCGCAGTGAAATGAGATACGACGATTTCGAGCTATTGGTAATGGAAAAAGGCGCCGAAGGGTACCCCATGCGAGTGATCTCGGCGACCGCAGGCGAGGCACAGGGAATCCTCTCTTTCAACTCCGCCTCCGACGACTTCCAGCATGCTCTGGCAAGGATCGAGGCTGAAGAAACCGACGAGGAGCTGTTCATTGATCTGGGCAGAACGCTCTTCCACAAACTATTTGATGACGGCATAGAGGATGTCTATAGAGCCAGTCTGGGACATGCCAGAGCGCAAGGAAAAGGCCTACGTATCAGGCTGCGCCTCGAACCGCCCGAGGTTGGTGCTATCCCCTGGGAATACCTCTATGATGAGCTGAACGATTTCTTCCTGGGCGTGTCGCCAGAAACCCCCATCACTCGATACATCCCAATGCCTGAGCCTCCCCGCCCTATCACCATCTACCCTACACTTAGAGTGCTGGCGGTCATTTCCAATCCTGTCAACCAGGCCGAACATGGTCTGCCAGAGCTGGATGTAGAGAACGCCAAACGGGTCTTGAATCAGGCTCTGGAGGAATGGGAAAGGGAAGGCCTGGTGCAGTTAGAAATCCTCGATCACGCTATTGCCAGCGAAATCCGGGAGAAGCTGCGCCGGTACCAACCGCACATTTTCCACTTCATCGGGCACGGTACTTTCGAAGACGACAAAGCGTACCTGGTTATCGAGGACGATGACTACCGATTGCGGTTGATCAGTGACAGAACCTTCCGCGAGTTCTTCCTCGGCAGCGACTTCACCAAACTGGTGGTTCTCAACGCCTGTCAGAGCGCGACTGCTTCATCAACGCAACCAATGGTGGGGTTGGCTCCCAATTTGGTGCGCCGAGGGCTGCCCGCAGTGGTAGCCATGCAGTACAGCATCTACGATGACACAGCCATCAAGTTCTCCAGGGAGTTCTACCGCACCCTGGCGGTAGGCTTCCCCGTGGACGCGGCCATATCCGAGGCCCGCAGAGGGATCTACATTGACTGTGGGGTGGAGAGACGAGACTGGGGCATCCCTGTACTCTTCATGAGATCTCCGGATGGGGTTATCCTGAAGCTCACCAAGCCCATCGCCAGACCCCTACGACTGGAATCCATCCCCGGCAGCGGGAACTTCATTGGAAGGAAGAGGGAGCTTAACGAATACCGAAGTAGGCTCGATTCTCAGAGCATAGTGGTTATCGGGGGTACAGCCGGTGTGGGCAAGACCATGCTGGGCGCTCAGATAGTGACCCAGCAATCTCAAAGAAAGGTCTTCTGGCATACCTTCCACAGAGGCTTGAACGACAACCTGGAATCGGTCATCTGGGCTCTGGGAGGATTCCTGGCCACAAATCATGATGACGCATTGCGGATATTCCTCGACCTCAACATCGAGAAACTAAAAGAGGAGGGATATCGGGTAAGCGAGGCCATCAACCTCCTGATCTACAGCCTGGAGCAGGGCGACTACTTGCTGTGCTTCGATGACTTTCAGATGGCCGATGAAGACGCAAAGATCAATTCCTTGTTCGAGATATTCAATGACCGACTACAAAACACCAGAGTCATGGTGTTGAGCCGCCAAAGACCCCGCTTCGCCGACACGATCGGCTTAGACTATGAGCCTCTAACGGGCCTCAATGAAGCGGATGCCAAAGTCCTGCTCAATAGAAGTGCTATCCACTTGGGTGCAGAGCTCTTCGCCAAACTCTACGAGCAGACCCTGGGAAACCCTAAACTCCTGGAGTTATTCATCACCTGGAGAGAGAACAAGCCACGGAAGGACGATGAGGTTAGTGAATTCATCAACCAGGCGTTTGGGGAAAAGGTGGAAGACTATCTGCTAAAGAACGTTTACGAAACCCTGTCAGGGGAAGAACAGAGACTACTCAAAGTAATCTCCATCTTTAGAGCGCCCGTGGACAGAGAAGCAATCGGCGAAGTACTGGTTGAAGAAAGCATGGCAGACGTTGACCACGTCCTGGACGCTCTCGTACACAAGTATGCGGTGCAAGAGTCTGAATACGGGGAGAAATATCTCCACTCCCTTCTGGAGGAGTTCTGTCACGACAGGCTCCAGACCGATACCCCATTCAGGACGAGATTGCACAAGAATGCAGGCCGATACTACCACGACCAAGAAGATTACCTCGAGGCAGCGCACCATTATTTCGAAGCAAGGGAATATCAGAAATCGGCAGAAACAATCATTGGAAATCTGGACCAACTGATTTACGCTGGTCAGTCCGGCGCGATAGTGGGGCAACTGGGAAAACTCGGTCCCGACTTGCTAGATGCAGAGACCTGGGCATCAGTCTGCATAGCTATGGGCGATGCCTGCATGATAGCAGGTGAATTCGATGCCGCTATAGAAAGCTACCAGGCCGTTCTGGAAGCCAAGCTCCATCTGTCGGACCCTCGGAAGATAGCAGATGTCAAGCGAAAGATTGGCCTCAGTTATGAAAGGAAAGGACAATACGATCAGGCGCTAATGCATTTCCATGAGGGAATTCAAATATTGGGCGAGGATCTTTCAGTTGAGACAGCAAGAATCTATGAGTGCCTTAGCTGGGTTTATGCCAACCAGGGAGAATACGAAAAAGCAATCGAAAGTGCTCAACAAGGTCTCAAAATAGTCGAAGGAACGGGATATGAAAAAGAGACTGCCGATTGCCACGATGCTATCGGGTTTGCTTATTTGCGAAAAGACGACCACGATAGAGCTATCGAGCATTACAGAAAAGCCCTGGAAGCAAAGAAGAGGATTGGAGCTAGACTTGGCATCACGGGATCATACATCAAACTTGGAATCGCGCATAAATACAAGGGCGAATATGGTAAGGCAGTCAAATACTACGCGGATAGCCTGGCAACATCTGAAGAAATCGGAGACATTGCTCGCATTGCTGTCTCACATGGTGAACTGGGCTTTGTACAAGATGTCAAGAGCAACTACGACGAAGCAATTTCGCACTACAACAAGGCTCTTGTATTATTCAACCGGCTGGGACACAAACCGCTGGTAGCTATAACACATAACAACTTGGGGAAGGCTTACAGGGGCAAAGGTGAATACGATCGAGCAAGGGCGCATCTCGACATAGCATTGAAGATGTACGTTGATTTCGAGGACAAAGAGGGTCTGTCTGATGTATATAGAATCCTTAGCGAAATCAGTCTATGCCAAGGCGATGTGGACCAGGCACAAGAGCACTACCAAAAAGCCATCGAATTGGCAGTTGAGATAGGCTCCAAGTACGGCGAGAGTTGTGCCCATAGAGCGCTTGGGAAAATCCGAGCTGCGACAGGCAATCCCGATGAGGCCAGAAAGCTCCTGAATCTGTCACTGGACATCTTCAGGGAGCTTAGCGACGAAGGAGAAGTAGCTTACACCCTGAGCGACATAGCGAGCTTCGAATACGGTACAGGAGATGCCAAACGGGCAAAAGAGGCCTGCACTGAGGCACTGGAGATGGCCGAGGAGTTGGGGATAAGCAAGATCGTTGAGAAGATGACTGATCTGAAGGAAAAGCTGACTTAGAAACAGTCTATACACATCTGACCCCCTGGGCTCGCTACGCATCACCCAGGGGGTCTTTTATTTCGACAGGCTCAACACAGGTTTATCTCTGGAGCTGGAATATCCAAACGGCTCCGTTAGAGTAGACAGGGCGATAGTAGGAACTGCCCATGAACATCTGTGGAGTGATACTTCCCCCGCGAGCGCCTATGTAGACGTGAGTCACGCCGTTATCGTCCAGGAGTTGGCGTGTGCGCGGGAAGTCCTCCTCCACCTCATCGAAAGACTCTATGGCGATGATCTCCTCCGCCAGGTCATTGATCCCCTTCACGTACTCAGCAGAGCCATAGATGTAGATTGCCGGGGGCAGGATTGTGTCGCGCCCGGTCAACAATGGTATCCAATAGCCCCCATCATTGCCCACGTAAGTGCCGCCTTGCCAATGGCGCACGTTGATCAGGAATCTGGCATCAGAGGGGGCGTGACGGCGGATCCAGTCCATGGCCGCCACGTCGTCACGGGTCGCCAGCACGGTGGCCGGGTTGACAATAGACAACATCCCGCCTGCTCCCCACAGGGCAACGAGGACGATTGCAATGGCAAGCATCAAATGTTTGAGGTTGGAGATTGGAGATTGGATATTGGGTATTGAGTATTGAAGAGAGGCCAGAAAGTAGCCGCCTAGAATGGCGAAAGGTACGAACAGGGCAATGGCCAACGAGTCATTGTTGATCAGCCAGGTGCTGGAAAAGCCCAGGATGGTGGGATTGGTGATCACAATAGCAAGGGCCACCCAAAGGGCCGTCAGGATAACGGCCCGCTCCCGCTTGTAGAGGCCCCAGAGGAAGCCACAGACGGAGAGAGCGATCAGCCCCCGGTTACGCCCGATCATGATCAGATCGTAGGAGGCAACGTTATACGAAGGTGCGCCTTGCATTCTGGAGGGCAGCGTCGCCAGGGGCAGCAGAGCACGAACTAGATTAACAAGCCAGGGCAGGGTTAGCAGGGCAGCCAAAAGGCATATCATGGCAGCGCGCCCCCAATATATCAGAAATACAGAGGGTTGGCCGCGACGGGCGAAGGTCTCGTAGAGCAGATAGGCCAACACAAAGCAACCATAGAATATCAGCACCCGATAGTGGGTGAGTAACAATCCGGCCACGCTAACGGCAGCGATTGGGAGTTGGAGGCCTGCCCTGAGCCTGGCCGAAGGGTTGGAAGTTGGAGGGCGAGGATTTGGCAATCCCCTTCGAGCAGTTTTGGCGCCGACACCCTTCATCGTGAATGTGATTGCCGTAGGCAGAAGGGCCAGCCCTGTTAACTGAGTGTAACGCCCCCAACTGACGTAGTAAGCGGGCATGAGGGAGATCAAACCTACAATCAGGGCCCCGAACAGGCCCGCCAGACGACGGCCGGTCAAGCACTTCACCAATAGATAAGCAGAGAGTACCATGAGCCCATTGATGACCTGCCCCACGACGAGCATCGCCCTGGGTATCTCCAGGCCCGTCAACCAGTGAAGAACCGCTACCAGGGAGTGAAAGCCAAAGTGATAGACGAACTTCCCTATCGGCAAGAGAGGCTCGTAGGATTGCGGCACCCCGCCCTTCGCCACTATCAATTGCGTGATCAAGGTGTGATGTACCGAATCAATCCAGGCGGGCACGACCAGGTTGCGGATGTGGAGAAAGCGCAGCAGGAGGGAGACAAAGAAGATGAAGAGAAAAGCGACGATGAAGAACCTATCAGTGGAGGATCGCCACCGCCTCAAGTCCCTGAAACCCGTGGAGGTCAGCCGCCAGAGAGCTCCGATGCTCAACGCCGCCGCCGCTATTAAAACCCTGGTCCCATTCAAGGCAATGCCCACGGCAGAGCAGAGAAGCAGTCCCAGCGGCGTCAGGGCCAGGCTCAGGCCGACGGCGAGCGCTAGATGTTCCAGAGGATCCAGTTCAGACTCGAACGGCATCAGGCTGTGGAGCAAGTAGCCGGGGAGGGTAAAAAGAACCAACAGAGGCAGGATCAGCCAGGCTCCACCGCGCAGGCCGCGCCAGATGTCGTGGGCCATGCTTGCCAGGTTATAATCATAGTAGGTCTTGAAGTGCAGATCGCCTTCTCCCGGCTGACCATTCAAGTACAACATTCCCTCACCATAGGCATCGAAGGAGTTGTGCCAAACCGTCGTCCTGTTTCCCTCCGTCGCGTCGAGGAAGAAGTAGTAGGTCTTGCCCGCTGAGTCGGCTTGAGGAGGAAAAGAGAAGCGGTACGGATCGTTATGTTTCCAGTTGGATGTGTCAACGGTGAGGGTAACGATGTCCGCTTCATCCTGGGGATCGGAGCGAAGGTGAAAAGTCAAGTGGCGCGGAGCAGCGGGGGGCAAGCCATCGTGAGGATAGACGACCAAAAGCAGCTCGACAGCCGAGAGGCGGGAATAGTGAGAAACGAAGGTCTGGCCCACAGTTTGTGAACCGGCGATCAGCGGCGCAGCCATGTCCAGCCTCTCCTGAATATTGTCCGTCTCGACAATCGAGCCTGCACAGCCCTTCGACAGGCTCAGGACACAGCCACTGCTGAGAGCTGCCAAGATGAGAAGCAATCCCAGTATGAGCTTTTTATCCGACATCCGCAGCGGCCTACACCTACTCGCTGGGATAGGGAGTCGCCGGTGCTGGCGTAGGCGTGGGTAGCACCGGATAGGGAGTCGCCGGCGCTGGTGTAGACGTGGGCAGCACCGGATAAGGGGTCTCTGACAGTGGCGTAGCCGTGGGTGGCGCCGGCGTCGCTGCCGCCGGCACGGGGGTAGCGGTCGGCACTGGTGTAGGTGTCGGCTCTGGCGGTTCCTTGCAACCAGCCAACAACGCGATAATCACAATTAGAGAAAAAAGCATCCTCAGTGATTTCATCTTGCCTCCTTCTTGTCGTCGTGGATGACGCCGCTTTGCTTACGGCAATTGTAACCCAAGTTGGCGGTAATGTCAAACTACGGATCGGAACAACGGACTGATAGGATTCAACGGGCTGACCTGAGAAGAAAAATCCGTGAATCCTGCGCATCTGCGTTCTAGTCCGCAAACAAGTCGGTCCCCGGCCCCTGCCCTGGCTCAAGCCAAGAGTCAGGCGAAGAGAAGCACTCAGTGTTCATGAACTCCTGCTGCACCTCCGGCGGGATGAGGCCAAAAGGACTATCGAGCGAGAATTGGCTGCGATGACACTGAAACGCCCTCCGCTTGATGTCCACGTAGGCGCTGACGTCAATCTCAGCGATACACAGCTCGTCGGGCACGCCCATGGACTCCCAGTCGAAATCTCCAAAGCGGCTAAGGTCAAGACCCATGTCCTCCAAACATCGGGCAAGCCCACGGAAGAAGCGGCGCGGCAAAGCTGTAAAGTACAACCTCTGGGGAAGGTGAGGCTCCAGTCCCATGACCAGGTGTTCAGGATACTGGCGCGGGTCGCCAGCGGCCTGAAAGGCAGCCACCGTGTGATGATGGATTGCTATATGATCAGGGTGGCCATAGCCGCCGCCCTCTTCGAAGGTGACAACCACCTGGGGGCGCACCTGACGTACCACGCGCACGATCTTGCCCACGACCTCGACGGGGTCGGCCTGGACGAGGGAGCGGGGGTCATCGTTGTCGGGACTGCCAGCCATGCCTGAGTCGCGATAGCCCAGCAGGTGCAGTTCGCTGACGCCCAGCACGTCACAGGCACAGCGCAGTTCGCGCTCTCGAATCTCCGCCAGTTGCTCTACGGCGCCCAGGCTGGGATCCTTTATCTCCCCCGCCTCTCCCAGCGTGGCACAGGCCAGCACCACACGCCCCCCCTCGGCGGCGTACCTGGCCAGCGTTCCCCCGATGCCGAAGCTCTCGTCGTCGGGGTGGGCAAAGACAGCTAACAGCGTTCGTCGGGTGGTCCTTGGTCGGTTGGTCGGATAGTCGTTAGTCATTTATCAGATTGCTTCTCTCAAGGTTTTGATGGCGCTACTCACGCTGCGTTTGGTTCGGGCATCCGCTGCCTCCAGCCAGGCATCGTAGATGGACAAAAGATCAACGAAGTACGGCAGGAAAGACTTAGTCATGCTGCGGATGACGTCGCACAGCACCCAAATGCTATCGGGGTCGGCTGCATCCCGGTGGGCGAGGACGAAATCGCGGACCGGCGCTATCTGGCCACGGGCACTGGCACGGATGGCAAAGCTCAGGGCCCGCTTGACGTCGAGGTCCGGGTCACCGAGCGCCGGCTCGACCAGTTCCAGGCAATGGGCCGTGTAGTCGGCCTGCTTCATGGGCAGCCGTCCGATGGCGGTGATAGCTGCGCGGCGGACCCACTTGTTCTCGTCGGTCACCCAGGGAGCCAGGCGGTCGAGGTACCCCACAGGATCCTTCCTCAAGATGGGCTCCAAAGCAGTCATGGCCAGTTGGTCGCAGTCCTCCCAGGCGATGCAGGTCTGAGCCAGTTGGTAGACAACCGGGATGACCGCCTCCGGCACGGCCAACTCCATTGGCCCCAGGAAGGTAACGGCCACGATCCGCCCCTCACGGCCATAGCTATTCCAGAGGTAACGGGCCAGGGGCATGAAATCGGCCACCCGTTTCCTGGCCACCTTGCCGATCTCCCTACCCATAGCCTTGAGGACAGGCACCGGCGTGCCGGCGGTCTTGAGCCCCAGGAATTGCTCGGCCTTGCCCAGATCGATGCCCGTGGGCGTGGCCTGGAGCCAGACATCACGCAAGGCCGCAGCCGTCGAATCGAGGTCAGCAGGGGAATAATCGCCGATGATCTGGCGCGCTGCGTTGGTAGCTTCTTTGGGATCCATGTCCACTCCTCCTCAAACGACCTGATTATAACACGGAACCGGAGAGAGGGCAATTGTTATTGACAGGAGCGGAGAAACGGAGTAGACTTCTTTCGGATGAAGGGTGTTACTTTTTGCCGCCTGGTACGATATAGTAGATGAGGGCCAAGAGATGCGCCGCTCAAGGAGAGCATACGATCACGGCTGGAGATGAGAACGAAAGGGGGTAACAATGTCAGAGACAAGACGAGGCGGCACCTGGGGCGAAGCTACGCTGGCTGGGTTGCCCCACGTGCTTTTTCCACTGATCGCGGAGATTTCCCTTATCGCCCGTTACCTGAAATCGGTGCAGATCAACGAGGACGCAGCAACGATGTGGGCGTTCGCTAACGCGGCGATGCTGGCGTTCGCCGGAGTGATCGTGGTGATGCTCATCGTCGCCTGGCGGCGGCGCTGGCCGCGCTGGGCTGCCAGTTGGATCGGCTACGGCTTGATCGTGGCGTGGATCGCCCCCTTCGGCCTGGGCGGAGGGTATACAGTCACTAGCTGGCTTGCCTCACAGATGCCGACCGCCCTGGCCAATGTTTTCTTCTTCGCCCAGATCCTCTTTTCCTTCGGGGTTGGCTTCCTGCTGGCCGGGCGCGACCGTCTAAGCGGGCTGCTGGTGGCGCTGCCGGCGGTACCGATGTGCTGGTCCTGGATTGAATCCGATGCCATCTACTCGGCCATCGGCCTGCCTCTCTTCATCGGCGCCGGCTTAGCGACGGCGCTGACCGCAGCCGTCATAGTGCGCTCAGGACACGAGCAAGTCGGCATACGATTGGTGCTGCTGGTCAACCTGCTGACCCGACTTCCTTTCACCTACGCTCGCCTCTATCACCATGATTACCTGCTGCCTCCCACCACACTGGAGGCAATCGCTGTCTCCGTCCGCAATGTCGTGTTAGGCGCAATCCTGGTCACCGGGCCGCTGTGGGGATGGGCATTGTGGGAGCAGGGACGGCGGCTCATTGCGCGCGGCGTGAGACGTCAGGCAGGCGAGAGGGCTGTGCCAGGCCCTCGTCGCCACACCATCGCCTTCACCCTTCGGCGCGTGCTGCGTAAGTGGTGGCTCATCGGGGCGATTCTGGCGACCACCGGGGTGCTCGTGATAGGTGCCCGTCCGTGCGGCTGGCTCGACGTGGCGCTCAACGTCAGCGGCTGTCAGTGTACGCTGGAGAAGCACGATAGCCCCATCCAGAGCGTGGCTTTCTCCCCCGACGGCGCTCTGCTGGCCTCCGGCTCCTGGGACAGCACGATACGGTTGTGGCAGGTGGCGGATCGGACGCTTCTGTATATGCTGGAGATGCCCACCGCCGGGGACGCGAGCTACTCGCATGACGTCGCCTTCTCGCCCGACGGGGCGACGCTGGCCTCCGGCCTGCCGGACGGGACCGTGCGGCTGTGGCGGGTGAGCGATGGGACGCTCCTGCGCACACTCCGGGGAAACGCCGACAAGATCTGCAGCCTGGCCTTCTCGCCGGATGGGCGGATCCTGGCCTCCGGCTCCTGGGACAGCACGATACGGTTGTGGCAGGTGGCCGATGGGACGCCTTTACGGACATTGACAGGCCACGAGGATGGAGTGCTCGACCTGGCTTTTTCGCCCGACGGGGCGATGTTAGCCTCGGCCTCTTTCGACGGGGAGGTGCGGGTCTGGCGAGCGGCGGATGGCACGCTGCTGTACACGTTCAAGCCTATGGAAAGCGTGGTAGAAGGCATGGCCTTCTCGCCCGACGGAGCGATGCTGGCTTGGGCGTCATGGGACGGGTGGGTGCAGGTGTGGAGCGTGGGCGACTGGCGCTGCCTGCGAGTGATAAAATCCGAATCGTCTGGGATACACGACCTGGCCTTCTCGCCGGACGGGACGATCCTGGCGGCCGGGGATTCCTGGTACCGGCTTCAATGGTGGCGGGTGGCCGACGGCACACTGCTGCGCGACGTGGGAGGACACGAGGACACCGTGGAAAGCGTGGCCTTCTCGCCGGATGGGGAGATCCTGGCTTCGGGCTCGCTGGACGGCACGGTACGGCTGTGGCGGGTGCCAGAGGGAAGGTAGACTCTAATCAAGGAGAGCATACGATCACGGCTGGAGGTGAGAACGACGCCCGGCTAGTGACCGCCGCCAGGCGGAACCGAGCCACCTTCGTCGCCCTCTACCGGCGTTATCTGCCCCGTGTCTATCGCTACGTCTACCGGCGGGTTGGAAATCAGCAGGACGCCGAGGATCTGACGGCATCGGTATTCACCGAGGCACTGGAGTGCCTGGAGGATTACCGGGAGCAGGGGAGCTTCGCCGGCTGGCTGTTCACCATCGCCCACCACAGGGCGGCCGACTACCATCGCCAGCAGAGAGAGAGGATATCTCTGGAGGAAGTGGCGCCCGCTTTATCCAATTCCGGCCCGGGCCCGGAGGCTCAGGCCTTACGGCGGGATAGGCTGGAGCGGGTAGCCCAGGCACTGGATGAACTCACGCCGGATCGGCAAGAGGCCCTGGCTCTCCGCTTCTTCGGCGAGCTCTCCAACAAAGAGGTGGCCCAGGTCATGGACAGGAGCGAGGCTGCGGTGAAGATGCTGGTCTGTCGGGCCCTACGTCAATTGCGAAGGAGGTGCGGGGAAGATGAATGATGAGCATCATGAGGCCGATGAGTTGAGCGAGCCGATTGACCGGATGGTTCTCTACGGTGCTGAGACCATCGGGGTGGAGTCGAGCCTGGATGAGGAAACGGCTGCCCTGGTTAATGACTTGCGAGCCATGGCCCAGGACATCTCGATGCGGGAAGGATTCGCTCAGGAGCTGGAGAAACGATTCCTTGCCAGGGAGACCGTTCCGGCCAGCCAGCACGTCGTCGGAGAGGCGCCCTTACGTCGCTTCTGGGCTCAATTGGTGCAGTCCTTCAGCCAACACCACTGGGCGACAGCAGCAGCCCTTGGCTTGCTGCTTACTGTGGCCGTGGCACTGGCCGCCGTAGGTCCCCAGCCCGTCTGGGCCGACCTGCAACGGCTGCTGAGCTATGTGCCCGGCGTCGGATTCGTCAACCTGGAGAATACCCGGGTGCTGATGGCCCCGGTGGAGGTCACCCGGAACGGCGTGACCCTGCGCGTCGAGCAGGTGCTGGCTCGACCAGATGGCACGGTGATCGTCATCCGCAGTGAGGGACTGCCCCCGGAGGATCAACTCTGGCCCCACGGTGCGAGAGAAGATAGTGATTATCAGCCCCGGCTGCGCCTGTCCGACGGCCGCACGCTGATCTCCGAGTCCTGGACCTTACGCCTGGGTGCAGGCATGCTGGAGTTTCCACCCCTGCCGGCCGACGTCTACCGCGTCACCCTGGAGTTGCCACGTCTGCCGCTGCTTCCCGCTGGCGCAGCCCCCGAGGCGTGGAAGGTTCTCTTGAACCTCCGTCCCGCCACGGGCGCACTGGTGGCGGAACTCTTCCCACAACCATACGCACCACCTCACGCCAGCGATACCCACGCTGGCATCACCCTGCATGTCTTGGAAGTTGCCCACAGTCCACAAGAGACAGCGCTGCGCTTCCAGGTGCAGTGGCGCGACTCGGACTGGGAGTTCCACAACATTGGCGGCGACCAGTCGCCAGTGCTGCGCGACGACCTGGGCCACGTGTACTTGGATGTCGTTCCTTCTAGCAGCGGCTCCTTGGTCCAGACCAAGATGATACGCATCCCGGATAACCTTGAAATAACACCCACCCCGACCCCCCCACTCCCTACCTACGAGCAAACGAAGGCCTTCGCCCCGGCGTCCCCCTCCGCGCAGTGCTTAACCCTGTGGGTAGACGGGCTCGAGTTCATGGTCCCGGCCGAGGGGAGTTTCACTGTGGACCTGGGCGACGATCCGCAAGTGGGCGACTATTGGCCATTGGATCTGAGCTTGACAGTGGCCGGATTCCCCGTGCACATCACTGGCGTGCAGTTGGTGCACGAGGAGTTGCAACTGCGCGATGGCTCCAGGCAGCGGACGCTGCTGCAGTTCGACATTGGCTTGGTGCCGGATCAAGGTGACCGCACACTGCGGGGGCTCTACCTGGACGGAACAGCGGCTGGCTTCAGCGGTAGTGGCGGCGGCTACAGCCGCGTGGGCGGCCTGCGTGCCAGCCTGGACCTACGGGAAGGGCAATCCATCCCATCTGGTTCCATCCGGGTGTGGGTCAGGAACGCGGGTGTGCTCATCCGGGGGCCATGGACCATTACCTGGACAGTACCCGGTGCTGACGAGGCAGGGGCCGCCCCAGTCACGCTTCACCCCAAGGACGCCGTCCAGACCCGCAATGGCCTGACGCTCGGCGTGGAGGAGGTAGTACTGACCGACCGGCTGACAGGAGTAAGGGTGGGACTGGAGAATCCGCCGCCGGGTGCGACGCTGGTAAGTGGACTCCGCTCATATGGCTCCATCCGCCATCAAGGGCTTGCACTGGAGGATGACCGGGGTCGGCGCTACGACCATGCCGGGGACGTATATTGGCGGCCTTACAACGAGCCTGAACCTGACCTTAAGGCGTTTGTTTTTGGCCCGGTACAGCCCCTGGCCCGGCAGCTGAGGCTGCACGTGCCAGCAGTGGAGATCGCCTTGCCTGCCATAGCTGCCTTCGACGTCACCGTGCCGGAGGGGTTGACGATGACCCTCGACGCTAATGATGTCCCCAGGCCGGCCGGCAAGCCGTGGGAGGTGGACATTCCGCTACGGATAGGGGATTACGAACTTCATTTCAGTCAGGCGCAGCTAGAGGAGCTGAACGGCACCACGCTGCTGACCCTCACCTCTGACCCGCACAGGCCCCGAAAAGACGATCGTTGGTTGTCTGGCCTGCAGTTGGCTTCGGTGACCGCGCCGGATGGGCGGGCCGTGGATTTGACCAGCGCATTCAGTCATGCCGGCTCTGGCGAAGAGGCTGGCGGGCTGCACCAGGCCGGGCTGGCCTTCGATGTGGTGGACCCGGGGACCGGCACCGTGCGACCAGGCTACTACCACGTCGAGCTGGACGGCGTCATCGTAGCCGTGCAGGGGCCATGGACGTTAGCCTGGAACCTGCGCGCTCCATGAATCGCCTCTCTCGGGAGGTACCGCACGGGGAATCCGATTCAAACGGCCACTCCATCCCAGGCACCCGAGTGGCTCTATGTCCAGACCGTGTGGGTCTTCCACGGCCACAGCGAGGACAAGTGAGAGGAGAATGCGATGTGCATCCTATGGTTGCCCCCCTGTTATTGCTGGCTGCTTGTCAGGCGAGGTGAGCACCCATGCCTGAGGTAAAGATACTGCTAGTTGACGACGAGGAGGCCATCACGGCCAACCTGGCTCCCTTCCTGGAGCGAGCCGGGTTCGCCGTGGATGTAGCTGCCGATGGTGAGGAGGCCCTCCACAAGGCAGCAGCCTTCACTCCCCATCTGATCGTCCTGGACGTGCTGATGCCCAAACTCGACGGCCGCCAGGTCTGCCGCCGACTGCGGGCCACCGGCAATTGGACGCCCATCATCATGCTAACCCAGGTGGGCTCGCCAGCCGAACGGGCCATGAGCCTGGAGGAAGGGGCCGACGATTACCTCAACAAGCCCTTCGATCCCTACGAGCTGGTGGCCCGCATCCGCGCCGTGCTCCGCCGCGCCCGTCCCGGAGTCCCACCCCTGAGCGCAGCCCGTCGCCTGGCCTGTGGGCCGCTGGTGCTCGACCGTCCGGCCCGCCGCGCCCTGCTGGCCGGACGTGAGCTTCCTCTAACGCCCAAGGCGGTGGGTGTACTGGACTACCTGATGACCCACCCCGACGAGGTCATCTCCCGGGAGCGGCTTCTGGATACCGTGTGGGGCTGGGACTATCCAACCGGCACGCGGGCGGTGGATGTGCGCATCGCCGAGCTGCGCAAAGCCCTGGGCGACGATGCGGCCGAGCCGCACTACATCGAGACCGTCCCCGGCCAGGGCTATCGTTTTATTGGAACCGTGGAGGCCCTGCCATGAACGCTACCCGCCGTGCCCTGATCCTGGCCCTGATCCCATTCGCTCTGGGATTGGCCACTGCCTTGCTGCTCCAGGCGATCTCCGATGGGCTGCCCATCATTCGCCTGCGAGCCGACCTGGGGACCTGGCTTGCCCTGCTGGGCGGGCTGCTGACCCTGCTGGCTCTGATAGGCGTCGTAGTGTGGGCTGTAGCCGGGCGCCGCCTGGATCGCACGTTGACTGAGGCACGTCAGGCTCAGGCCGAGGCCCATCGCCGCTTCCTGCGTCGGCTGGATCACGAGCTGAAGAACCCGCTGACCGCTATCCGTGTCGGGCTGGCCAATCTGGCGGGGACATCGCCGGCGGAGGCACGGGATCGAACCCTGGCTGGCGTCGAGGCCCAGGTGAGCAGACTGAGCAAGCTGGCCACCGACCTGCGTAAGCTGGCCGACCTGGAGACACAGCCGCTGGAACGGGCAATGGTGGACGTGAATGAGCTGCTGAGCGAGGTGGTGGCCCTGGCCCAGGAGCGGCCTGAGGGCGAGGGGCGCGAAATAGCCCTCACCCTGCCCCAGGCCCCCTGGCCCCTGCCACAAGTTCCTGGCGACCGTGACCTGCTGTTCCTGGCCGTCTACAACCTGCTGGACAACGCCCTGAAGTTCACCCGTCCCAGCGATACCGTCGAGGTGCGGGCTGTGGAGGATGGCCGGGTGGTAACGGTGGAGGTAGCCGACACCGGGCCGGGCATCCCTGAAGATGAGCTGTCCCACGTTTTTGAGGAGCTATATCGGGGTCAGGGGGCACGGGGCACCGAAGGGAGCGGGCTGGGGCTGGCCCTGGTCAGGGCGATAGTGGAACGGCACGGGGGGACGGTGACCGTGCGCAGCCGGCAGAGGGAAGGCACCGTCTTCACCCTGCACCTGCCGCTGGATTGACACCGCTGTGTAACGAGATTGTTACGGAGTGTTTCAGGATTGTGACACATCTGAAACATCCTCGTTACGTCGGCGTGATATAATGGGGATGCCGTCGGGGAACCGATGGACATCAACGTTATGGAGGTGTTTTATGAACGTCGTGAAGTACGCAAAGGTAGTTGCCGTCTGGCTGGCCGTTGCCCTGCTCTCTTCGACGCTTGCTGCCTGCGGTACTCTAGAGGTGGGCATTGAGCACACCCCCACGCTGGACCACGCTGCCACGGCCACGGTGTCCGCCCTGGCTACCGAGAATGCCCGCCTGGCCACCCAGGTGGCAACGCTGGCCGTCCCTACATCCACGCCAACGCCCAGCCTGGGGAAGCTGGCCTACGTCCAAGGCGGCGACGTCTGGGTCGAGGCCCTGCCCGACGGTGAACCCCAGCGCCTCACCACCGACGGCCGCAACAGCACACCCCGCTGGTCTCCCTCCGGCGAATGGCTGGCCTTCAGCAAAGGCGACTACCAGGTCTGGCTGATGTCTGCCGACGGCAACGATGCCCGTTCCCTGAACGAAGGAGCCACCGTGGACGCCTTCGCCTGGGCACCAGCAGACGACCGGCTGGCCTACGTCGCCGCTGCGGGACTGCAAGTCATAAGCGCCGACAGTGCCACTCCAGTGACTCTGGTGCCCCCAAGCCTTCCCGGTTACGGCCCGGGCCGGATGGGCCGCATTGCCTGGAGTCCCGACGGGGCCTGGATCGCCTGTGGGTGGGAAGAATGGCAAGCCGGTCAGCCCCTCACCTATCAGGGCCTATGGAGGGTCTCATCCGATGGCGAGCAGTTGGCTGAACTCTACGTCAGCGGCGCGCCGGAGAAGGGCGATGCTATCCTGGCCGGCTGGTCCCTCGACGGCCAACATATCCTCTTCTGGCAAGGGGACATCCTCTCTGCCTCAATGCTGGCTGGTGGGGTGGCCCTCTATAGCCTGCCAGCCGGCGGAGGCAAGCCCACCAAACTGGTGGACACCGTACTGGTCCACGACGACTTTGTTGCTTCAGCGCCGCAAGGCGACTGGCTGGCAGTGACGCCTGGCGGCTATCGGGCCACGTGGACCAACAAGCGCATTGCCGTGGTCGAGGTGGATGGTGGCGAACCCACCTGGCTCACCGATGAAAGCGTGGCCACCTTTTCACCGGCCTGGTCCCCGGATGGCATTCACCTGGCTTACGTAGCCATGCCCGACGAGGGTGACCTGGTTGGTGGCGAGGATGCCCGGCTGGGGATGATGGAGCGCCGTATCTGGGTGGGAAACGTCCAGGGTGAGCCTCAGCTTCAACAACTCACCGATGACCCGGCCTACCGCGACGAGCGTCCCCTCTGGTCGGCCGACGGGAGCCACCTCCTCTTCGCTCGGATGGACGCCGAGGGGCAGGCCTCCCTGTGGCTGATCCTGGTCGAAGGCGGTGATCCCCGGCGAGTGGTGGACGAACTGACCCCTTTGCCAGGTCCAGCTCCAGGCTGGTTCGGATACTATGGTTACGTGGATTGGGACCAGCTCTTCGACTGGTGGCGTGGCCCAGCCAGGGCACCCGCGGGTGTGATGGTACCCACCCTTGGCCCCCCGCCGACGGCTCGTCCGCCGGTATCCCCCACCCCTACTCCGCCCCCGCCGACGCCGACGCCCACCATTGTCCTGACTGCCCCCCGTACCTACACCGATACCGCGCTCGGCTTCGCCATTGATTACCCGGCTGACTGGAATGTAGATGGGGTACAGGGAGCCTCCGTCTGGCTCTCGAACCCAACGACGAGCGGCGAAGAGCGTCAGGCCATCAACATCGCTACTCTGGCCGGGGAGAGCCTGGAGGCCATGCTGGACAACGTCGAACAGGGCAGCTTCGGGCCTTACCTGATCATGGCCGAGTCTGTCCAACTGGGAGGGATGGAGGCCCTGAAGGTCACCCTGCGACAGGCACCGGAGGGTCTCAGTTTGCTGTGGCTGGTCACCACCCCGCAAAGCCAGCAGCAAGGCCAGGGGTTGACCATCGCTGCTTACGGCGACCCTGCTCTGGCCGAGGCCATCGTCGCCACCTGGCGCCCCGTTCCATAGGGGACGAAGAGATGCGAGGAGAGGTTGAAAAATGAATGTCTCGATTCTTGGTGAGCACTTGCTGATTTCGCTAGTGCCCTGGCTGGCTGGAGTAGTCGTCGGAGGCGGTTTAGGCTACGCCTGTGCCCTTGTGGCACGTAGGCTATTCTCCACTCTCCCTAGCTTGCGCAGAGCCTCCGTGTTGCTACCGTGGCGAACCGTCGTGGCGACCTTGCCACTGTTGTCTCCCTTGATTGTGATCTATATCGGCCTCGGAAGAGGAGCTGGAGCGGTTATGGTTGGGCTCTTCGTGTTTCTTTTCGCCCTGCCTTTCACAGTTGCTGCGCTACTCGAACAGTGGTATCCTTCACCGCTTGTCGTTCGTCTTATCGCCGGGGCGAGGACGCTCGCCACGGCATCGGTGGCTGTGGCGGCAGTCGGTCCACCGCTGGCAGGCAGTGGCGGCGCCGGTGTACTCATCTTCCAACAGGGAATGCTACTTCTAGATTATCCTCAGATGCTCAGAGGATTCGCCATCGTTGTCCTTCTGGCCCTGATGATTGACATTCTGCTCGGCATTTTGCAGTTGCTGCTATTCTCCAATTCCCTGAAGGGCCCTTGAACTGCTTACTAATGGAGGGGATGAACGATGGAGAGAAAGGTTAGACATTCTCACTTCCGAGTGATTGGGCTGCTCGTGGTAGTGTTGTTGCTGGCCGCCTGCGGCCCGGCGAAGACGATTCTTCCCACAGCCAAGTCGCCGCCAACAGAAACACGGCTACCGAGATCGGTGATCACAGGCACTCCAAAGCCTGACTACGCTGCCACGGCCACGGTGTCTGCCCTGGCCACCGAAAATGCCTGCCTAGCCACCCAGGTGGCGACGCTGGCTGTCCCCACATCCACGCCAACGCCCAGCCTGGGGAAACTGGCCTACGTGCAGGGTGGCGACATCTGGGTCAAGACCCTGCCCGATGGCGAACCCCAGCGTGTCACCACCGATGGCCGCAATAGCACACCCCGTTGGTCGCCCTCCGGCGAGTGGTTGGCCTTCCACAAAGATGTACAGGTCTGGCTGATACGGGCTGATGGAAGTGATCTCCACCCCATTGACAAGCGCGGCCCGGTGAGCGTCTTCGCCTGGTCGTCTGTGGAAGATCGGCTGGCTTGCATCGCTGGTTCCGGCATACTGCGGCTGGAAGTGATCAATGCCGATGGCACTGATTTAGCAACGTTGATCCCCCTATCCATTTGCGCCGCGGGCATATTGGGCCGTATCGCCTGGAGTCCAGATGGAAGATGGATCGCCTATGGGTGGCGAGAAGAATTGACCTATCAGGGGCTCTGGAAGATCTCGGCCGATGGAGAGGAACGAAGCGAACTCTACGCCAGCGGCGTGCCTGAGAAAGGCGATGCTATCTTGGCAGGCTGGTTACTCGACAACCAACACATCCTCTTCTGGCAAGGAGACATCCTCTCTGCCTCGATGCTGGCTGATGGGGTGGCCCTCTACAGCCTGCCGGCCGGCGGGGGTGAGCCCACCAAACTGGTGGACACCGTGCTGGTGCACGACGACTTTGTTGCCCCAGCGCCGCAAGGCGACCGGCTGGCAGTGACGACTGGCGGCTATCGGGCCACGTGGACCAACAAGCGCATTGCCGTGGTCGAGGTGGATGGTGGCGAACCCACCTGGCTCACCGATGAAAGCGTGGCCGCCTTTTCACCGGCCTGGTCCCCGGATGGCATTCACCTGGCTTACGTAGCCATGCCCGACGAGGGTGACCTGGTTGGTGGTGAGGATGCCCGGCTGGGGATGATGGAGCGCCGTATCTGGGTGATAAATGCCCAGGGCGAGCCGCAGCTTCAGCAACTCACCGATGACCCGGCCTACCGTGACGAGCGCCCCCTCTGGTCAGCCGACGGGAGCCACGTCCTCTTCGCTCGAATGGATGCCGAGGGAGGGGCTTCTCTGTGGCTGATCCCGGCCGCAGGTGGCGAGCCCCAACGAGTGGTGGACGAGCTGACCCCCTTGCCGGGTCCGGCCTCGGGCTGGTTCGGCTACTACGGTCACGTAGAGTGGGACCAGCTCTTCGACTGGTGGCGTGGACCGGTTAGAGCTCCCGCGGGCGTCGCCGTGCCCACCCCCGGCCCTTCGCCGACACCAATTCCACCAACCTATACACCACCAATGCCGCCTACATACACGCCAGCGCCGCCTACCGGGGTGCCTAACCTCGTCCCCACAGGCACAGTCACTCCCGCGTCGGCCTACGCCACCCAGGAAGCAGCCCGCCAGGCAACGGTCATCACCCGGGCTACCGCCTCCCCGTTCCCCACCGCTGGCCCGGCCACCGTTTGGACAGGCCAGCCATCCATCGCCACCACCCAGCGCGATGGGCTGTCCTTCCAGCTCCGTCTGCCCAAAGACACTTACCTGGCTGGCGAGGGCGGCCAGGCGGAAGCCATCCTGCGCAATGAGGGCCCGGAGACGGTCTTCGTCCGCGGTGATGGAGAGAATCTCTTCCTACCTGTATTGTTGGACGAGCAGGGCCACGAGCCGGTCCCCTGGCCCTGGTCACCGATGGTGCTGCCAGGCATCCCTTACGAACCGCGCAGACTGGAGCCGGGTCAAGTGATCACCGATACCCTCAACTTCCAGGTGCCGCCTGCGGAGCAGGCTGTTGGTCACACCTACGTCCTGTGGGCCGAGACGCACTTCTGCCGCCCTGCACCGGACAGCCTCCATGGGGGGGATAATCTGTGGCTACACCTGGAGACAGGGCCGATTTCGTTGCAGGTGACACCACCAGACTCCTCGCAGCAGTTAGTGGCCGAGCTAGAGGTTGATCGAGATGGCTGGCTCCTGTGGGTGACCGATACCGCTGGCCGAGTGCCCCCCGGCCCGCTGTGGGGCTTCCACGAGATCGTCTCATTCGACACCGCCGCCACCGGCCCCCTGCGGGATAGCGCCGGCGGCATGTGGTCAGGAGCGTGGGGCGAACGTGTGAGCCAGAGCGACAGCCAGATCAGTATGCGGGCCTGGGTCGCCGCTCCAGGTTATGTCACCGCGGCCATCACCCAGACGGTGCCCGGCACGGGGGATGTCCACCGCTGGTTCGACGCATGGGATCCCCACACACACCAGCCCTTTGACTCGTTGGAAATGGCTCAGGCGGCGCTTGACTTTCCCCTCTACCGGCCAGGTTGGTTGCCAACTGGCGCAGTGCTGGGTGAAGTGCAGGTCGAAACGAGGACTTCAGGAGAGCGCCGCCGGACTAACGTGAGCCAGATGTATCGCCTGACAGATGACGCCTGGCTGGAGCTGATCCAGATGGTCACGACAGACCACTATGCCAGCGTTGGCTGGGGCCAGGCCCGCTATGAGCCGGAAGCCCGCCTCGTGGCGGGGGGGGAGAACACGGGATACGCTGTTCAGCGCTTCGGCTGGTGGGTGTTAGACTGGAAAGTGGGCGACGTGGGCTTTGAGCTGCGAGCGCCGGTGTCAGCTCTCTCCCTGGATGACCTGCTGAGCATCGCTACCGGATCGCCTGCTGCCATCTCGCTCGCCGGTCGGCTCATCTATGAATCCGCCGGCGATATCTGGACTGTCGAGGGAGGCCAGCCGCCGCGGGTGTTCCTGACCAACGGTAGCAACCCCCACCTGTCGCCGAGAGGTGCTAGACTCCTCTTTCTCCGCGCCAGCCCGGAGTTGTCCCTACCCGATCTCTGGCTGGCCGACTTCACCTGCCCGGCGGCGCCGGCTCCCTGCCAGGTGAACCAGCGGCGGCTGATTGGGCCAACAGAGTTCGGCAACCCACT
>Ga0265595_1001023_pt1 | contig 22886 bp, 24 predicted proteins | sample saktaG_15_FD_190148 | JGI IMG/M metagenome (GOLD analysis project Ga0265595, IMG submission 190148) | Saline water microbial communities from Sakinaw Lake, British Columbia, Canada - sak_2013_06_06_50m | ecosystem: Environmental > Aquatic > Non-marine Saline and Alkaline > Saline ...
GGTTGAAGTTCATATCAGGTTCGGCAGAGAAATTCATTCGCCGATGGTTTCACCGGGGAAGGTTGATTTGATTTTGGGGTTGGAAGCCCAAGAAGGCCTGTCGGCTTTGAACTTCGCCGGCCCTGACACGAAACTTTTGATCAACCAGTATGTTATTCCTTTCCAGGGAGGCTTGACGGAAGAGGATGTTTTCAACCGCCTTAAAAAAGCCAGCCCCGATGTTTTTCTGACGTCGGCCAATGAAATCTGCCGGAAGGAATTGACTACCGACGTGGTAGCCGGCATTTATCTGATAAGCTTGGCCGCTTTCAAGAAATTGATTCCTCTTAAGCCGGCCTCGATCCAAGCCGCTTTAAAAAAAATAATTCCGGAAAAATTTCTGGAATTGAATCTCAAAGCTTTTAATCTGGCCCGTCAAGCGGAACCTGAGAGTAAAAACAGACTAGTTTAAATTTTCTCTATTTTGGCTCCAAGTTTTTTGAGCTTTTCTTCGAATTTTTCGTAACCTCTTTCAATTTGAGATACGTTTTGGATTACGGTCCTGCCTTTGGCGATTAAACCGGCCAGAATCAAGGCAGCCCCGGATCTGATATCGAGAGCGTTCAGTTTATTTCCCGTCAGTTTCGTTTTGCCGAAAATCAGGGCGCGGTGAGGATCGGTGATTTCAATGTCCGCCCCCAATTTTCTCAATTCTTGCAGATATTGGAATCTGTTTTCATAAAGTGGTTCGTGAATCAAACTTTTTCCTTTGGCTTGGGTTAAAATAACGGAAGATTGGGGCTGCAAATCGGTCGGAAAGCCCGGATAAGGAAGAACTTGAATTTTAGCGGCTTTGAACTCTTTTGAAGGCTTTATTAAAATCTCGCTGTTTGATGTTTTAAAATTTACTCCGATTTCTTTCATTTTTTCCAAAAACATCGTTAAGTGTTCGGGATTGACGTTTTTTATTTTTCCTTGTCCTTTGGTCAAGGCGAAAGCGATTAAAAAAGTTCCGGCTTCCAACAAATCGGGGCAGATTTTAAACTCGGCTCCATTCAGGCTTTTCTTGCCTTTAATGACGATGGTGTGGGTTCCCAATCCTTCGATATCGCCACCCATTTTTTTCAAAAAATTACCCAAATCCTGGATTTGCGGTTCGGCGGCGGCCAGTTCAATAGTTGTTTTCCCTTCGGCCAGAACCGCCAGCATCATGATGATTTCTGTGGCTGTCACGGAAAATTCTTTCAAAACGATTTTTTTCCCTTTAAGGTTTTTCGGTCTTTCAAAATGGTAAAAGCCTTCTTTCTCTTCAATTTTGACGCCGAAGTCCTTTAAGGCTTCAAGATGGGTGAAAATCGGCCTTAATCCTATTTTGTCTCCTCCAGGATGGGGAATTTTGAATTTTTTGAATCTGGCCAGCAGCGGCCCAACTAATAGAATTGAGACGCGCATTTTTTCAAAAAGCTGAAGGGGAATTTTTTCCGGATTTATTTCCAGCGGGTCTATTTTTATTTTTTGGGAATTCAGCCATTCGGTTTTAGCTCCCATTTGTTTCAGAATTTCAATTTGATCCAAAGCGTCGGTGACCGAAGGGACGTTGTCGATAACCGAACTTTTTTTAGACAGCAAAACAGCCGAAAGGATCGCTCCGGCTGAGTTTTTATATCCGGAAATTTTCACTTCGCCCCTAAGGGGAATTCCGCCTTGGATTAAAAATTTATCGGGCATAACGATGATTTACACCCCATTCCGCGGGGTCCGGCAGTTGATTTCAAGCTATTTTTAGTTTAAAATACAAAAAAGATTATGTCAAAAACAAAGATTAACCCCGGCGTCTTCAGGGCTTACGATATCAGGGGGATTTATAAAAAAGACATTAATGAAGATCTTTTCAGGAAAATCGGTTTTGTCTTGGGTGCGAAAAATAAAAAATTTTTGGTCGGTAACGACGTCAGAAAATCGGGCAGGAAACTGTCTCAAGCCTTGATTGAAGGATTGAATTCAGCCGGGGCAGAAGTAATCTGCAGCGGCACAACTTCCATCGGCCAGGCTTTTTTTACCGGCTGGCAATTGAAGGTCGATAAATCATTATTCATTACCGCTTCCCATTTGCCGCCTGAATGGAACGGTCTGAAAATTTATCTCGGTAACGGCGGAGTTTTTCCGGAAAAAGCCATCAAGAAATTACGGGACGATGTTCTGAAAATCGAAAACAAAAAGATTAAAAACCGAGCTTCCAAAGGAAGCGAAGGTGAAGAAGAGAGCGAAGCTCTCTTCGCCTTTCAAAAAGCAAAATTCAAGAAAGTCGATATGAAAAAGGAATATATTGACTTTTTTTTGAAGAAATTTTCCAACCTTAAAAACAATAATTTAAGAATGGCGGTGGATTGCGGCAACGGCGCCATGAGTTTGGTTGCTCCGGAAGTTTTCCAAAAAGTCGGTTTCAAAGTTCTGAAATTATACTGCCGGCCAAGTCCGAATTTTCCCAACAGGACTTCCGAACCGACTTTTGAAGCGACAAAATCCCTAAGGAAACTGGTAGTTTCGAAAAAAGCTGATTTCGGCGTGGCTTTTGACGGAGATGGAGACAGGGCGGTACTGATTGACGACAAAGGAAGATATTTAAAAGGGGACCAGCTTGGCATCGTCATCGCCAAATTGATGCTGAAAAATTCAAAAAATAAGAAAATCGTGGCCACTCTACCCTGTTCCATGGCTTTGGAAGAGCAGTTGAAAGGGGCAAAAATTTTCAGAATCCCGGTCGGTCACACTTTCGTTATTTTAAACTGCCAGAAGAGAAAAGCCCTTTTCGGCATGGAAGAATCGGGTCATTTCTGCCTGCCCCAGTATTTTCTGTTTGATGACGCCATTTTGATTCCTTTCAAGATAGCCGAGGCGATTTTAGACGAAAAAAAGAAATTGTCGGAGATTATTAATAAAATAAAAATCTATCCCTATCAAGAGATAAAATTTGATTGTCCGGATGAAATCAAATTCAAGGTACTCAAGAATCTGAGCCAGCTTTTTCTTAAAAAATACCGGAAAGTTAACAGGATAGACGGTCTTAAAGTCAATTTGAATTCCGGCTGGATATTGATCAGGCCTTCCAACACTTCGCCGATTTTGAGATTATATGTTGAGGCGAAAAGCAAATCAGAATTGAAAAATTTAAAGGAGAAGTTTTCAAAAATTCTGAAAAAAGAAATTGAAAATTTATCCGGCTGTCCTTTGAAAATTTCAAACTTATGAACAAAGGTATGATCAAAAAAGTGGTAATCGCCGCCGCTGGCCGGGGTACGCGGATGCTCCAGCTTTCCCGTAACAAGTCAAAGCATCTGATTAACGTTTCCAATAAGCCTTTTTTGGCTTATCTTCTGGACAATCTCCGCCGGGCCGGCTATCAGGAATTGATTTTGGTAGTCGGTTACAAAGCCGAGGCGATGGAAAAGTTTTTGAAAGATTACGGTTACCAAGTTAAGCTGGTTAATCAATTTGAAATTTTGGGGGAGAAGGAATACGGGACGCTCTGCCCTTTGAAGTGCGTCAAGGATATCGTGGGCGAAGAAAATTTCTTGGCCATTTACGGCGACAATCTTTATTCGGTTAAGGATTTGGAAGCTTTCAATATCGACGATAATTACAATTACGTTTCCGGTTTTTGGCACCAGAAACCGGAGAAATACGGCGTGCTTGTTTCTGACAACGGTTTTTTAAAAAAGATCGTGGAGAAACCCAAAGAAAATATAGGCAATTTGATAAACACCGGACTCTATAAATTCACTCCGGAAGTTTTCGATAAAATTCTCCAAATTAAAGTTTCTCCGCGGGGAGAATATGAATTGACCGATGCCATCAATCTTTTAGCCGGAGAACATAAAGTGAAAATAAAAGAAATCAAGGATTACTGGCTGGATTTCGGCAATCCGGCCGACATTATAAAGCTTTCCCAGTTTTTGAAAAGAAATGGAAATTATAAAGATTAATTCCGAAAATTTGGCTGCCAAAGCGGTCATTTTTTTAAAAAAAGGAAAAATTCTGGTTTTTCCGACCGACACTGTTTACGGTCTGATAGCCGATGCTGCCAGCAGAAAAGCGGTTGATAAAATTTTTGCCGTGAAGAAAAGGCCGGCAGCCAAACCTCTGCCGATTTTCGTCAAAGATTTGAAAATGGCGAAAAAGTTCGCCGAAATCAATCAACAACAGGAGAAATTCTTAAAATCGGTCTGGCCCGGCAAAATCACGGCTGTTTTGAAAAGAAAAATATGTCAGAGCGGCGCATTAAAGTTGTACGGGGTTAATGAAAAAACAATCGCTTTGAGAATTCCTGACCATAATTTCACGTTTTTTTTGATCAAGCGCGTCAACCGGCCGTTAATCGGAACTTCGGCCAATATTTCCGGTCGGCCAGCCGGCACCAGGATAAACGAAATTATAAAACAATTCAAAAACAAAAAGGAACAGCCGGATTTGATAATCGACGCGGGAAATTTAAAACCGGCCAAGCCGTCAATCGTAATCGATTTGACCGGTTCAGAACCGAAAATCTTGAGAAAATAAAAAACGCCCCAAAAAAAGGTTTTATAAAGAGGGTGTTTTACTTTTTACCAAATGTATTGGTTGGCGGCAAATTCTTTATTTCTTTTTTGTAAAAAGAAATTCTGGATTTAAATTCTGTCGGGTGAGTTTTAATCAAATAACTTCCCACAGTATCAGAAAACGCTAATAAAATTAATTCTGGATAAATATTATGAAAAAATCTTTTTTTAAAATTCATAAATTCCTTTTGAAAATTTTGATTATCGGACGGCAAAATTTTATGAATTAAACCATGATTTTTAACTATACTTAAAATGAATTTTAATTCTTTATCAGATAATTTGAAGCGCTTTAATATCGTTTTTGCTTTAATTAACCCCTTGTCTTCGTGGCTGGGACAGAGAGTTGAGCCATTATTGCCAACAATTGTTTCTTTTTTAGCAATATCATGGAATAGTGTGGCAATTTTTAACAGATTTTTTCTAGTGCTGCCGTCAATTTTCTTATCTAGAAATTGTTCGGTTTTTTTATTTAAATTGCGAAGCGTTTTTTCTAAATTATCTAATACAGAAAGAGTATGATTAAAAACATTTTCTTTATAGTGCCAATCATTATTTTCAACGACATTTTTAAGTTCATAAAATTCCGGTATTAATTTAGCTAATTTTCCGCTTTTTATATTTTTTCTATTCAATATCAAAATATTTTCTTTACCCATATGAATTTTATAAAATGTGAAAAATTTTCTTTTACCCTCCTTCGTTAAAACTTCGGAAGGGCAGGCAAAATGTGGTTCGAGACGATATTTTTAACAGGTTCTTTGGACGTTTTTTTAATTATGCGTGGGGTGGGAGTGTTATTTTTAAGATGTTATAATTTTATTTCTTTTCTGGACGCACAATATCTAAAAATTCTGAAACATTTTTTGATAATCTGATGCGGTATATTATTTTTTGATCAAAATTATATTTGTTTGTTCCTCTCTTTATTCTATAAATATTGGGGCTAAAGTCTAAAGAATTTATCATTTTAAAAACATCATTTGCCAATCTAGGAATTATAGTAGAAAACATCATCATTTTATATCCTCTATCAAAATATATACATCCATCTGTTTCTATAAGACCCTTAAGACAGTTAATTTGGTATTCCCTATTTTTATTGATCCACGGAGGTATTGATACATTTTGTATAAATTTAGAACCTTTTTTAGCCTTCCAGCCGAGAATCTTTTCTAGGTGGTTGGAATAAACGCTTATATCTAAACAACCCTCTTCTCGTTCCACAATGCTTACTTTATTTTGGGGAAGCAAAGATTGCAAGGAATTAATAATACGTTTTATCAAAAGGGGATATTTTTTATCACAGGTAATTCTTAGTCGTATTGCACGACCATTCGGATTAGATAAATTTCCATCACCAATAGCTACTCCTATAATATAGGACTGTAGAAGTTTATTTTCATTTAGAATAGTGTTGCGAAAATAACCTCTCATACGGTGCCGAGGGAGGGACTTGAACCCTCAAGGGCTTGCGCCCATGGCATTTTGAGTGCCACATGTTTTCCAAATTTCATCACCCCGGCATGATTTATTGTTTATTTTAATAAATTTTTATTCATTTTTCAATCTTATAATCGCACTCTTTGTTTGAACATTTTATTTGGTTTCTTTTGGTTTGAACTAAAAGCGATCCGCATTTTGGACATTTTTTTCCGGTTGGCTTGTCCCAGAGAGCGAAATCGCATTCGGGATATTTGTCACAGCCGTAGAATATCTTATGTTTTTTGGTCCTTTTTCCGACTACTTTGCCCTTTTGGCATTTCGGGCATTTTATTCCCAAACTGTTTTCCTCGAGCGATTCCGTATACCGGCATTTGGGAAATTTGGAACAGGCGTAAAATTTGCCGTATTTGCCGAGACGGATTAAAAGAGGCGCTCCGCATTTCGGGCAGGTTTTTTCGGTTGGTTTTTCGGTAATGTCTTTTTTGGAAACTTCTTCGTATTTCAGCTTCAGATTTTTTTCGAACGGCCGGTAAAAATCTTTAATTGTTTTAACCCAATTTTCCTGGCCAGCCGCTATTTTATCGAGATTTCCTTCCATTTCGGCAGTGAAGCCGATATCGATGATTTTAGGAAAATGGGTTGTCAGCAAATCGTTGACCACCAGGCCGATTTCGGTCGGCTTGAATCTTCTTTGTTCGTCTTTCTCAATGTAATTTTTTTCCTGGATGTTGGACAAAATCGGAGCGTAGGTTGAAGGCCGGCCGATGCCGTTTTCCTCCAAAGCCTTGATTAAAGTCGCTTCATTATAGCGTGCCGGAGGCTGGGTGAAATGCTGGGAGGAAATTAATTTCATCAGCTTTAGAATTTCGTCTTTCTCCAATAGCGGAAGTTCTTTTTCTTCGAATTTCATCGGGTAGACTTTCAGAAATCCGTCGAATTTCAGAACTTGCCCGTTGGCCTTGAAAATGCAATTTTCAGCCTGGATGTCAACACTAACGGTATCGAAGACGGCCGGTGCCATCTGACAAGCGATGAATCTCCGCCAGATCAAGTCATACAATTTCAATTGTCGGTCGTCCAATTCTAAGTTTTCGGGAGTCTTATCCGGATAGGAAGGCCGGATTGCCTCATGGGCCTCCTGGGCTCTTTTGATTTTAGTTTTGTATTTTTTGAAAAATCCCGGCCAGTAATCTTTTCCGTAATTTTCAATAATCAATTTTTTGGCCGAAAAAAGAGATTGGTTTGAAAGATTCAGAGAATCAGTGCGGTGATAAGTGATAAAGCCCCTTTCATAAAGATTTTGGGCAATTCGCATCGTCATCTTGGCCGGCCAATGGAATTTTTGCCAGGCCGTCTGCTGTAAAGTGCTGGTGGTGAACGGCGGCAGGGGATTTTTTTTCGTTTCTTTTTTTTCAACAGCCGTTACTTTATATTCGGCGTTCTTTAAATCCTTTATGATCTTTTCCGCCTCTTTTTTGTTTTTAATCGCCAATTTATCCAAAACTTTGTCGTCTTTTTTCGTTAAAAGCGCTTCAAACGCCTGGCCGGATGTTTTCTCCAGATTGGCAACGATCGTCCAATATTCTTGAGCGAGAAAAGCCTCGATTTCCCGTTCCCGTTCGGCCACCAGTCTTACGGTCACTGATTGGACTCGCCCGGCCGAGAGCCCTCTGGCCACCTTTTTCCATAAAAAAGGCGATAATTTATAGCCGACGATTCTATCCAAAATTCTTCTGGCTTGTTGGGCGTCAACCAAATTCAAATCGATCTCCCGCGGATTTTTCAGGGCTTCTTTGACGGCCGTTTTGGTGATTTCGTGGAAGACGATCCGTTGATACTTTTTCTTTTCGTTAAGATCTAAAAGATGAGCCAAATGATAAGCAATGGCTTCTCCTTCCCTGTCTTCATCAGTCGCCAAAATGACCAGTTCGGCTTTGGCCGCTTCCTTTTTCAAAAGATTGGCGTTTTTTCTGGCTTTAAGGGGAATGACGTATTTCGGCTGAAAATCATTTTCAACGTCTATTCCCAATTCGCCTTTCGGTAAATCCCTGATATGGCCGTAGGAGGAAAGAATTTTATAATCTCGGCCCAGAAAGCTTTGAAGAGTATTTGATTTGGTTGGCGACTCAACGAGTATTAATTGCATATGTATTATTATCCAGGTTTCTTACTTTACCTTTTATTTCCAAAATGGCAAGAGCGCATATTTTACAACTCTTGACAAATTTATCTAAATAAGTATAATATAATCATAAGGTTTCACCTTGCGGTCTATCTGCAAATGGCTAGCTTTCCGCCACTTTTTTAAAGTAGCGGGAGGGACAAATCCTAAGTAATTCCTCCTTAAGCTTAGCGCCTTAGGTTATAGGTTAAAACTTTTGTTTTTAATTTATAACGTTTGCAGGTAGGCCAGAGGGTGAAACAGCACATTTAAAAGAGAGGTGAAACTTGCTTAATTTACTGAAACGGTTTAAAGCTGCTTGGCTGGCATTCTGGTATCCTGAGTCAATCCAGATCAAGGATCCTTTGACAGGGACATTGAGCAGAAATACCTTTACTCATGCGTTCCAGCGGGAATTGGCTCGCGTAGAAAGAGGCCAGTGCTCGTCTTTGTCTCTGGCTTTTCTCGATTTGGACGGCTTGAAAAGGATAAACGACGGCCAGGGCCACAAAGCTGGCGATCTTCATCTGAAGGAATTCGCCAGTATAGTACTGGCGCACATCCGCCCTTACGATTTTTTGGCAAGATGGGGCGGCGATGAATTCGTCCTGCTTCTGCCCAGTTCCGCAACTGGCGCTGAAAAAAGCGTCAGAAGGATACACGACTTGTTTCCTTATTTTTCGTGGGGGATAAGCACCTGGTCTGAAGGAATGGGTTTGAGTCTTCTTATAGAACAGGCCGATGAAAAGATGTATCAGATGAAGAAAAGCAAGAAGTGAAACAGGCCGGGGCTGCGATATTCGCAATGCTGCCCCGGCTTTTTATTTATTGAACTCGTTCATTGCTTCTTCCAGTCCTTGGTTGAAAACGATTTTCGCAGCAGCAGCCGTTTTTTCAACAGCTTTTTCGATCTTTTTTCTCTCTTCTTTGTTAAATTTTCTAAGAACGAATTTTTCCGGATTTTCAGGTTTGCCGGTTTTCGGCTGAATGCCGATTCTTAACCTGATGAAGTTTTTTGTTTTCAATTCTTTTATTATTGATTCCACCCCTTTATGGCCGGCTGCCCCGCGGTTTTCAACTATTCTGATTTTTCCCAAAGGCAGGTCGATGTCGTCGTGAATGACAAGGAGCCGCCTTTTCGCCGGCCGGCCGGGAAAATAATATTTAACCAGGTTTTTGGCGGCCCGGCCGGAATTATTCATGAAGGTCTGGGGTTTGGCCAGCACGGCTTTCTGCCCGTTGATTTTTCCCTGGCTGATTTCGGCCAGAAGTTTTTTGCTGTTTTTCCAATCGGAAAAGCTTTCAATTTTCAATTTTAAAATCTCGGCCGCCCAAAAGCCGATATTATGAAAAGTATTTTTATATTCCGGCCCGGGATTGCCCAAGCCGATGATTAAAACCATATCTTAATAATATCACATCATCAGCGCTTGATAAATATGAAAATCTTGATATAATTAGGAAAGTTGAGGAGATTAACCTTCTCTCATTCTTTATTTTAGCAAAATTTTGACAGATGAAATCATTTTTAGCATTTATCTGGGAAATCGCCAAAATAGTCATTATCGCTTTGTTGGTGGTGCTTCCCATCCGTTATCTCGTTTTCCAGCCGTTTTTCGTTAAGGGCGATTCTTTGGAGCCCAATTTCAGCGACGGCGATTATTTGATTATTGATGAAATCAGTTACCGATTCAGGGATCCGCAGCGCGGTGAAGTGATTGTTTTCAAATACCCCAATGATCCTTCCCAGCGCTATATCAAAAGAATCATCGGTCTACCCGGAGAGACCATAGAGATAAAAGACGGCCAGGTGATGGTTTACCGACAAGGGGAAGAAAAAGCAGGGGAAGCGCTGGACGAATCCGATTATCTTTCTTCCGCTGTTTCTACTTCAGGAAATCTCAATCTGACTTTGCAGGAAGAAGAATATTTCGTTCTGGGTGATAATCGGCCGGTTTCCTCAGACTCAAGGCGCTGGGGAACCTTGTCCAGAGAAAATATTATCGGCCGGGTTTTAGCCAGACTTTGGCCTTTTGTCGCCTTTGCCAAAATAGAAGCCCCGAGTTATTAGGGTGAAGAGAACAAAGTTCTCTTCTTCATCTTCATTTTTATTTAGTAAAAACTCGATAATATGATGAAAAAAGTAAAATTCCAAAAACCGGCCGGTATGCATGACATTTTGTCCGAAGACCGGAAATATTTTCAGAAAATTTACGATACCTGTGAAACAATGGTTAATTTTTACGATTTTAAAAGGATAGATACACCGCTTTTGGAAGACACGGCTCTTTATGAAAAAGGCACTGGTTTGACGACCGACATCGTTCAAAAACAGATGTTCACTTTGCGAACCAAAGGGGGCGATTATTTGACTTTGCGGCCGGAATTCACTCCGGGTATAATCAGGGCTTATTTGGAACACGGCATGTCGGCTCTTCCCCAGCCGGTCAAATTGTATTCGGCCGGCCCTGTTTTCAGATATGAACATCCTCAGGCTGGCAGATATCGCCAGTTCCATCAGTTTAATCTTGAGATTATCGGCGACGGCCATCCGGTGATTGACGCCCAAATAATCCAGATTTTTTACAATATTTTGAGCGAGCTGAAACTGAAAAAAATCATTGTCGAAATAAACAGCATCGGCGACAGCCAATGCAGGCCTTATTATAAAAAAATCCTGGCCAGTTATTTCAAATCAAGGGAATCGTCCTTATGTCCCGACTGCCGTCGACGGCTGAAAGAAAATCCTCTGAGGATTCTGGATTGTAAGGAGGAGAAATGCCGGAGAATAGCCAGCCAGGCGCCGCAGATAATCGACCATCTTTGCGAAGAATGCCATCACCATTTCAAATCGGTTTTGGAGTTTCTCGACGAAGTTGAGCTGCCTTACCGCCTTAATCCTTATCTGGTCAGGGGTTTGGATTATTACACCAAAACTGTTTTTGAAATGTTCGAAGACACGGAAGAGGGAAAAAAAACAGGATCTCTGGCGGCCGGCGGCAGATACGATACTTTGGTAAAAATGCTGGGCGGAGAAGAGACGAAAGCTGCCGGAGGAGCTATAGGCGTGGAAAGAGCGGTGCTGATGCTCAAATCGAAGAAAATGAAAATCGCCAAAGCGACCAACCCGCCGATTTTCCTGGCTCAGCTCGGCTTGATGGCCAAAAGGAAAAGTTTGAAACTTCTGGAAGATTTCAGAAAAATTAAAATCCAGGCAGCCGAATCTTTCGGCCGGGATTCTTTGAGAGCCCAGTTCAAAATAGCCGATAAGTTGGGAGCGAAATATACTCTTTTATTGGGGCAGAAAGAAGCTCTGGAAGGAACGATTATCATCAGGGACATGCAGACGGGAAAGCAGGAAATCGTCAAATTGGATAAAGTCGTCAAGGAAATGAAAAAAAAGCTGAAAAAATAATCGATATGGATTGTATTTTTTGTAAAATAGTCAAAAAGGAAATACCGGCTGAGATTGTTTACGAAAACGACAAGATAATAGCTTTCAATGACGTTAACCCGGTTGCCCCGGTTCACATTTTAATCATTCCCAAAAAGCACATTCCTTCTGTTAACCATTTGGCGGATTTCCGCGAAACGGGAACAAAAGACGGGTTTTCTCCGGAATTGGAAAACAAAATATTGGTCGGCGAACTGATTTTGGCCGCGCAGAAAATAGCCGAAGACAAAAAAATAGCCGACAGCGGCTATCGCTTGAGCTTCAATATAGGCGAAGACGCCGGCCAAACGGTTAATCATTTACATCTGCATTTAATGGGCGGAAAAAAATTGCCCTTGGCTTAAAATATGAGTATAGAAGCAAAAAAACAAGAAAGGGAAAATTCTCAAGGCTTGATCCGTCGTTTTTCAAAAAGAGTCCAAAAAAGCGGCGTGCTACGTCTCGCCAGAAAAAACCGGTTCCACAAGCGCTCTAAGAGCAAACAAATGAAAAAAAGAGCGGCTTTGAGAAAGGAAAAACTGAGAGCCGAATACGAGAAGCTTAAGAAATTAGGCCTGTTGAAAGAAAAAAAATACGGCAGGCGTTGAATAAATTTATAATTCGTCCAATTTTTCTTGCCGGATATGGAACTTAAAACAAGAATCCAGCAGAATCTTAATTCAGCTTTGAAAGAAAAAAAAGAGCTGGAGGTTTTGGTTTTGAGACAGATTTTGGCTGCCGTTTTGAACAAGGAAAAACAAAAAAGGTTCAAAAGCAAAAAAGAGGAAGATGCTTTATTGACGGAAGAAGAAACAACGGATGTCGTTTCTTCCGAAGCGAAAAAAAGAAGAGAAGCGATAGTTGAATTCGAAAAAGGCAAAAGGCAGGATTTGGCCGAAAAAGAAAAAAAAGAGCTGGAAATCTTGGAAAAATATCTGCCGGAACAGCTGCCGGAGGAGGAAATCAGAAAGTTGGTCAAAGAGGCGATTGAGGCAGCCGGCGCCAAAGAAATAAAAGACATGGGCAAGGTTATGACGGAATTGATGCCGAAAACAAAAGGCAGGGCCGATAACAGCCTGGTCAGCGGGATAGTCAGAGAATTATTGGCCTCAGCCTGATTATGACTGTGGAAATCAACAATTTGACGGCTGCTCCCGTTAAGGATAATTTCCTGAAAAAAGCCGCTGAAAAAGTTTTGACAAAGGAAAAAGGGAAAAAGCTGGAATTGTCGATTGCTTTGGTCGGCCAAAGCAGGATGAAAGAGTTGAACAAAAAATACCGCAGAAAAAATCGGGTGACCGACGTCCTCTCGTTTATGTATGATAGTTCGGGAGAAGTGGTTATCTGCCCCTCAGAGGTGAAAAAAAACGCGAAAATATTCAACTCGAAATTCGAAAAAGAATTAACAAAAACTCTGATTCACGGTATATTACACTTGATGGGGTATGACCATGAAAAAGGAGAGAAGCAGGCAAAGGAAACAAGAAGAAAGGAAGATTATTATTTAAGTCGGTTAAATTTTTAACATCGGTTATGGCTAAAAACAAAATTATCGTCGGTTTGGACATAGGGTCAGGCGCCGTTAAAATTCTGTTGGCCGTCCAAAAGAACGACGAAGCTGATTTCGAGGTGATTTTCAAAGGAGAAGAGCCTTCTTCGGGGATAAGGAGAGGCGTGGTCATTGATGTTGACAGGGTTTCCAGAATCATCCAGATTCTTGTCAATAAAGCGATAACTGAAAGCGGCCGGAAAATCAATTCGGTTTTCGTCAATATCGGCGGAAGCCATATTTCCTGCGCTCCGTCCAGGGGTATGGTGGCTGTTTCCCGAGCGGACAAGAACATTTCAAAAGAAGACATAGACAGGGTTTTACAGGAAGCCGTCAAAGCCGTTTCTTTGCCTTTGAATAACGAACCGTTGGAAACTTTTTCTAAAGAATTCATCATTGACGGTTTAGGAGGAATAAAATCCGCCGAAGGGCTGCAAGGGGGCAGGTTGGAAACGGAAATCCTGATCCTGAGCAGTTTTCTGCCTTATAAGAACAATTTGGTCCAGGCGGTTCTGGATGCCGGCCTGCAGATTTCAGATATCATGCCTTCTTCTTTGGCTGCTTCGTCCGTTGTCCTTTCCCAGAAACAAAAAGAATTGGGATCGGCAGTTTTAAACATCGGAGCCGGTACTTCGGAATTGGCTGTTTTTGAAGAAGGGGATTTGATCCATTACGCCGTTTTCCCGATCGGTTCGGCCAATATAACTTCTGATATCGCCGTTGGTTTGAAAACGGACATTGATATCGCCGAAGCCGTAAAAATCCAGCGGGGCAGCTGTCTTTTCAAAGGAAAAAATAAAAAAGAAAAAATCGAAGGAGGCGGGGATGAAGGAGACGAACCTTTGGTTTTTTCCCAAAAAATACTGATTAAAATAATCGAAGCGCGCATTTCGGAAATTTTCGGAGAAGTGCAGAAAGAATTGAAAAAGATTTCCAGACAGAATCTGCTGCCGGCTGGAATCGTTTTGACGGGCGGCGGAGCGAAATTGCCCAAGATTGTTGAACTGGCCAGAAAAGAATTGAAGCTTCCCTGCCGGCTTGGCAAAATTTCTCATTTTTCTGAATTGGAAAACGATCTGGATTACGCCGTTGTTTGCGGTTTGGTTTCCAGCGCCAGCGAATCGGAAGAAAGGGGAAATTGGCAAAGAAGCGGCTTTTCCGGCAGCGGCAAGATAAAGAGATTTTTCAAAAGTTTTTTGCCTTAAATTTTTTTATGTCTTTAACGACTAAAATCAAAGTGGTCGGAGTGGGCGGTTCAGGTTCGAACGCCGTTTCCAGTATGGCCAAATACCAGATTAAGGGAATTGAATTAGTGGCCATCAATACCGATGCCCAGGATTTAGTCAAAACCAGGGCTGATGTAAAATTGAGGATCGGCAGAAAAGCCACCCAGGGTTTGGGTACGGGAATGAATCCGGAAATCGGCAGGGAATCAGCTTTGGAAAACCGTCAGGAAATTTCGGATATTTTAAAAGGTTCGGATATGGTTTTTCTGACTTGCGGCCTGGGCGGGGGCACGGGTTCGGGAGCCGGTCCTGTTGTCGCCGAAACCGCCAAAGAACTGGGAATTTTGACCTTGGCCGTGGTTACTAAGCCTTTTTCTTTTGAAGGCCAAGTTAGGTCGAGAATCGCCGAGAACGGCCTCAGGAGATTGAAAGAAAAAGTCGACACTTTGATTGCCATTTCCAATGATAAGCTTTTGACTATTTTTGAGGCGGATACCCCTCTTTTAAACGCTTTTTCCGTTTGCGACGATATCCTGCGCCAGGCTGTACAGGGAATTTCCGATTTAATTCTGCTGCCCGGCATTATCAATGTCAATTTCGCCGACATAAAGGCGATTATGACCAATGCCGGTTCCGCCCTTTTCGGAGTAGGCAGGGCCCAGGGGGAAGGCAGGGCAGAGAAAGCTGCTCTCAACGCCATCAATTCCCCTTTACTGGGAGTTTCAGTCAAAGGAGCCAAAGGGGTCTTATTCAACGTTTCCGGAGGAAAAGATATTTCGCTTTCGGAAATTGACGAAGTCGCCAAAACCATCACCCGGGAAATAAATCCGGAAGCCAGAATAATTTTCGGGGCGGTTCAGGACGAAAAGATCAAACAAGGGGAGATAAAAGTGACGGTCATTGCCACCGGATTTTAAATGCTTGATTAATGAGCGGTTCCAAGATTTTTTTATTGATTTGCCTCTTTTTCATCGGAGGCATTTTTTTAAGTTCGTTTTTCGGTATTTCCCGGACAATTCTTTTCGGTTTTTCGATAATCGGCATATCGCTTATCTCGATTTTTTGGGGCCGTTGGAAATTTGCAGCAGCCGGTTTTTGTGTTTTGTTTTTGGTTTTTGGAATCTGGCGGCATCAGGTTGCCGAGCTGAAAGCCATTGACAATGATTTTAAGGAATATAACGGTTCGGGACAGAAAATTAGTCTGACCGGAATGGTTGGCGCTGAACCGGATATCCGGCAGACTCATAGCAAGCTTGTTATTGGCGGGATTGACGGTTTTAACGGAAAAATTTTGATAACCGTTGATAAATATCCGGAATACCGGTACGGCGACAGATTGAAAATAACCGGCAAACTGGAAACTCCGCAGGAATTTGAGGATTTCAATTACAAGGATTATCTTGCCAAGGAAGGAATCTATTCCGTTATCTATTATGCCGAAGTCGAGTCAACCGGAGAAAATCAGGGAAATTTCCTTTACGCCGGAATTTTATCTTTCAAGGAAAAACTGAGAGAAATTATTTATCAAAATCTTTCGCCGCCTCAATCTTCAATTTTGGCCGCCATGATTCTGGGGGATAAAAGCCGGCTCTCCCAGGAATGGAAGGATAAATTGAATTACGCCGGCTTAAGGCACTTGACCGCCATTTCCGGCATGCACGTGGCTGTTTTAACGGTAATTTTGATGAATTTTCTGATTGCTTTGGGTTTTTGGCGGCAGCAGGCGTTTTATTTCACCATAGTTTCAATCGCTCTTTTTATTATTATGACCGGCCTTCAGCCCTCGGCCGTCAGGGCCGGAATCATGGGCGGATTTTTTCTTTTCGCCCAACATCTCGGCCGGCTCAATGTATCTGCCAGAGCTGTTATTCTGGCGGCTGCCTTGATGCTCTTTAACAACCCCTTGCTTTTGAAATTGGACATCGGTTTCCAGTTGTCTTTTCTGGCCATGCTCGGCATAATTTATTTCTTGCCAGTTCTTCAGGATTGGCTGTCTAAAATTCCCCATTTTTACCGATTCAAGGATATTATCGCCGTAACCGTGGCCGCCCAGATTTTCACTTTGCCGTTCCTGATTTATAATTTCGGCTATTTTTCTCTGGTTGGCATCATAACCAATATTTTAGTCGTTCCTTTTCTGCCTTTGATCATGGGTTTGGGGCTGTTTTTCGCTTTAAGCGGAATAGTCAGCGGTTATTTAGGTTGGTTTTTCTCTTTGCCTGTCTGGCTGCTGCTGGCTTATCTGGCGGCTGTGGCGGATTGGTTTGCCGCTTTGTCTTTTTCAGCTTTCTTTTTTGAAATTTCCTGGTTTTGGCTGCTGATTTTTTATTTGATTTTAGGAACGGCCGTTTGGCGGCTGCGGGAAAAAGAGAAATTAAAGTTTTTAAAATGCTGAAATTTTGTTAAAATAAACGCATGGAAAGAATTTTTTTAATCTCGGTCAATATGGGTTACGGCCACCAGAGAACGGCTTATCCTTTGGTTTATCTGACCGGCGAAAAGAAAATCATCAATGCCAATGATTATACGGGGATTCCGGAGAAAGACAGGAAAATCTGGGAAACAACCAGGACTTTTTACGAGTTCATCTCAAAATTCAAAAGGATTCCCCTTATCGGCGAATTAGTTTTTTCCCTTTACGACCAATCCCAGAAAATTTTCAGTTTCTATCCTAAGAAAGATTTGTCCAAGCCGAATTTCCAATTGAAACAGATATTCTCGCTGATAGAAAAAGGCTGGGGAAAGGATCTGATTTTCCAATGCCTGAAAGACCGGCAGGCAACCGAGAAAGTCCCTCCTTTTGTCAGCACTTTCTTCATTCCCGCTTTCATGGCCGAACATTTCAATTATCCGGGCGAGATTTTCTGCGTTATCTGCGACGCCGATATCTCCAGGGCCTGGGCTCCCCTTGATTCCAAAGCGAGCAGGATCAAATATTTCGCCCCCAATGACAGGGTTGTCGGACGCCTGAAGCTTTACGGCATAAAAGAGAGCAATATCTTTTTAACCGGTTATCCTTTGCCTTTGGAAAATACGGGCGAGGGAAATCTGGCGGTTTTGAAAAACGATTTGAAATACCGCCTTTTCAATCTTGACCCCAAAAAGAGATTTTTAAAATATTACTGCCCTTTGGTTAAAAAACATTTGCTTAATCTGCCTCAAAGAGCCAATCATCCTCTGACTTTGATGTTTACGGTTGGCGGGGCTGGCGCGCAAAAAGAAATCGGGGTTAGAATCGCCAGAAAACTGGCCAAAGAAATAAGAAGCGGAAAAATCAGGATAATTCTGGTGGCCGGCATCAAAGAGAAAATCAAGGAATATTTCAAGAAAAATACCAAAGGCCTGGAGGTGGAGATAATTTTTGAAAAGAGGATAGAGGATTATTTTAAGAAATTCAACCTGGCTTTGAGACAGACCGACATCCTTTGGACGAAACCTTCGGAACTTTCTTTCTATTCGGCTTTAGGACTGCCGATTATCATCGCCCCGCCCATCGGCTCCCAGGAAGAATTCAATAAAAGATGGCTTTTGAAATCCGGCTTCGGCCTGCAGCAGGAAGACCCGAATTACGTGCAACAGTGGCTTTTCGACTGGCTGGACAGGGGTTATCTGGCTGAAGCGGCCATGCAGGGTTTCATTGAAGGGGAAAAATCAGGGGCCTTAAAAATAAAAGAAATATGTTTTGGTTAATTATTGCTCTTTCCGCTTATTTCCTTCTGGCCGTTGTTTTTTTGGTGGATAAATATCTTTTAACCTCGGCCATTCCCAATCCCAAAATTTACGCTTTTTACGTCGGAACTTTGGGTATTTCAGCTTTGCTCCTGGCTCCTTTTACCGGTTTTTATCTGCCGGAAAAATCACAGCTTGCCTTGAGCTTGTTATCGGGATTTTTTTTCGTTTACGGCCTTTTTTGGTTTTACAAAACCTTGCGGCTTTTTGAGGCTTCGAGGGTGGTGCCGGCTGTCGGGGGATTGACTCCTTTATTCACCCTCGGCCTGATATATTTTTTCTCAGCCGGCCGGGAAACTTTACCGCCAACGGGATTTCTGGCTTTTATTTTTTTAATAGCCGGCAGCATTCTGCTGAATCTCAGGAAAGAGAAATCAATAAGCCTGGTAAGTTTAAAATTTTCCGCTTTGGCGGCTTTTCTTTTATCATTGTCGTTCGTCTCCGTAAAATACGTTTATTTAAACCAGCCGTTTTGGAACGGTTTCATCTGGCGGAGCGTCGGCGGGTTCTTAACAGCCATTTTATTTCTGTTCATTTTTCCGGAAATCAAAAGGGAAATCCTGAAAAAAAAGGAAAAATCTCCCAAGAAAACGGCAACTGTTTTTCTGACCAATCAGGCGGCCGGCGCAGCCGGCAATATCCTGCAGAATTGGGCCATTGCCCTAGCTCCTTTGGCTTACGTGCCTTTTGTCAACGCCCTTCAGGGAGTCCAGTACGTTTTTCTTTTGATTCTGGCTGTTGTCGTTTCTTTTAAATTCCCGGAAATTTTAAAGGAAGAAATGTCCCGGGAGATTATTTTCCAAAAAATATCAGCTGTTTTATTGATGGCAGCCGGTTTGGCCATCTTGGCGTTTTAAAATGCATACCAAAAGAAAATTAAAATTCATCCTAGCGGGTTTTTTGGTTCTCCTTTTTTTTGTTTTCTGTTATTTTTTCGTCGGTCAGGTCAGACCGGCCGGAAAAATCGTCTGGGGGGTTAATTTTTCGCAAAAACACTCGGAACTTTTGGGGCTGGATTGGCGCGAGAATTATTCGGCTCTGATCAATGATTTGGGGGTGAAAAATATCAAATTGGCCGCTCATTGGGATTTGATCGAATCTGGGAAAAACGAGTATTCTTTTGAAGATTTGGATTGGCAGATAAGAACGGCCGAAGAAAAAGGGGTGAACCTCCTTTTGGTTATCGGCATGAAAACCCCGCGCTGGCCGGAATGCCATATTCCCCAATGGGCAGAGGGGCTGGGTAAAGAAGAACAGCAGGCGGAAATTTTGGCCATGCTTGAAACAATCGTTTTAAGATACCGCGATTCCCGGGCTGTCAGCAGGTGGCAGGTGGAAAACGAGCCGTTTTTCCCGTTTGGCGAATGTCCTTGGGCCGACGAAGATTTCTTGAAAAAAGAAGTGGAACTGGTCAAATCTCTTGATTCGCGAAACAGGCAGGTTCTGATATCGGACAGTGGAGAAGGGTCTTTCTGGATTGCGGCGGCCAGAGTCGGCGATATTGTCGGCACGACCATGTATGAAAAGGTCTGGGTTCATCAATTTGAAATTTACGTCACTTATCCTTTTCCGCCTGTTTTTTACGGCCGGAAGGCTGGAATTATTGAAAAGTTTTTCAATAAAAAAGTGATTTGCGTGGAAATGCAGGCAGAGCCCTGGGGACCGCTGCTTTTATACGATTCGCCTCTTGAAGAACAGGAAAAAACAATGAATCTGGACCGATTCAGAAAAAATATTGAATTCGCCCGGCAGACCGGCCTGTCAGAATTTTATCTTTGGGGTTCGGAATGGTGGTACTGGATGAAAGAAAAACAAAATAATCCCGATATTTGGTATGAAGCTAAAAAATTATTTTAATTTTTCGGACAATCGAAAATCCTTCACCCTTATAGAGCTCTTGGTGGTTATCGCTATTATCGGCTTATTGGCCAGCATTGTCATCGTCAACCTGACCGGCACCAGAAGTAAGGCCAGTGTTGCCAGGGGCTTGCAGTTTAGCCAAAGTGTACATCATGCCTTGGGTTCGGAAGCAGCGGGGATCTGGAGTTTTGACGAAGGTTCGGGCACAACTGCTTATGACGCTTCGGGTTACGGGAATAACGGAACTATTAACGGAGCAAGTTATATGACAGATACTCCTTCCAATACGGGTTATGCTTTAAGTTTTGACGGATCAAGTGGACGGGTTAGAGTTCCTCATAGTTCATCGCTCCAGATAACGGGAGATGTAACTATGTCTGTTTGGACTTATAATAAGCGGCCAACTACTCAAATTGCATATATTGCTGCAAAAGGGAATACTTCAACTAATCAGCGCGCTTATATGTTGTCGATAAATGCTTTATCCGAGCCTTCTTATAATTTTTGGGTTTCGGTAGACGGCAGTACCCGCGACCATGTGACTTATACGACAGATACTCTCGGCGCGCCGGGACCTGATCTTCATAAATGGACAAATATTATCGGCGTGTATGACCAAGCTAATCGGATGTTATATTTATACCGTAATGGTCAATTAGTTGTCTCTAAATCAACCACCATATCCGGCATTTATGCGTCACCTGTGGACTTTTTTATAGCGACTAATGACACGCAAGCAGCTTTTTGGCAAGGGTATATTGATGACGTACGGGTTTACAGCATTGCTCTGTCTTCAGCTCGAATAGAATCCCTTTATTATGCCGGTCTGGACAATCTGTTAGCCAAGGGGTTAATAAATCAAGAAGAATATCAGGAAAGATTAGCTTTAAGATGAAACAAAAATCATTCACCTTAATAGAACTTCTCGTGGTTATCGCCATTATCGGCTTATTGGCCAGTCTTATCATAGTCAATTTAACTGGAACCAGAAGCAAAGCCAATATTGCCAGGGGTTTGCAGTTCAGCCAATCCATCCACCATGTTTTGGGAGCTTATGCCGTAGGGGTTTGGAGTTTCGACGGAGGGTCTGGCACAACCGCTTTTGACGCTTCGGGTTACGGCAATAACGGAACTTTGACCAACGGGCCTGTCTGGCGGTGCGCCAACATTGACCCGAATTACACTCCTTCGGGCAAGGGCTGTTCTCTTCAGTTTGACGGTGTGGATGATTATGTGGATGCTGGTCAAAATATAAATTTTGGGAATAGTGCCTTTTCAGTTACCTTCTGGGCATATGGTAAGGTTAAAACAGATTGGGTTCCTGGTGTAATTAGTAGATCGGTAATTGGTGATTTTTCGGCAGGATGTACTAGTATTTGTAAAGGGTGGGTTGTCGGTCTTATAAGTGGTAACAACACCTCATTAAGTTTAAGACTAAGTGACGGAGGTGCAACGGGGAGTGATGGTGTAACTACAGTGCTAACCTTGAATCAATGGGATCATTTTGTATTTACTGTATCCGTCGGAGAAGGAGCAAATAAACTAAATGTTTATAAGAATGGGATTTTAGTAGGTTCAACAAGTAGGACCTCGCTTAGCTCCGGTTCTATTGATGACGCTACAGCATCACTATTGATAGGGAATTGGTTGAATAATAACTTCAACGGCCTTATCGACGAAGTGCGCATTTACGAAAAAGCTCTGGAAACGGCCCAGGTAGAGGAATTGTATTATGCCGGTTTGGACGGTTTGCTGGTCAGAGGATTGATAAATGAACAGGAATATCAAGGAAGATTATTATCTATGGGTTCCCGAAATCCATAGAAAAATTCATAGAAATTTATGTTAAGTATCATTATTCCGGCCCTCAACGAAGAGAAAAACCTTCCTTTATTGCTCAATTCAATCAAAAAGCAGGGTTTTGACGAAGAAATTGAAGTAATCTTGGCTGACGCCGGTTCCCAAGATAAAACGGTTGAAATCGCTAAAAAATTCGGCTGCAAAATCATCAAAGGGGGCCTGCCAGCCAGAGGAAGAAACCAAGGAGCTAAAATCGCTCAAGGCGAATTGTTTCTTTTTTTGGACGCTGATTTGAAATTACCGGACGATTTTTTGGAGAAATCTCTGAAAGAATTCAGAAGAAGGAAACTCGATATAGCTTCATATTATTTGGAGCCCCAAACGAACAAAAAAATAATCAAAGTCGGCTTCTCTTTGTTTTATAACCGGCCGATAGCCCTTTATCAAAAAATCTTAAGCCACGGTTCGGGAGGCATTCTCGTCCGAAAAGAAATTTTCAAAAAGGTGAAAGGAGGAGGGTTCGACGAGAGCATTATACTGGCCGAGGACCATTATTTCGTCAGGCAGGCGTCTAAAATCGGCAAATTCGGCATCATCAAATCAACCAAGCTTTATATGCCTTTGAGAAGATTTGAAACGGACGGCTATATGAAAACTTGCCTGAAATATTTATTCTGCCAGCTGTATATGTTTTCGGGAAAGCCGGCAAAATCAAAGCTTTTTAAATACAAATTTGATCATTATTTGTCGGAAGCGGCTGGCGGGGCGGGAAAGAAGAAAAGACTTTTCAAGCTTCCGAAAAAAGTGAAAATGAAAATGGAATTAATCTCGTCTTCCTTGAAAAAAAAGAAAAATAAATTATAATATTTTTTGCCATGAATCTTTACCAATCATTCAAAAAATTTTTGAAGAGTCAAAGAGGTAAAAACCTCTTCTTCACCTTCGGTAATAAAATTTTCTGGCTGGTGGTGGCAGTCGTTTTCCTGTCTTCTTTCTTCGGTTTTTCAGCCGGTTTGGTTTCGGGCAGCATTTTTTATCTGCAGATAAGGAATTATCTTTCCGATTTTGACATCGAGCTTCCGGAAATCGAAAGAATTATTGAAAAGGA
>Ga0265595_1001024_pt1 | contig 22876 bp, 17 predicted proteins | sample saktaG_15_FD_190148 | JGI IMG/M metagenome (GOLD analysis project Ga0265595, IMG submission 190148) | Saline water microbial communities from Sakinaw Lake, British Columbia, Canada - sak_2013_06_06_50m | ecosystem: Environmental > Aquatic > Non-marine Saline and Alkaline > Saline ...
TAGGTGACAACTGTTCAGGAGTTATAGGACAGCTGACCGAGGTCTGGGGAGAAGCGCTCTTCTCCGCCCTTGAAAAGGCAGGAGGGAAAGTCTACAGCAATTATGCGGTGGGTTATAACAACGTGGACGTCGGCGCCGCGACAAGGCATGGTATCTGTGTGGGGAACACCCCCGGCGTATTGACTGAAACTACCGCAGAAATGGCTGTGGCCCTGACATTCTCGGCAGCGCGCAGGGTGGTAGAGGCTGACAGGTTTACGCGTGGAGGAAAGTTCAACGGTTGGCTTCCAGACATTTTTCTTGGGGAGCTTCTATATGGGAAGACGGTTGGTGTTATAGGCGCTGGACGTATAGGCGCCGCCTACGCGCGCATGATGGTCGAGGGGCACAAGATGAACCTCGTCTATTATGATCTCTACCGGAACAGCGCCCTTGAAGATTATGTGGCCGCCTATGCTGATTTTCTGAAGTCGTGTGGAGAACAACCGGTTGCGTGCAGAAGGGCGGAGAATGTGGAAGAGGTACTTCGGACAGCCGACCTTGTGAGCCTGCATCCTGTGCTCGATGAAACCACACACCACCTCATAAATGCCGAACGCCTGAAGCTTATGAAGAGAAACTCGATCCTGATTAACGCGAGCAGAGGGCCATTGATCGATGAGGATGCCCTTGTACATCACTGCCGGAATAACCCGGACTTTCGCGCGGGGCTTGATGTCTTTGAGAATGAACCTGAGCTGAAACCGGGTTTGAGTGAACTTGATAATGTGGTGATTGTGCCCCATCTCGGTTCCGCGACTATCTGGACGAGACAGAGCATGGCTATCCTTGCGGCCGGAAACGTGGCGGGAATCCTGTCGGGGTACCCGGTATGGAAAAGAGAAAGCGTCCTACCCTTCCTGGAGGATAATCCTCCGGAAGCGGCTCCAAGTATTGTCAATTCAGAAGAGATGGGCATCCCGGAATATGCGGGATAGCCGTGCGCGGCAGAGTGGCAGGATTCCGACTTTTTTAAAATGCGTCATACCTTCGTGAAAGGAGAAGACTATGAGAATAGCGGACAGGATAGAACGTCTGGGGGTTGAGACTGCCTTTGCCGTTTCCGCCGAGGCGGCCGCTTTCGCGGCAGAAGGAAACAAGGTATATCCATTTCATCTGGGTGATTTAAACATCCTGACGCCTTCCAACATTATGGACGCCGCTGAAAAGGCAATGCGGGGAGGAAAGACAGGCTATTGTCCGAACGCAGGGATACCCCAGTTGCGTGAGCTGTTGGCCGATGATGTCAGAGGATCACATGGGATTGATTATACCATGGAAAATGTGTCCATCCAGCCGGGCGGGAAGCCGGTTATAGGCAAGTTTCTACTGGCGCTTATGAATCCAGGAGATGAAGTTCTTTATCCCAATCCCGGTTATCCCATTTATGAATCACAGATAGAGTTTCAGAAAGGCAGGGCTCTGCCTTATGGATATGTTGAAGGGAAGGAAGGCTTCGAACTGGATATGGACGCCATCGAAAGGCAGATAACCCCGCGCACGAAGATGCTCATATTCAACGACTGGCACAATCCCACCGGTGCGGAATGTTCCCCGCAAGAACTTGAAAAACTTGCCGAACTGGCTATCAGGCACGACCTCTATGTGCTCTGTGACGAGGCATATTTTGATGTTCGCTACGAAGGAAAGAGTGCTTCTCTGGCATCCCTTCCCGGTATGGCCGAAAGAGCTGTGATTCTTTACAGTTTTTCCAAAAAATTTGCCATGACAGGGTGGAGGCTCGGAGCGGCCATCGGGCCCCGAGACGTCATTGATGTAATCACCAAGCTCAACGTAAATGATGAATCCTGCTCGAATCATTTCATACAGTACGCCGCCATGGAAGGACTCACCGGAAACCAGGCACAGGCCCGACAGATGTTGGATACCCTCAAAGAAAGAAGAGACGCGGCCGCGGATATTCTTGATTCCATAGAAGGCGTGCGCTCTTTCCGGCCAAACGTGACCTTTTATCTGTATCCTAATGTCACAGGGGCAATGGAACGGAAAGGTATCAAAAATCTCGAGGAATTTCGCGAGGCCCTGTTACATGAAACCGGGGTGTCGGTATGCACCCGGCTGCATTTCGGGCGCTCCCTGGAAGGAGAGAAGGATTTCTATATACGTCTGGCGTATTCGGGTATCGATATAAATGAAATCAGAGAAGGCCTCGGAAGATTTAAGGCATTTATTGAGGGATAATCTATTGGAGGATGCTTATGTATGGAAAAATTCGTGAAGAACTGAACGAGCAATTAGACGGACTCGTAAAGGCAGGTCTCTACAAGAAGGAACGGCATATAGCCTCGCCTCAAAGGGCGCGGATAATGGTGAATGGCGCGGAGGTTTTGAATCTGTGCGCCAATAACTATCTCGGCCTGGCGGATAACCCCGACATCATTGAGGCCGCCAAGGCCGGACTTGATGCCCGCGGTTTCGGGATGGCTTCGGTGCGCTTTATATGTGGCACACAGGATATTCACAGCGAACTGGAAGAAAAGATCAGCGCCTTCCTCGGAACAGAAGATACTATCCTCTACAGTTCCTGTTTTGACGCCAATGGCGGTCTCTTTGAAACACTTCTGGGCACGGGAGACGCGATTATTTCCGATGTGCTGAATCACGCCTCGATAATTGACGGCATTCGTTTGTGCAGGGCAAGCCGGTATCGCTACGCGCACGCCGATATGAATGAGCTGGAGGAACGTCTCAAAGAGGCACAGCGAGCGAATATAAGGATGATAGCCACGGATGGTGTCTTCAGCATGGATGGAGATCTTGCCAGACTGGACGAAATATGCGCTCTGGCCGAAAAATACGATGCCATCGTCATGGTGGATGACAGCCATGCTACAGGTTTTGTTGGTCCTACAGGGCGTGGAACGCCTGAATATTTCCACGTTCAGGATCGTGTGGATATCATCACGTCAACTCTCGGCAAGGCCATGGGAGGAGCGTCCGGCGGGTTTACGACAGGGCGAGCCGATATGATATCGATGTTGAGACAGAGATCGCGTCCTTATCTTTTTTCAAATTCGGTCGCGCCTCCAATAGTGTCTGCAGCCATCAAGACCCTGGAGCTGCTGGAATACACCGGGGAGGCCAGAGAGAAGTTGAGATCAAACACGAAGTTCTTCCGCGAGGAGATTGTCAATCTGGGATTTACGATAAAACCCGGCGATCATCCGATTATTCCTGTTATGCTGGGAGATGCTGTGCTGGCACAAAATATGGCTGCCGGACTCCTTGAAGAGGGTGTTTATGCGACGGGGTTTCTGTATCCGGTGGTTCCGAAGGGAGAGGCCAGGATCAGGGTACAGATGTCCGCGGTTCATAGTGAGACCGATCTCAGATTCGCGCTTGAAAAGTTTGCAAAGGTAGGGCGGGAACTGGGAGCGCTGATTTGAAGTCTGTCATGGGGAGGCGCTGATTATGGATATGATGAAAGCTCTGGTGAAGGCCAAAGCGGAGCCGGGTATCTGGCTGGGTGAAGTACCGGTACCCGAAATTGGTGTCAACGATGTCCTGATAAAGATATACCGGACCGCAATCTGTGGCACCGATGTGCATATCTATAACTGGAATGAATGGGCAAAAAAGACGATTCCCGTACCCATGCACATAGGGCACGAGTTTGTCGGAAAGGTGGAGAAGATCGGCGCCAATGTGCGTGATTTCAAACCCGGCGATATCGTTTCCGGTGAGGGGCATCTTGTATGCGGCCACTGTCGAAACTGCCTGGCAGGCAGGCGGCACCTCTGTATGAAAACCAGCGGCGTCGGTGTGAACAGGGCAGGGGCCTTTGCAGAATATCTCAGCATTCCGGTGACCAATGTCTGGTACTGCGATCCCGATATCCCGATGGACATACTCTCATGCTTCGATCCGCTGGGTAATGCCACGCATACTGCGCTTTCATTCGACCTTCTGGGTGAGGATATCCTGATAACGGGCGCAGGGCCCATAGGATGCATGGCCGTTGCCATTGCCAGACACGCGGGTGCCCGCCATATAGTCGTAACAGATGTAAATCCCTACAGGCTGGCGCTCGCGAAAAAAATGGGGGCAACTCTGGCTGTGGATGTGAGCCGCGATACCATAGAGGGCGCTCAGGAAAAACTGGGAATGAAAGAGGGCTTTGATGTGGGGCTGGAAATGTCGGGCAATCCCGGCGCCCTGAACTCCATGCTGGCAAATATGTGTCATGGTGGAAAAATCGCGCTTCTGGGGATCTTGCCGGGTGATGCCGGCATCAACTGGGAAACAGTAATCTTCAACGGACTTACCATAAAGGGCATCTATGGGCGTGAGATGTATGAAACATGGTACAAAATGACGGCAATGATTCAGTCTGGGCTTGATATAAGCGCAATCATCACCCACCATTTTCACTATACGGAATACAGGGAGGCATTTGAAATAATGAAATCGGGGCAATCCGGCAAGGTAATATTGAACTGGGTTGATTGATTCATGACTCAGGATCGATGGTCACGGTTTGCGCTGTAAATTAACGGTGGCCAGTATAATGAGCGCGATCACTGCGCCCACAGCTCCGACCGGCCAGAATTCCCCTCCAAATCCATGAGTGGTCACAAAGTCCACGGCAATGCCGAGAAGGGGAGCCACGAGTATCGTTGAGACGGATTTCGCCTGGCTCTCGACGGAAAGCACTGTCGCGCCGCGTTCCTCAGTTGCGTACTCGTCAAACCGGCTGATAAGTATCGGTCTCCACAGGTTCTGCATAACGTACAGGACCACAAATCCCACGATTGCCACGTAGTACCATTTCAGATACAGAACGACTGCCAGTAAGAGATAGACAAAGAGTACGCCCTTCCAGATAAGAGACGCTCCCTGCTCCTCTCCGCCCGCGTACTGCGTGATCCTGTGCGACTTGCGGCTCGCCCACGCGGACAGCAGGTGCAAAGCGAAATAGACCATTCCCACGACAATCGCGCTTCGTCGGGTATTTTCCATATACACAAACAGAGGAATGACCAGAACCGTGCTCTTGATGACTGGTTGGAGATAATCCTTGGCCGCCTCAAACACCCCCTCAAATGCCATCGATTCGGTAATCAGGCGGCGCAGATGCCTTGTTTTTATACAGGCACGAAGTGTAGTCCTCAGATTGCCAAAGACACCGCTCAGGGTAGATCCTTTCTGGATATGTCCCTCCAGCTCAACGGGATAATACATGAAATTTACAAGTCCGAGCACGTACGGAACTATGGAGAGATAGAAAACAGAGGAATAATTTTTTGTGAATATGACAAACAGGGTGGCGATGATGATTGAAAACGCGGAACCCAGTTTGGACCATGATCGGGTGTAGCCATAGATTTGGGTCTTTTCATCCAGACGCCCCTGAAGTCGAAGCCAGGTAAATATCATGGCCTTGTGAGTGCCTGTCCGGAATGCCTCGCCGATGGCGAAGAAAAGCATGGCGGCAAAGAAGTGCAGGTATATTCGAACAAAACCGAACATGGCAAATGAGATGATATAGGCGGTAAAGGAGATCATCATACATCTGCGGCGCCCGTACATATCGGCCAGAACTCCACTGGGGACTTCAAAGACGTTGATGCAGATCTCCCTGAAAGCAACAAGAAGACCTATCTGTGTGAAGCTGAAACCTCTTTCAAGGAAGAGAAGTATTATGAATGGTTCATAATACCGTTGATTCTTCAGGAAACCGTATATTGAGAAACGGGCAAGCATGGCCAATCCTTCATCTGTTGATTAACATGAACTGAGAAGCGGTCGAAGTAGCGAGTTTTGGTGGTAAATGTTTACTGAGGACTCCCTTGGCCTGGCGCCACCCAGCTCTGAGAGGTCGGGGCCTCGACCCCTCGTTCCCCACAACTATTAGTCAACAGTCAATGACTGACTCCAATAGACTCCATAACGATGAAGTCACCGGCCGATGTTAAGCGCAGCAGAACACTGGTCTGGTGTACTGACAGGTTGGCTCCTTAATTATTTCTTGGGGAAATACTTCACATCGTCTATATTCTTAAAATCTGAATCTTGAGTCCAGATGGTAGCCTCGAATTCTTTTGCTGTTGCGATAATAATACTGTCAACCATTGGAATCTTGTGCTCCAGACTTATTTTTGAGGCAGCAATCGCCATAGAAGCTGTTAGATCCACAACCCTTCCTTTTTGCATAGCAACGGCTACTTGTAACGCTTCATTCTCACTGGACTCTCGAAGAACTACCTTGAAGACCTCATATATCGTTACCGTTGGAACAACAAGCGAATCCGTGTCATTCAAAGCTGTCAGGAAATGTTTGGCATTCGGCTCGTCCGCGAAGTATGCAAGCCAACCGGAAGAATCGACGATATTCATAATCTATCTCCCTCACGTTCGAATTCAGTATTTATGCCTTTGATGAATCCGCGAAGCTCTTTAATATCTCGTTCCGGGATAAGTTCGATCCGTCCACCATATTCTACAACCTGCATTTTTTGACCTGGGCGAAGACGCAATGCCTCCCTGACTACTTTTGGTATAACGACTTGATATTTTGGTGATACAGTTACAGTTTGCATGTCACAACCTCTATCGATATTATTTCGTATTACGATAACATGAACGATAAGGGGTGTCAATTTTATTGATGGCGAACGCCGCTAATCAGCCGCGACTGCAAGGAGTCGGCTGCACAAGGGAAGTTCACGTTCTTATACCCATCAAGGGGGTACTGAAAAGAGTCCGGGGAGGCCTGTTTTCCATGCGGCATAATGTTGTTTCCAGTGAAATCACCGGAAGGGGCCACCGGTTCCCAAATGTCCCGGCACATATGACGGAAGACTCTGCCCCAACTCACTCCGGTTTTAACAGATTCCCGGGAGAAAAGTTTCAAGGTGTCGCCCTATTTGTCATTTCTCAGCTTTATCCAGATCTGCGTCGACATCCCGCTTAAAATCCAGGGTCAGGTAATCAAAACTCGTGGGGAGGGAAAGCTCCAGTCTGTTTATGAACTGAACGCCGGCACCCACCTTTGCGGGAACGCATTCGATAAGATGCCCTCCACAGTGTGAATCCGCGGAGAGAAAGTGCAAATGAAGTCCCGGTACATTCAGCGACGACATAAAGGAAGGGGTGAAAAATCCCGCCAGCGAGCCTTCAATATCATGAAAGTCAAAGACGGGCTGCTCCGCGGTAACCTCCACCAGCGGGCGGTAGCTTTCCTGCTTTGGTACCGATCGCGTCCTTACGCGGGCAAAGAGGCCGTCGATCCGAACCGCGTAAAACATGTTTGGAGACGGCAAAAGACTTTGGATCCACTCCAGGAAATCGTCATAGGGCAGTTCCTGATCAAGCTCGTCATGGGTCAGAGGTTCGTAGAAAGTAACGCAGGCGAAGGGAGTCAGGGCACTGTCATCGACGACATTGACAGTCCCATCTCCCGTGATCTGGTAGATCACGCCGTCGAGCATTATCATCTCCCCGTCCAGATGGTCAAATGTGCCGATGCCGAAATCACCGTGTTCTTTGATCTCCCTGAAGGGAATCCTCTCTTCATAGATTCCTTCAACCAGTGCATTCGCGGGGGAGCACAAATATAAGGGGTTTCCGCCTTTTCTTGTGGATTTATCTTTACGATTCATAGCCACTCCATAGGTTAAATGGGGCCAGCGCCCTTTTATTCCAGATTATATCTTTAAGGTCTAATCTTCCATCACCGTTAAAATCTGACAGCTCCGATATGGCCAGGTCCTTTTGTATAATGATGTCGTTTAAGTCTGAAATGGTCTGACCTCTTTCTGATGCATCAAGCTGATCTATTTGAAATATTTTTTTACGATTCCCTTTGCGGCGATTATTCCCGAGACAGCCGCTCCTACAATTCCACGACTTTTCCCTGTGCCATCGCCGGCCACAAAGATACCTTCAATATTTGTTTCCAGATGCCGGTCAGTGGGGAAATGGGTATCAAAAAACTTAATCTCCGGCGCATATAACAGGGTTGAGGGGTGAAGAATACCGGGGACGATCTTGTCAAGGGTTTTCAGGGATTCCCACAGATTATCTACTATGCGCGCGGGCAGGCCGAGCGTAATGTCTCCCGGGACCGCATTGTAAGTGGCCCTGCAGCGGTCGAAGTGACGGGTTTTACTGTCAAATGTTGATTGAGAACTCCTTTTCCCCTCCCTGAAGTCTCCGATTCTCTGAACGATAGGCCTGCCGCCACCCAGCAGGAAAAATTGCTTTGCAATCATCCGGCCGAATTCAGTGGTGTCAGAAAAGGGTTGTGTCAGGGAAACAGTATTTATCAGCGCGAAATTTGTATTGTCTGTCTTGCGATCGAAGAGGGCATCCCCGTTGATTAGTTTAAAACTATCGTAATTCTCAATCCTTACCCTGCCACCCGGGTTAGTACAGAATGTTCTTACCCTGTCACCGTGGCGTCTTGTATTGAAAATAAACTTGGGATCGTACACAACATCGGTTATTGCGTCATAAAACTCTCTGTTCAGCTCTACGCGAATACCCACATCAATGGGTCCAAAATTATTATTAACACCTGTTTTTCTGGAAGTGTCTCTGAACCAGTACGCGCCACTACGTCCAGGGGAAGCGAGAACGGTTTTTCCAAAATACTCTTTCCTCTTTTGATCTTTGTGACATACAAAGCAAAATCTTTCATTCTCCCTCTCAATAGAGAGAATCTCGGTGTCGAGGAAAAAAGTGGTGTTGATAAGGGAACTTCGCAAATAATCTACGAATTCTTTCCCATTATCGGTTCCATAGTGCCACTGTTCGGGAGCGATAAATTCTACATTGTGTTCCCCGGCGATCTTTTTCCACGCGTCGATCTTTTCATTATTTTCAATAAAAGTAACCTGTTGACACAGGGGAAACTTAATAAAAACCTGCTTCACTTCCCGCATCAAGTCCTGGGCCTCTTCTTTGTCAACCTGGAGTTCATCAAGATCAATTCCAATCCGGTAGTCAAAATTCAATTTGCCATCGTTCAGCAAGCCGCCCGCTGAATATTGATTCCGGTCGAAGATAGCGATTTTGTCAATACCCATACGTTCGAGCCACATAGCTGTAAACAGACCGGCTGGGCCGGAACCTATGATCAATACATTGAAGTCACTCATATTCCCCCCGCATTCTAATTATCAAAAGCTCAAGGGGCATCTATTGGCGCCCCCGTAAAGTTCTTCATATCGAATCCAGGAGTTGAGTTTATTTTCACAGACCCGATAAGTCAATTCAATTTCCTGAAAAAGCACATCTTTCCCCAGTATAATCAGCATTCACTAATTGCCCTTCAGGGGTGTTCGTGTTATAGAATTACCCAATATGACGCCTGTTATTGAGGGCTGAAACTTTTTGGGGAATATCATGGACGAGACCATTAAAAGAAAAAAGACAAGACCTGTCTATGTCGGGCCGGTCAAGATAGGGGGCGATGCCCCCATTACCGTTCAGTCAATGACCTGCACCGACACAAGAGATGTGGAGACGACAGTCAGTCAGATCAAGAGGCTTGAGGATGCGGGCTGTGAAATCGTCAGGGTAGCTGTTCCTGACATGGAGGCAGCGCGTGCGATTGCGGACATCAAGAGGAAAATAAAGATCCCTTTGATTGCGGACATACATTTTGACCACCGGCTCGCGATAGGCGCCATCAGAAACGGTGCCGACTGCATAAGAATAAACCCGGGAAATACAGAGAAAGAAAAGATAAGAGAGATCATACGTGAAGCAAAAGAGAGGGACGTGTCGATACGCGTAGGGGTCAATGCGGGTTCCCTCGAAAAGGATATCCTCGCCAGACATGGTGCTCCGACAGCGCCCGCGCTTGTTGAAAGCGCCCTGAGAAACATTGAACTCTTTGAGGATATGGATTTCCGGTCTATCAAACTTTCATTAAAGGCATCCGATGTTCCTGCCATGATAGAGGCTAACCGGGCGATTTCCGCGGCCACCGATTATCCCCTGCATCTTGGTGTCACTGAAGCGGGAAGTCTTGTCAATTCCTCGATAAAGTCATCCATAGGTATCGGAGTACTTCTTAATGAAGGCATAGGTGATACTATAAGGGTTTCAATATCGGGCGATCCTGTCGGAGAAGTCCGTGTTGCTTACGATATACTGAGAGCCCTGGGCATCAGAAGGGTAGGCCCGGATATCATTTCCTGCCCCACCTGCGGACGCTGCGAGATAGACCTGTTCAGGCTGGTTGAAGAGGTGGAAAACAGGCTTGTGGGAGTAAAGCAATACTTTAAGGTTGCTCTTATGGGCTGCGTTGTCAACGGGCCTGGCGAGGCTGCCGAAGCGGATATAGGCATTGCCGGCGGACGCCACTTCGGATTTCTTTTCAAAAAGGGCAAGATTGTAAGAAAGATAAAGGAAGAAGAGTTCGTGGATGCCCTGATGGATGAGATAAATGCGATGATAGAAAACAGTGAACAGTGATCAGTGATCAGAAGTCAGTGATCAGGGGTCAGGAGTAGGGAGCAGTAACTCGAGACTCGAGACTAATTAATATATATTGAGGAGGAATGATGCGTTATTCAGAGATGTTTTTGCCGACCACAAAGGAGACTCCTTCTGATGCGGAGATCGTAAGCCACCAGCTAATGCTGCGGGCGGGAATGATAAGGAAGCTGGCCGGAGGGATATACGCGTATCTGCCCCTAGGTTATCGTGTGATCAGGAAGGTGGAAAATATTGTGCGTGAAGAGATGAACAGGGCGGGCGCGCAGGAGGTATTTATGCCCGCAGTGCAGCCGGCCGAACTCTGGATGGAATCGGGACGCTGGGATATGTATGGGAAAGAACTGCTGAGGGTCAGGGACAGGCACAACAGAGACTACTGTATCGGGCCCACGCATGAAGAGGTGATAACCGCGCTGGTGCGCGATGAGATACAGACATACCGCCAGCTTCCAAAGAATCTCTATCAGATTCAGACGAAATTTCGTGACGAGATAAGGCCCAGATTTGGTGTAATGAGGAGCAGGGAGTTCGGCATGAAAGATGCCTACAGTTTCGACGCCACTGAAGAGAGTGCGGAGGAAAGCTACAGGAAGATGTTCGATGCCTACACCAGGATATTCACGCGGTGTGGACTTGGCTTCAGACCGGTGGAGGCGGACAGTGGTAATATAGGGGGAAGCTTTTCCCACGAATTCATGGTCACCGCTGATTCCGGAGAGGACGCGATGGTCTATTGCACCTCGTGCGATTATGCAGCGAATCTTGAGAAAGCGGAGATCTCCAGACCGGAAAAAGAGACAAATCATGCCATGGAATATTCCCCGATAGAGGAGGTTCATACTCCTGATGTAAGAACCATCGAAGAGGTCTGCGCGTTTCTGGATGTTGCACCCATGGATGTTGTAAAAACGATGATATTCATGTGTGATGGTAAACCTGTAGCCGTCCTGGTAAGGGGGAATGAAGATATAAACGAGGCAAAACTCAGGAATTATCTCGGGTGTGACTCTCTCGAACTCGCCATGGAGGATACTATCCTGGAGGTTACCGGATCTCCCAGGGGATTTGCCGGTCCAATAGGAATCAAATCTACTATTATCGCGGATTATTCTCTCATAAGCATGAAGAATTTTGTTGTTGGAGCCAACAGGGAAGATCACCACATAAAAAACTGTAATATCGGAAGAGACTTTGAGATAAGAGATTATGCCGATCTGAGAATCATAAGGGAAGACGATGTGTGTCCGCGCTGCGGAGGAGATTTCAGGATTGTCAGGGGCATCGAAGTGGGACATGTGTTCAAGCTCGGCGTAAAATACAGCAAGGCTATGAACGCCACGTTCCTTGACAGGGATGGCAAGGAGAAATACATGATTATGGGATGCTATGGAATCGGCATAGGAAGAACAGCCGCCGCATGTATAGAGCAGAGTCATGATGAAGACGGGATTATATGGCCTATGTCGATTGCGCCATTCCAGGTGATAATCACACCTGTGAACATGAAGGATGAGAATCTGACCAATGCCGCAGAAGATCTGTACAACAGTCTTACCGCGGATGGGATAGAGGTCATTTTAGATGACAGGGATGAAAGAGCGGGTGTAAAATTCAAGGATGCCGACCTGACAGGCATACCCCTCAGGGTCACAGTAGGTGCCAAAAGCCTTGCAGAGGGAAAGGTTGAAGTAAGATTCAGAAAATCCGGAGAGGTCGAAAAAATACCCCTTGAAACAGTCAGTGGGTTTATCACAAAAACGATAGTGGATCAGCTCTCGATTAGCTGTAGTTGATTAAAGAAGAATTCAAGGGGTCAGGGATTCAAGGATTCGAGTGAATAAGTGTATTGGGTAAGTAGCGTGGGGTCTCTGTGCCCCACAGAGGGCGCGCTCTGATCGGGCATCAGTTCAGGGTAGATGGTAGAATATGATACGAATAACCGACATACTGGAAAAAGGCCAGAAGTATCTGTCTCAGAAAGACCTCGAGATGATAGAGAAGGCCTACATATTTTCCGCAGCCGTGCATCAGGGACAACTGCGACTGTCGGGAGAGCCTTACCTTACCCATCCCCTGGAAGTGACGGGAATGCTGCTTGAAATGGGGCTTGACACCTCCACGCTGATAACCGGTCTGCTGCATGACACCGTCGAGGATACACTGGCCACCCTTGAGCAGGTGGAGGAGGCATTCGGCAAAGAGGTTGCCTTCCTCGTGGACGGCTTGACCAAGATAAGCAAGATAACATTTGGAGACCAGATGGAGCGTCAGGCGGAGAACTTCCGAAAAATGATACTGGCGATGTCCTCCGATATCAGGATTCTCCTCATAAAACTGACTGACAGACTCCATAACATGCGCACACTTGATTTTCATTCCCCGAACAGACAAAAATTCATAGCACAGGAAACTCTTGAGGTATACGCTCCGCTGGCCGCGCGCCTGGGAATAAACTGGATAAAGGATGAATTGGAGGATCTGTCGCTGAAATACCTTCATCCGGATGGATATTATGAACTGATTGAACGTGTGGATAAAAATAAAGAAGAGCGTGACCGGTACACAGAAGAGGTAAGGGATATAATCCGCAGGCAGGTGGAAAGCTTTGGCTTAAAAGGAGATGTCAGGGGAAGAGCCAAGCATTTTTACAGCATTTTCAAGAAGATGCACGAACAGCATATAAATTTTGATGAGGTTTACGATCTCACGGCATTCAGAATAATCCTTGATTCAGACGAGGAAAGAAAGTGCTACGAGGTGCTCAGCGTCATTCACGCACTCTGGAAGCCCGTTCCCGGACGTTTCAAGGACTATATAGCAATGCCCAAGGCGAATAACTACCGCTCCCTGCACACTACGGTTATCGGCCCATATGGAGAACGGGTGGAGATACAGATAAGAACGAAAGAGATGGATGAGTGGGCGGACAAGGGTATCGCGGCTCATTGGAGGTACAAAGAGGGCAGGGTCTCTTCCGCTGAGGATGAAGATCAGATCGACAAACTCAGAGAGTTGCTTGAGGGGCAGACAGAGCAAGAAGATGCCAGGGAGTTTATGAAGAGTCTGAAGCTGGCCCTCTATCCTGATGAAGTTTACGTGTTTACACCAAGGGGGGACGTAAAATCTTTTCCAAAGGGCGCCACACCGATTGATTTTGCCTACAGCGTCCATACCGATGTGGGAAATCAATGCATAGGGGCAAAAGTGAACAGAAGCATTGTTCCCCTGAAGTACCAGCTCAAAAACGGCGATACAGTGGAGGTTATGACCCAAGCCGGGCATTATCCCGGCAAAGACTGGTTAAAATATGCGGTGACATCGAGGGCTGTATCCAAGATAAAACAGTGGATCAAGACCGAAGAACGTGGAAAAAGTATCATACTCGGCAGGGATATTCTTGAAAAAGAACTTAAGAGGCACCTCCTGAAGCTCGGCCAGTTGGTCAAGGCTAACGAATTCAGCGCCATATTGGAGGAACATTCTCTGGCCACGGTCGATGACCTGCTGGCCCTTATCGGTTATGGAAAAATGTCGGCAAAACATGTGACGCACCAGTTGTTGAATGATGAGGAGGAAGAAGAGAAAAAAGAAAAAAGGGGAATTCTGGACAGGGTCAAGGATAAGTTCAGAAAAGCTCCATCAGACGCGGGCATATCCATCACAGGGATTGATAATATCATGGTGAGATTTGCCAAGTGCTGTAGCCCTCTTCCGGGGGATGATATAGTCGGCTGTGTAACACGGGGCAGGGGCATAACTATTCATGGATCTGATTGTCCCCTGGTAAGAGAGATGGACACTGAAAGAATAATTGACGCACAGTGGAACGTGGATGAAAAACAGACCTTCTCGGTTGGTATTATAGTAACCTGCAAAGATAAGAAAGGACTTCTGTCCGAGCTGAGCAATGTCATATATTCTCTGGGAATAAATACGACCTATGTCAATATTAACGCAACGCCGGGTAATAACGCGATCTGTGACTTTCAGTTGGACATAAAAGATCTTAAGCAGCTTAACATGATTATTGCCGAGTTGAAGAAATTAAAGAGTGTTTTATCCGTTGAAAGGATGCGAGGACCATTTCGCAGTACCGAAAGGAACAAATCACACGAAAATATTGACATCCGGCATTAGATTGCTGTACTAAACCAGCGCAAAGAATCTTATGACAGGGGATAAAATGATTGCAAAATCAAAAAGACTGACGCGTGGTGTAATCTTATTTATGTTGCTGATTTTCCCGGTATCCGCGGCCGCTGCGAAACATGTTGTGGTAATAGACCCGGGTCACGGGGGCAGTGACATGGGAGTAACCCTTTCCAGAAGCGTTCATGAAAAGGATGTAACCCTTGCCGTCGCAAGGTTTGTGAGGGAAAATCTATCCCGTGTGAATGATATAAAAATACGGCTCACACGATTGGATGACAGGGATGTCTCCACGACAAATAGAAAAAAGCTCGAAGAAAAGTCGAATGCGGATCTCTTTATAAGCCTTCATGTCAATGCCGGTTTTGGACTGAATGCAAAGGGATATGAGATTTATTATCCTGTCTCTGATATTCCATCCGCTAAAAAGAGCAGCTCAGGAGAAATACTAAAAGACATGACGCAAACCAGGTATCTGAATAGCTGCGTCCGGTTTGCCCAGATAGTCCAGAAGAATATGGGAAGGGTGCTCCCACGCGAGGGGAGGGGATTGATAAACGCGCCGGTCCTTGTTCTTCAATCTATGGAAGCGCCTGCCGTTCTGCTGGAAATAGGTTTTGCAACAAATATTGAAAACAAGAATAAGCTGAAAGATAAGAAATTCCAGGAGGTTGTTGCCGACGCGTTAACCAAAAGCATAAAAGAATATTTTTCTACCGGTGAGGCATCATGAAAAGGACAACCGGCCGCGAATGGAATGAAATGCGGCAGATAAAGATAATCAGGGATTTCCTGCCAAGTGCGAAGGGATCAACACTCATAGAAATGGGTAACACGCGCGTGATATGCACAGCCTCTCTGGAAGACAGGGTGCCTCCCTTTTTGAAAAATTCCGGGACAGGGTGGCTGACGGCGGAATATGCCATGCTTCCGATGTCCACATCCTCGAGAAGCACAAGAGAATCGTCCAGCGGCAAGGTCAAGGGGAGAACACACGAGATCCAGAGATTGATAGGAAGGTCGCTGCGCGCGGTAACAGACCTGAATGCATTTTGTGAAAGGACGATCTATATTGACTGCGATGTAATACAGGCCGATGGAGGCACGAGAACCGCGTCCATAACCGGTGCCTTTATAGCGTTGGTGGATGCCCTTCGCAGATTGAGAGAAGATGGTAAAATAAAAGAGTTGCCGGTAAAGGACTTTATATCCGCGATCAGTGTCGGGATTGTTGACGGCGAGGTTCTACTTGATCTTGACTACGAAGAAGATTCAGGAGCCGATGTTGATATGAATTTCGTAATGACCGGAAGCGGGGGAATCGTTGAGGTTCAGGGAACCGCTGAGGCAGAGCCCTTCAGCCGCGATATGCTGGACAGGATGACCGACGTAGCGACAACAGGAATCTCCGAACTTATAAAAAAGCAAAAAGATATCCTCGGAGAGATATGACGGCATTTGAGGTTTTATCAGTGACTGAACCTGAAAACCGGAAGATTGTTTTTGCCTCAAAAAACGGGGGCAAAATAAAAGAACTTAAGGCACTGCTTGAGGGGATGGATGTCAACCTTTTCTCACTGTATGACTATCCCGATGCCCCGGATATTATAGAGGACGGCGGCACTTTTCTTGAAAACGCTTTGAAAAAGGCGCGCGTTATCTCCGAATATACCGGTGGGACAGTCATAGCCGACGATTCGGGACTGGAGGTGGACTACCTGAAAGGGGCACCCGGTATTCATTCGGCCAGGTATTCAGGAGCAGGAGCAACAGATAAAAGAAACATTCGCAAGCTCCTGGCGGAATTAGAGAACGTTCCCACAGAAAAAAGGGGGGTGGCGTTCAGATGCGCGCTGGTTTTATACCGGCCAGACGGAACCTTCGAAGCCTTTGAAGGTAAGCTGGAGGGAAGAATAGCCACAGAGCAGGCAGGCAGTGAAGGTTTTGGCTATGATCCAGTGTTTATCGTATCTGAATACGGCAAAACAGTTGCCCAGCTTGATCCTGAGACAAAAAACAGGATCAGTCACAGAGCGGTGGCCTTTGCCAAACTCAAAAAAAGCTTGCAGAAATAAGTCGGATAATCTAAAACGCATCAACTTTTCCCGCCATTCGGGGCGTAGCGCAGCCTGGCAGCGCGCCTGCTTTGGGAGCAGGATGTCGCAGGTTCAAATCCTGCCGCCCCGACCAATAAAATCAATGAATTGTGTGTGGTTCGAGCCTCTTTCAGGTCTATCAGGTGACCCCGGGGACCTGTTGTTTTTGCATAGATTATTCTGACGTCATCCAGCTCAATTCGAAAATAACGAGGGACACTTCTTCGCTGATTTGATTCTATAAGACAGCTGCCAAAAAGGCGGATTGAAGATACAGAAAGGGCGGGATGATTATCCCGCCCTTTCTTATGAGATTCTCACCGCTCCGCAAAATCACGGCTTAAAGAGTGGGAACTCCCTGTGGGAAAAGTCGTCATAGACGGGCGTCATACTGAAGAAATTGTCATCGAAAACAGGGGCGCCGATTTCACCCATCAATATAGTTCCCGATTCTCCCAGGGGGAACATACTTTCGATCCCGACAGGACCCGTCACTCCGAACTCGACGCAGTGTGCGTAGGTGGAACGTGACGAGAAGGGGATTTCCCATACCAGTCTCAGCATATCGTGGTTAAATGTGATAATTCCCCTTTCATTATTGCCCCAGGGTCTTGCGCCCAGATCGCCAAGGACGTTGTCGAGCGCTTCAACAATTATTTCATCATAGGAGTTGTATGGTTTGTACCAGTCGTAGTTGTTCTCTATGCCCCCTGGCATAAGGCCGTGGAGGAGAACGTTGAAGAGGCGTATTTCTTTTTCTTCTTCAAGAAAAGGGCTGTCCAGCTCATCAAAAGTGAGGTTCAACACCTCATCGATCCACGCGTCCATGAGGACCCATGCGTCGGCGCGATCCATCCCTTCGGCCCACTCTGTATTGCCGCCGTCCACAAAATGTCCATCCCACGCCGCGAGAAGGGCAAGGGCCGCTGAACGATCGGCATTGGGGGCATCCGGGGCAGTATTCACCGCAGCGGTGAAATAATTAGACGCAAATTTCCAGGGATTTCCACCGTCTCCGAAGGAGTCCGTGGTGGCGATGTTGAGTGCGAGATTCCTTAGATCATCGAAGGTCAGGCCATTGTGTGCCGACAAGTAGTCATCGACCACATGGGCTCTGTTGAACGGGCCGAAGAAGTATGAGAGGTTATTGTATGAATTAGCGTAGCCCTCGTTCGTCTTGTTGTTCCAGCCACAGTAGTAACCCTGGCCGTTATTGCGATCGGTAGAACGGGGGATAAGGACGGCTGAATCCCATTCAAGCGGCGGCGCGACGGCGCCTTGCGGGAGTCGCCATTCACCATAAGGACGGACGGGGTCCCTTCCCGACATCCAGTACGCTATGTTTCCGTCCCTGTCCGCGTAGCAGAAATGCTGAGATAACGGCACAAGTTCTATGGCTGCCCCGAATTCATCCATACTGGTTGCCCGGGCAATGTCAAGATATGCCTTCATAGACTCGAACTCATATCCCCAGTGTGAGTATTTCCATGAGATTATGGGGTTTAAGGGGTTTGGTACATAGGTTCCCGGGTCATAGGGGATGGGATTGATGACCGGTCCATGAACGGTTCTCCAGACGGGCAAAACAACGTCGTCTCCGCCTGCCACGTGGATGGTCTCCATCCTGTTAAGTGTCACGTTCGAAGGATCTTCAAAATAGTAATCCACCGTATGGGCGTGCCCGACCTGCATGGACCAAGCGTGATGCGGAGTGCGTCCGATAACAATCGCGGGAATTCCTGTGATTATCATGCCTGAGACATTCAAGCCACCGGCCCTTATGGAACCCTCGCCGACAACGGAGGGAACGGTGAATCCCATCTGCGGACCCGAGTAGATAATAGGATTGCCATCCGCAGTTTTGCTCCCCGCTACGGTCCAGGCATAGCTCCCCATTTTAACATAGGCGTTTATCTTCTTCAGGTTTTCGTCAATCCTGGAGCGCATCTCTGCCATGCTTTTAGCAAGACCGCTGACGTCTGGGAATGACGGAGGGTTTTCCATAAGCGGGGATAGTCCTTTTTCCCTCGATTCGAAAAGCTTGACACCTCCGGGGATATAGGTCAGTGCATCGGGATCATTTATCCAGCGGAGGTCTTCGAACATGATCGCTCCTGTCGTCGGATAAAGGGTCATGAGTCCCTGGTACAATGCCGCGTTATCGAGCTGTCCCATCTTCTGCGCCTCGACATCAAAATTTCTCATCATCAGCGTCGCCCAGGCCAGGACATCCTTGTACGTCCAGTCCTCAGGCATAAATCCAAGGGCGGCAAATTCGAATGGAAGCAGGGAACGATAATCACGAATCTCGGCTATGCGCCTGTTAAAACCCGCCACATAACCGTTGATCACATCCTGAACCTCTTCATCCAGGGCATCAAAACCGTCCTCCAGTTCCTGGTCGGAATAGCCGGTAATGCGTACCAGAACATCCTGCTCTAACTGATCGGGGCCGAATATCTCTGCCAGCCTTCCCGTAGCGGCTCGTCTGAATGTTTCCGCCTGCCAGAGACGGTCGGTGGCGACGGCGTAGCCCATCGCGTCAAAGACATCATAGAGATTGTCTTCGTCGTAGCCGGTTATGAACCAGACGCCCCTGCCGTCACGGGTAATCTCCACCGTGGATTGTCGATCATTATCATCTCCGCCTGTTCCGATGATTGTAATGAATCCCAGGACAATAACGCAGGCTAGACCGACAGCGGTTGTGACTTTAAAAAATAAATTATCCCTTTTTTTCATAACCTGTTCTCCTTTCCATTGTAAAGGTTAGTATAATATATGCGAAGACGGTGCCGAGTAAGAAAGCGATGAGGTCGAGATAATCGAAGGTTCCGAGGCGGAAGAAGTTTGCCGTGTTCTCAAGGAAGGGAATCCCATCGAACCATGAGGGGATGAACTTCAGGGGTGTTGAACTGTATCTCTGCCCCATCTCAAAGGCGCCGTCAATTAAAAGCCAGAATAGACAAATAAAAAGACATCCTCTCTTGCGGGAACCGAGGATGCCCGCCGTTATCAGGATAAAGGAAAAAACGTGGGCAAATGCAGGAAAGCTGCTGCCGATATGACCGAACATGTTCGGAAATTTGTCGTGAAGGCTTATATCCTTCGCCCATCCGGCGAGGAAATATGCAGTATCAGGAGGCCGGTCAATGAGATAGACAAGGAGCCCGACGAGGAGCGTGGCGATACCGATAAGTATTTGAAGTGCGTTTGCCTTTGTTGAATGCATCGGGGGGATTGCCTCTTCAAAAATAGTGAAAGGTTAGTAAGATTGTAAATCCCGCCGTATATAAAATTAGACCTACAGCAACGCTCCCGGTGTCGGTGAATCAACTTTTCCGAAGCGGTGCAGCATGGTTGAAACGTGAAAGTGGTTGAAAAACTCGTCAATCTTGTCAAAAATACGAACATCAGCTTGAGTTTGGGAGGCGATCTTGATATGGTTCACACGAGCCCTTTCCTTTTGATATTATTGCGTTTTGTCACAGATTCACTATAAATCAAAAGACTGGGCTCTTCAAGTATTATTTGCTATAATATCAACATATTAAACCATATCACGCCTTGTATTTGTTAAACCCGAAAGTTGAGTCAAAATTTATACCCTGTCACTTTTTTGTCATCGTATACACGCCATCCCACCCGGTTTCCGGAGGATTTTGCTTTAATCTATCGCATCTCTTTATGTACAATTCGGATGGTGGGTCACCGTCACGGATCTCTATAGCCTTTTTAAAACAGGACATTGCTTCATCCCACTGATATTGCCTGTAATGTACCAGTCCTTCCTCAAAGGCACTGACAAAGCCACTCAGCTTTTCCGAATCTTTCCTTTCTCCCAATAGCTCGTATATTTTAACCGGAAGCGTTTTCCCTTTAACCCTGACGGAATCCAGTTCGCGGCAGAACAACGTATCCTTCACACTTTCGTAAGTAAATTCACTGATAACTATATTTGTACCGTACTCCTTATTTATCCCTTCCAGCCGGGAGCCAAGGTTCACGCTGTCGCCCATAACGGTGTAATCGAATCTCATCTCGGAACCCATGTTGCCGACAACCATGTCGCCACTGTTGACACCTATTCCAATGTCAAGCACCGGCCGCTCTTCATCAGACCATTTCTTCTGAAGTTTTTTCAATTCCTCCATCATTCTTATTGCCGTCATGCATGCCCTTTTCGGATGATCCGGCTGATCCAGCGGGGCGCCGAATACTGCCATAATGGCATCCCCCATATATTTATCGAGAAGTCCGTCATATTTAAAGACAATATCTGTCATGGCGGTGAGGTACTCATTCAACAAGTGGACAAGCTCTTCCGGTGTAAGCCTCTCCGAGACAGTTGTAAAACCCCTGATATCGGAAAAGAGTACCGATAGATTCTTTTTGTCCCCTCCCAGTTTGAGCTTTGAGGGGTCCTTCAGCATCTCATTGATGACCGACGCAGTCAAATAATACTGGAATGCACCCCTTATCTTCTTCTTTTCCCGCTCCTCCGTAATATATCTGTAAATGGTTATCCCGATATAGACTGTCAATATGGTAAATAACGGGTAGACTGTGTTAAGCCAGAGATTGTAACTGGAAAAAATAAACCGGTTTATCAAAACCCAGACGACAATTAAAGCTATAGCGAGTAAAAATCCGCTAACAGCCCTTGCCCGCGAAATGATAATCCCCATTATAAATCCGACCAGGATAATAATAAAAATATCAATCAGTGACGTCCATCCCGGTCGCCTGATAAAGTTCTGATGAAGGATGTTGTCTATCACCGTGGCATGGATACCTATGCCAGGGTAAGCAGTGCTGAAAGGTGTTACCCTCAGATCGTAAATTCCCGTTGCTGTAGCGCCAACCAGCACAATCTTGTCCTTAAAAAGGCCCGGATCCAAACGGTTGTGGATTATATCGGTAATAGAATAATGCGGGAAGGTTTTTGCCGGCCCCAGGAAATTAACGAGAATCCGTCCCGCTTCATCTGTGGGAATCTCTATGTCGCCGATCTTTATTCCCTCAACACCATAATCTGCTATTTTCAAGGAAAGCCCTAGTCTGTCCAGATACTGCTTCAGGACGGAAACCGATAATGGGGGATAAAAATTATCCCTGAACCTGATCACCAGAGGAGACCATCGATTTGCACCGTCAATATCGGAAAATGAGTTGAAATACCCACTACGCTCTGCCGCATCGGTGAGAGGTTTCACATTAGGTGCTGCAGAATACGCGTTTATGAGGTAATCTTCATCGAGCTTGCCTCTCATCTGAACGATGTCGTATTTCGATCCACTGATATATTCCTCACTACTCTCGATGTCTCTCTCTGAGAGGTGTTCCGCATCCTTTTTAGAGACGTAGAAAAAGTAACCAAGAGTCACATTCTCTGCCTGCTTGATAGATCGTGCAAGGATAAGATCTGTATTGGCCTCCTCCTTTTTCTCATCAAGAAATTTCAACAAGACAGGGTCTTTTAGTCCCATATCATTGATCTTTCTTGATAATCCCTCCAGGTCTTTAAGTGATGAATTTTCATCTGGCTCGGCAAACACAACGTCAAAACCGACACTCTTTGCTTCATACTCCTTCAGTTTATCTACAAGCAGCGCAATTGTAGTTCGTTTCCATGGCCATCGACCAAGTTCTGTCAAACTTTTCTCGTCAATAGCGGCAATTACTGTTTCTCCCCCTGGCGCTCTGGTGCCACGAGCCATAAAATTCAAGTCCAATGCCTTCAATTCCATGAAATGGAAGAAGGGGACTTTCATAATGTACATTGTAAGGGATAAAAAAATGACAAGGATGGTTATCTTTAGAGGAGACACGGAAAATGTCTTTTTTATCAGGGTTCCCATGTTTTTCCCGTTTACTTTTTACCCCCACCGGAGTTACCGCCACCGGAGTTACCACCACCGGAGTTGCCACCACCAGAGTTGCCACCACCAGAGTTACCACCACCGGAGTTTCCCCCACCGGAGTTGCCACCACCGGAGTTACCGCCATCCGAGTTACCACCACCGGAGTTACCGCCATCCGAGTTACCGCCACCAGAGTTACCACCACCGGAATTACCACCAGCGGATTTGCCGACACCTGAGTTACTACTGCCAGATGTC
>Ga0265595_1001028_pt1 | contig 22829 bp, 20 predicted proteins | sample saktaG_15_FD_190148 | JGI IMG/M metagenome (GOLD analysis project Ga0265595, IMG submission 190148) | Saline water microbial communities from Sakinaw Lake, British Columbia, Canada - sak_2013_06_06_50m | ecosystem: Environmental > Aquatic > Non-marine Saline and Alkaline > Saline ...
TAATGTAGTGGCTAAAAGAGAGGAAATATTGCCGTTAATTTTCTCTTTAACTACAGGTAGACTGGAAAATGCCCATATAAAGGTCATAAGGACTGTAAGGGGTAAAAAGTAAGCAATCAGGCCCACTATTAACTCTAGTACTGGCCTGGCTGCTCCAAGTCCTATCCATTCCTGTCTGTGCAAAATTATGCTGACACTTACAGCAATGGCAATAGTCACTGCAGAAAACACTATACTAATTATTAGGAAAGTATTTGTTTTCCTTAGCTCCCTGAAATCTCTTTTAAAAATAATACTGGTTTTTTCCAAGCAAACCTCCTAATATGATAAGACTATCTTCTCTTTAGAAATACGGAATTGGAGAATAATCACAATAATCACAATCAATAGAGCCAATCCAATATTAGCCAGTGCAAAGGTCCATGAGTTGCTATCTATAATATTAACACGAAGAGGTACCTGAATTATAACATTTATAAAAATTGGTAAAAAGACCTGGGCGATAATATTTGCATTGACTGGTTTGCTTGTAAGACCTATTAGGTAGACCAGAAGGCCAATGCAAAAATAGATAAACGGAATGATAATGAAGCTAGTAACAGCTATCCAGGGATTAAATATAAACCCTACTGTCGGAACAAAATAAATATAGTTTACCGCTATCAGGCTGATAAGGGTTAGAATTTCACTCAAGATCAAACCCGGAATAAAGATTGCCAGGCTCTTTCCTATCCAGATATCTTTTAATCTTAAGGGTGTAGCCAGAAGTGACTGAATATTTCCTCTTGATTTTTCTCTGATCATGGATGTAAATCCAAGTGCATTTAAGTTTATTCCCAAACCGAGAGTGCTGGCGCTAAACATGATTATGCCCAGGTAAAGTCCTAATTTAGCCTTATTTGGAGAAGCTTTGTTCAATTCCGGAGCGATAAGAAGGACAATGAATAAAGCAGCCAGAGCTATTAAAATCATTAGAGTTGTGCCATACCAGATGATAACTGCTGCCTTTAATCTAAGACTGCTTCTCATATTGGCGGTAATTAGCGTACCTATATTCTTCATGGTACTTTAACCTCTTTTAAAATATTTGAATACATTTCTTCCAGGGATGCCTCTTGCTTCATTACTTCTTCTATTTTTATTCCACGACTTGAAAGAAAGCTTATAATATCGGATGTCTCTGTTCCCTCATCCGGCATAAAAATAAGACTTTTATCTTTTACTTCCTTTAATCCGAGACGGGGCAATTCTCTAATTTCATTTATCACCGACACAGGAATATTTTTGGGTGATTTGATTATTATTCCACTTCTTCCCATTTTCTGGCGCAGACTCTCCAGTTCTCCGTAAAGTTTTATTTCACCTCTGTCAATAATTGCAATCCGATTGCAGATGCGCTGCACTTCATCAAGATTATGAGAACTCAGAATAATAGTTTTATTTTCTTTATGAGCCATATTTAACATGATCTTTCTTATTTCAATCTGCCCGGACGGATCAACTCCAGAGGTAGGTTCATCAAGAACTAAAATTTCCGGATCGTGTACCATAGACCTGGCCAGGGCCAATCTCTGTCTCATTCCTCTGGAATATGTATGCACTCTGTCATCGGCCCTGTCACTCAATTCTACTATATCAAGTAGCTTATTGATCCTTTCCTCTTCCATAACCAGGTTATATATTCTGGAATAAAATATCAAATTTTCCCTGGCTGTCATGCTATCGTAAAGACCATCCAGGTCAAGCATAAAGCCGATTTTTCTCCGTATTTCACTATTGTTAACATTCAGGCCCAGTACGTCCAGATTTCCAGAATCAGCCTTTAACAAACCGAGTATTATTCTTATAGTTGTGGTTTTACCGGCACCATTAGGGCCAAGGTAACCAAATATGTCTCCCATTTCCACAGAGAAGCTGATTCCTTTTAGAACCTTCCGATCTCCCAGACTTTTTTGAATATTTTCTATTCTTATTGCTGACTTCATTTGTTTTTCCTGCACTTATTATCAGTTTTGGTTTATAGATTTATATGAGTATAACATATATTAAATATCAAATGAAAAAAGTGAAGTAAATAATTATTAACTAAGCTAAAAACTCAATTCTGGTATAAAAATATCCTCATTTGAAGCTATAATCCTGGTTCTAACTTCGTCCGCTATGGGCAGCCAGCAGCTTTTATTTCTATTTATGTTCTTTTAGCTTATTATTCTCAAGCAGTTCTTCTTCCTTTTGCAAACAGTACTATACTACCAACTACTCCAACAAGGAAAGCAATGGGACAAACAATAATGGCCAAAATAAAAAAGACGGGCTCATCACCTGCGCCAATTCTATCCCAGAAATCTGCACCAAAGAAATAAATGAAAACTCCATAAAAAGCATTATGAAGAATTACATTCACTACAGCACCTATAGGTGCGGCACCAGTTACCAGTAAGAATTTTTTAAGCAGTCCCTTGAGTCTACTTTTTGCAGTCAATACAATCAAGGCTATGCCTAATAAAAGAAAGATTATTCCCGGGATAGCTATAAAAAGAATATTTGATGGTCTTGCAAACATGGGAATCATAAACTGAACCACTAGCCCTACGAAAAATGCCACTGATAACCAGAAGATAACCTTTATGGCGAGGTTAAATTTATTGCTAACCTTAATGGATTTTTTTTCTGGTTCCATTTTTTCACACCTCTTTTAAGTAAGATTAAAAAAGATTATAAAATCTTATTTATAATTCTACCAATACATTGGACGCTGGTTATAAGAAAAAAGTTACACTTAATGATTTTATATATAATTTAAATGGCTGACTCTTAACTTTTAAAACTCAATTCTGGTATAAAAATATCATTATCTAATCTGATAATTCTGCTTTTAAACTTAATTTATAGGCCAAGGTCTTTATCTATTTTTTGCATCGAAATAAGAGCGATTTCAATAAATTCTTTCAAAGTAAGTCCTATTCTTTTGCAGGCAAGTATCTGGCTTCTATCGGCACCTCTGGCAAAAGATTTTTCTTTGAATCTATTTAAAACAAATTGAGAATTAATTGCTTTTATTTTCTTTCCAGGATTTATAAGTACTGAAGCTACTATCAGGCCTGATAATGGATCTGCTGCAAATAAAGCTATATCCAATTTACTTTGCAAAGGAAGATTATGAATTTGGTTATGAACCTTTACAGCATAAATAATATCTTCTTCAAAATTGTTTTTTTTCAGTATTTCCGCACCTATTAAAGAATGATTTTTAGGGTCTTTGGCAGTGCTTTCATAATCAATATCATGCACAAGTCCCGCAATTGCCCATTTCTTTTCATCAAATAATTTTTTATCTTTACTTTTGCTTTTAACATTGTTTAGTTCTTTTGCAATTTCTTTCATTATAGCTTCAACAGCGAGGCTGTGCTTTATTAAATTCTTATTTTTTATGTATTTTTTAACTAAATCAAATGCTTTTTCTCTATCCATATTAATTCAAAATCATATCATATTTAAGGCTATAAATCATAATAGTAATCTTTAATTAATTTCTATCCTATTGTTTAAATTTTATAACTAAAATTCGTAAGTTTTTACAAAGAATAATTCACTAAGAATTATCGTTGAGGGTTTAATTCTTAAAGAAATAAAAAAACTAATGTGTTATATATTGTCAGATTTTCTTTTCTTTCTTTTATATTTTATTTCATTTATAAGATTAATCAAAAGAACTGGCACGATAGAGCTTCCTATAATAAGCAGCCAGTGATAAATGCCCAGGCTTGATGTTTTAAAAATAGTTTGAAGAAAAGGAGTATAAATTATTGCTATCTGTAATAGGATGGATGTAATTATTGCAAGATTTAGGTATTTATTTCCAAAGATTCCTTTTCTAAAAATACCTCTTTCTTCAAATCTAAAGTTATAAGTATGCAGGAGTTGGGAAATAACCAGGGTTGTGAAGACAGAGGTTTGAAAGATTTCTCTGCTGTTAAAAAAGTTATGAGTATTGAAAAAAAGAGGACCGGTAAAGTATATAAAAAGTGACCCAAGTGTTAATATTAAACCCTGCCATAGGACTGTAATTAATCTTCTCTTACTCAGAATCTGTTCCCTTTTTTTAGTAGCCTTTCTGTCCATAATATTTTTCTCAGGTGGATCTATCCCAAGAGCCATGGCTGGCAGCCCATCTGTAATAAGATTCATCCATAGAATCTGAACTGGAAGCAGTGGGATATACAGTAATCCTCTTTCTCCTGTAATTAAATAAAAAATATAATCGCCAATTACTATAGAAATGAACATCAGCAGAACTTCAGAAATGTTGCAGGAGAGCAGGAATAATATAAATTTTTTTAAATTATCATATATTACTCTTCCTTCCTTTATTGCTTTAACAATTGTTGCAAAATTATCATCGGTAAGAATCATATCGCTTGATTCTTTACTTACATCTGTTCCTGAAATTCCCATGGCAAGACCAATATCAGCTTTTTTTAGGGAAGGCGCATCATTAATTCCATCACCAGTCATTGCAACAATATGATTATTTTTCTTAAGGGCATTAATAATATCTACCTTATTTGATGGTGAAACTCTTGCAAATATCTTAATATTTTCAATCTGTTCTTCTAACTCTTCTTTTGTTAGAGCTGCAAATTCTTCACCATCAATAATTCTATCTCCAGTATCTAAAATATCCAGCTCTTTCCCTATAGCTTTAGCAGTAAGTTTATGATCTCCTGTTACCATAATTACTTTAATATTTGCTTTCCTGCATTTCTTAATTGCATCATATACTTCTGGTCTTGGAGGATCTATCATTCCAACCATTCCACAGTATGTAAGGTTATTTTCTATATCTTTTAGGGTTTTTTCATCTGGAAGGCTGTCAAGGTATTTAAAGCCAAAAGCTAAATTTCGCATTGCGCCATTGGCAAGAGATTTATTAATATTTATTATTTTTTCTTTGTCCTCAAAGGTTAAATTTTCAATTCTATTATTTTTAATTATCATCTTACTTTTTTTAACTATAATCTCAGGAGCTCCTTTAGAGAATAATATATAAGAGGGTGTGGGTTTGTTGTTTGAACTGTTTTCGGGGTTTACAAGGTAATAATTATCCAGGGAAATTTCATGGATTGTTGTCATCATTTTACGGTCTGAATCAAAAGGTTCTTCTAATTTTCTGGGCAGTTTTAATTCCAGATTTTTTTTATCCACACAGTAAGTGCTTCCCATTTCTATTAAAGCAATTTCTGTAGGTTCACCTGTGATTTTAGTGCTTTCTTTATCTGGGTAATATGCATCATTACATAATAGGGCATTTTCAATTAATAGTTTCAGGGCAATGCTGCTTTCAAAGTTATCTTTAACTGGAATATCTTTCTTTTTTCTTAACTTTCTGTTCTTAAATAATTTTTTATACTCAATTTCTTCTTCCAAACCCGAAAATATTTTTTTTACCATCATTTTATTCTCAGTTAGTGTTCCTGTTTTGTCAGTACAAATAACTGAGACGCTTCCAAGAGTTTCAACCGAACTTAGTTTTCTGACTATAGCATTATTTTTTGCCATTTTCTGGACACCAAGAGCAAGCGAAACAGTAACTATTGCAGGAAGCCCTTCGGGTATAGCAGCAACAGCAAGAGCAACAGCTACAAGCAGCATTTCGCCAAGTTCATTCCCTTTAAGTATTCCAGAGGCAAAAACTATAGCGCTTACAATAATACAGATGATACCAATTTTCTTTCCAACAGTTTTTAATTCTATTTGCAGTGGCGTTAACTCTTCTTTTTGCTGAACAAGATTTGCAATTTTACCAATTTCGGTATTTCCCCCAGTTTCAACAACTATTGCGCTACATCTTCCCTTAACAATGGTTGTTCCGCTAAAAAGCATATTTTTCCTATCTCCAAGTGTAAGATTGATTTTTTTAAACGGAGTGGTTATTTTATCTACTGGCATTGATTCACCAGTAATTATAGATTCATCTGCCTGAAGATTTACTTCACTAATGACCCTACAATCGGCTGGAACTAAATCACCGGATACTAATTTTATTAAATCACCAGAAACAAGGTATTTGGAGTTAATATTTTCTTCTTTGCCAGCCCTTATGACTATTGCAGTAGGAGAAGCCAGTTCTTTTAATGCCTGAAGGGCTTTTTCAGCACGATATTCCTGTATAAATCCAAGGGTAGAATTTATTACAAGGATTACTACAATTACAATTGCATCTGAAATTTCTCTTATAATAATTCCAGAGATAAAAGCTGCTGCTATAAGTATCCAGATCATGAAGTCATTAAATTGAGAAATAAATATTTTAAATGGAGTGCGGCCTTTTTTTTCTTCTAATTCATTAAGTCCAGATTTTTTAATTCTTTCCTGTGCTTCTTTGTTACTTATTCCATTATCTAAATTAGTTTTTAAAATGGCTGATATATCAGCAATAGCTTTTGTATGCCAGATTGCTCTGCCAGGATAATTTTGATTCTGACTGCTGGGCTCTGTTTTGCTTTTTAATATTTTTTGTTTGCTTGTATTCATTATCCAAACTTTTAATAATATTATTAAAAGTTAAATTCTTTTATTTATTCTGCCCAGATGTTATGGAACATTTCCCATTCTTCAATATTTTCTTTTATATATTTTTCTATAACTCTTATAACTTTTGCCATATTGATCTTGATTAACTCTTCTTTATTTCCCTCTCTTTGGAGTTTGATAGGTTTTCCAATTATTTGGTAATGTTTATATTTACTCTTCCTTATAACAAAGCTTGGAATAAGTTGTGCGCCTGTTTTTAGTGCAATTTGAACTGCTCCAGTTGGAAGGTAAGCTTTTTTCCCAAAGAATTCAGTAGGTTTTGCATTTCCAAAAGGGTCCAAGTCTGTTGGTATTGCGATTATTTCATTGTTCCTTAAAATTCTAAATATATTAAGAATCTTATTTGCATAAATTATTTTTACTCCTTTTACAAGCCTCCTATTCTCGAAAAACTTATTTGTGCGGTTATATGGCCTTTCCAGGCTTGTTCCCCATATTTTGTAACCTTCTATGGCAACCCTGCAAGCTCCCCATTCAAAATTTCCAATATGGGCTGTAAAGATTACTATGCCCCTGCCTTTTTTTAAAGCTTTGTCTAAATTATCCAAGCCAACAATTTCAACTCTTTCTCTAAGTTTTTCTTTAGAGATTATAGGCAGTTTTAAAAAATCTACTATATTTTTTAGCCAGTTAATATAGATTCTTCCAACTATACGGAGAACTCTCCTGCTATTTTTGTCCAGGTTTAGTACATTAGAGACATTAGTTTTAATTTCATCTAAATATAACCCAAATGCAAAAGAGAGCTTGCCAACTATTATGGCAATAAAGTAAGTAAGGAAATATGGTGTTGTAAATGCAATAAGTTCAACAAATTTATATCCAAGAAATATAAGCACCTAAGACACCTCTTTATTAATTATTATTAATAGAACAATATAAATATTTTTTTATAGATAATGTATAATAATATTAGATTTTGTATTTAAATAAAAGTTTTTTTAAAATTTAGCAAGATGTAATTTACAATTATTTTTTATATGACGAGTTGCAATTTTATTATGTAAAGTTTAAGCAAGGGGTGATTAATTAATGGCAAAACAGAAAAGCAAGTTAATAGATTTATCAGAAGTATTGGATTACAAGCCATCCAATCATTTGGTAATCAGTATGTATTTATTAGTAGATAGCACCCGGGTATTAAAAAAGGATTATCTTACCAGGCTTAATTCTATGATTACTGAGAGTAAAGAGAATATAGAATCTGATTTAAAAATAGAAAAAGCGCAAAAGAAAAATATTTATGGTCTACTGGAAAAAATAAAAAAGTATGTTAATGATAAATTTATGGCAAATTCTACAAGAGCACTTCTTATATATGCAGGAGAAGATGGCCTATGGAAGGTATTGCGGCTTCCAGTAATATTAAGATCAAAGATAGTAATAGACCCAAAACCACATACCCAGAGTCTGAGAACTTTGCTTGAAAATTCTAAAAAGTATGGAGTTTTATTAATTAATAGGGAGAAGGCACAGATTTATTCTGTTTATATTGGAGAAATTGAAGAATATCTTGCAGCTTTTATCAGCGAAGTCCCCTCTAAAGTTAATTTCAGGAGACAAGCTGCATTCAGGGAGAAAAAAATCCTAAGCAGGATTGAAGAAAAACTCCACCATTTTTTTAAGTCAGTTAATGATAGAACTCTTGAATTGTTCAGGGAGGGAAAATTCGATAATTTAATTCTTGCAGGGAGAAAAGATATATTGCCACAGTTTGCAAATTACCTCCATAGTTACTTGCAGTCAAAATGTATCGGTAGTATTTATGCTGAGCCTGATTCATCAGAATCTTTTATTAAGGAGAAAGCACAAGAAATTATTGAAAGCTTTGAAATAAAAACTAAAAATAATCTGGTAAATAAGTTATTTGATGAATATAATCCAAATGGCTGGGGTGTACTTGGGATTGAAGCAGTTATTAGTTCTCTTCTTGTAGAACAGATTAGAACGATTATATACAATAGATATTTCAAACATGAAGGATATATTTGTAATTCTTGTAAATATGTAACCATAAAATCAAAAGACAGGTGTCCTTATTGTGAAGGTGATCTGATTTATTACAATGATATAGTTGATGAGATAGTTGAAGATGCATTGAATCAGAATTGTGAAGTAATAGATATAAAAGGTAATGAAAAATTAAATGAAGCTGGCAGCATCGGGGCCGTACTTAGATATAAATTATAAAAAGAGAATGGGATCAGGGGAAGTAATAACCTGTGAGAATTCTTATGATTGATATGCTAATTTTGAAAATTTTTTAAGAATTTTTAAGTTTTGAAAGTTCACTTGTAAACTGCTCTATATCATCAAACTGTTTATATACAGATGCAAATCTTATATAAGCAACTTTATCAAGATTTCTTAGTCTTTTAAGGACTAAGTTTCCTATTTCTTTGGTGCTGATTTCACCTGAAGGCAGGTTTCTAATTTCACCCTCGACATCATAAACAATTTGTTCCAGCACTTTTTTACTTATATTTCTTTTAATGCATGCTCTTATAAGACCGCTTAATATTTTATTTCTATCAAAGGGCTGCCTGGTACCATCTTTTTTAATTACTGCTATGAGCTCTAATCTTTCATAAGTTGTAAATCTTTTATCACAGTTCTGGCATACTCTTCTTCTCCTAATGCTGTCACCGGAGTCTGTGAGTCTTGAGTCTATAACTTTATTATCTAGATTTCCGCAATAAGGACATTTCATTTTACATTCCCCTAAAAAAAGGTTTAAATATTCTTTTAATGACAGGACTTACATCTCTCCTGCCTCTTGTAAAATAAGATCTAAGCAGGCTATAGCTTTTAATACTGTATACTATAGTAACCAGAATAACAAATATTGCATAGTAGTAGCTATCTTCTCTATACCAGAGGAAAAATGAAAAGAAAAAATAACTAACAGATGTTGCAACATAAGAATCTTTTATAAGAAATAGAGCTACTGGGACAAATAATAAATAGAGAAAAATAAATGACAGTGGTGAGAAAAATAACAACCCTCCCAGGAAAGTGGATATTCCTTTTCCACCCCTAAAACCGATGTAAATCATCCAATTATGCCCGATAACAGCGGCTACAACTGCTAAGAGTGGTACAAAAGGATGATTGCCTGAAAATTTTGTTGCAAGATATGCTACAAGGGCACCTTTCCCAAAATCTACAATTATTACTAAGACTCCTGCCAATTTTCCGACGCTTGTAAATACATTCATGCCTCCAATATTTCTACTTCCAGTTTTATAAAGATCTATTTTCTTTATTCTCCCTGCAATATATGCTGATGGGAAGGAACCTATGAGATATGAAACAATTAATACAATGGCGGTACTGAGATAAAAATTTTCCAGGAGCACTTTACCTCCTTATCCTTAAAAATATTTTAAGTTACTTTTAATTGCTAATAACTTAAATTAGGGACAGGTGATATTTTTATTATATATACCAATATTTAGAATTCCTATATAATATATAGTATTATATCATAAACAAAATTTATGAAAAAATAGATTTACTATTATGACACCTAGAGAAAGAATAATTGCAACATTACAACATAAAGAACCTGATAGAGTGCCTGTTGATTTAGGCGCAACTGAATCATCAGGAATTACATGGAAACCATACAATAAGTTAAAAAAACACTTTGGTATAAATACTATCAGCCAGATTTTTGATCTTACGCAACTTATTGTAAAAGTAGAACCCGATATAGTTAAAATAGTGGGATCTGATGCAATCCCATTGCTTATCGAACCCAGAGAATGGAAACAATGGGAGATTGATAATAGTGAGATTGTTGAAGTTCCTGCAAGTGCTAATATAGAGAAATTACTAAATGGTGACATGGTGATAAAGAATTCAAAAGGGAAAGTGCTATTAAAGCTACCACAAAATGGTTTTTATTTTGATTCTGTTTATCATCCTCTGAAAGATGCAAAAACAATTGCAGACATTGACGCGGGAAAATATTTGTTTGATAATTTTGATTGGCCTTATTATTGTGATGAGAGTTATGAGGATCTTTCACAAAAAGCTAAAGAATTATATGAAAAAACTAATTATGCAATTGTAGGTAATCTCTGGGTACATCTTTTTGCTGCAGGTCAAGAACTTAGAGGTTTCGAAAATTTTATGATGGACCTTGTTGTGAACAAAAAACTCGCGCATAAATACTTAGAAAGACAGGTAGAGGCATATTTACCACGTGTTGATAAATATATTGAAGCTATTGGGCCATATGTGCAAGTTATACAAGTAAATGATGATTTAGGAACCCAAAGTGGTTCTCAAATTGGGTTGGGCTTATATCAGGAAATGATTAAGCCTTATCATAAGAAACTCTGGCAATATATAAAAAAAATAAGTGGAAAACCAATACTTTTTCATTCATGCGGATCTATTTATGAATTCCTTCCGGATTTAATTGAGATTGGAGTTAATGCAATAAATCCAGTACAAGTTTCTGCAAAGAACATGGATACAAAGAAATTAAAAAGAGAATTTGGGAAAGATCTAGTCTTCTGGGGAGGTGGCTGTGATTCTCAAAAAATATTACCTTTTGGAACTCCAAAAGATGTAAGGGAAGAAGTGAAAAGGAGAGTAAGTGATTTAGCCCCAGGCGGTGGATTTGTATTCTGCCAGGTACATAATATCCAGCCTGATGTTAGCCTGGAAAATATACTTGCCATGTATGAAGAGCTGGAGAACAGTAACTTGAGTATATTTTGATTAAATAGAATTTAGGATTTTTTTTCTAATCATTTCTCTATAAATATCATCTATTTTCTTATCTGTATCATTCATTAAGAACTTCTTTGTGTAAAACATAAACAATCTATTAACAACATTTTTTAGAACTTTTAAATTCATTAAACATGTTTCTAATTAAATTTCTTTTTTTAGAGTTTTCTTTATATTATCAGAAAAGCTATATGAAAAGAAGTTTCGAGTCTCGTGTAATGTAATATAGTATTATTTAATTGTAATGTAAAAAACTTTTTTCAGTTAAAGTGAAAAATTAATTTTGCAATCTTATTAAAATCTTTTATAATATATTTGACATTCTTATTTTTACTTGGTAAACTTTGAAATAAGTAATTGAGGATGGTGAAAAATTTGTTCAGTGATGAAGATAAAAGTTATCCAATAGAGTTAGTAGCTGATTTTTTAGGGGTTAACAGCAGAACACTGTATTATTATGAAAAATTCAGCCTGGTTTGTCCCTTGAGAAGGGGCAGAAAGAGATATTATTCTAAGATGGATATAAGATGGTTAGAATATGTCAGGGAGCTTATGTATGAACAGGGTATGAATCTAAGATCTATAATTATTCTGATAAGGAGAAGAGACAATGTGGTCTTGGATAGGTGCCCGGAAGATGTTGTGGATAGTTTTATGAATTATTTAATGCAGGCCAGTAGCGGGGAAGAGGAGTAAAGGAGTTTTAATAAATATTATTAAAAACTGGGTTGCATTATTAAATAAAAATTTTTTAAATTACTAAATTAATTAAGGAGAAAGGGAAAATATATTATGGGAAAGGCAGTAGGAATTGATCTTGGTACAACAAATTCATGTATTGCGGTTATGGAGGGCGGGAAGCCAACTGTAATCACCAACAGCGAAGGTGGAAGAACAACACCTTCAGTAGTAAGTATAACAAAAAAGGGAGAAAGGCTGGTTGGACAGTTGGCAAAAAGACAGGCAGCCCTAAATCCTGAGAATACTATTTATTCAATAAAAAGATTTATTGGAAGAAAATATAGTGAGGTTGAAAGTGAAAGAAAAATAGTATCCTATGATGTTATAGATGGAAGAAACAGGCTTGCAGAAGTAAAAATGGGAGATAAGAATTATACTCCTGAAGAAGTTTCAGCAATGATACTTCAAAAATTAAAAGCCGACGCTGAGAGTTATTTAGGAACTGAAGTTACTGATGCCGTAATTACTGTTCCTGCTTATTTTAATGATGCTCAAAGACAGGCTACAAAAAATGCAGGAAAGATCGCAGGGCTTAATGTACTGCGTATAATAAATGAGCCAACTGCAGCTTCACTTGCTTACGGACTTGATAAAAAGAAAGAAGAGAGGATTTTAATATTTGACCTTGGTGGCGGAACATTTGATGTTTCAATACTTGAGGTTGGAGAAGGTGTATTTGAAGTAAAATCAAGCCATGGCGATATGCACCTTGGCGGAGACGATTACGACGATAGGATAATGAATTATCTGGCAGATCAGTTTAAAAAGGAGCAGGGTATTGATTTGAGAAAAGATAGGCAGGCTCTTCAGAGATTAATAGAGGCATCAGAGAAAGCGAAAGTGGAGCTTTCTACTGTAATGGAGACTAATATAAATCTGCCATTTATAACTGCTGATGCTAATGGACCCAAGCACCTTGATGTGAAAATTACAAGAGCTAAATTTGAACAATTAACAGAAGATTTGACAGAAAGGTGTAAAGAACCACTAGAAAAGTCTCTAAAAGATGCTGGGTTTAAACCAGGAGATATTGATGAAGTAATACTTGTAGGCGGTTCAACAAGGATGCCTGTTATTCAGAAATTGGTTAAGGATTATACAGGGAAAGAGCCACACAAAGGGGTAAATCCTGATGAAGTTGTAGCTATAGGGGCAGGTATACAATCAGGTGTTTTAAAAGGAGATGTAAAGGACGTGGTACTGCTGGATGTAACTCCATTATCACTTGGAATTGAAACATTAGGCAGAGTTACAACAAAGCTTATTGAGAGAAATACTACGATTCCTACTAAAAAGAGTGAGGTCTTTACAACAGCAGCAGATAGCCAGACAAGTGTGGACATCCATGTTCTCCAGGGTGAGCGTGATATGGCAGCGGATAATAAAACAATTGGCAGATTCAGATTGGATGGTATCCCACCTGCACCAAGGGGAGTGCCGCAAATAGAGGTAACTTTTGATATAGATGCCAATGGAATAGTAAATGTTGCAGCTAAAGATACAGCAACTGGGAAAGAGCAGAAAATTACTATTACGGCAACGTCTCATCTGACTGATGACGAAATTGAAAAAATGGTAAAAGAGGCGAAGGAACATACAGAGGAAGATAAAAAGAAGAGAGACTTAATAGAAGCAAAGAACAATGGCGATAATTTAATTTATACAACTGAAAAATTATTAAAGGATATTGGTGATAAAGCTCCAGCAGATATGAAAGGTAAACTAGATGAGCAGGTTAAAGCATTAAGGAAGAGTCTGGAATCTGAAAATGTGGATCAAATAAAAGCTGAAACTGACAAATTAAGAAAACTCCAGGAGGAGCTATCACAGATTCTTTATGCGCAGGCAGGTGCTGGCGGATCAGGCGGACCAGGTGCAGGACCAGGTGCAGGACCTGGTGCTGGAGAACAGCAGGCTGGTGGCAGCGAACAGCAGCAAAGTGGTGCTGACGAGGAAGTAATTGATGCTGAGTTTGAAGCAAAAGATGAGGATGATAAAAAGAAAAAGTAAGTTGAAAGGAGGCGATTAGAATGCCTATAGTAAAATGGGATCCATTTAGGGATTTATTGAAGGTAAATGATGAAATAGGAAGTTGGTTTGAAGGTGCCCTGGAAAAAAGAGGTAGAGAAAGAAAATCTGCAGTTTGGGCTCCAGATATAGATATTAAGGAAACAGAAAAGGAGATTATAATTAAAGCTGATTTACCAGGAATGAAAGAGGAAGATGTAGATGTATCTATAGATGAGAATCAGTTAGTAATCAAGGGCGAGAGAAAAGCAGAAAAGGAAGAGAAAGAAAAGGATTATGTAAGAGTTGAAAGAAATTATGGTTCATTTTACAGATCATTTAACATAGGGGTTCCTGTAAATTCTGATGAAGTAAAAGCTTCTTATAAGAATGGAGTACTTGAAATCAATATCCCTAAAGCAGAGACTCGGAAGCCAAAAAAAATAGAAATAAAGCTTGATTAATTGGTATATTATAATTGGCAATAATCGGATAGATAAACAAGGCTGGGAAGCATTAGCTTAACATAAAATACCTGCCCATGGTTTTATTGAAAAGCTGTGGGCTGGTATTATTAATAAGAGTAAACCAGGAGCGAGCAGTATAGTTAAAGGTGAATGGTGAGGATAAATGGTTGAGTATAAGGATTATTACAATGTACTGGGAGTAGATAAAAAAGCTACTCAGGATGAAATAAAAAAAGCCTATAGAAAGCTGGCAAGAAAATATCATCCTGATGCTAATATAAATAATCCTGGCGCAGAAGAAAAATTTAAAGAGATTGGAGAAGCCTATGAAGTATTAAAGAATCCTGAGAAGAGATCTAAGTATGATATGCTTGGGGCAAACTGGAAACAGTATGCAAGAGCTGGCCAGGGTCAGGGATGGCCTGGAAGTGGTGGAGGCACATATACTTATGATTTTAAAGGCGGTGGATTTGACTTTGGAGATTTAGGGAGTGGCTTTTCTGATTTTTTTGAAATGTTTTTTGGGAGAGGTTCAAATGAAGATTTCTCCAATTTTTCCAAACAATCGGGTGCAGGAACTGGAAATAGCGGACAAAGGCGAAGTTTCTGGAGACCTGGTGCTGCATCTCAGAAAGGCCAGGATATTCAATCTAATTTAAGTATTACTTTAAAAGAGGCATATTCTGGAACACAGCGTTCATTTAAAATGCAAAAAGAAGGGAAAGCAAGAAATATTAATGTGAAAATACCCAGAGGAATAAAAAATGGGGGGAAAATTAGAATTGCTGGAGAAGGTGGACAAGGACCAAGAGGTGCTAAAGGTGGGGATTTATATCTGGTAATTAATGTAGGTACTCATCATTTTTTTACAAGAAAAGGTGACGATCTTTACTGTGAAATCCCAGTTACTATAAAAGAAGCGCTGTTTGGCGCTAAAATTGATGTCCCAACATTTAATGGAGGCTTAACTATAAAACTTCCCTCCGGGACTCAAACAGGGAAGACTTTAAGACTTAAAGGGAAGGGAATGCCTAAATTAAAAAGCAGTAGTCGTGGGGATTTATATACAAAGATTAAGGTGATGCTTCCGAAAATATTAACAAAGGAGCAAAAAAAACATCTTGAGGATTTTGCAAAGATTTATGATGAAAATCCAAGAGAAGGTATTGTTATATAATTTAAAAATATAAAGTATAAAAATAATGCAAATAGATAAATTTACTATAAAAGCTCAGGAAGCAATCTCAAGAGCTCAAAGTGTTGCTTCTGAATATGGGAATCAAAATATAGATGATTTTCATTTAATGGCGGCACTACTGGAGCAGGAAGATGGCATAGTAACGCCTGTATTGCAGAAGCTGGGGGTAAATATTGGTGAGTTTAAAGATAAAATTAAGGATTTAATTAAAAAGAACCCCAAGGTTACTGGCCAGTCTGCCCAGGTTTATATCAGTCAGCAGCTTAATGATGTTTTAAATAATTCTATAAAAGAAGCTGAACGATTAAAAGATGAGTATGTAAGTACTGAACATATTCTAATTTCCATGGCTCAAAGCACAGGAAAAGTTGGACAGCTTTTAAAAGAGCTTGGAGTAACAAAAGATAGAATTTATAAGGTGCTTGTTGAGGTAAGGGGAAATCAAAGAGTAACCGATCAGAATCCTGAAGGTAAATATCAGGCACTGGAAAGGTTTGGAAAAGATATTACTCAGCTTGCAAAGAAGGGTAAATTAGATCCTGTAATTGGCAGGGATGATGAAATAAGAAGAGTAATTCAGGTGTTGTCAAGAAGGACTAAGAATAACCCTGTGCTTATAGGGGATCCAGGAGTTGGAAAAACTGCAATAGTCGATGGTCTTTCCCAAAGGATAGCATCCGGGGATGTTCCTGAAGGACTTAAAGATAAAAAGGTTATCGCTTTAGATATTGGTTCTGTCGTAGCAGGGGCTAAATACAGAGGTGAATTTGAAGATAGATTAAAAGCAGTACTTAAAGAAGTATCAAAATCTGAAGGGAAGATAATCCTATTTCTTGATGAGCTGCATACTGTTGTTGGTGCAGGGGCGGCCGAAGGGGCTGTTGATGCATCGAATATGTTAAAGCCAATGCTCGCACGCGGAGAGCTTCATGCAATAGGTGCTACTACTCTTGATGAATATAGAAAATATATTGAAAAAGATGCAGCTTTGGAGCGAAGGTTCCAGCCTGTTCTGATTAATGCTCCGTCTATTGAAGATACTATTTCTATACTTAGGGGGCTTAAGGAAAAGTATGAGGTACATCATGGGGTTAGAATAAAAGATACGGCTTTGGTTTCTGCAGCAGTACTTTCGGATAGGTATATTTCAGATAGATTTTTACCTGATAAGGCAATAGATTTAATGGATGAGGCTGCATCAAAACTAAGGATTGAAATAGATAGTATGCCTACAGAGATAGATGAAGTGGAAAGAAAAATTAAACAGCTTGAAATTGAAGTACAGGCATTGAAAAAAGAAAAGGATAAGGCTTCCAGCAATAGATTAGAAAAAATAAAAGGACAGCTTTCAAATCTTAAGGAAAAGAGCAATGGCATGAAAGTTCACTGGAAAGAAGAAAAAGAAATAATTGATGAGATTAGAAGTATAAAAGAAGAGATAGAAAAAACTAAGGTGGAAGCCGACAGGGCAGAAAGGGATGCAGACTTACAAAAAGCTGCAGAGCTAAAGTATGGAAAATTGCTTAAGCTTAATAAGGATTTGGACGAGCAGAATACTAAACTTGAAAAACTTCAGAAGAATAAGAAAATGCTGAAAGAAGAAGTGGATGATGAAGATATTGCCGAGACTGTGTCTAAATGGACCGGGATTCCGGTTGCAAGGCTTATAGAAGGAGAAATAGAAAAATTAGTTCATATGGAAGAAAGATTAAAACAAAGAGTTATAGGTCAGGATGAAGCTATAACTGCATTATCAAATGCTATCAGAAGAGCAAGGGCAGGATTGCAGGACCCCAATCGTCCAATCGGGTCATTTATTTTTTTAGGACCTACAGGTGTGGGCAAGACCGAGCTTTCAAAAGCTTTAGCTGAATTTATGTTTGATGACGAAAAAGCTATGGTTAGAATTGATATGTCAGAATATATGGAAAAACATACAGTATCAAGACTGATTGGTGCTCCTCCAGGATATGTTGGATACGAGGAGGGCGGCTTCTTAACTGAAGCAATTCGGAGGAAACCATATAGTGTAATACTTCTTGATGAGATTGAAAAAGCGCATAATGATGTTTTTAATATATTACTTCAAATAATGGATGACGGCAGGCTTACAGATGGTCATGGAAGAACTGTTAATTTTAAAAATACTGTAATAATAATGACTTCAAATATTGGAAGCCAGTGGATTACAGAACTTAAAGATAAAGATGAAGAAGAGATGAGAAAGAGAATCTCAGAAGCTATGAAAAACAATTTTAAACCTGAATTTATAAACAGGGTTGATGATACAATTATTTTCCACAGGCTTGGTATGGATGAAATTAAAAAGATAGTTGAAATTCAGATTAAAAGCTTAAAAGAAATTTTAAGTAAAAAGAAATTGACTTTAGAAATAACTGAAAAGGCTGAAGAACTTTTAGCAAAAGAAGGATTTGATCCTGCATATGGTGCGAGGCCGCTTAAAAGAGTTATACAAAATGAGGTTCAAAATGTTCTTGCTATGAAGCTTTTAAATGGCGAAGTGAAAGAAGGAGATTCTATTAGGATTGCTGTAACAGGCCCCGAAGGAAGAAAATTAGATTTTAAAATTAATTAGTTTTAAGAAGAGAGCATATTGAATATATATAAATATGATTTTAAGGTAGTCAGTGTTTTATCAGGGGTTGATTAGGCAATTGTCTTCTTCTTCAATATTATCCAGCATTTTATCTTCTCCAAATAATTTCTCGGCTTCGGCTTCTAACTCTAAAAACTCATCTTCTAAAGCCTTGTTAATATTCTGTGTAATTTTCCTGTAAGTCTTTTTATCTTTTAATTCCTTAAAATCCTCAATTATATTTTCAGCTATTGGGTCAATCGGGTCGCCTACAAAGATATTTATTTTTTTAAATATATTAATAAAAAGTGCAATAATTCCTTCAGTTACGTTATTTCTTCCAACCCATCTTTTTTTACTCGGGCCTTTTCGGAGATTGTGGATATATATGGGAATTATAGGTATTTTTGTCTTATAACTGAAGTAGGCTGCACCTCTGTGAAATTTCTTTAATTTTCCTTTTTTGTTTAAATCTCCTTCAGGAAATATTCCCAAAAAGAACTTTTTTTTGCCTGCAGAGATTGTAAAAAGTTCCTTGAAGCTTTTAATATTTTTCATAAACTGCTTTTTAAAAATAGGGATACTGTTTGTAAATCTTCTCATAAAAAAGTTTGTAAACCTGCTTTTAAAATTTTCACTTTCAGCCAGGAAATAGATCTGTTTCTTTATTGCACCAAGTATTATTATTGGATCAGCACCGGTAACGTGGTTAATTGCAAGAATTACAGGACCATTTTCTGGTATATTTTTTATATTAAAAACATGTAGTCTTATGAATAGCTTGTAGAAGTTTATAAATAAAATTCTGGGGATGTTGTAAAAAAAATTAGCAACTTTATTTAGTAGTGATTTTACTTTAGTCATCTGTGAAAATCCTTGTTAATATAAAATTTAATGTAAAAAACATAATATTATATCTGGTTTTATGATTCTGTAATTAATATTCTATAGTATCTATAATCTGTAATAATACTACTAAAATTAACATAAGTATTCAATCATTTGTTCTATTAACAATATGGAATATATTTTTTATATTTTCATAATGAGTTCCCCTCCAGTAATACTTAGTGCACTTTTTACAAAATAAAAAGTTATACTGGGTCTTATATACATATGGAGGAACTTTACCTTTTATGTCAGGTTTTTCTACTTTAGATAATAATCCATTGCAGACAAGACACCTTGTAAGATTGGGTTTAAGTGAAATTTTCAGTTCTGATTTAACCTGTTTTAATTGATTTACCAGTTTGTCATCTTTTATAAATATTGACTTTAGCAAACCATTTTTAAATTCTCGCCTTTTAAGCATGAGTGTATCCCGGGTTATTACTATCCTGTTTTCTGCTGCAGCTATCTTTAGAAGCTGGTCATCATCTATATCATTTATATACATTACATCATTACCAGCCATTCTAAGGTATTTAGCCAGTCTTCCTACCATTACATCTGCAATGAATTTCATACAAATTCCAAGTCTTGAAAGTTAAAATTTTTATATTCTTATATTAAATAGTATATAATATATGTTGTATAAAATTAATTTAAATATAAGTAAAAATACCCAAACCGTAGTTATTATTTTTATACTGGGAATATTAAAAGGGTAAAGATGCTTAAGTCTTCCATAAGATTATTTAAAATTTTTGGTATAGAAATCCGGCTGGATTATAGCTGGTTTATAATATTTGCTCTTTTTGCTTATTATTTTGGCTTTTTTTACTTTCCCGGTCTGTTACCAGATCTTAATCAGGGATTATTGATAATCATTACTATAATTACTGTTTTACTTTTTTTCTTCTCTATTTTATTTCATGAAATGAGCCATTCATTGGTTGCTAAAAAGAGAGGAATTCCGGTGGAGAGGATATCTCTTTTTATATTTGGTGGAATGGCACAAATTAAGAAAGAGCCTGATAATCCATATAGTGAGTTTGTAATGGCAATTGCTGGACCTGTTGCCAGTTTTTTCCTGGCAATAGTATTTGGTATTATATGGGCTTTTACCAGATCTCTAAGTATTATTGGAGAACCGGTGAAATACCTGGCTTTAATTAATGTTATGCTTGGGGTTTTTAATTTACTTCCCGGCTATCCTCTTGATGGGGGTAGAATTGTAAGGGCTATAATATGGAAAGTTACAGGTAATTTTAAGCGGGCAACATTCATAGCTTCAAATATTGGAAGAGTTATAGGTTTTTTAATAATTGGGACTGGTATTTATTTTGTATTTACCGGTAACTTTTTAAATGGTATATGGCTTGCATTTATAGGGTGGTTCCTTCAGACACAGGCTAGTATGGGTTACAAACAGCTTATTTTTGAAACTTCAATTAAAGGTATTAAAGTAGAAGACATAATGAATAAAGACATTGTAAGTATCTCTAAAGATCTTACTTTAGATAATTTGGTAAATAATTATTTTATGAAATACAGATATGGGAGGTTCCCAGTAGTTAAAGATTTAGATGCAGAAGAAATAATAGGAGTGATTTCTATCCATGATATAAAAAATGTCCCTAGAGACCAGTGGAGTGCAACAAAGGTTGGGGATATAGTTAAGCCTGTATCAAAAAGAGAAATTATAAATATGGATATGGAAGTAGCAGATGCTATAAGAAAGATGAGCAGCAATAACCTTGGACATCTTGTTGTGATGACTGGAAATAAATTAATAGGCTTAATTACTAAAAGTGATGTTATGGGGTTCATAAAATTTCGGTCAGAGCTTCACTAGGAGAGAGTTTTAAAATGACCAAGATTGCAATTATATCTACAAGGCTTTGTGGAATTGATGGAGTTTCAATTGAAGCTGGGAAATGGGCGGAAGCATATGTTAAATTAGGATTTACGCCTGTCTATATTGCAGGAAATTTTATAAAAACTCCCCAAAGCCAGTATTTTAAAATAAAGGAAATGGATTATTACCATCCCGAAGTTTTAAGGGTAAGGTCAATTGCTTTTAATAGAAACACCGATAAAAGTATAAATAAAGATGCCAGTAAGGATACCAATAATAAACTATATGATTATTGTAATTTAAAAAAAAGTATAGATAAGCTAAAGAGAAAAATAAAACGAGAAATTTTAAAAATAATCGGTGACAATAATATCAAATATTTAAGTATAGAAAATGCTCTCTCCATACCTCTTAATATACCTTTAGGAATAGCTCTTAGTGAAATAATAATGGAAAAAAAAATAAAAACTATAACACGTCATCATGATTTTTACTGGGAGAGAGAGGAGTTTTTAGGCAGCAATATTAAAGATATTTTAGGCAAATACTTCCCGCCTGATATAGACATTATAAAACATGTTGTTATAAATAGTATTGCCCAGAAATCAATATATTTAAAAAAGAAAATTAAGGCTGAATATATACCAAATGTTTTTGATTTTAAGATAATTGATAATTTAAATACAAGTAATGATTTAGGTAGCAATAATTTTAGGAAGGCTCTTAAGATTGGCAGCAGGGACTATTTATTCTTGCAGCCAACTAGGGTAATTGAAAGAAAAAGAATTGAAAGAAGTATTGAACTAGTAGAGAAATTATCTAAAAGAGTTGATAGGAAAATATATTTACTAATAAGTGGCAAGCCCGAAAAGGATGAGATAGATTATTTTTACTGGATATTGGATTTAGCGAGACAAAAGGAAGTGAATTTAATTTTAAGTAAGAGTTATAAGCGCGGTAATAAAAGCTTTAATTGGATTGATATTTTTAAGTCGCATAGTATTTACGATGGTTATATTTCTTGTGATCTGGTAACTTTACCCAGTGATGTTGAAGGTTTTGGAAATCCTGTTATAGAGGCTGGTGCGTTCAAGAGACCACTTTTTGTTAATAATTATCCGGTACTTAAAGATATGCTCAAGAAGGGGTTTGATTTTATATTAATAGATGGGAAAGTAGACAGCGATTGTATAGAAAAGGTAATAAAAGTATTTAGAGATAAAAAATATAGAATGAAAATGTTGGAAAATAATTTTAATGTGGCTAAAAAGTTTTATTCAATGGATTTCTTGATTGATAAATTAAAAATGCTTTTAAATATAAACTGAAAAATAATTTAAGGAGACATTGAGGTTATCAGTTCTTGGTGAATAATTGATAAAAGAATAAAAAATATAACTATAATATAGTAATGGCGGCTATAAATTTTTAAAAGTGTGATAAAATTTAAAGTTAACTAATCAATAAAGATTGATTAAAAATTAGCTATTTAATCAGAGAGCTGCAAAAGAGGTGATATCTTTGGATTTAGATACATGGTACTTAAAGAATACATTTCATTATAAGCAGTTTAATGTAAAAAAATTGATTAATATAAAGAAGAGAAAAAATCTTAAGATAAGTTTATGCTTTCCAACGTTAAATGAAGCTCAAACTATTGGTACAATTTTAAGGGTAGTAGAAAAGCACCTATATAATACAGGGCTTATAGATGAAGTGGTTGTTATTGATTCCGAATCA
>Ga0265595_1001029_pt1 | contig 22826 bp, 15 predicted proteins | sample saktaG_15_FD_190148 | JGI IMG/M metagenome (GOLD analysis project Ga0265595, IMG submission 190148) | Saline water microbial communities from Sakinaw Lake, British Columbia, Canada - sak_2013_06_06_50m | ecosystem: Environmental > Aquatic > Non-marine Saline and Alkaline > Saline ...
TAGATGCCGGGCTTGATGAGGATGACGTCGCCTTCCTCGGCATCGCCGAGCGCGTCGCCGACGGTCTCGTAGTCGGTCGAGCCGTCCTGCGCCACGACGAGGTCAGCCTCGGGCAGCGCCGGCCGGCCGGCGACGGCGACGGTCGCCTTTGACGGGCAGCGGAGCGATGCCAACGCGAGCAGAAGCGCGGGGATCAGCAGCAGACGGTACAAAGTTCGATTCATGATTGCCACCTTTCGGATGCTCTTTGGGACAGTCCTCGTGCGGGGACAGTCCCTCTTCAGACGTCGAGAATCACGGTAGCCCGGTAGCCGTCGTCCGTCTTCTCAATCCGATATTCGTGGTAGGTCGGGGTCTTGACTTCGACTTTCAGGCAATGGCGCTTCGCCTCGAATTCCTCTCCAAAGACGGTGGCGCTGACGCGGGTCGGCTCGATTGAGCCGATTTCGACCCGGCCGATAGCGAGCGAACGGGTCGAGAAGAGGTACAGCAGTTCGCGCAGCCAGTCGAGGAAGAGCTCAGGCAGCGCGGCCGCCTCAAGCGATACCGGAACCGCCGTGGTTTCCCGCACTTTGCTGCGGTCGAGCATCAGGTCAAACAGGCAGATACTCGCGTTGGTGAAGAGACCGGCGAGGTCCCTGCCGTAGATTTCGACCTTGACGTCGGAGGTGTGTTCCAGCCGGCGATAGGGCCGCTTCACGGCTGGATAGGATTCACCACAAAGGCACAAAGACACAAAGCCCTGCGGCTCGGCCGAAGGTAGAGCAGCGAAGTCAGGAGCGCGGGTCCGATACTGCGAACTGCAAACTGGACACTGGTCATTCGCGCCAGCGCGCGGTCGTTCGCGCTGCAGCGACATTGCCCTGCGCGTCGGCCACCCAGACGCCGACCGCGTTCTCGCCCGGCGAGAGCTTGACGTCGGCGGTGAAGCGCTCGGTGACGGAATCGAAGATGTGGTCATCCGGTTCGAGCGTCTGCCAGTCGCCGGCGTTGACCGACACCCGGGCGGCGGCAATCGGCGACAGGGCGTCCTGGACCGAGAAACTGACGCGGCAGAGCCCGGTGCTACGTTCCGGCGTACCCGTCTTCAGGCCGGATACGACCGGAGCCGTGTTGTCAACCAGGAAAGGCCGGCTTACCTGTTCGGCAGTGAGCGCGGCGCCGGCCGGCTGAGAGGGTTGGTCACTGGCCACGAGCTTCAGTTCGTACCAGCCGTCGGGCAGCGTGCGCGTGTCGAGGTCGAACCGGCTGTCAGTAATCTCATGTCCTATCCGCTGCCATGATGTCTGAGTTTCGCCCCGGAAGGAGAGTTCAAACGAGAGCGAGTCGGAATCAGGGTCGGTTGCGTCCCACGTGACCTGGCGTGAGGGTTTGTTCACGCCTTTTTTCGCGTCTTCAAGTGAGGGTCCGGACATGTCGAGTCTCTTGATGGCCGGTGCAAGGTTGGCCGGGCGGAAGTAGACATCGACGCGGCGCAGCTCCGGCGTGAGATTGGGGAATGAAGTCCGGAAACGGCAGCGCCACTGGATGAACCGGCGCGGAGGAGACGTGATTCCCGGGGCTGCGGCTGACCATTGACTCCAGGTTGAGTCCGGCTTCTCGGAATTGCCGGACCGGGTATCGAAGGTCAGCCCGGTTCCGGCCGGGACGCTCGCACGGAAGGAGAGCATGCCGAAGCGGGCCGGGTTGATACAGTCTTGCGGTACTGAAGTAACGTATCCCGAATCGGCGTACGTCGAGCCGGTCTCGTAGAGCTTGCCCGGGTTGCCGGTTCCGAGCCGGATTCCGCCCCGGAACGGCATCAGGCAGAGCGCCTGCGCTTCTGTCAGCCGGTAGCGGACCGAGAAGCGACCGAGTGTGTCGAGTTCGTAGACCGTGCCTTTGTTGCCGGTTGCGACGAGGAGGGAGGCAGAGGTTGAAGTAGAGGTTGAGGGGGGAAGGAGGGCGAAACCGAAGACCGTCGAATCCGGGGCCGACCACGACCAGCGGCAGACGCCCGACCGGTCGATGTAGTACACGACGGCCCGGGCCGAGTCCGAGCCTTCGATCTCACCGGCGTTGGCCGCGATGTACACGCGACCGGTCTCGTCTGCGGCGATTGCCCGCACTTCGTTCAATGGCGTATCGTACATGACCGAGACTTCAGGCCGGTCGGCGCCGCCGGCGAAACTGAGGCGATAGACAATGCCGTCGGGCGAAGTTCCGACCAGCAGTTCTTTGCCCGGAACCAGCCATGCCAGTGCGGTCAGGTGCGCCTGCGGGGCGGTGAAGACCTCGGTTGCCTTTCCCGCGCTCGTGACACGCAGCAGCTTGCCGTGCTCGCCGGTGGCAGCCAGGATGAAGGCTGAGGTCGAGGTAGAGGTTGAGGGGGGAGCGGCGAGCAAACTGAAGATGTAGCTTTCGCCGGTCGAGCACAGAAGCTCGGGTTTGCCGCCGGGTCGGATTCGGTAGACCTTGCCGTCGGGTGTGGTGCCGAAGTAGACGGTGCCGGAAGCATCGACGGTCAGAGCGAGGATTTCGCCGGTGCCGGAATCGAACACGCGCTCCGGCGCCCCCGTGCGGCCGATACGATATACCCGGCCCTGGTTGCCGGTCGCCGCATAGACGTTGCCGCTTCGGTCAGCGGCCGTCTGCCAGACCTCGGCCGCATCGTCGAGAGACGTGGGTGTAAGCGCCGGCGCGAGCGTCACGGTTCCGGCATGGTGGATTGAGACGTTCTCGAACTCAATGCGGTCAAGCTGCGCAAGCAGACTGTCGGTACCGTCAGTGGTCCAGACTGAGCCAAAGCAAGGCACAAGTATTAAGGACAAAACACAAAGGACTAGACAAGGAGAAAGTACAAAGGGGAAATGTCGAAGTCCGGTCATTCGGCATTTCCACTTTCTACTTCGCCCGCGTCCTTTGTCCTTGTCACTTTGTCCTTGGTTTTCTTGTGTCATCTTTTTACCTCCAAGTCGAGTTTCGCCACGCCGGAAACGACGCGGTCGAGGCGAAATGTCTGACGGAAGACCGGGCTTGAGCCGGTCGCCATCACCGGCTCGTCGGACCGGGAATTGAGCAGTACTGACCGCAGCGACGGTGGCGGCGCGGGGAGTTCTTTGCCGGCGATGGTCAGACCAGGCCTGGTTGAATAACCGGCAATCACCAGCTCATTCTCGCGGCCGGTTTCGGAGAAGAGGTCGAGCAGGTCCGCAAACGAACCGGGTTCGAGTCTTCCCGGGGCCCGCATCGCCTCGATCATCAGCAGCGAATCACGGGGGGCGATGACGATGTCCAGCCTCCCTTCCGGCGTCGGTTCCGGAATCGCGACGGCAACGGTCAGTTCGGAGTCGTCGCCGCGAAAGTCGCGCAGGCCGAGCGTGACGCGGACCGTGTCGCCGGGGCGTACTCGAGTTCGGTCGGGTCGGGCCGAGAGCAGGTACACAAGAGCCCGGCCCGGCGTGAAGCTGAGATCGAATTCGACGGCGGCAATCGGCGCGGGCAGGAACCGGTTGCCGAACAGGATGTCGAGCTCGTTCTTTGCCGCCCGGAAGAGGTCGGATGCCGGGTCGGTTCCGCTGAAGCGGTGTTCTACGACCAAAGGAGGGGACGGGGGACGGGATGCGGGGGATGGGGATCGGGAGGAGGAGAAGCTGACGGTCATGCGCGAAGCCAGCGTCATCTCTTCGAGGTTTCCCTCGGTCTGGTAGACGACGTCAGCCAGACCGGATGCGGCAAGCACCGGGGCGAGGTCCTCCAGTTCGATGATCCGAAACCGGTAGGTATCACGGACCGAAGGTGACGATACCACGGCCAGAACCGGCAGCATTTCCGGTACCGGCCCGATTTCGCCGCCGATGCCGGCCAGCCGGTCCTGGTTGATTGTGCCGACCGGCCCGGTGGCGGAGAAGAGCTTGAAAGAGGTCTCGACCGACGGCAGGACCGAGTGGATTACGCCGCCCACCATCGGCATTCGGATATTGCCGGCCTGGAACATCGGGTGCCCGAACGCGAGTATGCGATTGCCGTCGCGACAGGTGAGCGTGCCGATAGCGGAGAGCCGCACGTCGCCGTCAATCAGGGCCACACCGACTGCCGCGCCCGGGACCAGTTTGGAGGTATCCCATGTTGCGGACGATGCCGTGCCCGCAGCGCCGACCGGCGAGAGGCCGAATTCCTCAAGCGCCGGCCCGACGACTCGGGCCAGCGCGGGCGTGAACCCGGACATGGCCACCGGTAACGGCAGAGCCGAAAGACCCGCAAGTCCGCCGTTGTCCGAGCCGCGGCCGGACCGGGAACCGCCCGGCCCGCCCGAGCGGTCCTGCTCGTCCCAGATTCGCAGCATCTGTGCCGCCGGGGTGACGCCGGCGAGCGGCTGCTTGGCAAAACTCCATGCGTAGGCGACCGCACCGATAAGCTTGCCGTCGATGTACACCGGGCTGCCGGACATGCCGGCAACGACCCCGGATTCCTCGAGGCCCTGGCCTGAGAGCCGGCAGAGTATCATGTCGCCGCGCGGCCACACCTGGTGCATCACGTCGATGACCTCAACGCCGAATTCCTTGATTTCAGTGCCGAAGAAGACCGACCGACCCGTGCCCTTCATCCCGGGCTTGAGCTGGTCCACGGTCATTATCGGGACGCGCGCCAGGGCGATGGCGAAGGCAGATGCCAGCAAGAGAGCGCCGACTCCGGCACGGCCCGGCCGCCGGACCGCCGCCGCGGTCAGACGACTACTGGTTCGAGAGCCGGGCAAGCCGTTCCCATTTCTGATGCCACTCGGTGTAGTCGGCAAAGGCATGGCAGTTGATCGGCAACCAGAAACAGGACTGGGTCTCCCACACCGCTTTGTCAGGATAGAACCATTCCTCCTCGGTGTCGTAAACAGCGACCAGGTAGCCGCGACCGTCCATGCCGGAATTTGCCGGCCGCAACTGCTCGGCGCCGGCGACGGCCCGGCGCAGAACCGACATCTTTTCGTTCATCTGCGAGGTCGGGAACCCGCCCGGCGCGCCGGGAGCGACGTGGAATTCGAGCTGGAACAGCGCCTGGAATTTGCCGCCGGAGAAGAGGGCCAGGTCGGAGTTGGGCAGGGGCGGCTGGTTCGCGGCTGGGATGAGACGCAGGTCGGCGCGGCAGGACCAGCCGGCCTGGATGAGCAGCAGCCGGCGGATGTGGAAGTAGGCGGCGCAGGCAAGGTCGTGGCGGTTGAAAACCCGCAGGTCGCGCACGTCCTCTTTGAGCTTGAGCCAGAGGGCGCCGGTGATGAAGCTATGCAGTTCGTCGGCCATCAGCCCCGTATCTCCGGGCCGGCCTCCCCGCGCAGCGCTGCCACGACCGCGGCTTCGATCTCCGGGAATTCGCGGAAGTTCAGCAGCGTGACGCCCATGCCGAGGGTGTTGGTCCGCCACCGGACCCCGTCCGTCACGCTCATGATTTCGATTCGCTGGATCCCGGCGTGGTCGTTCAGGAACTTGTCGCTCAGCAGGTCATGCAGGTTCTGCCAACCCGCCGGAGTGAGTCGGACCGTGGACCCGAGCAGCAACACGCCGAGCGGCTTGAGGCCAAGCGACACGGCGTCGCGGAAGTAGTTCTCGAGAGCGATGCGGTTGGGTGGCTCGGCGACGAACCAGGCGGCGTGTGCCGCTGCGTCAAGCGCCATGAAGACCTCGACGTGGCCGTACACGTCCCGGAAATTCTGACGCAAGGCCATCTTGTTGGTGAACGTGTTGTCATAGAAACTCTTGAGCAGGCCCGGGTTCTGGACCAGCTTCTGGGCCGCCTTGTCGCCGGCAACGTTCGGATAGCCGTAGTTGGACATGGCGTTCAGCAGGGGGTCGGACGTGCTGAACCGCGGCAGGCTGCTCAGCATCATGCCGCAACCGTAATTCGGGCTCAGCGTGGCAAACGAGATTTCCAGGGATCGGTGCACTTCGAGTCTTAGTTTGGATGGCATCAGTTCCTCGCTCCGCGACGCAGCGCGGCGTTAAATCGCCTGAGTTCGGCATGGTCGTCAGCCAGTCGGGCAGCAAACCCGGCGAGGGCGGTACGCGGCAGGATGTAGTCGACGTTGCCGATGATCGCCTGGCCGTTAAATGTCTGCCGGAGCAGTTGCCTCGGACTGACGAATCGCTCGTACGACTCGACGTCGGCAAGGGGCAGGCCGGCGTCGGGGTCGAGAAAGGCCGCGACCAGCAGACCAGGCTGGGTCGCGATCCTCAGGAGGAGTCCGGGCGGGTCGGGCGGATCGGGCGGCAGGGCCTGGACCGCCTTGACGTTGCCCGGACCGAGCATGCGATCGATGTCCGGTTCCGGTCGGAACCCGAGCCGCAGCGCGACCAGGCCGATGCCCAGGTTACGGAGCGTGATACGCGGCGACAGCGGGCTCTGGATTTCGGGTTTCGGGTTGCCCGGTGTCTGGGCGTCGCGCCGGCCGGCCTCGGAATCGACCTGCATCAGCTTGCGGATTGCGAACCAGTGGCGCCGGCCCGAGGCCAGCAGCTCGCGGAAGGTGAGCCGGACCAGCGGCGTGGTCAGTCGCCGGTGTCGAAACTCGGACCGGATGAAGATGCCCCAGAGGGTCTCCGTGCCGGTTTCCGGGTCACGGTCGAAGTGGCAGTGGGCCACCGGGTCAGGAGTGACGGACGATTGGCGATCCGCGACCGGCGAGTTGCCGTCCGCGATTTCGTAGAAAGCGAAATCGGCCCGGGTGTCCGATATGTTGCGCTCAACACGCAGGGCGGTGCCGGCGAGCGGGCCGGATTCAATCGCCAGCCGGTCGCCCGCCAGGACGTAACGCGGACCAAACGGCACCGGCCCGGCGACCGGTCGGGCCGGAGCGAATACGCGTCCGAAGATGCGGTTGAGCAGTGCCGGCATGCTAGTTTCCCCGAACCCGGCGCCGGAAAATTCTGGCCTCGGGTTCGTCGGTCGCCAGGTGGTTAACGAACTGGTCCAGACCGTTGCGGCGCAGCCGATAGTTGCCGTTGCCGATGACGATGAGCCCGCGGCGCACCCAGTCGAAGATGAGGGATTCGTCGTTCGCGAGCTTGTCATAGGTCCGCAAGTCATCGGTCAGCCTAAGGCTGTCGGCGTCGAGTACGAGGGCGATGAGGACCAGCGGAAACGTCCGGAGGACGATCTTGAGACTGGGCGGAAAGTCGCCCTTCGGCGGCAGGGTCTCAAGGCTGGTGACGTTGTCGGGCCGGAGGACCTTGTCGACGCTGAACTCGGGGGTGAACCCGAGCCGGTTGCCGATGACGCCGATGCCGACGTTCTGCAGTTCGACGTTCCTGTCACCGGGCTCCATCAGGCGCATCATGCGGATCTTGAAGAAGGCGGTCTCCTGGATGGAGAGCAGTTTGCGGAAGCCGACGCAGGTCATGACTGAGGCGATGCCCTGGCGGCGATACGGTTCCTTGACCGCGATGTCCCAGAGCACGATTCCCTTTCCCGGCGGGTCACGGTCGATGCAGGCGCGCGCAATCTGCCTGCCGTCGAGGGAAACGTAAACGCCGGCCCGGGCGTCCAGGATTTCGGTTCGGAGTCCGAGTTTCCGTCCCGCCAGGCGGCCGTCAAGCATCCGGACGTGCGCGTAGTCCAGCCATTCGAACCGGGGTCCGATGCGCGCCGGTCTCCAGACGAACGGCGGTTCCTTGACGAACGCCCGGCGCAAGAGTGGGGCGGCCGGACCGATTATCGGCCACTGACTGAGGCCCATGCGTTATCTCATCAGCCGGGGACTGTCCCCGCATGGGGACTGTCCCCAAAGCACCCAGAGCACCGTCTGTTCGACCAGGCCCATGCGTTATCTCATCAGGTTGGGGTTAATGGTGACGGCCTTCTCCAGCGCCGCGACCGCTTTCTCGGTCTGCCCCTTGTCCCGGTAGGCGATACCGAGGTTGTGCCAGGCGCCGAAGTGCTTGGGGTTAATCGCGACTGCCTTCTCGTAGCAGTGGATGGCGCCGTCGAGGTCGCGCTTCTCATAGTGGGCGCGGCCCATGTTGTAGTAGGCGGCGACAAACTTCGGGTCAATACGCAGGGTCTCGCGGTAGTGTTTGATGGCGAGGTCGTGCCGCTGCTGCTCCATGTGCAGATTGGCGAGATTGAAATGCGCCTGGTAGTAGTCGGCCCGGCGCTCGATTGCCGCCTCGAAAGCGAGGACCGCCTGGTCGGTGTTGTCGGTGTGCAGGTAGGCGAAGCCGAGGTTGTTGCACACCTCGGCCATGTCCGGGCGGAGGCGGAGCGCCCGCTTGAAAGAGTCGATGGCCTTGTGCCAGTTCGATTGCATCGCGTAGGCGTTGCCCAACTGGTGATGGACTTCGGGCGAGTTCGCGTCGAGTTCAAGACAGGCCCCGAGCTCCCGCAGCGCGTCGTCCGGCGCCTGCTTGCGCAGCAGGCAGATCGCCAGGCTCACGCGGGCTTCGATCGACGTCGGGTTGAGCTCGATCGTGCGCTGGTACGCCTCGACCGCACGGTCCAGCATGCCGCGGGTGAAGCACATCGTGGCGAGGCTGCCGTATACGACGGCGAGAAAGTCGTGCAGGTCGACCAGGTGTCCGCTGACAGCCTTCACGAGCGACGGCGGCGCGGGGCTGACCAGTTGCCAGTGCACACTTCGGTTCCCGACGAGAACCTCAAGCCGGAGCATGCCGTCCTCGACTAGGTATTTTGTACGGAACCCGAGCTTGCCGAGGATGATACTGTCGAATATCGCGAGGCCGAGCGAGTTGCCGACGCCGCTCTTCGCGCCAAGGTAGTTGTCGATGACCTGAGGGAGCAGGAACTCGACCGAGACCCGGTTCGGCTTCAGGAGCCAGAGTTGATCGCGCACCGCCGCCATCACCTTGAACAAGACTTCGGACTTTTCACCCGGGTCGTCGGGAATCACTGCCTCGAGAGCCCGGACGACCGGCGGCGCGGAGATGAGCTGGCCGAACGCGCGGTCCAGCCGTTCGCCGTAGCGGACGATTTCGTCTTCCCGGCGCAGGCCGGCGAGACTGAGCATACAGTAGGTCAGTGCCGTCGCCGGGCCGCAGTCGCGTTCGATTTGCTCGTACGCGGCGATCATTGCCGTGGTGGAGTTGGCGAAGCGGCGGGGCTGCAGTTCCTGGCAGGCATAGATCTCCCGCAGTCGGTCGGCTTCGGCGCCGGGAAGGATGCCGAGCGCGCGCCGGGCAAGCTCATCGCGCTGCTGGGCTCCGAGCATGACTTCGTTTAAGCGCTCGGCGACGAGCATGGCCTCAGCCTGGGCGCGGGCGATTTCGAGTTGGCGACGGAGCGGGTCAAGCCGTTCGAGCACCCCCGGCGCGTAGCGGATATAGCCGTTGGGGGCCCGGTGGAGTTCGATGCGGCAGCCGGTGCGCCGGGCGTAGTGGTCGGCCGGCAGGTCGGCGAGACAGTACTGGGCGGTCCGTTCGAGCGTGACCTCTACTTCCGCAACGGCCCGCGCGACCCGCTCATCCCGGCCGGAGTTGCTTTGCATCATTCGTCTGAGAAAACCGTCGCGCTCGCCGGCTTGCGGCGTCGGCTACCCACAGCCGCACGACGCACGGCGCTCATGCTACGACGTGTCCGACTAGACTGAACCAGAACCATAATCCTAGGCCAACGCAAGGGTAAGTCAAGCCGGCAGAGACTCGTCCGATAACCGAGACGGGAAGTCACCACTAAGTTACAGAGACAAAGAGTCGGGTGCGGCCGGTAATGTCATGGTTTGCCCGGCATCCCTGGTGTGGTGGTGGCTCACTTCCGGTTCTCGGGAGGTTCGATTCTGCCGTCGTGCAGTCGCGGCACGACCGGGATGGAATCGACCTTGAGGGCGAAGTCGAGGTCGGCGCGGAATCCGAGGTCGGCGAGCCGGCGGGCGTGTTCGGTGGACATCAGGGATCGGTGGAGGTTCTCTTTCAGGTCCTTATACGCGGCCCGCGCGGCCATTGCCGCATCGTCGAGTTGCGACGTCCGCTTTGCCAGGCGGCCCACCAGTCCGCCGGCGCAGGTGAAGTCCTCGAGGCTGAGCCGGCCGTTGTTGCCGGCGCAGAGAATCGTTACCGCGTCAAAGCCCGAGACGGCCTCCACAACCGCGCTGAAATTCACAAAGCAGCCGACGAAGACCGCGCCTGCGTCTTCTGCCGCGGCCAGCGCCTGGGTGCCGTTGGTGGTTGTGAAAATGACAACCTTGCCGGCGACTGTCTCCCGGGTGTACTCGCGGGGCGAGTTGCCGAGATGGAATCCATCGATCCGCCGGCACTCGCGCTCGCCGCCAAGCAGGACCTCGTTTTCAGCATACGGCTCGGCCAGCCTCATCGCCTGTTCAACGTCGGCGACCGGCAGGACGAACCGGGCGCCGCCGGCCAGCGCCGCGGCAATCGTTGTCGAGGCGCGGAATACGTCGACGACCACGACGCCGGTGCCGGCATCACCGCCGGCAAATTCCTGCGGAACCGGGGCGACGCTGATTTTCACGCGGCCAGGTCCTCGTCCAGCATGCCGATTCCCAGCTTGCCCCGGCGGAACCGGCCGCTTTCCATCAGCCGGCGGTGTAGTTCGACGGTCGTAGTGATCCCGGTGATTGCAGTTTCGGCCAGGGCCCGGGCCATGCGCGTAATGGCCTGGGGTCGGTCCGGAGCCCATGCCATCACCTTGGCCACCAGCGGTTCGTAAAGCGATGGCACCACGTATCCGGGTACGACGTAGGAGTCCACCCGGATGCCCGGGCCGCCCGGCATCCGCACATCGGTCACGAGGCCGGAGCTGGGCTCGAACCCGGCTTCCGGATCCTCGGCGTTGATTCGACACTCAATGGCATGGCCGTCGGGTGCGGGCGGTTCCGCCGGAAGGGTGAGTGGCTCGCCGGCAGCGGCCCGGAGTTGCTGCTGCACGATGTCGAGGCCTGTGACCATTTCCGTGACTCCGTGTTCGATGTGAAGCCGGCAGTTTAACTCGAGGAAGAAGCAGTTTTCTTTGTCGTCCATCAGGAACTCGACTGTACCGGCGTTGGTCAGGCCCACTGCCTTCCCCAAAGCAACTGCCCAGTTTCCGAGTTGGCGGCGTAACGCTTCGCTGACCGCCGGCGACGGGCTTTCCTCAAGCAGTTTCTGGTACCGAAATTGGACCGAGCAGTCGCGCTCGGGCAGGAAAGCAACGTTGCCATGGCGGTCGGCCAGGAGCTGAATCTCGACGTGACGGGCGCGGGCCAGGTGTTTCTCGATGTACACTCGGCCGTCTCCGAAAGCCTCCTTGGCTTCGGCCTGACACATTCGGAATCCGGCCTCGATGTCCTTGTCCCGTTTGACCAGGCGCATGCCGCCGCCGCCGCGCCCGGCCGCGGCCTTGACCAGGACCGGGTAGCCCAGTTCGGTGGCCAGCTTCGCGGCGTCGGCCGCGGTCGCGACCTCGCCGTCCGACCCGGGCACGACCGAGAGGCCGGTCTCGCGGGCTATCTGGCGCGCGCGAATCTTGTCGCGGGAGAGCCGCATGGTCGCGGCACTCGGGCCGATGAACGTCAACTTGCACGACTCGGTCGCCTCGACGAATTCGGGCGAGTCGGCGAGAAAGCCGTATCCGGGATGGAGCGCGTCCGCCTCGGTAATCTCGGCCGCCGAAAGCACCCGCGAAACGTTCAGGTAGCTGTCTTGCGACGGGGCCGGGCCGATACAGACCGCCTCGTCGGCGACGAGCACGGGCAGCGAGTCGCGGTCGGCCTCGGAGTAGACCAGGGCGGAGGGCACGCCCAGTTCCCGGCACGCGCGGATGATGCGCAGCGCCACCTCGCCGCGATTGGCGATGAGGATTTTCTTGAAGGGCAAAGACATGGGCTAGGAGTAATGTCCAATTCCCAATTGCCAATTCCTAACGAATGACCAAAGCGGGGAGTGCCGCAATGTGCGCCGGGTCATTGGGGATTCGTTGGGCATTAGGAATTGGTCATTGGTCATTCGGGCGCGTGCAGTGCTCACGCCCGCTCGACATAGGTGTTCGTCCGCGTGTCGATTTTGATCTTGTCACCGACCTTGACAAAGAAGGGGACAGTTACGACCAGGCCGGTCGCGAGTTTTGCCGGCTTGCCGCCGCCGGCCGCCGTGTCGCCGCGGAAGTTCGGCTCGGTCTCCTTGATTTCCATGACAATGAACATCGGCGGCTCTACGCTCACCGGCAGGCCCTCCATGTAAGAGACGTCAATCTCAAGGCCGTCGCTTAAGTAGAGCGCGCTGTCACCGAGCTGTTCCTCGCTGAGCGCGAATTGTTCGTACGTGGAAGTGTCCATGAAGTGATAGCCGATATGGTCATGGTAGAGAAACTGCGCCTTCTTGCGTTCCCTCTCGACCTCGTCGAACTTGGCTTCGGATTCGAAGCTCTCCTCAATCAGCACTCCGGTCTTGATGTTGCGCAGCTTGGCCACGACCCGGGCCCGGCGCTGGGCGGTCCGGCTGCGCGAGTAGGACAGGACCTGGTAGATGCCGTCCTTGAACTTGATGAGCACTCCGGACTTGAATTCATTGGGCGTTATCATCGTCAGCTACTCCATTTTCTCAATCTGGAATCCAGACCGGCCTATAGCTCAATGAGCCGCTTCGGGCTTCTGGTCAGGTTCACGTACCCGTTCTTTGTGACATGTACCATGTCTTCGATTCGGACGCCGCCGATTCCCGGCAGGTAGATGCCGGGCTCGACTGTGACAATGTCGCCGACGGCGAGCGTGTCTTTGCTGGTCGCGGCAAGCGATGGCATTTCGTGGACCTCGATGCCGACGCCGTGGCCAAGGCCATGGCCGAAGCACTTGCCGTAGCCCTGTTCCGTGATGTAGTCGCGCGCCGCGGCATCGACCTTGCGCGCCGCGACGCCCGGCTTGATGACGGCGAGAGCGTGCTGCTGCGCCTCGAGGACAGTCTCGTAGACCTTGCGCAGCTCGGGAGGGGCCTTGCCGACAAAGACCGTTCGGGTCATATCCGAACAATATCCTCGAAGCCGGCAGCCGATGTCGAACGTGAGCGCGTCGCCCGTCCTGAGCTTCCGGTCGCTGAACCCGGCATGGGGCTTGGCCGCATTCGGGCCGGATGCGACGATTGAATCGAACGCCACTTCTCCCTGCTTGCGGAACTGGAACTCGATTTCGAGCGCCAAGTCGCGCTCCCGCGCACCCGGTTCGACCATCTTGAGCACGTTTCCGAACACGCGGTCGGTGACGCGCTGGGCATCGGCAATCTGCTTTACCTCGACCGGCTCCTTGGTCCGGCGCAGGTCCAGGACAAGGTCGCGGGTCGCAACCAGCCTGGCCTTGGGGAACCGCTTCCGGAACTGCTTGAACCGGGCGAGCGTGACGTGGTTCTCCTCGACCCCGAGGCGCCGGAACGTGCGTCCCCACTCCGGAGGCGGGTGGGACACGAGGTCGCGCACGAGGACGCGCTTGCGGCAGCCCTTCACCTCGGTCTTTATCTGTTCCTGGTAACGGAAGTCGGTGTAGAACCAGCAGTCGTGGCGCGTGACGAGCATCAGCCCGTTCGAGCCGGTGTACCCGCACAGGTAGCGGATGTTGGGCAGGTTCACGACCACGAACCCGTCCAGTTTCTCGCGGCGCATCAGCCCGCGCAGCTCTTCGATTCTTTTAGACATGGCGACGTATTCTAAGGGAAGTCAACTCAGAGTCAAATCAGGCAGTGTTCCCGGAATAGAACCGCCGAGGTCGAGCCTCAAGCCGCAAGCCCCAAGCTGCAAGCAGAGGAGAGCGCAAGCTCAAGCTCAAGCTCAAGCGCAAGCCTCCGGTCTGGGTCGTTGAGGCATTGGGGCTGGTTAGGAGTTTGGGATCTGGATTTCCCGCGCCTTGAGCGGGTGGTTCTCCGCGTCCGGCGCGGGCGCTAGCTGCTCTCTGCTAACCGATTAACTCGCGCTCGCCTGATACGTAGGAGGTATTCCGACTTCCTGCCCGCACAACTCGTACACCGACCAGTCGCCGGTCGAGGGCAGCGATGCTGCGTAGAAAACTCCGGGCCCCGGAGTCACCTGGCCCTGTCAAGAAGGGGGCGGTGACTCAGCGGGCGGGAACTCGTCCTCGTTCGTGGGTCTGCTATTGTGGCCGGTGAACAGGAAGAACAGAAAGAACGCGGCGACAACCACGAGGGCGACCAGCCACAGATAACGCAGAGCGTCGTTCTTCACAGGGGATGATGCGGGAGTCTCGGCGACAAGGTGCCATGCTCCGCGTCCGTCAATGCTCCGCCTTCATCCTTGCTTGGACCTTCGTCCACTCGTCCCGCAGTGTCGCGGTCCGGTTGAAAATCATCTTCCCCGGCTTTGAATCAGGGTCGGCGCAGAAGTAGCCGAGTCGCTCAAACTGGAACCGGTCCCCGGGCTTCGCCTCGGCGAGGCCCGGCTCGAGCTTGCAGCCGGACAGCATTTCGAGCGAATTCGGGTTCAGGTTCGACTTCCAGTCCTTGCCCTCGGGCGCGTCGTCAGGGTTCGACTTCAGGAACAGGTGGTCGTACAACCTGACCTCGGCGTCAACCGCGTGGGCAGCCGAGACCCAGTGAATCGTCGCCTTGACTTTCCTGCCGTCCGGTGCATCGCCGCCGCGCGTGGCCGGGTCATAGGTGCAGCGCAGCTCGGCAATAGCGCCGGTTTTCTCGTCCCTGACTATGCCGATGCACTTGATGAAGTAGGCCGAACGGAGGCGGACCTCGCGGCCGGGCGTGAGCCGGTAGTACTTGGGCGGCGGCACCTCGCGGAAGTCGTCCTGCTCAATGTAGAGCACGCGCGAGAACGGCACCTTGCGGGTGCCGGCAGTCGGGTCCTCAGGATTGTTGACGGCGTCGAACTCCTCGGTTTGTCCTTCCGGGTAATTCTCAATCACGACCTTCAGCGGTCGCAGCACCGCCATGACGCGCGGCGCGCACTTGTTCAAGTTCTCGCGCACGCAGTGCTCCAGCAGTTCGTAGTCAATCACCGTGTCGGCCTTGGCCACGCCGACTCGCTTCAGGAACTCGCGGATCGCCTCGGGCGGGAACCCGCGCCGCCGCATCCCGGATATGGTCGGCATCCGCGGGTCGTCCCAGCCCCGTACCACGCCCTGCCCGACCATGTCCAGCAGCCGGCGCTTGCTCATGACGGTATACGTGAGGTTGAGCCGGGCAAATTCAATCTGGCGCGACGGGAAGATGCCCAGTTCACGGATGAACCACTCGTATAGCGGCCGGTGGTCTTCGAACTCGAGCGAACAGAGCGAGTGGGTGATCCCTTCCAGCGAATCGGACTGGCCGTGCGCGTAGTCGTACGTCGGGTAGATGCACCACTTGTCCCCGGTCCGGTGGTGGTGCGCCCGCATGATGCGGTACATCACCGGGTCGCGCATGTTCAGATTGGGCGAGGCCATGTCGATCCTTGCCCGCAACGTTCGTGCGCCGTCGGGAAACTCGCCTGCCCGCATCCGCTCAAAGAGGTCGAGGCTCTCCTCGGCCGCGCGCCAGCGGTTGGGCGACTCGCGTCCCGGCTCGGTCAGGGTGCCGCGGTATTCGCGGACCAGGTCGGCGTCGAGGTCGCAGACGTATGCCTTGCCCGCCTTGATGAGTTGGACCGCCCACTGGTAGAGTTGCTCGAAATAGCCGGAGGCGTAGTACTCGCGGTCCTCCCAGTCGTAGCCGAGCCAGCGAATGTCCTCCTTGATGGCGTCGACGTATTCGGTCTCTTCTTTCGTCGGGTTCGTGTCATCGAAGCGGAGGTTGCACTTGCCGCCGTACTTCTGCGCGTTGCCGAAGTCGATGCTGATGGCCTTGGCATGGCCGATGTGCAGGCACCCGTTCGGCTCCGGCGGAAACCGTGTGTGGACGTGGTCGAACCGGCCGCTCTTCAGGTCTTCTTCAATCGCCTCTTCAATGAAATTCCTGCCCGCCCTTTCTTCAGTGCTCATTGTCTACTCCTTGGTGCCGGCTCGCGCAAGCGCGCGGCCAATCCGCGCCAGCACCGAATCGCGGCCCAGAATCGCCAGCGTTTCGTACAGCCCGAATCCGACCGTCTTCCCGGTTGCTGCAAGGCGCAGTGCATGGATGACCTGTCCGACCTTGACGCCTTCGGCCGCGACGAACTCCTGCAACAACCGCTCCAGGCTCGCTGCGTCGAACGGTTCGGCCGCCATCAGCCGACTGCTGAGTTTGCCGAGCAACACGGTCGCTTCCGGCTTGCTGAACTCCTTGCTGAAGGCCTTCTCATCATAGGTCAGCTTGTCGTCAGCCGTGAAGAAGTCCGAGTAGTCCAGAATATCGCCCGCCACTTTGATCCGGTCGCCGGCAGCCCGGATTATCGTCGCCACCTTGTCCGGACTGCCGTCCAGGCCGGACTGCCGGAGGAAAGGCATCACGAGTTCCACCCGCCGCTCAACCGGCAGAGCGAGCATGTGCCGGACCTCGAACGCCATCAGTTTGCCCGGGTCGAAACTTGCGGCCGACTTGTTCACCCGCTCCAGCGAGAAACTCTCGATGAGTTGCTCCCGCGTGAAGTGCTCGGTCTTGTCGTCCAGCGCCCAACCGAGAAGAGCCATGTAGTTGACTATGGCCTCGGGCAGGAACCCGGACTGACGGTAGAAATCCACGACCACCGGGCTCGACGTGTCCGGCCCGGTCGCAAGCTTGAGCGCGGCCGCAATCTTGTTCCCGCGCGCCACGAGGTCGGCGAAGTCCCGGTTCTTCAGATATTCCTTCAGCTTCCGCTTGCTCAGCTTGTTGTGGCTTCCCGGCTCCGCGACAAAGGGCAGGTGCGCGAACCTCGGAACCGGCCGACCAAGCGCCTGGAGAATGAAGACCTGTCGCGGGGTATTCGACAAGTGCTCCTCGGCACGGATGATGTGGGTGATGCCCATGTCGTGGTCATCTACGATGCTGGCGAGATGGTAGAGCGGGCTGCCGTCGGCGCGCTGGACGACGTGGTCCTGCTCGCGCGCCCACTCGAACTCAACCCGACCACGCACCAGGTCATCAATTACGAGTGTGCCCGTAGTGGGCATCTTCAGCCGGACAAAGCCCTTCCTGCCATCGGCCTCGAAACGGGCGCGGTCGGCCGGAGTTTCGGCCATCCAGCGCCGGCTGTAGCGGAAGACGCCTTCCTTCGACTGCAGTGCCGCTTGCCGCTCGGCGGCGATTTCCTCGGTCGTGGCGTAGTCGTAGTAGGCGTGGCCCGAAGCGAGGAGCGCCTCGACCGCGGCCCGGTGCGATCCGGTGCGTTGTGACTGGAAGTATGGTGCGTTCGGCCCGCCGACTTCCGGGCCTTCGTCCCAGTTGATGCCGAGCCAGCGCAGGCCGTCAAGTATCGGCTGGAGTACGTCAGCCATATTCCGCTGCTGGTCGGTATCGTCAATCCTGAGGATGAACCGTCCATGACGCTGCCGGGCGAACAACCAGTTATACAGGGCGGTGCGGACCAGCCCAAGGTGGAGCGCGCCGGTCGGCGACGGCGCGATTCTGACTCTGACTTCGTTCATCTAGAAATCGTCAACGAGATTCGTCACTATCCTGGGGGCAGTTCCCGTCCGGGGACAGTCCCGCAACAATGAAACGGAGAGGGTGGGATTTGAACCCACGGTACAGTGTTACCCGTACAACCGCTTAGCAAGCGATCGCCTTAGACCGCTCGGCCACCTCTCCGTCGGAATAGGTCCAATAGGACCAGTAGGTCCTATTCTGACAGCGGAGGGCGCAGGATTCGAACCCGCAAGACCCATCGCTGAGTCGGCAGATTTCAAGTCTGCTGCCTTACCAGTTAGGCTAGCCCTCCGGCCGGAATCCTAAGGACAGCCCCCGGTGACTTACCCGGCTCGGGGACCGTGCCCAAGAACGTCGGCCCTAATTTAAGTGAATTGGCCGGCCAAGTCAACAAACTGCTGGTTGTGACGTGGGGGCCGTCGCGTTCACTGCCGGCCCGCTGCCGGCCCGCTGTTGGTTGACAGGCTGCACCGATGTCCTATAATCTAACCGTCGGCGTCGGGCATCTGCCCGGCCGGCCTAGGCTGAGCGTTGAATGATGAATGATGAAACCGGAACGATGTGCAACCGCGCCTCGGATAAAGACGGGCATCATTCAAGGTTCCAAATTCGATAGGAGGACGTGATGCGCAAATTAGTCGTCGGGCTGACCTTACTGGTCGCCGTTTCCTTCGCTAGTGATACCCTGCTCACACAGAGTTTTGATGGCCTCTGGCGTACGAACAACCCGCCCCTAAATTGGCGGATATTCCATACAGGTGGAGCGCCGATGGGCAATGGTGACTGGGACCGCGATTCGGGCAGCGCGCCGTGGACCGGTCACCCAACTCCGTTCGCCCAGATCCGACCGCTGGACCCGATGGATGCCACTCCGGACTCGCTCATATCGCCGACAATCGACTGTCAAGGCTACGAGCAGGTCACTGTGCACTGCAGCACCAATTTCATCGGCGGGACGAGCTTTTACCAGGCGCAGGTCTTGTACTCGATCGACGGCGGAGTAACCTACCCATATGTCGCCAGAGACTATCACGGTAACAACACTGGGACGATATACGAAGCCCTGGTTCTGAATCAGGCGCAAGACCAGGCTAACGTAAAAATCTGCTGGGTTTTCTACGGCGACCTCAACAACATTACTTCCTGGTACGTGGACGACGTTACCATTACGGGCGAATATCACCCGTTCAGCCACTTGCTAACCGAGAACTTCGACGAGGCTTGGAGCACGAACAACCCGCCGCCCGGGTGGCGGATATTCCACACGGCGCCGGGAGATTCCGGGCGGGACGATTGGCACCGCGAGCCGGCCTACACCGCGCCATGGGCCTTCCATCCGAGTCCGTTCGCGGCGATTGCCTTGTCCACGACCCCGGATGCCCCGCCGGATTCCCTCATTTCCCCGATCATCGACTGCTCCGGGTATAAGGATGTGACCCTCGTCTGCAGCACCTACTTCTACCGCTGGTCGAACGAGCCGTACATCGCCAGGGTCGTTTATTCCACCGACGGCGGCGCGACGTGGCCGTTTACGCTGCACGACTACTACCTGGGCTCAAGCTCGGGCCCGGTGCAGGAATCGCTGTACCTGGACCAGGCCAGGGGCCAGGCTAACGTCCGACTGGCCTGGGTGTACGACGGGGACATCAACTACATCCAGTGGTGGTCGGTGGACGATATCTCAGTGGTCGGCGAGTCGGTGCCGGCTTGGGACGTATCGTGCGAATCAATCGTATCTCCGACGTACCAGGTTCCGCCCGGGCTGATGCAGCCGTCCGCGATCTTCCGTAACCAGGGAGACAGCCTCCAGGTCAACGTGCCGGTAGCGTGCAGCCTGTACGACAACGCGATGGTCGGTCTGGCGGCGTGGACCGACGTGATTGGCTCCCTGCTGCCGGACACGGGTGAGCAGTTGGTGACCTTCGCACCGCAGTACAACCTGCCGGCCGGCCAGTACTTCATCAAGTTCTGGTCTGCTGCCGACTCGGACTACGTGCGCGGCAACGACACGCTCTCCCGCTCCTTCGAGGCGAGCCTGCTGAGCGAGCTCAGCTATGATGACAACACCGCAGCCGATTACGAGTCATGGCCGGTCGGTCACTGCGGATGGGGTGTCAAACTCGACGCGGCCGCTTTCCCGGTCTACATCGAGTCGCTGAAGGTCTACCTCGACGCGCCAGCCGACCCCAACTACTGCGGGTACCAGCTTGCCGTCTTCCTCGACGACGGGACCGGACAACCCGGCGAGCTCTATTTCAAGACCCCGGTCCGGTACGCGGCCGCCGGTGCCCAATGGAACTCGGTCTTCCTCGGCGGCAACGGCGATCAACTGGTGATGCCGGACGGCCAGTTCTACGTCTTCTACCTGCAGGTCGGCGAACCTCCTGAATGCCCGGCCCTGGGGCGCGACGCGGCGCGCAACCCGCTCGCGAGCTACTGGCAGTACCGCAACGGCGTGATGCTGCCGGACTCGACTCCCGGCGACTTCATGATTCGCGCGGTCGTGAATCTCGCGCCGGTCACGCCGGAGCTGGTCGACCTCCGTGCCCTGTACGTTGACCAGCCGCTCTACGACTTTGTCCAGCGGCCGTTCGACGCGCCGATAACGCCGAAGGGACGGATTGACAACTTCGGCTCCCAGACGGTGGCGCCGGTCACGGTCGTATTCGACATCACCGATACCGTAGGCGGGCCGTACTACAGCGATACCGTGACGCTCGCTTCGCTCGATCCCGGCCAAGATACGCTGGTGACTTTCCGGGACTGGGTGCCGAGCACCGCGGAACGGTGCTCGGTCGTGCTCAGGACACTGGCAGGCGGGGACCTGGTCCCGCAGAACGACGAGAAGCGATTCGCGGTCGACGTGCTCAAGGGCGCTCACACCGGCTCGAGCCCGCTCCAATATGGCTGGATTGATTCCGACACGACCGGCGGGCCGACCTTTGCCTGGATTGACACCGCCGGCTTCAATCACATCGGGGGTCTCGGTGACAACGGCGCCATCAACGTCCCATTCGAGCCGGGGATGCGCTTCCCGTTTTACGACAGCACCTACGACTACGTGTACGTATCGGCCAACGGCTGGGTCGCGCTCGGTTCGTCGATCCCGCCGGGCTGGAGTACGGTCACCGTGCCGGACAAGCTGCCGTCGGCGACCGGGCCGAACCGCTGCGTCTACGCATGGTGGGACAACCTGGCACAGTCACCTATCGGCCATGGCTTGGTCTACTACCGCTGGTTCGGAAGTGCGCCGAACCGGTACATGGTCCTTGTGTTTGAGAACGTCAACCGGAAAGACACCGATACGGCCAACGGCATTACATTCGAACTGATCTTCCGCGAGAACGGGACGATTCTCTGCCAGTACAAGGATGTCGAAACCGGCGACCTCAACTTCGACAACGGCAAGAACGCTTCAATCGGGCTGGAGAATGAAGACGGCACCGACGGCCTCAACTACCTGTACGCCCGGCCGCCGATGTCCACCGCGGTCAATGACCTCGCCAACCGGCTCAGCCCGGGCCGGGCAATCATGTTCTTCCCGGAAAGGCGCGACGCGGCCGCGGTCGCCATCGTCAGACCGGAGGAATACGAGTTCCCGGGCCCGATTACGCCCCAGGCGAAGATTCAGAACTACGGCACGGTCAGCGACTCGATCCGGGTCTTCATGAGTATCGGTACTGTCTACGCCCACGACACGCTGATCACCGGGTTGGCTGCCGGCGATAGTACTACCGTCAGCTTCGAGAGCTTCGCCCCGTGGGATGCGGTCATAGGCACGTATGCCGCCGCCTGTTCGGTTCATATGGTCGGCGACGTACGTGCATCCAACAACAGGGTCAGCAAGACAGTCTACGTCACCGCCTGGGCCCGCCGGGCCGACATCCCGCCGCAGTGGCGCAAGCGCAAGGTCAAGAACGGGGCCCTCTGTTACGCCCCGACCACTCACAAGCTCTACGCGCTGAAGGGCAGCAACACCACCGACTTCTGGACCTACAACCCCGCCGCCGACTCCTGGGACACGCTCGCGCCGATGCCGCTCGCGCCGTCGGGTCGAAAGCCGCGCGACGGCGTTCATCTGAGCTTTGACCCGGACAACGGGGCACTGGGTCGTGTCTGGGCGCTCAAAGGCGGCGGCCGGCCCGACTTCTACTACTACGACATCGCCAGCGACAGTTGGACGGCGTGTTCGTCCGCGGTCGTGATCTACCGGGACTACCCTTACAGTGACCGCACGTACCGGGCGCCGAGGAGAGGCGCGGCCATCGAGTACGTGCCCTTCGGCCCACAAGGCTCGATCTACGCCATACCGGGCAACCGCAAGAACTACTTCTGGATCTACGACATCGCCACCAACTCCTGGGCCTACCCGCATGACTCGATCTTCAACGAAAGCCAGGGTTTTCCTCACTGGTCGTGGATACCGCTGGACGTCCCGACTGGCCGGTATGGCGTCCGGTGCAAGGACGGTGCCGACCTCGCCTATCTCAACGGCAAGCTCTACTTGCTCAAAGGTTCGGCTTCATACGAAGCCTACGGTTTCTCTCCTGACTCGAACGCGTGGACCGACACCCTCGACGTGAACTCGTTCGTCGGGCCGCGCATGCGCAAAGTCAAGGCCGGCGGTTCGCTCGTCGCCAACGGCGACCGGCTGTATGCCTTGAAGGGCGGCAACACGCAGGAGTTCTGGCACTATGACTTCCCGCAAGAAATCTGGAGCCGGAACGCCGACATACCGCTGGCAATGAGTGGCCGCCGGGTCAAGGTCAAGCGTGGCTCGGCAATGGCATCGGTCGACTCGACCATCTTCGTCTTGAAGGGCTCAAACAGCTACGAGTTCTGGGAGTACAAGGCGGGCGCGGACAGCCTGCCGTTCTTAGGCGATCAGCCGGAGCGCGAAGGCGTGATGGCCGACCAGGGCGCGCTCGACCTGTCGCGGCCGTGGCTCGTTGCCTACCCGAATCCGACCAGCGTCGGCCTGACCATCAGCTACAACATCACCGGCACTGCACCCACTCATCTCCGCATCTACGACGCCGCGGGCAAGCTCGTCGCGAGCCTCTGGAACGCGACGCGAGAGCGCGGTCAGTACGTGGCGCACTGGAACGCGCTGACGGCCGGCGGAAGCCGGATCGCTGCCGGGGTCTACTTCGTCAAGCTCGAAAGCGGCGAATCCCGTCTGACTCAGAAGTTCATCGTCCAGCACTAGTCGCTGGTATCAAACGACCGGGGCGGGCATCAATGCCCGCCCCGGCTGTTTGTGCGCCCAGCATGGGCGCTGGCTTGAGAGTGAAAGTCTCTATCACGGAGGTTGATTGCACCAACCGTTAGCCAAAGGCAAGTGCGTCACCGCGAGGTGGGGTGCGAAGGAAGCCGGAGGCAAAA
>Ga0265595_1001030_pt1 | contig 22781 bp, 24 predicted proteins | sample saktaG_15_FD_190148 | JGI IMG/M metagenome (GOLD analysis project Ga0265595, IMG submission 190148) | Saline water microbial communities from Sakinaw Lake, British Columbia, Canada - sak_2013_06_06_50m | ecosystem: Environmental > Aquatic > Non-marine Saline and Alkaline > Saline ...
CTTATGTTCCACAGATGAAAGAGATGTTGTGTTCTATCATTAATATTAGACAGGAAGACTTTGGAATTAAAGCCAAGACTAATGAAGGCCTGGGTATGATCGGCCAGGGGAAAGCTATTGCCGCATTGGCTGTTGTTCTTGTGCAGAAGAAATAGATATTAAGTCTTGATATTAAAGGTGGGATTTAAAACGAAGAGAAGGACATGAAGAAAAAAAAGGCGGGATTGGCTGAACTTGAAGGCTTATTCTGCCTCGCAAGGAGAGAATAATTCTCTCGAAATCGAAGGTCAACCAATCCCTGATTTTGATGATTGTATCCATCAATCTTTTTTTCATAAATACTGATCCTTAAATAAGGCCTGTTTTAAGAACAGGAGCATCGGGATTCGACATTACGTTTGATATGATTTCATAGCCTGCATATTTTCCAACCTTGGCCAGGTCCAAGGCTGCAGAAGTAACCATCAGGTTGAAACCGATGAAAGTGAGTAAAAGTGCCACCATGAAAATTCCTACTTTTGTTCTGAATTTCATTTTAATCTCCTTTGTCATTTGATTTCATGTATATAGACGAAAGAAAACACAAAAAGGTTGCATCTTTCTAAATTATTAAATATGGTGCTATTTAATATGAATGGAGTTATTATATTCATGACACAAACAATCTCAAGGAGGTAGTGATGCATTCCATAATTAAGGTTTTTTCACTTTTTTTATTGTCTGTGCTTTTAATGCTGGCAGGATGCAGTCAGATAACAAAGGCACATAAAGAAAGAGCTTTTAAAATTGATTATGAAAACTATACCCTTGGCAATGGACTGGAAGTTATTCTTCATGAGGATAAATCAGACCCGATTGCAGCAGTAGCTGTTCAGTACCATGTGGGATCCAACCGGGAAGTCGAGGGGCGCACGGGCTTTGCACATCTTTTTGAACATATGATGTTCCAGGAGTCCCAGCACGTAGGCCAGGACCAGTTCTTTAAAAAAATACAAGGGGCCGGCGGAACCCTGAATGGAGGAACCAGTAATGACGGCACTATTTATTTTGAGGTTGTCCCAAAGAACGCCCTGGAAATGGTTCTCTGGCTTGAAGCTGACAGGATGGGATTTCTTCGTCCTACGATTACACAGGAGGCATTTGTTAACCAGCAGGGTGTTGTTAAAAACGAAAAAAGGCAGGCAGTAGATAACCGCCCTTATGGGCACACACGTTATGTTATCGGCAGACTGCTTTATCCTGAAGGACACCCTTATAGCTGGCAGGTCATTGGATCAATGGAAGACCTGACGAATGCATCGCTGAAGGATGTGCATGATTTTCATAAGAAATGGTACAGGCCGGACAATGCAACTCTGGTTGTAGCCGGAAATTATGACAAGGTGCAGACAAAGGAATGGATTGAAAAATATTTTGCTGAGATTCCCTCTGCAGGGAAGACAGAAGATCCAAAGCCTAGGCCCGCTGTTCTTGATAAAGTAAAGATGGCATATTATGAGGATAATTTTGCAAAATCGCCCGAACTGACAATTGTTTTTCCTTCTGTGGAAGGATATCACCCTGACTCTTATGCCCTGAAATTCCTGGCTCAACTTCTTGCCAGCGGGAAAAAGGCTCCACTCTACAAGCTGATCGTGGAGGATAAGAAACTGGCGCCTGAAGTCTCCGGATTCCAGATGGGCCTTGAAATTGCTGGCGAATTCCGCATTCGTGTGCGGGGCTTTCCGGATACGAAGCTCGAGGATGTAAAAGATGCAATATTTGAAGCCTTTAAAAAGTTCGAAGACGAGGGGTTTTCTGAGAATGATTTGAACCGGATCAAAGCTAAGACCGAAACCAGTTTCTACAATGCCATATCGAGCATTCTGGGGAAATCTTTTCAACTTGCTTACTATAATGAATATGCTGGCTCCCCTGGTTTCATCTCCACCGATTTAGAAAAGACACTGGCTGTGACCAGAGAGGATATATTGCGGGTTTATGATACTTACATCAAGGATAAATACTATGTAATGACATGTTTTGTCCCTCGGGGAAAGAGTGATTTGATTGTTTCAGAGTCCGAACCATTCACAATTATTGAAGAACCTGTAATGGCTGAAAAACCGGTCGGAACCGCTGCCGAAGAGGTCGAGGTGGAAAAAATTGAGTCATCTTTTGACCGTACCGTTGAGCCTGCAAAAGGATCAAACCCGCAAATTACACTTCCCTTGATATGGAAAGATAGGCTGAGTAATGGTTTAAATATTTGCGGCATTGAACACACAGAATTACCGCTAGTCCAGTTCTCAGTTGCACTCAAAGGGGGTATGTTCTTGGATGACTTAAACAAGGTTGGGGCAGCAAATCTTGTCAGCCGTCTCATGATGCAGGGCACTAAGAACAAAACTCCGATCGAACTGGAAGAAGCCATTGACGATCTGGGTGCAAGAATTTATATGTATACCGGTCGAGAATCTATTGCTATCCGGGCTAACTGCTTGGCCTCTAAGTTTGCCGATGCCTATGCTCTTGTGGAAGAGATTCTTCTGGAGCCCCGATGGGATGAGAAGGAATTTGACAGGCTCAAGAAAGAGACAATTGAAGGCATCAACCGGAATATGCTCAACCCTACGGCGTTATCCTATGATGTTTTCAACAGCCTTGTTTATGGGAGAGGGCACATTCTTGGAAAGCCGATCCCAGGCACTCTTGAGTCAGTTGAAACTATCTCTCTTGATGACCTGAAGAATTATTATCAGAAAAACTTCTCACCATCGGTCTCATTTGCAATTGTTGTGGGTGATATTTCCCAGGAAACAGCGGTAAAGACATTCAGGACTCTCGAGGAGAGATGGACAGCAAAAGAGCTGACTTTTCCAGAATATGCGGCACCGGCTCCTCTCGAGAAAGCAGCAGTTTATTTTGTTGATGTTCCCAACGCCAGACAGTCTGTAATACGCATCGGAAATATTTCTCTGGCTTATAATGATCCGGGTTATTATCCTGCTGTGGTCATGAATTACAAACTCGGAGGAAGCTTCAACGGCATTTTAAATATGATCTTGAGGGAAGAGAAGGGATACACGTATGGAGCCCGCTCAAATTTTTCTGGATCCCTCAATCCGGGAACATTCTCTGCTTCTTCATCTGTACAGTCCAGAGTCACCCTTGAATCTGTCCAGATATTTAAGGATGAGATGGCCAAATACAGGGAAGGAATATCTTCGGAAGACCTGCAGTTTACTAAGGATGCGCTAGTCAAATCCAATACTCGAAGGTTTGAGACTCTGGGTGCTCTTTGGGGCATGCTGAACACTATGATGACTTATGACATTCCTGAAGATTTTATTAAAAAGGAAGAAGAAATCGTGAGAGAAATGACCCTGGAAAGGCACAAAAAACTTGCTCAGGAGTATATTAATCCTGGCAGAATGATTTATCTTGTTGTGGGCGATGCTGCGACTCAGATGAAAGGCCTTGAAAAGCTTGGGCTTGGAAAACCGATCCTGATCGAGCAGAAGTAGCAGAGAATTCTGGGGACACGATACTTTATTTTATATAACCCAGTGATTTCAGCCTATTCTGTAATTTCTCCTTCTCTTTAGGATCGATTTTATTGCATTCAATATATCATTTTGTGTTGATATCTTTCAACCGTATTGAGATAATTACAATAATTGAATAATTTATGTGATTTAAACTTATAATAAATGTTTAATAAGGAGAGTCAATAATGAAACCTGCAATCAAACCTAAAAACCAATGCTTTTCTTCCGGCCCATGTGCCAAGCACCCGGATTATTCTCTTGATGAACTCAGAGATGCGCCTTTTGGTCGTTCTCACAGGAGCCCCCTGGGAAAGGGAAAATTAAAAGAATCAATCAAGAGAACAAAAGAAATACTCGGCCTGCCCCCTGATTATCGGGTGGGCATCGTTGCCGGTTCCGATACGGGTGCCTTCGAGATGGCCATGTGGTCCATGCTTGGACCACGCGGTGTGGATGTATTTGTATGGGAATCATTTAGTAAAGGTTGGGCCACTGATATTCAGCAGCAGCTAAAACTGGAAAACGTGCGAGTTTTTAAAGCAGAATACGGAAAACTTCCGGATTTTTCCCAGGCCGATTTCAATAATGACGTTGTGTTTGTATGGAACGGTACGACAAGCGGTGTTAAGATCCAAAACGGAGACTGGATTCTGGATGACCGTGCCGGTCTGACACTGTGTGATGCAACCTCTGCAATTTTTGCAATGGAGATCCCATATCATAAAATTGATGTCATCACCTATTCCTGGCAGAAAGTACTTGGAGGAGAAGCTGCTCATGGTGTTCTTATTCTCTCGCCGCGTGCAGTAGAGAGGATTGAAAGTTATGACCCGCCATGGCCTATGCCGAAAATCTTCCGTATGAAGAAGAAGGGGAAAATCATTGAGGGCATCTTTCAGGGCTCTCCCATCAATACTCCTTCGATGCTTGCCAATGAGGATTATCTAGCGGCTTTAAACTGGGTTGAATCTGTCGGAGGACTGCAGGGATTGATCAGGCGCAGTAATGCCAATCTGAAAGTCTGGGAGGATTTCGTAGCCAAACATGATTGGATTACCTTCCTTGCAGAAGATAAAGAGACACGTTCTAACACGAGTGTCTGTTTCAAACTCGACCTGCCTGAAGAGAAGTTGAAAGAGCTGGTGAAGATTCTTGCCGATGAGAAGGTAGCCTATGACTGCAGCTCATACCGTGATGCTCCACTTGGTTTGCGTTTCTGGAGCGGTGCCACAGTTGAAGCCTCTGATCTTGAGATCGTCACAGAGTGGCTCGAATGGGCTTACAACGAAGTTAAATGAACTCCTGAGGAAATCTCTTTCCAGAGCTGGCAGGTTTTTCAGTTTATGTCTCATGGATTGCATAGGGCTTTCTCTAGATGACAGAAAAAAGATGTGAGAATTTATGGAAAATAAATTTGATTTCAGAGCGGTTATTTTCGATATGGACGGTACTCTCCTTGATACGCTTGAAGATATTGCCGATTCCATGAATGCTGTTTTGAAAGAAATGGGTTTTCCTGTCCACAACATTGAGGCATATAAGGCTTTCACAGGCGATGGGATAGTTCCTCTAGTCGAAAGAGCTTTTCCCCCTGAGTCCCGTGATAAGGAGACTGTCCAGGCTGGAGTAGAGAAGATGCAGAAGGAATACACCTTGCACTGGTCAAGCAAGACACGTCCTTACGATGGCATCCCTGAACTTCTGGATGAATTGGTTCGACGCAGGATAAAGATGACCATTCTTTCAAATAAGCTGGACAGGTTCACAAAACTGGCTGCGAGAAAATTTTTATCTGCGTGGTCTTTTGTACAGGTCAAGGGAATAACGCCGTTAATTCCAAAAAAGCCTGCACCATACGGAGCACTCTTGATTGCCCGTGATCTTGGTTTCAGCCCTGAAGAATTCGTATATATAGGGGATACGGATGTTGACATGAAAACAGCCAATGCGGCCGGCATGTTTCCTGTTGGTGCTCTCTGGGGATTCAGGAGCAGGGAGGAGCTTATTGAAAATGGTGCTAAAGTTGTGGTTGAGACTCCTCTCGAAGTTTTGAGATTGTTTGATAATGGGAAAACAATATCATGAATCGTTCGGCCTGTGAATAATCCAGCTTAGATAACTTTAATTACCTATAGGGCTTTTGGATTTTTTAAAGGAAATATATTAGTATTAATGCTAATGGAAAATATTAGAGTTCGTTTTGCGCCCAGCCCTACGGGATTTCTCCATGTGGGGAATGCGAGGACAGCTCTGTTTAACTGGCTTTTTACAAGGCAGCAAGGAGGGATTTTTATTCTCAGGATAGAAGATACTGATCTTGAAAGGTCGGCTGTTAAATACGAGGAGGAGTTGATAGAAAACCTGAAATGGCTGGGACTGAATTGGGATGAAGGCCCTGACAGGGGAGGAAATTTCGGTCCTTACAGGCAGTCCCTCCGCCTTGAAATATACAAAACCTATACACAGAGATTGCTGAAAGAAGGGAAAGCGTATTATTGTTTTTGTACGCCAGAGGAACTGGAAACAGAAAGAAAAAAAGCAATAGCTTCAGGTAAAATGCCAGTTTACAGCGGAAAATGCCGCTCAATACTTAAAGATGAAGCTTTGAGGCGGATCGAAACCGGAGAACAAGCTGCTGTTAGACTCCGCACTCCAGGGAAGGGCAGTTTAACTTATATTGACCTGGTAAGAGGGAAGATTGAATTTGACCTGGGACTGGTCGGGGACCCGGTTCTTGTCCGCTCCAGCGGACTCCCTGCTTATAACTATGCTGTGGTCATAGATGACTCTTTGATGGAAATTACTCATGTGATTAGAGGGGAAGATCACATTTCTAATACTCCCCGTCAGATTCTTACATATGAGGCTCTCGGCTTTTCCCCTCCTCACTTTGCACACCTTTCGATGGTTATGGGGAAGGACAATGCCCGGTTGAGCAAGCGGCATGGGGCTACGGCTGTCGGTCAGTTCAAAAAAGACGGGATTCTCTCCTCTGCCCTTTTCAACTATTTAGCATTACTTGGATGGACTCCCCCGGGAGGGAGGGAAATTTTAACAAGAAAAGAATTGGCTGAGACTTTTGTTCTTAAGAAAGTCAGCCGTTCTTCTGCAATTTTTGATTATGACAAGCTGCATTGGATAAACCGCCAGCATATGCAAAAACTAGCTTCCAGGCAGCAAGCCGAGCTGGCGTATCCTTATTTAAAAGATGCTAATCTCCTGCCTGAAGTCATGTCAGATGCCCACTGGATATGGCTGGAGAGAGTGGCAGCAAGTTTAATCCAACGTGTAAACCGCTTCTCGGATTTTCCTGCTCAGGTTGCCATGATTTTCGATTTTTCTCCACAGGATATGGAGCATGAAGCCAAAGAGGAGCTTCGAAAAGATGCGGCTTTACGAGTTATTAAACTCTTTAATGAAAAGATATCTCAAATTAAAGAATTTGATTTTGATAAATTTGCTGTTGTAGCAAAAGAAATCAAGACAGAGACCGGCTGTAAAGGTAAGGATCTTTACCATCCGCTGCGCATTGCTCTTACCACGAGAGGGTCTGGGCTTGATCTTGATAAATTTATTCCTATAGTCGAACAGGGCGCAAAACTCGACTTCCCTGTGGCTATGAAGAATTGTGCACAGCGTGTGACTGAAGTGTTGGATTTTTTGGAATAATTTTGGCATTTAAAGGATAATGGAGACAGCCTCATGAAAGAGTCAACAGCACCTTCCAATTTTATACGCGATATAATTGAGAAAGACATAAAAAACAATAAGAATGATGGCCGGGTTCATACAAGATTTCCGCCGGAACCTAACGGCTATCTGCATATTGGACATGCCAAATCTCTCTGCCTGAATTTTGGTTTTGCCGCTGAACACGGCGGCCTTTGTAATCTGCGCTTCGATGATACCAATCCCAGTAAAGAAGAGGCCGAATATGTTGAATCTATAATGGAAGATGTCAGATGGCTCGGGTTTGATTGGGATGATAGGTTATATTATGCCTCTGACTATTATGAGCAGCTTTGTGATTATGCTGTTCAACTGATCGAAGCCGGCGATGCATATGTCTGCAGTTTGAGTCCTGATGAAATCAGGGAATACCGGGGGACTCTGACTCGGCCAGGTAAAGACAGTCCGTATCGTACGCGGCCAATTGAAGAGAATCTGGATATGTTCATGCGCATGAAGGCAGGTGAATTTAAAGACGGCTCTCATGTGCTTCGGGCCAAAATCGACATGGCTTCTCCGAATTTGAATATGCGTGATCCGGTGATCTACCGCATTTTGAGGGCCACGCATCACAGGACGGGTGACAAATGGTGCATTTACCCGATGTATGATTTTGCCCACTGCGTTTCAGACTCCATCGAAGGGATTACGCATTCTATTTGTACTCTGGAATTTGAAGACCATCGACCGCTGTACGACTGGTTCCTCGATAAACTGGGAGTTTTTCACCCGCAGCAGATCGAATTTGCCCGTCTCAATCTGACATATACCGTTATAAGCAAGAGAAAACTTTTAGAGCTGGTCAAATTAGGTTATGTAACAGGATGGGATGACCCAAGGATGCCCACTTTAGCAGGCATGCGGAGGCGAGGATACATGCCGGGTGCAATCAGGGATTTCTGTGAGAGAATTGGGGTGGCGAAAAGGGAAAGCTATGTTGATATTGCACTGCTCGAACACTGTCTCCGTGAAGAACTTAACAAGCGGGCCCCACGTGTAATGGCAGTTTTACGTCCTCTGCGCGTTGTTATTGACAATTATCCGGAAGACAAAGTGGAGGAGCTGGATGCTGAAAATAATCCTGAGGATCCCGGTATGGGTACGCGGAAAATCCCGTTTTCTCGAGTACTCTATATTGAAGAGGATGATTTTTGTGAGGATCCCCCGAAAAAATTTTTCCGCCTCTCCCCAGGGAGAGAAATACGTCTGAAACATGCTTATTATATTAAGTGTACGGGAGTTGTAAAAGACGAAAAAAGCGGGGAGGTTGTTGAACTCCACTGTACCTATGATCCGGAAACGCGTGGGGGGTGGTCCAAGGACGGCCGAATGGTCAAAGGAACATCCCATTGGGTTTCTGCAGCCCATTCCTTAGAAGCCGAGGTCCGCTTATACAATTATCTTTTCACAAAAGAGAAGCCGGAGGAAGAAGGGAATGGCGGTGATTTTAAAACCTGTTTAAATCCTGATTCACTGGAGACTCTAACCTCATGCAGAGTTGAACCCAGTCTTGCAGGTGCGGAACCTGGAAATTTTTATCAGTTTCTCAGGAAGGGTTATTTCTGTATGGATTCCGCTAATTCTTCCGGTAAGGCACTTGTGTTTAACCGAACAGCAACTCTGCGCGATACCTGGGTCAAGATTGAGAAAGCTCAGAAGAATAGAGGCAGTAGATAGGTAGAGAAAAGAAAACATATGAAAGCGATGTAGAAAAGCTGCCTTTTTACGTTCGCCTCTCTTTTGCTCTCGGGTAAAGATGAAAAATCGTGGTGAAAATACCTAGTAAGCTATTAACCGCTAATAAATCGGGTGCCAGAGCCCGGAACAGAGCTCCGATTTTACACCATTACAGGGAAAAGGTAACAATAGAGCAATAGGGAGGCTAGGTGGTAAAATTCAGCCCTGTTGAGATCAGGCTTTAGACGGGCTCTCAGCCGGTTGCATTAAGGTATCTAGCTCTAGGTGCGGGGGTAATTAGAGTATCCGAGAGCTGCTGGTGTCGAGAATTGGTGGGAATTGCTGAGAGATTCCGGGACCCTAAACTTTTGTTGAAAACTGCCAGCAGAATGTGGTAGATGCTCGAGAAAATGTCCAGAATTTTACGTATCGACATGTGATGATTTTCTTGGGTAAGATAAAAAATTTGCCGTTGCAAACATTTGAAACATCTGGGAGAGGAGAGAAAATTGATTAAACATATAGAACGAGCTGATAAATGGATAGGAGAAGATTGTGGCATGGATTATCGCACATGCCTTCTGCTGTGCCTGTTGGAGATAGTTGTGCAGGGGAGCTTAGGAGAGGTTGTTTGTGTTGGAAAGTGTTTGATGATGTAGAAATTTGATTTGTAATCAAAATATTGATAGGATATTTATATATATTTAAAGGTGAGGTTGAATCGATTATTAAATTCCTGATGTTGAAAAAATTTCACAATAATTTAGAGAAAGTCAAATGAAAACTGATGCGATAGAAAACGAAAAGAAATTCATAACTTATCTCAATTACCTTACCTCCTTAAGGGATTTCATTTATGAAAATTACCAGGATTATAACTCATTTGGGCAATTCATTGGAAATTCAGGCTCTTTTAGCAGGATTCAAGGTGGACACTGCTTAGATGACAGGGCTGTAGAACGACTATTGAGAAATGCATGGTTCACTGAAGTCCAACTTAATTTGCCAAAGGAAAAGCCTGAGTTTATTACTTACTCCAATCATTGGGCAGCTGTCCAGCTTTATTATGCCTGCTTTCTCTCAATTAGAGGATTCTTTATGGCTTCGGGCTCTAGAGTGGATATAAAACATACTGCTACTCTCCGTACAATATCGTCAGAAATTGAGAGAAGGCCTAGTTTATTTCAAGAGCCAATATCACTATTGTGCAAAGGTGATCCAGAAAAAAATACTGAGGAATACTTGAATCTGCCTAGTGAAGTAACCATTAATAGGATCTCATCCTTGACATCTTCTAAACGGGTATCATTTTATGATTCCTATTGTATGCTATTGAGAACGACACGAAAACGACAAATCGAAAAAGTCATATTAGAGTGGAAAAGACACAATACAAGAAAGAGAATAAGAAAAAAAGAAAGAGAATCTTGTATTGATAAAATTCAACCTACATCTATTTTCGATGTGCTATATAGGCTCCGCATAAGATCAAATTATGAGGATGCTGATCTATATCTTTTGAATATTGAAGACCAAACCAACGCTACAAACTTCCTGAACTGTCTTACTACTGTTGCATGGCATACACTTTTTGTCCTAGAACTGATAATTGCTAAATATCTAAGAAAAAGTGTTTTTGGAAGAATTGTTTCTGATTTCTTACATGATGAGACTTTTGGTTTTTCAGCGAATCTTCTAAGAAGACGATGGCCAATAATAAATAATTCCTTCTGACTGAGCATGAAGGAGAAATTAGGGGATTAGACATGACAAAAGGTTTCAAAGGAGAATCGTGTTCGGAGGCAATTAGAGAAATTGTGAAGCCTGGTGAGATATATTCATTTACAGAGTTGTATCACCAGATAAAAGAAAAAGGCGACTGGAAAGATGAAACAATATGGCAGCATTTAATGTCAGTTGTAGTGAATCTTGTCCCTGCTAGATATCGGTGGCTAAGCATTAAGCCCTTTCTGTTTCTCCGTGGAGATGGCCAGTATGAATTGTTTGATTCAAGAAAACATCCAGAAATCGTGTCTTAAGAGCATAAATCTAAATGTCAGTTAAGATCTTCAAAGAAGGCGGCCCTCACAATATAAAGAAAGTCGGACCTGACCAGTATGAAATGAGCATAAATATACCACCTAATGAAGATGGGCGAGTGGCAAGAAGATGTCCAGATGATTCCTGTTCACCTGGTTATTTTAAAGTGAAGCCTGGGACAGGAATCACAGAAAAGGTGGAAGAGACTTTTTGTCCTTATTGTAGATTTTCAGATGAACCAAGCAACTTCATATCAGTAGAACAAGTCAGATATTCCAAAGACCAAGTGGCTAGAGAAGCATTCAAAGATATAAGTAAAGCGATTGAAAATGGCCTAGGTTTAGGTCCATCAAGAAAAAAGAGATATGGAGACAAGCACTCTTCGATGGAATTGTCATTTAAGCCTGGCCGATTGCCATATGTGCGGCCTCCATCGGAGGAGGTATTAAAGAGGGATGTTATCTGCCCTCATTGTGGCCTCGATCATTCTGTTTATGGTCTTGCAACTTGGTGTTCTGATTGTGGAAGAGATATATTCATGACTCATGTTGAAACTGAATTTAATGTAATAAGAGCCATGCTAAAAGATTCGAATCGAAGAAAAAAGGAACTCGGTGCCAGAGTCTCTCAAAAGGATATTGAGAATGCCCTTGAAGATACCGTTTCAGTTTTTGAAGCAGCGCTTCGTATCCTAGTGAGAAGAAAATTGACTGAACAAGGGACATCCAAAGAGGAAATTGAAAATATCTTTAAAACGAAGATAAGGAATAGTTTTCAGAATGTTTCTTTTGCACCGAAAATAACAGAAGAAGTTGTTGGTAGGCGTATTTTTGAAGGGACAAACACAAAAGAAGTTGAATTATTGAATGAAATCTTTTTAAAACGACATCCAATAACACATAATCTAGGTATTGTAGATAGGAAGTATTTGGAAAAAGTGCGCTCTGGGGGACTTGAAGGTAGAGATGTACGAGTGACAAAGGAAGAAGTGGAGCAAGCTATTAAAATTGCGTTTGACTCGCTGGCTAACTTTCATCATGCTCTTTTTTCTTAAGGAGATAGATTTGTCAGACCAGAGAAAAAATTCACTTTAGTTCAAATATATCCAACGAATAAATCGGTGTAGAATAAGCTAAAACTTATTCTAAAACACAGCCCGACCACACAAATTCCCTTTTCCAAATTTTATTTATAATAAAAGCTCTTGTGTCGGTTAAACTAAATTCGGACCGCTCATGATATTTTCTAAGCGATGGTTTGCGTATAATAAAATCACACAAGGAGAGATGCATGAGTACCAAGAGAAAACCATCGCCTGATTTCATTGTAAGGGAGATCAAACGAAAGACCCGCCGCAAGTATTCAGCGGAAGAGAAGATCTGCAACCTTTTGGAAGGACTAAGGGGCGAGGAGAGTATTGCGGATCTTTGCCGCAGGGAAACTAAAAGCCAAAGAAATACTGAAAAAAACTACCATATGAGCCAGATTTTACTACAGAAACGATGAATTTATAGCTGTGTAAGGTCAAAAATCTGCTTGCAACATTTCCCGAAATTCAGTCAATTTTGGGAAACATTTTTAAAAAAATAGGTATTTTCGCGAAACATGCCCGAGAAAGATGAAATTAAAAAAACTAGTCTTTCTCGGCACTCTGCAAACATTGAGAGAGCTTTTTCGCCAGTCTGAGTGGATTGGGTTGCGGGCTTACAGTTGGGTTGACAAATGTGTTTATGAGGCATAAGATAAAACCATAAAAAACAGCAGTGGGGATCAGTGAAAAGTGAAATTTTGGTTTTACTATTATTATTTTGTCTTTTTTTAATTAGCTGTGAAAACATAACAACTCCTGACATCCCTGAATATACTCCACCAGCTCCAACGGTTTCGGCTGATATTCGGCTTGTAGGAACATTAAAAAGAACTTATACAGATTATGGAACTCCTCGATTTGAAGGTTATGTCGGTAATTTCGGAACAGGAACTGGGTATAATTGTATGGTAGAAATAGCCTGTTATTCTGATGAAAATAAAAATACTATTATAGATACAGCAAATGGATTCCCGTCCAACCTGGGGGATATTAAGCCTGGCCAAAATGCTTATTTTGAAGCTATAGCCTTTGATTGTGAATCTCATGACCAAATAAAATCTTATGATGTAAAGATTACCTGGTTGGACAAAGACTGAGTGACATTTTTCTAATCATGAAAGGGAAAGCAAAGAAAAATTAAATTTATTTGGGGAATAGAATGAAAAGTAATATTAAAGTTTTAGCTATCAAATTTATATTGCTTTCATAAAAAACATTGATTTACTAAAAAGGAGGGATTCATGGTAGAAAGTAAACAAAAAATAATAGATGATATTAAAGCGTACATTTCAAAATACGGAGGTGGATATAGAGCATGGTATGTGGGTATAAGTAGTGACGCAAAAGATAGATTAATTAATGGACATAAGGCAAGGGAAAAAGGTGATCGGTGGATATTTGGAACAGCTAATTCCTCTCAAGTGACAAGAGAGATTGAAGATTATTTTGTAAATACTCTTGGAACAGATGGTGGACCAGGTGGAGGTGATGAGGCCGCCAATCAAGTATATGCTTACAAAAAGGCTCCTCATACTAATCCATAATTTCTTTATAGCTATATTCAAAGTATTGAGGCGATTGGAAGCCAAAAACCGTAAAGCTTTTGCCTTCTATAGAATGAAAAGACAGTAGAAAGAAGTAGTGAACTAAAAGAGAGTTCATGTGTATAATAGTAATAATAGATAATATGAAGCAGTCGAATATTATCATTTATTGGGAATCATCGTCCTATTGAAAGGAGGGGTACATGAAACCAGAATTTGTTAATGCAAATGTAAGAGCATGCTGTCCTGATTGTAATGGAGCTCTCACAACATTTGAAGTTTCTTACAAAGGTAAAGAGTGTGGCTCTGTAATTGTAGTTGGAGCTCATGAATTTAACGAAAAGAAATATTCACGTGTGGTCTATAAACTAATGAGGTGTGCAGGTTGTGGAAGAGGAGGTTTAGCAAAAGTTCATTGTAATAACCAGTTTGCTCAAGGAGAATTAGAGTCATTTTCCCCAATTTCAATTGAACATTTAAATGTTCCAGATAAAGTTCCAGAAGAGATCAAAGCTGAGTTTCATGAAGCTGAACTATGTGCTTCATATGGTACTACAAGAGCAGCTTCTGCATTGTTCCGCTCAGTGTTAGAAAAAACGCTCAAGGAAAATGGTTTTACCGCAGGAAATCTTGAACAAAAAATAGATGAAGCAGCAAAAGATGGAATTATTACAAAATCACGTCAACAAAGAGTGCATAAGAATATTCGGATACTTGGTAATGATGTATTACATGATGACTGGAGAGAAATCAGACCAGATGAAGTTAACAATTCGCATCGATATGCTCAGAGAATACTCGAGGATTTTTATGATGATCGAGAATTAGTTAAAAGTATTCTTGTTCAAAAAAACAGAATTAGTGTTTCGCCTTAATGCATTTCATTGAATTCAGCTCGCTCTATGAAAACTCTAGTAAATAGAGAAAACTTGAGGCGCAGAGAGACCAGGAAGCCCTAGCCTCCGATTAATGATTTGACAGCATAGCTGGGAAAACGCCTCATTCAGAGAGGATTATGAGATATAAAAATTCTAAATAAAATTCTAAAACTGACAGAGATGGTTTACACATGAAGCGATCTTTAATAATCTCAATGTTATTTAATGAAAGGAGAGAGAAATGAAGAAAGATGAAATATTAAAATCTAAAGATGGGAAATGCCCTTATTGTGGTTCAGCTAATGTAAAGTATACAGGCGTAAACGAATCAGATATAGGAGCATCTTCAACGCCAGAATATCCTGAACCGCTTAATAAAAGGTGGCAATGTAATAACTGCAAGGAAGTTTTTTTCTATCATGGAGAATAATCAAGAGTAAAATCTAAATAGAAGACGAGAGAGGAGGACAGGAATTATCATGGCAAATAAGGAACACCTTGAGATTAAAAAACAAGGAGTCGAAGCTTGGAATGAATGGAGGAAAAATAATCCTGAAGAAAGACCAGACCTCAGTGGAACGAAACTTATTGGAGTGAATTTAATAGGAGCGAATCTAAATAATGCGGACCTCAGTGGAACAGACCTCGCAGGTGCAGATCTAAGCGAGGCGGACCTTAGTGGGGCAGACTTTAGAGATGCAACTCTCAGAGATGCTAACCTCACTAATGCAGATCTCAGTGATGCTTCTCTTTTCGATGCGTTCTGTGTTGCTGCGAATTTTAGAAATGCCATCCTCCGCAATTTGGGTGGAGAGAGAGCAAACTTTTGGCTCGCAAATCTCAGCTATATTAATCTCAGTAATGCTAACCTTAATAATGCCAATCTCACCAATGCTAACCTCACTCATGCAGACCTATACTATACAGACCTTGAGGGTGCTATATTGGTTAATACAAATTTCAAGATGGCTGCCCTAACAAACTGCTTTGTTTATGGAGTTGCAGCCTGGGATGTAAAATTAAATGAAACAGAACAAGAGGACTTGGTAATTACTCCCAGGTTTGAGCCCTCTGGTATCACTGTTGATAATCTTGAAGTTGCCCAGTTCATCTATCTGTTACTCCACAATGAGAAGATCCGTCATATTATTGATACCATCACAACCAAAGTTGTATTGATTTTAGGGCGGTTTACACCAGAGAGAAAAACCATTTTGGATACGATTAAGAAAGAGCTGCGCAATAGAGATTATATACCTGTATTAGTTGATTTCAAGGAGCCAATGTCCCGGGATATTAAAGAAACTGTTTCCACATTAGCACATATGGCACGCTTTATCATTGCTGACATTACAGATGCCAGAAGCGTCCCACAAGAGCTGGAAGCCATTGTCCCAAATCTCCCATCTGTCCCTGTTCAGCCGTTGCTTCAAAAAGGAAAAGATGAATACAGTATGTTTGAAACCTGCCAAAGATACCCTTGGGTCCTTTCAATCCACGTCTACAGGGACCTTAATGATCTAATGGCAACGCTGGAAGATAAAGTTATTATCCCTGCAGAGGCGAAGTCAAATGAAGTCAGAAGAAATAAGGAATAAGTGATAAATACGAGCCAATTGGAAGCCAAAGACCCTGAAGCCTCGGCTTCCCGATGTCGAAAAAGACAACAGGGCTGAAAAAGCACCTCATTTAGAGAGAAGTATGAGGGAAAATCTCAGCAAGGAGGATAAAATGAAAACCCTGGCAAGATTTCTATTAGGCATCTTTATTTTCTTCTCCCTTGTCATGGCTAACTCAAATGAAAATCAAAAGGCTGAATGGAAAGGCAAGATAGAAAAGGAAGTTGAAACAGTCGAATACTCTAAAACTCCTCTTTATGGAATCCTTAAACTAAATCTTACTTCTCCCTTAATTATTGGAAGTGAAACTGATGCTCGCTATTTTTTCACCTCTCTCCGAGAGACCAAAGTAGATAAAAAAGGGCGCATTTATGTTTTAGACAGCAAAGCTGCGAGAATTCAAGTTTATGACATAGCTGGAAAATTTATAAGCACAATCGGTGGGAAAGGCCAAGGCCCTGGGGAATTCTTTGCGCCTTCTAGTTTTTTCGTAAATGAAAAAGGAAATATTTATATTTATGACGCAATGACACGTAAGATTACTGTATTTTCAGAGGATTGGATTTATAAGGAATTCATTTCATTGAATGAAATTGCTCATGGCAAATTTTCGGTGAATAAAAAAGGAAATATTTTGTTTAACACTGTGGCTTTTGAACCTGATGGGAATATGTATATCAATTTTATTAAATTGCGCCCAAAAGAAAATATAAAGAAAAAATACATTAGTGCTTTATTTCTAAAGCCAATTATAGATGGAAAGAGAAGGCTCATCTATGAACATCCCTATCAACAAAATATTTATTTTTCGTTACTTGGCAATGGGAATATAACTCTCGTTAAATCGTTAGAACCTACAATCTATTATTTTTCTGGTGAAGGAGAGATTCTAAGTAAAGTATTGAAAGAGGAAAAATCTGAAAGAATAACCAAGAAGGAAAAAGAAATTGTTTTTACAGACTTTTTCAAACAGATGAGAAAGGGACTCCATGATAAAGTGTTCTTTCCGGAATCCAGACCAATTTATTCCAATCTTTTAATAGACGATGAGAATAGAATTTATTTAGAAAGATTCAAGCCTATTAATGAAAAAAGTTCTGACTATTTTTATTATGTCTTTAATGAAAAAGGAAAATATCTATACAATTTGGTCTTAAATTTTCGGATAGAATGTATAAAAAGTGGTTATGTTTACACTATAAAAATTAATGAAGAATCAGGAGAAATAAAGCTATTAAGGTATAAGATAAAAAACTGGGAGCTGATAAAAAGAGGAATTTAACCTGAAATAACCCAGGGAAAAAGAAGTCAAAATTTAATTGAACCAACTGGAAGCCAAAGACCTCAAGGCTCCGGATTTCCCAATTATCAAAAAGACAGCATAGCTGAAAATTGCGCCTCATTCAGAGAGACGGATTGTATTAGCGGTTTTTCTCACGAGAGGAAATTAAGCTCCTGAGCCACTCGTTGTTTTTTCAAGGGTAGTTATGTAGAATGATTTTGTCAGTTTAAATAAATTTTTTTCAGCAAGGAGGTGAATGATGCCAAAAAAACCAACTAAAGCTCAAATTAAAAAAGAAAGAAGCCCAAAGAAGATTAAGAAAGTCCTTAAACAAAAAGGTTATCCAGGAGGAAAATTACCAAAAGGTAAAGAATTGCATCATGAACCGCCTCTTGCTGAAGGTGGCGAGACAACTCCCAAAAAGACAAGAGTCATGAAAAAGAAAAAACATAAAGAGCTTCATGCTAAGAGAAGAAAAAAGGGAAGAGTTTAAAAAAGAATCTTATCTATTTAAATATACCTAAATCAGCAAGGGAGGGAAAATGCAAATAACTTGGGTAGAGATTGCAGTGTTTATAGTTTTAGCATTATCTTTAGCTCAACCATGGTTGATTAAGCTTGGCAATAAAATATTTAAAAAGGGTAAGGTGGAGATTAATGAATACGGAAATTTAGAGATTAGTTATGGTTCATTCGGTCCTTCAATTGGTTTAAATGGAACACTGTTAGCTATAAATAATGATTTTTTTGTTCAGAGTATTGACCTGAGTTTTAGAAAGATAAAAGACAACTCGGAACATAGATTTGAATGGGTATCATTTCGTTCGCCAAGTTTTAAGTTAGGGAAAGAAGAAAGTGAACAAACTCTTGAGCTAGCGACTGGCTTTATGTTATACGCAAAACGGCAACATCATTATAATATATTCTTTTCCGATCGACAGACTCAAGATGAAATACGTCCTATTTTTAATGAAATATCAGAAAAGTGGATGAATATAATCCGACAAGCGGAAGTAGACCAAATTTTAAGCCAACAAAATAGAAATATTGCTCAGATTCAACAAAGATTGAATCGAGCTATTGATGATGCATATCAGCAATTTACGAGAATAAGTGAAATTATCGAAGCTTGGGAATCTTTTAAGCGTAACAATTATTGGGATGCAGGAGAGTATGAGTTAACAATGAATGTAAATTGCTCAATACCTAAGAAAACTTTTTCTAAAACTTGGCGGTTTTCGTTGACAAATAGCGATTATGAAAATTTAAAACTAAATTCATTGGAGCTGATTGCAATTGCATGCTTTAGACCAGCGAGATATTGGTATGCCTTTCCCAAATACGAATCATTGACATAATAAAGAATCAATAAATATAGTGTGGGGGGGTGGGAAAACGATGGAATGTAACCTTGAGGAAAACATGAGAAGGGTTTTATTGTTGCCTTCAGCTTTACAAGGGGTGCACGCGAAGAAGTGGCAAGAGTAAAGGCAACAGGCTTAGATATTAAGTTGATTAGTGTGGAAGATTTATTGTTAGGAAAAGTAAAGGTGTAAGGCAGTGAAGGAATTGAGCGTCTCAGAATTACTTGAAAAAGTGATAGAAATTGCGAATTTAAAAAAGGATAAAAGTCTTAAAAAATGGGCTTATTTGGAATTAGAAGGATATTATGCATCTAATAGATATTTATCTGAAAAAGATGAAGTTCCTCAGTATAGGGAAGTTAGTGGAGAACATCGTAACATTTATGGTCGTCCGCTTATAATATCAGACCCAAAACTAAGCTTTATCAATACAACAAGACTGAGACATTCTGTTCCAGAGCTTGAAAGTATATCGAAAAATAATTATAAGTCATTGTCTTTAAAAGACCCAGAAAAATGTAAACTTATCCAAGAATATTTAAAGATATCTGTTCATAAATTTATCATTAATCCTGCATCCATAGATGGTGTTTTAAATTCTATAAAACAGGAAGCCTTTCGGCGTTCAGAAAAACATGTTTCGAGAAGGGAATTAATTTCGAGTGAAGTGGAACATAAAGCTCAAGGGACTGGTCTTACTCAAGACATCAGCTTTCCATTGCATGCAATAAATTCCTTTTGGGATTTACTACATCCCAAGATTGTCGAAGTCTCGAAAAGCAGATTTGAAACAAATCATTATGCAGACTCAGTTGAAGCGGCTCTAAAAGAAGTCAATAAAATTGTAAAATCTATTGTTAAACAAAAAATTGGCAAGGAATTTGATGGAGCTAATTTAATGAATAGAGCTTTTTCATTAAATAATCCGATTATTATATTGGATGATTTATCTACTCATACAGGTAAGGATATACAAATAGGTTATATGCAGATATTTTCAGGAGCTATGACAGGAATAAGAAATCCTAAAGCACATGAAAATATCATAATAGATAAGCAGAGAGCTATTCATTTTCTTTTTTTATCAAGTCTTTTAATGTTTAAAATAGATGAGATATGAAAAGAGAATTAAAAGAAATAAAATGATAGCTAGGCTGAAAAAGCACCTCGATAGAGAGACGCTTTAGATTAAAATAAATTCTCACAAGGAGGAAAATGAAATATAAAGAATTGTTCAAATGGATTTGGCCAAAAGAAGATGATTCTTATCAGAGGGCTATTCAAAAAAGAAAGGTCTGGGAAAATTTCAACAGTATAACAAAAAAACAAGTTATGGATGTTATCCTAAAATTTCTTAACGCTTGGAAATGTAGAATACCATACAAAAGAGCACCAGAACTTTTGAAAGCATGTAAAGAAACTAGTAAATACTTTGATAAATTAAAATCCAAAAATATTTTGACAATCAATTTAAAAAAACATGCTCTAGATATTGAAAATATCTTTAATATTTTATCTTCAGTTGGAAACATTAAGGGAACGGCAATTTCTAAAATAATGCACATGTCAAATCCTGAATTATTCCCTATGTTTGACAATGAAATTTCTTTCGCATATGGAGTTTTTCAAAATGCCGAAGGATACTTAAGATTTATGCGAGATATGCAGCAAAAAGCTTTTGAATTAGCAAAAAATTATTGTAAAGAAACTCATAGTAAAAAATTATCTGCTGAAATAAAAATAGGTGAAAGAAAAGCGACGTTGACGAAATTTTTAGATGAATACAATTATGAAAAATATACTAGAAAGAATAAATGAAAAATGGATATGGAGAAAGCCAGGGAGGCAAGTGGAAGCCAGAGACCCTAAAGCCCTGGCTTCCCAATTCTGAAAAACGACAGCATGGCTGAGAATATCGCCTCATTCAGAGAGCTGTATGTATTAATTATTTTTCTCACAGAGACAAAGTGAAAGAGATAAAACGAAAAGATAAGATTTAGAAGGGAGGAAAAATGAAAAGAGCAATCTCAATATTAGTTGGTTTTTTTCTATTGTTCACAATTTACGCAAGTCTTGGGTTTACGCAAGATAAAAGTATAGAAACATTTGTGGTTTATTATTTTGGTGCAACAAATTGTGGATTTTGTAATATGCCAGAAAATATTGAAAAAATTAAAAAGATTAAAACAGAGTTCTCCAAAAAATATAAAGATTCTAATATTAAATATGTTATGGTTTGTATGGATAAAAATATCGAAGAAGGATTAAGATTTATAAAGAAATATGGGTTTTGGGACGAAATTTCAATTGGCAAGTTTTATAATAATGAATTAGCATTAAATTATTTAAACAAAACAGAAATTCCTGGTGTCCCTCATGTAATTGTTTATAAAGATCTACTTATAAAAAGAGAGAAAGTGTCTGTCCCCATTATAAAGGAAAGAAAATTATTAGTTGACTTAGTTGGTGGCATACAGATAGGGAATTGGATAGATAACGTTTATCCTTTAAAGAACTAATAAAAACCGTTGGAAAATAGAGTTGTTCTAAAAGCCTCCGGCTTCCCAATTCTGAAAAACGACAGCAGAGTAAGTTAGAATTTTAAAAGGGGGTAAATATGAAGAATAAAACTTATCTTGTTTCAATCGTATTGATAATTTCAGCCTTTATATTGCTTGCTTCCTGCCAAAATCAAAAAGCTGAATGGAAAGGAACAATAGAGGAAGTGGATGGAGTTAAAATCGTTAAGAATCCGAAAGAGCCGATTTATGGTGAAATCTATCTTGATTTAGAAGAAGACTTAAAAATAGGAAATGAAGAAGATGAAAATTATCAATTTTATCGAGTAAGAGATGTTGCCCTTGATAGTCATTTAAATATATATATACTTGATGCTGGTAATCACCGAGTGCAGAAGTTTGATAAGAATGGAAACTATCTTCAGACAATCGGAAGAAAAGGACAAGGTCCAGGTGAATTCGTTAGACCTTCTAATGTCTTCATTAATAGTCAAGATAATTTGTATGTTTCAGAAGGAAGAAGAATTCAAATTTTTAACAGTTCAGGCAATTTTATGAAAAGCATCCCTTTAGAGAACTCTATTTCTGATTTTTATGTTGATTCCAGAGGTGATATATTTGCTAATGCTTCTTGGCTTAATGAAGAAGGAAGGAAGAGAGTGATTGTAAAAATAAATTCAGAAGGGAAAATAATAAAAACCATTGCAGAATTTTCAGATATTAAACAAGTCATAAAAATGGACAGTGAAAAGGTTGTTGCTATTCAAGCCCGGCACTCTTATACTCCTAAGCTTTTGCTGTCTGCTGTTGACAAACAGGCCTTTACATATGCCTATTCTCTTGAATACAAGATTTTTATCATTGATAACGATGGGAAATTATTATCGAAGATTCAAGCAGAGGAAGATTCCCATTCGATAAGTCAAAGTGAGAAGAAGCATATAATAGGACAGCTTATGGCAAGTGCTTCTCGAAGGGGAAGAAAATTTTCCCTAGATGTCGTAGAAGAAGCCTGCAATTTTCCTTCCATCAGACCCTTTTTTTGGGAGATTATTGTTGATGATTTGCAGAGAATATTTATCTGGAAAGTAAAATCGGTTTTAGATAAAAGTGAGGGAAATGAATTTGATGTAATCAATAAAGAAGGTTATTTTCTGTACCGTGCAAAAATTCCTGTTGTGCCAAAAATAATTAGAAAGGGCTTTCTTTATGATATTAAAGAAGACGAGGATACAGGCGAAATTTCTATCAGGAGGTTCAAAATCAAAAACTGGGATCAAATAAAGGTGAGTATTTAATTTTAAATCTTAAAAGAAGCCCAAATTTAATTGAATCGGCTGGAAGCCAAAGACCCAAAACCCTGGCTTCCTGAAGACTGAAACGACAGCATAGCTGAAAATTGCGCCTCATTCAGAGAGACGGATTGTATTAGCGGTTTTTCTCACGAGAGGAAATTAAGCTCCTGAGCCACTCGTTGTTTTTTCAAGGGTAGTTATGTAGAATGATTTT
>Ga0265595_1001032_pt1 | contig 22767 bp, 19 predicted proteins | sample saktaG_15_FD_190148 | JGI IMG/M metagenome (GOLD analysis project Ga0265595, IMG submission 190148) | Saline water microbial communities from Sakinaw Lake, British Columbia, Canada - sak_2013_06_06_50m | ecosystem: Environmental > Aquatic > Non-marine Saline and Alkaline > Saline ...
TTATGTTTTTATCTTTGGCCTTCTTTAAGTAAAATTCGTTTAAATCCAGACGGTCATAATAGGAATTAAGTTCCAGCACAATTCCCAACTTCTGTGCTCCTTCGATGACCTTTTCCAGGTCAACGTCATAACCTTCTCGCCCTGATATGAGCCTCCCCGAAGGATGGGCGATTATGGTGACATATGGATTTTCCATTGCCTTAAGCATTCTCTCTGTCACGTTTCTTTTAAATCCTGAATGAACTGCTGCCACAACGATATCCAAATCTTTAAGGATTTCATCCGAAAAGTCCAGCCTACCATCCTTGAGAATGTCCACTTCTGTTCCTTTTAGGATCTTTATGCCCCTAAGATGCCTGTTGATCCTGTCGATCTCATCTATCTGGGTCCTAAGACGCTCTGGACTCAAACCATTGGCATATTTCACCGACTGTGAATGATCACACACAGCGATATATTTATAGCCCAGGCCTTTCGCGGATGCAGCAATCTCCTCAATAGAGAGACTGCCATCGCTGTATTGAGAATGGACATGAAGGTCCCCTTTTATATCATTGGATTCCACTATCCTTGGAAGATTGTTTTTCAAGGCCAGTTCAATCTCGCCTCTGTCTTCTCTTAATTCCGGCGGAATGAAAGCCAGGTTGAGAGCCCTGTAGACTTCTTCCTCATTGAACCCTGCAATTCTTTTCTCACCCCTGAAAACACCGTATTCTGAAATCTTCAGTCCCATATCTTTGGCCAGGGACCTCAGTTTAATGTTATGGGCTTTCGAGCCTGTAAAATACTGAAGTGCAGACCCATATTCTGATTCATCCACAATCCTCAAATCAACCTGGCGTTCCCCTTTTTCAGCGCTTATCATAACCGACCCTTTTGTCTTTCCCCTGGCAAGAATTTGAGTCACCAAGGGAAATTGAGTGAAGTAATCGATGATTTTTGCACCGTCTTTGCCAGTTGTAAGAATATCGATATCTCCCACTGTCTCCTTCATTCGGCGGAGTGAACCTGCAGAAGATATTCGACCGATGTGAGGAGCTTCTTTAAGATAATCGATCACCTCTTCCACTATGTTTGCAGCTTCAAAAATATTGATGCGCTCTTGGGCATGTTCATAGATTTTAATGCCTTTTTTGATGTTCTCCACCTTTTTTTCCCCAAGGCCGGATAAGCGTGCGAGCGACCCATTTTCAATAACTCTTTTGAGATCTTCAATGTTTTTCACTCCAAGCTCCCTGTAAGCCAGATGGACAGTTTTTCCTCCCAAGTTCTGGATATTTAAAAGCTCAAGCAGGCCTTCCGGAATATCTGAGAGAGCCTCATCGAATTTTTTCATATGGCCAGTATTGAGGTACTCTTCAATTTTCTTTGCAATTCCACTTCCGATTCCAGGGATTTCTTGAAGTTTTTTTTCTTTAGAGATGTCTTCAATATCCTCTGTTAGATCCTCGAGAATACGGGAAGCTTTTCGGTAAGCGATAACCTTGAATCCTGTCTCCCCCTTAATTTCCAAGGCGTCACCAATCCTGAAAAAAATAACGGCTAATTCTTTATTTTTCATTTAGAGTAGGCTAGCCTTATAATAGTCCAACTTTAATTACGTTTCAATGTTTGAAGCAGGTTAAAGCAATGAATGAGCCTCTCAAGTGGGACACAAAAGATTAGATCGTCCTTTAGGATTAACTATTGGGTGATCTTAAATCTTGTATATCGCTTTTTTTCGATGAACGCAGGTTATAGGAGACCTTAAAGGGGGGAGATTATCCCGGTTTTGTTCTGCTGACCACAAAGTATCCTTTTGCCGTTTAGTGTCAGTCACCAATCGCTCCTCTCTATCCGGATATTCCCCTTCGCGATCAAAATGTAGGCGGTTTTATGGGTGAAGAACATCCCGGGAAAGCTGCGGATCTACTCATATTTTATGGTCTTAACAGGATCGGAGAGTGCCGCCTTCACGGAATAATAGCTGACAGTCGCTAGGGCGATGGTTAAGGCCACAACAGCTGATATGAGAAATTTATCCAAACTCAAGCTGGTACGGAATGCAAAATCTTGCAGCCATTTTCTCATTATAAAAAATGCGATCGGCCAGGCAATAATGTTGGCCAAGATCACAAGTTTTCCGAATTCAAACGTAAGCATGAAAACCACACTGGACACAGAAGAACCCAGGATTTTTCGAATGCCGATCTCTTTTGTCCGGTTGGCGACAGTCAAGGTGACAAGCCCGAAGAGACCCAGGCATGCAATCAGTATGGTAAAAACTGACGCATACCTCACGATCGCACCCCATCGTTGAATCTCTTGGTATTGCTGCTGGACATCCTGATCGAGGAAACTGAATAGGAAGGGATGTCCGGGAGCGATATTTTTCCAAGTGTTTTTGAGCATCACAACGGTTGACTGGATGTTTTCTGGCCTTATCCGCACGTTGATAAAATTCAACAAGCGTGGTGAATATGAAGTGGAAATATCATTGATCCCCCTGAGAAGGGTGGTGGGATCCAGAACAATGATGACCGGGGCGACGGCATTGTGCAGCGATTCGAAGTTAAAATCTCTTACGACACCGATGACACGGTGCGGAGGGAATCTTTTGCCGGGAAGGCTCTTTCCAATCGGAAAATCCCAGTTCATATAATCGACCAGTGTCTCGTTGACGATGATGGCTTTACTCTCATCAGTTCGGAATTCTTTTGAAAAATTCCGGCCATCCAGTATTTCAATTTTTAAAGTGTCGAGATAATCATAATCCGCTGTGAGTTGGTAAAATTGTTTAAATGAACCATCATCAGACCTGAAACCCATCACCGTCCAATCCCGGGCAAAAGCTGCGGAAGTACCGGAAACGCCGAGTACTTCCTTACGCGTTTTCACTGAATTTCTGAAGCGCTCCACTAACAGGCGACTCTGATCCTGCGCACTGTGATTTTCGATCACAACGACATGATTTTTATCAAAACCCAAATCTTTGTTGATCAAGAAGCGCAACTGATCCTGCATTGTAAGCGTGCATACGATCAACCCGATCGAGAGGGCGAATTGCCCCAGAACAAGACCGCGAACCAGCAGATTGACGCCGGCGGCCCGCGGTTTGTTGCTCATGATTTCGACAGCCTGGAATCGAGAAAGAAAAATAGCGGGATAGCTCCCCGCGATGCCTGCCACGAACAGCATGAGAGCGAGCATAAACGCAAATGTCCAGAAATTGTAAGAGAAAAAAAGATCCTTCTTGATCATTGCATTAAAGGAAGGAAGAAACAGATGGACGAGTAATACACCAACAAAAAGAGCAGACACACTCATGAGAGCCGCTTCCCCCAGAAATTGCACGATTAGTTGAGATTTCAAAGCGCCCAGGACCTTCCGGACACCAACCTCTCTGGTTCGAGTGGCAGCACGTCCCACCGATAATGTCATAAAATTGACACAGGCCACACCGAGTATGAGAATCGCTATAACCATTAAAATATAAGAGTATAACGGATCACTGGTTCCTTCGAATCCGGATGGCAAATCCGGATCCACAAGATGGTAGCGCTGTGTGTAACTCTTATCTTCATAACGAATGACATCCGACCGTATAACCAAACGAACGGCTCGCTTTATTTCAGGAAAAGAAGTTTCCAATGCTTCCGCAAGGTTCCAAGGAGCTTCAACGTATGAAAAGGCATCACGTTCAGGAGGATCCTCGGTGATGTACACCCGATAGAGGCTTTCCCTGTTATGGTGAAATTTGTCATAGCTTAATTCATTCTGCACATACAGATAGATTAAAATGCAACTGGCTATGCCCAGAGCGAGGCCGAATACATTGATAAATGAGTAAACATGGTTTTTTCTCAGAATCCTGAAAGCTATCTTTAGGAAATTTTTTAACATGATAAAAGTCCAGGTCGTATAAATTTCAGAAAGGCGGGAATGGATTTGAATATCTGCATCCACAACCAAAGATAGGCCTGCATACGGCCGTATTTATCCCTCCGGTAGTTGTGTAAAGCGTGCTATACAAATACTCTCTTCCTGTCAGCCTTTTTATTTGATCTCTGATTGTCACTCCATAGGCGTAATCTTTCAGCCGGATAAACATAAGAATTTCATTTTTTGGTCTGATGAAATTTCTACTCATTTTTGCTAAATCTAGACTCTTTCCACTTCTAAACAATATTAAAGGAAATAAAAATATCCTGTCAAGGAAGAATGCAAAATAAAAAGAGAATGTCAGTAAAAATTACAGGATAATGGGGATAAAGAATAAACTTCGAAGTCATAAGCTGGATGACCAATGATGCGTTTTGCGTCTACCGCTTCCTTGACAATACAACAACCAGAGATGCCACTCCCTCCCCCCACAGGAACAATTATCAGATCCAGGTTAAGGGGGACTTCCTCGAAAATTTCCAGGGCGTATGTTCCGACTCCCGCGATTAAATCCGGTTCATTCGCCGGAAGGATGAATCAGGCACGTCTCTCCCCTGCCAACTTTTCGGCATAATCCCTGGATTCATCAAAAATCCTGCCAAAAAAAACGATTTGAGCACCCATGCTCTTGATAGCTTTGACCTTGGTCGGATTGGACTTCTCGGGCATCACAACAGTGACAGGAACGTTAAACAGATTGGATGCATACACGATCGACAGGGCGTGGTTTCCAGTGGAAACGGTTACCACCCCTCTATCCCTTTGTTTCCGGTTCAGATTGTGTATGAGATTTATGCCTCCTCTTGTTCTAAACACCCCGGTTGGCAGGTGATTCTCATGCTTGATATACACCCTTGCATCCAACAGTTGATTGACTTGGGGATAGGAATATAGAGGAGTCCGCGGAAGGTAATCCTTGATCAAACTTCTGGCTTTCAGAACATCCTTAAGTGTGGGTTTCTTCAGTTTGCCCTTTGATCAACGAGCCAGGCCTATCAATGCGCAGAACAATTTATATCCCTCGATATAATCATTGGTCTCAAACATGACGGTTCGCGGCCCCGTGCGTTTGACCTGAGGGATAAGCTCGCCAGCATCTGCCATGTAGGAACGAAGATAGGTCAATTCAAAACGATACGGAGGCTGGAACTTAAGAGGTTTGATGCGTTTCCTGTTTTCCAGTGCAATCTTGGCTTTTTCCTCGATCAGTGCTTGCGCCGCTTTTGGCGTTAAGGATTTTGCTGCGTGCCTTCCTATGCCTTCTTTGACTACGGCTGTTTCGACTTCTTCCCCCAGCGATTTTTTCACCTGGCCGCAAACGATTTGATCGCCCGTCACCAACACGATCGGCACATCATAACACCCGGCGATCAATGCATTCTGTTCTGCTTCTCCCAATTCCATTCCGTTTACTTTTATTGAAAAGACGGACATTGAAGAATAAGTATGATCCAAAACGCCATCCTTGGACCCGGCACGTGCGTGGTACCCGATCAAAAAAATCGCATCATACGTATCATCGATCCCCTGCATCATGCTCAATGGTTTGGGAGAACCTGTTATGAGATAGGCTTCAGGATTGAGCTCCGATATGATGATGTTCCGCATGGATCCATGAGAATCGTTAACCACGATCTCGGTGGCTCCCGCTCGTAAAGCTCCCCGAATGGCTGCATTGACTTCCTGGGTCATCCACTTCCGGGCTATGCCGTAATCGTTCCCGGATGAGGATGTCTGATCCCCATTTACCACACCTGCAATCCCCTCGATATCCACAGAAATATAAACCTTGAGTTTTTCTTGGCCATAAGAAATTTCCGTTGCTATCAAAAACATGAATAGACAAATAACAATAAATAAAATAAATTCTTTTTTCACCATGATACCTCCAGTTAACCTTATTAGCCTGAACAATTCATAAAAAATACCGATGCTTTTTTTACCCTTCGGACGAACCGATCTTACTGCATCTGCTTCGTTGTGACCCATTTGCGGTGGACAACCACAGCTACCTGGGTCACGCCTCTCATCCATTAATGCTAGGATGGGGGGTGGATCTCGGCTCGTGAATAATCCAGGTTAAACGATGATATCATCCTTCTCAACTTCCAATTTCATATCCAAGGCCGTCACAGTATCTGCGGCGATGTCCAGAAACATAGGAATTTCATTTTTTGGTCTGATGAAATTTCTACTCATTTTTGCTAAATCTAGACTCTTTCAACTTCTAAACAATATTAAAGGAAATAAAAATATTCTGTCAAGGAAGAATGCAAAATAAAAAGAGAATGTCAGTAAAAATTACAGGATAATGGGGATAAAGAATAAACTTCGAAATCATAGTGTTTCGACTTTCATATATATTCAACTCTTTCCTCAGCTGCCATATTCAGCTCGTCTAACTTCATTAATTTCAGTATAATAGAGCGAAAATCCACTGTAATCATTTGAACACCATCAGTAAGATAAAGAAACAAAAAGGAACTTCTTATCTTATTGTTTGTTGATATTTTTTATGTTTCTTTTTATATTATCAATGGAGGTAAAAATGAAGAAAAAAAGAGTTCTTATTATTTTACTTTTTATATTTATAATATTTACAGGTTTAGTTAATTCACAGCAAAAGTCCCAACAGAAAATCTTAAAACCAAAGTTAGAAAAAAGACCGGTATATAATGATTTAACAATCAAAACACTAAATTGTCCCAAAAATATAAAGCCGGAGCAACCTTCTAAACAAGGTTTGCTGAATCCTGATGTGCTCCCTGACTTGGTTGTTACAAATGTGTTTATGGTTATTTTGGCTGATCAAAAACATCACTTATTTTTTAGAATAAAGAATATGAATTGGACGAGTCCTTCTGCCAAAATAGACCCGAGCCTAGCCAATCGGTTATGTGTGCGACTGTATCGCCTTGTTGAAGGTAATGAACAGATCATATATTTCGACAATAACGAGATTGTGGAACTCAACACCCAAGGGTTGGTTGATTTTCGTCCTCTTTGGGAAGATACGGGTTCTAATAATATTGTAGTATGGGTCGATTATAACAACTTGGTTAGCGAATCAAATGAAGGAAACAACTCCTTCATTTGGACTCAAAACATCGATATAAGAACTCCTAAGGGGGGAGAGAGATGGGCTATCGGATCGGATAAAACTATAGGATGGAGATCTATAGGATTTGATTCCAGTAAAAAAATGAGAATAGACCTATTAAAGAATGGAACAAAAATAGGGACAAGTTTCTCGGTATTGGATATATATAGTGGTGATGCAGCTATTACGTGGAAAGCGGGTAAGTATGAGGGTGGTATGGCAACACCGGGTTCTGGCTACAAAATCAGAATCACAACTTTGAATATGCAGTATACATATCAGAGCCAAAATTCCTTTACACTGCTGAAGCCCGGATTTCATCTTTTACCTCTTGCACCTATTAAAATCTTAATTGGGAAGCCTGATTTGACTTTGTCTGATGTAAGAATTGAGTCTGATAGCGGTAGCAGTATACGTTGGTTGAGATTTATAATAAAGAATGAAAATTGGAAACATTCTGATATTTCATTAAATGATCCGCACAACTTGAGTGTTCAAATTTATGCTTTGTGGAAGCGTGCGCAAGTGCTGGGGCTCAGTCAGAATGATATAGATTACATAAATCAACATGGGAGCACCCAGATACAATTTCCATGGGATTATACTGAAGACACTAAAATTACGGTTGACTACGGGGACGTGGTTGATGAATCTAATGAACGGAATAACACATTTATTTTAAGGCAGTGATTCACCCCGTTTCTGAATTCGTGTCCTAAATAATCAGATAAAAAAGATTATCATAAAATTACTGATTAATTCCCAAAATTGCCGATAGAAACGGCAGGCGGGCATTTTTCTTTATTTTTTTTCATTATTGCTAGCTAAAAGGGCTTAAACGATAGGCCCTAACTGTGAGTTTGTCTTTTTTATTATGAATAAAATAGCATTGCTAGTCCTCGGTCCTTAGAGTGTAATCTAGTATCAAAAATTATTAGAATTACTTCTTGACAATTTTAAGAATGAAGTATACATTTTTTTTTGGAGGAGGTGAAAATGAGGACAAAAATGCAAAAAAAAGTTATGTGGGAGAAAAAACTTATTTTAGTTGGGTTTATTTTATTGGTATCGGTCGGATTGCTTTATTCTCAGACTATTACTGTTACTAAACCTAGTTCCGGGAACAATTGGTGTAAAGGTAAAGAATATACTATAACCTGGACAAAATCAGGTAGCATGAATGCCAATGTAAAATTGGGACTTTATTCATCTGATGGAAACTCACTAATTAGAACGATAACAAATAGCACAGCCAATAACGGCACTTACCAATGGACCATCCCTTCGGATATTCAGACTGGAACCTATGTGGTTAAGGTCAAAACTATTGATAACGCAGTCTCTGATAATAGTGATTCTTTTACAATTAAAATATGCTTTGCAACTAAGCCTAAATTGGCTGTCAAGCCAATTCAAGTACAGCGTCCATTTTGCACAATAAAAGCAATCAATCCTACTTATAACACATCCAGTAAAGTTACATTTCGAGTTGATTATACTTTTCCCCGGCCGTTTCAGGTAGCTGGACATCCAGTAACGTATTGTCTTGCTGCCTATGTTCCCAACAAAGCAAGTAATGACAAAATTCATTTTCATTATCCAGGCTGTACATCGCAAGGTATTCCATTTGCTAAGGACCAATCCAGTACAATTGATGTTTTCTATGGAAGTTTAAATCATAATGAGCCGCTGACATATACAAGCAACACTGTTGAAATTCAGATCTGGGAAAGGCAGAGTGGTGAAATAGTATGTTCAAAAACTTTTAATTTTAATCATACTTGGTATCATCAAATTGATCATGGGGATGTAGTAACGAGTCCTGCGGTACTTACTATCAGATATGGTCAGAATGTTAAGACAATAAATCAGGGAGGAACAGCTGGTATAAATATTCCAGAAGATTGCGGTGAAGATTGGTTCGATGGGCAAGCTCAACAAATTATTGCGACAGCCGACTACACTCTGAGAAATACTACAACAAAAAATCTTAAATTTAACATCTTTCTGCGTTATGGAAATAGAGCTATTGCCTATCCAAATGAAATTGTTTTGTTACACAATCAAACTATAGCTATTCATCATAATGTGAGATTACAAGTAAGTGGTATAAATGCTTTGAATATATCTATTGAGGGTCCGGTTGGTATTTCAGATGATACGCGCATCGTTTTTTTTAGTGGCCATTTAATGATAAGAGTTTATGCATTATAACATTGCCTATTTTTAACGCTTGAGAAAAAATTATCGGTTTTATTTCTCATAGAATCAATCCATTCTTTTTGGAATAGAGAAAATGTTCGTTTGGTTAATAAGAGTGGACATGCCAATTTCATAAAAGTAAACAGCTGTTAAACATAGGAATTTCATTTTTTAGTCTGATGAGATTTCTACTCATTTTTGCTAAATCTATAAGCGTTTCAGATACTGATTTAAATAAAATCGTATAAAGTAATTTAGAATTGAATAGTACGATTGGATGTAAGAGATCAGGGATGCCCTAAGGCTGAGCCGACGCCCATATCTTGGGAAACGTTGATGACAATTTCGCGGAGGATAACAGCTGAACTGGCGAATGTGGTGAGAGTGGCTTACGAGATCACCCCCAAGCCACGATCGAATACATATAACGTGTCATTGCGACTTCTCTGTCATTGCGAGCGCAGCGATGCAATTGCCGGAGATCGCTTCATCACTTCGTTCCTCGCGATGACATAACATTTGCTTTAGCGTCTTGATTTAACCAGTTTGTAGATTCCCAATGTCAAAATCGGGATAATGTAGGCTATCAGAAACCCCCAGGCGGCACTCCCATAGCCCTTTGCGATAAGATCGACCAACCCGAAAGTTGAGATGCCAAAGGCTGTCAACAGCATGATCACGGCGACCAACGGCCGCTGCCAGCGCAAGAGTTCCTTCCCTTTTTCCCGAAGTGTGGATCGGATTCGTTCGTTCACAGAGTGGATGAATCCTGTGCCCGTTTCGATCAGCGTCCCGAAAAGAACGATTTGAAAGGCGATCAACAACACCGGAACTCCGGCCTTCTGCAACAGGAAGACAGCGGGGATTTCTTCCGGCAGGACTCCCGGATAGTAACCGACAACAGATACGAAAAACAACGCCCCTGGAATAATTCCGATAAATCCTCCCAAAATTCCTGCTGTGATGGCTTCTTTTCTGGATTCGATATGGTTCAGGCAAAAAAGGACCGCGGGCACAGTGCCTAAGTTGTAGAGAGCGTATTTGAATCCTCCCAACGCCCATTTCGGAAGAATGATTCCGGATGCGAAATTATTTTGAATGAGAGGGCCGAATTTAATAAGGGCAACCACAAAAAAGGCGGCGTAGACGAGATAAAGGATAATGGACCACACAGAGAGGAAGTTTTCGATAAGGCCCTTTCCTTTGAAGGTCAAAAAGCCCACGGCCGCCAATATGATGAGAACGCCGACCATGTAGGGGACTCCGAAGTTATCCCTCAGAATGATTCCGGCAGCCGATCCGATGACGGCAAGCACGAGAAATATCTGTACGGCATAGATGATCTCGAACAGGAACCAGAAAGGCCCGAGCAGTTTCTTGAAGAAAGTTCGGTAATCGTAGGCTTTGAACTTCCGGCTGAATTCGAAGGATACGGCCAGTATGATTGACCACATCAGGGTCGTGACCAACAACATCCCCAAAAGCCCACCCAGTGGTCCGTAGTTGAGAAAAAATTCCACCAGTTCCCGCCCGGTGCCGTATCCTCCGGCTATGGTGACCGACTGGAAGACAAAGCCCGGCAATAGATATTTTTTAAAGAAGGTAGATCTCAGAAAAGACATTCTTTATTCCTCATTATCTCCGGGTTTGGGCAATCATATCAGAACGTTCTTTTTTTTCATAGCACTTCTGTTTTTTTTAAGACAAATGAACCTTCCTTTCCTATTATTTCTCTACATCTAACCTTTTTACCCAACTTATTTACAATTTCATCTACAAATGATTGATTTCCAACTGCTGTAGAATCAAATAGCCACCACCAGAATAACGCCAACGCGTTGACAAGGATATATAGGCCGTGATAATTTCACTTCAAGCCTGTATCAGCTGATATGACGGAAAATATCCGGTGTCTTTGAGGTTCAAAAAAAAGACGTGCCCGGTTTTATGACAGCGATGAGGCATTCGGACAAGGGCGCCAGGGAGCCGGGCTCCCGGATTCGCCGGTTCCACCGATTCCGGAGAGAGGAGGGATGATGGATGGATCAATGAAAGTGTTCAAATACCGTTGGGTGATGCTCGGCGTGTTCATGCTGGTCGTCGCGATCAACCAGCTCATGTGGATCAGCTTCGCCCCGATCACCGGAGAGGCGGCCGGTTTCTACGGTGTCTCCGACCTGGCGATCGGACTTCTGTCCATGGTGTTCATGATCGTGTTCATCGTGGTATCGATCCCGGCCTCATGGGTGATCGATACCTACGGGATTCGTGTCGGCGTCGGTATCGGCGTGGTGCTGACAGGACTCTTCGGCCTTCTACGCGGCGTCTTCGCCGCCGACTATACCTGGGTTCTCGTCTCGCAGATCGGGATCGCCGTCGGTCAGCCCTTTATTCTCAACGCGATCACCAAGATCGCCGGCCGCTGGTTTCCGATGCGTGAACGGGCGACCGCCGCCGGGCTCGGATCGCTCGCGATTTACGCCGGCATCTTCACCGGCCTCGCCGTCACCCCGATGCTCGTACAACGATCGAGCATCCCGACAGCACTGATGATCTACGGCGCAGTCTCGATGGCGATCATAGCGGTCTTTGCCGTCCTTGCCAGGGAACGCCCGCCGGAGCCTGTGGGGCCCGAAGAACGGTCACTCGTCTTTGACGGATTGAAGAGCGTATTTCGGAATCGTCAATTCATCCTTTTGTTCGTTCTCTTTTTTATCGGACTGGGATTGTTCAACGCCGTCACGACCTGGATCGAAGACATCGTGCGTCCGCGCGGATTCTCGATCGAGCAGGCGGGCCTGATCGGCGGGCTCATGGTGATCGGCGGAATCGTCGGCGCAGTCGTCATCCCTCCCTTCTCCGACCGCCTGCAGAGGAGGATCCCTTTCATTCTGCTGGCCCTCGGAGGTGCGATTCCCGGCCTCATTGGAATCACCTTCGCCACAAGCTATCCCCTCCTACTTATCTCGGCCTTTATCCTCGGCGCCTTCCTTCTCGCCTCCGGCCCGCTGGGATTCCAGTACGGGGCGGAGATCACCTACCCCGCTCCGGAGGGAACGTCGAACGGACTGCTGCTCCTCGCCGGGCAGGTTTCAGGAATCGCCTTCATCATCGGAATGGACATACTCAAGTCACCAAGCACAGGATCGATGACTCTTCCCCTCATCATCCTCACCGGAGCGATGGGCGCCGCCCTGCTCCTGGCTACACGCCTGACCGAATCGGCGCTCGTCCGGAATCAGTAAGAGCGGCCTGACACGATCCGGGCCATCCTGTCTTGACTGCGGCTGGGCATTAAAGCGAAGGAAAAGAGGGTTTTAAGGACGGGGTGAATGGGATACAATAGGGCGGCACCGGGAAGTTCATCATGGAAGAACACCTTTTGTTCATCGACGGCCGATTTGTCAAAGGCCGGGAAAAAAAGGAGCAGCATTTATTTTTGAAGACCGGTGAATCCTCAAAAAGCCTCTTGATGGAAGCATTAGAATTTTCTTTTTTGGTCTGCTGAGGTTTCTACTCATTTTTGCTAAATCTAGGCCCTTTCAACTTCTAAACAATATTAAAGGAAATAAAAATATCCTGTCAAGGAAGAATGCAAAATTAAAAGAGAATGTCAGTAAAAATTACAGGATAACATATGCATTCTTTTTTACTTTGCTTTTCAACAAATCAAAGAGAAGATCTTTTCTATTATAATCTTAATGTAGAGCGGATTATTCGAGGAAAAGGATCCCACTGGATAAAATAAAATTTATCTTCAGAATCAATAACCTTGAGAGTGTATGCCCCGGGCAGTGTATGTGATCCGAGGTACTGCCCTTTTTTATTGAAGAAATCAAGAAGGCTTTTATATTCATATTTCGTTTCGCTTATCTTTTCGACAAGGGTGAGGCAGTTGATGATGTATTCATCTTTATAGAGGTAGCAAGGACCGGAACTGTCAGAAGAACCGACTGATACTCCACTTCCACTGGCACTCACAACAATATTCGGAGGCTTCAATTTAATGTCTCTTTTTACCTTTCTTGACATCTTCCCCCCTACATCATACTCTCTAATTTCATACTGGTCGGGAATGCTCAGATACACTCTGTCCTTTATTATCTTAAAATACCCACCGCCTATTGAAGCTCCTAGATTCGGAGACATTTGAGGTCCATACCGGTACTCATCCGGAAACTTCTCGAGAAATTCTCCTCCAGCGGAATAGTATTCAGCAGCAACTCCAGGCTGTCCCTTGAGAAATATGTTGACGAACAATCGTCCATCAGGAAGGAATGTTATATCACTGAAAGATTTCTCTGTTTTCCAGGACTTCTGAAACTTCCCTCGATCATCAAAGTATTGAATAATACGTTCATCGAGGACTACTAAATTTCCATCGTGTGTTACAGCTACTCGACCTGGATACTGGAATTCACCCGGCCCCTGGCCTTTTCTTCCTGCCTGCCAGATGAAATGCCCGTCTCTGTCAAATTTTAAGAGTCTGTAGTTTCCTCCGTCTAAAACATATATATTCAGGTCAGCGTCAACTGCTATGTCACGCAGACGGAAAAACATGAGATGATCCTCACCCTCTTCAACACCTAAGGAAAGCTCCTCTATAAATTCAACCTCAGTAGATGATTCTTTGTCCCACAGCCCTGCGCCTCTATTTTCGACTACCGTTACTCCATTTTCTTTATATATTTTCCCTTCCCATCTCTCCTTTTTGCAGGAGGGTAAAACTAAGATCAAGAAAACAGCAATGAATATTGTCTCTTTTCTTACTCTCATTTGAAAAACCTCCTCAGAATAAACTTCCCTGATGCAATCCCCATAAAAGTCTCCTTTGCTCGTGTTAAATAAGGGGGATCCCTCATTAGCGCATCTTTAGCCGGATCATATCTAGGATTATTCCTCACCCACACCAGCCACCTCCCTTCAGGGAGAATAGAATCCCGCGCTATCCACTCAAAATAATCCCCATTATGCTTGATTTTGATGATGTTGTCTCTTGATACTCCTGTTGGTTCTGCTCCATTAAACGGTCTGAAAGATAGGACATATATTCCTTTTCCTTTTACATAGTAATATAAGAAAGGAGCACTTCCTTCTGTATCTATTGCTGCCAGAGAAACATTCTGGTCTATGATGTGATATTTTCCATCTTCTCTCATGAGAAGCATCGCTCTTTTCACTTCTATATGATTAATAGACCAGGGGTATATTTTGGCAGGTTCGATGATAGTGATAAGCGGAGTAATTCTGTCGACAAATTTTACTGCGCCATTATCTTTTTCGAGTAATTCAACGATAAATGGTTCGAGGTTTCTCGTAAAAATTATTTCCTTCTTAATAAGTTTTTCATTCTGGAATATCTTCACATCAATCTCGATACCTTTTTTCTCTATGATAACCGGAATAAGCTCTAATTCAACTAAATAGGTATCAGTTGACCCGTAGACATAATTTATGGGAAAGCCGCTTTCAGTTCTTATTATGACTCCACCCTCGAGTGGAATAGTTTCAGTTGGATGGATTTCAAGGTGTTCCACTCTCAACTCAATTACTTTCATTGGAACTGCAATAAAATCCTCATCCGGAATTTTTGAGACTACATCTCTGTCACTCGCTTGAATTGTTCCTATTACTCCGCCTTCAACTCCTCCGAGAATGCCCCCAACTATACCTCCTTCTACTCCTCCCTCAACACTGCCCTGGACTCCACTCGATACTCCTCCTTTTATGACTCCGCCTTCAACACCACCAATTACTCCTCTTTTCATTCCTTTTTTCTTCTCTTTCACTGTTTTGGTGGCTTTTTCTTTTTCTTTTTGCTGGCAAAAACCTGGACTTGAATACACCAAAAAGGGAGTTATCAGAAGAATAACTGTGATAAGAACAAAATATTTTTTCCTCATTTCTCCAACTCCTTCAAAACAAAAATACGAGGATTTTCAATGAGTTTCATTTCCTCTGATTCAACACTCAAAGAAATTGATTGCACTAAATCTTCCATAATAAAATTCATTGTGTTTTTTTTTGCTTCAGGTGATTGCAGATATCTTGGGGAAACTTCTCTCAAATTTTTAGCAAAGAGCATGAAAGACATGACGAGCACGAGGGAAATAATAAAAACTAATACTACTGCAGGAACTCTGATAGGAGACAGGATGAATTTTTTGAATGTAAATTGACATTTTCTCTCCTCTCTTTCACCCAAAAGACAAGGAGAATGCTCAGGAACTGTTTCTGGATTCAGAAGTTCGATTTTTCTCTGTGTTAATTTAATTTCTTCTCCTACTTTTTGGAGAGTATTCTGGCAGTAACTGCACTCGGAAATATGTCTCTTTACTCTTTTTGTCTCACTTAACGTGAGTTCGTGGTCAATGAATGTTCTTATTTTTTCTTTTTTCAGGCATTTCATGTTACTTCTCCATTTTTTATAATTCGAAACAATTTTTCTGTAGCTCTGGATAATACTTTTCCAACAGAGCTCTTTTTTACCTTTGCGATGCTTGAAATCTCCGAATAAGAAAAACCTTCCTGATAGAGGAGTAAACACTTCTGGTCTCTTGGAGGAAGCTTGAGGAGAGCATTCCGAATCAATTCTGTTTTTTCTCTTTTTTCGAGTTCTCCTTCAGGATTTGGGTTGGAGATGCTCACTCCACTATCACTTTTCATCGCTTCCTTGACTCTTCTCTTCTTCCTCATATAGTCATAACAGAGGTTTGTGGCTATGCGGTAAATTAAGGCCCTCGGCTCTCTAATAATCTGGCCTGAAGTAAAATAATCGTAAAGGCGAGTAAATGTCTGTTGAGAAAACTGCTCTGCATCCTCATGATTTCTCACTATGCGGTAGGAATATTTATAAATAAGGGGAAAATATTCCAGGTAAAAATGATTAAATACGAATTCCGGGCTATCCTGCTCTTCAACAGCTTCCTTTTCCTTTTTGCCCATACTTATTATTCTATCATTCACTATAATAAGACGAACAGGAAAGATTTTTGTGACAATTAATCCGGCTTCTCTTATTGTGAGTTATTCATTCCAGGATCTCAGCGGTTGAATACTTGATGCAGACCGAGAGAGATTCGTGGCAAGAGCAAAAAGGAAATCCTTCCTGAATCAGATTCCCTTTTGAATTTGAAAAAACGTTCCTTTAGTATAAAATACACAAACATATACAGGAGGAACAAATGAGAATGATTCGTATCTTTAATATATCTGTCGCATTGTTCTGCTTCCTTCTGATTTCATGCGGGCAGGAGCCAAAAGACATTGCACCCAATCCTGTCATTCCGACGCCAAATCAGGTCGAATATCAAAAAATGGAGTTTATCGGGTTTATCCACTTCACGGTCAACACCTTCACAGACAAAGAATGGGGATATGGGGATGAGTCGCCCAAGATCTTCAATCCGGTTGACTTCGACGCGAACCAATGGGCACGCGTGGCAAAAAACGCGGGCATGAGACAGCTCATATTGACGGCCAAACACCACGACGGATTTTGTTTGTGGCCGTCAAAGTATACGGAGCATTCGGTGAAAAACAGCCCCTGGAAGGATGGGAAGGGCGACATCGTCCGGGAATTTGTGGATGCCTGCCGGAGGCACGGCCTCAAGGCTGGCCTGTATCTTTCTCCATGGGACAGAAATCATGCCAATTACGGCACCCCGGCATACATCGCATATTACCGGAACCAGCTCAAGGAACTCCTCACCGAATACGACGAAATATCAGAGCTCTGGTTCGACGGGGCAAACGGCGGAACAGGATATTATGGTGGGGCCAGAGAAGAAAGACGAATCGACCGCACCACCTATTACCGCTGGAACGAAACATGGGCGATGATAAAAGAGTTACAGCCCAACGTGCTTTTATTTTCCGACGCAGGCCCTGATATCCGGTGGATCGGCAATGAGAAAGGATACGCTGGCAAAACGAACTGGTCCACCATAAATAACGCAAATATCGTTGTCGGAAGTGCCGACATCGGTTATCTGAACTCAGGAGACCCCGACGGGAAAAACTGGGTGATTCCTTTGTGCAACACTTCCATCCGTCCCGGCTGGTTTTACCACGAAAAGGAAGACAACCGTGTTAAAACCACACAGCAGCTCCTGGATGTTTATTACAAATCCGTGGGTAGAAACGGGGTCTTGCTGCTCAACATCCCTCCTGACAGAAGAGGATTGTTTCATGAAAATGACATCCAAGCGCTAAAGGAGTTCCGGTCGGTTCTGGATGAGACATTCGCAACTAATCTGGCTTCGGGGAAATCAGTCGACGCGGCCAATTTTCGGCAGCGGAATAAAAAGTTCGCGCCGGCCAATATCGTGGATGAAGATTTGGACTCCTACTGGGCGGCAGATGACCAAGCCGGAGAGGTCTCCCTGGAAATTGACCTGGGAAAGCCTGTGCTGTTCGACCGGATTATGATCCAGGAACCGATCCGTTTCGGGCAAAGAATTTCGGAGTTCGAAATAAAAGGCCGCGTAAACGGAGAATGGAAGCGGTTGGCAAGCGGCACAACGATCGGATACAAAAGGATATTGCGCATTCCTCCTGTTCAGTCGGACAGGGCCCAACTCGTTATAAAAAAATCCAATAACACTCCGGCTATTTCAAATTTCGGGCTGTTCAAAGCTTCCCCCAGAGAAAGGAGTGTTCAGGCCGTCTCTATGCTGGAGTATTAGCTGTATTCCGCGGAACCGCCCGCATCCCCCGTGGCTATCCCTCCGTAATAAGGAGCAGGCCTAAACCTGTAATACAGCCTTATCCCCCTGCATGACAATCGATTCAACCTCAGCAGCTCTCTTAAGAGGATCGAAAGAAAATTCCATGTTCACAATTTATTATTAAACCATTTTGAAATGATTCGCGAGCAGTTCCGGCATGTATCGTTTTTTTTGCCAGGGAGGCCGTCCTAACATCCTGCGGGTTGTGATTTTGAAATAATTGGGGACAGGCCCCAATTTTTTATTCATACCTCAAAGAGTTGATGGGATCGGATCTGGCTGCCTTGACTGCCTGGAAGGCTACTGTAAATACGGCGATCAGAAGCACAAGCATGGCAGAAAGGACAAAGACTTCCCACTCCATCTGCGTCCGATAGGCAAATCCTTGCAGCCATTTTCGCATGACCAAATAAGAGACCGGCCAAGCGATCACATTAGCCAGAAGGACCCACTTGGTGAATTCTTTTATAAAGAAAATGACCACTCCTGATACTGAGGCTCCTAAGACCTTGCGTATCCCGATTTCTTTGGTGCGCTGTTCGGCTGAAAAAGAAGCCAGTCCGAAAAGTCCCAGGCAGGCGATAAAAATAGCCAGAATCGCCCCGTACCTGATGAGATTTCCGGTGCGCTGTTCTGTTCTGTACAGTCGATCAATGTCTTCTTCGAGAAAATGCAGCTCAAAAGGGTACTCGGGAACGAGTTTTTTAAGTTTTTGATCGATGAAAGCGAGAGTGCCTGTCATATCCTCAGAAGAAATTTTAAAATGGCAGTGAGATATCCAATAGGGATGGATCATGACAATCAGCGGCTGAATTTCTTTGTGAAGGGATTGAAAGTGAAAGTCCTTAACGACGCCAATGATCTTCCCCTTTCCCTCAGCGAAGGGGATTTGACAGGAAAAGGCTTTTCCAACTGGAGATTCGAGGCCCATAAATTCCACGGCCTTTTCATTAAGGATAAAGCTTTCCAGAACGTCTGTTGAAAATTCTCTGGAAAAAAACCGGCCTTTGACCATCTCTATGCTAAAGGTTTTTTGGAAATCAAAGTCGACAGAACGGACAGACATGAAAATGTTTTCGTCGTTTTCCTTCCCTTCCCACCAGACGTGACTCGCCCCATACCCTGATGGAAAAGAAAAATTTGTCTGTGTCATTGAAAGGATCCGTGGATTCGAAAGCATTTCCTGCCTGATTGTCTCATATTTGTCCCAGAATGATCCTCCCATAGTCAGGGTGAGGATGTGTGTTTTTTGGAAGCCCAGCTCCTTATTCCTGATGAAATCAAGCTGTCTGTAGACGAAAATGACACAGATGATCAGAGCTATAGATATGACAAACTGGGAAATTACCAGAACTTTTCTGAGAGTGGACCGTTTGGCTGTCAACCGGTTCGTTCCTTGAATGGCTGAAACAGGACGAAAACTCGAGAGAAGAAAAGCCGGATAACTTCCCGCTGCAAGCCCGGCTATCAAGGCGATGCTGATCAACATCAAAATATCCGATAGAGAAAAATGCATGCTTAAGGATGTCCCAAGGATTCGGTTGACAGAAGGAAGCAGAACTTGGACCAAAACCAATGCCGTTCCAAGGGCTAATGAAGAGAGGACAGTGGATTCCCCTAAAAACTGCTGAATCAGCTGCCGGCGGTTCGATCCAACCACTTTTCGCAAGCCCACTTCTTTAGCCCGGGTCATGGAACGTGCTGTCGAGAGGTTCATGAAATTGATGCAGGCGATAAGGAGGATCAAAATACCGATGATGGAAAATATGTAGATATAGGTGATCGGGCCGCCGCCAAAATAGTTGTGGAGGTAAATTCTGGTTAAAGGTTCCAGGTGAATCTCGGCTGAAGAGTCGGAGGAATACTTTTTTAATACGCCGGAAATTTTTGTGTCTAGAGCTTTCCAATCTGTCAACTTCTCCAGTTGAACATAGGCATGATAGGCGACGGCATCCCATCTATCGATGGCCATTCCGGAAGCCGTCACGAAATCAAAGGGAATGAGCGCATCAAACTGAAGATGGGAATTCGCGGGGACGTTTTCAATAATCCCAGTGACATGAAATTCGAGCCATCTACTCCACCATTCATACATCACAATTTTGCCAATGGGATCTTCGTCACCAAAGTATTTTTCAGCCGTTTCTTCGGTGAGAAGGATAAATTTTGGATCTTCAAGAGACTTCTCTTCATCCCCTCGTACGAATGGAAATGAAAAAATTTCCAGGAATGATGAGTCGACTCCGAGTGCATTGATATGAAAAACAGTATCCTCATGTTTGAGGGGCCGCACGGGAGGGTTGAAGAGTCGAGCGACATTGATAATCTCCGGATAATCGGCCTTTAAGGCAGGACCCAGGGGGCCGGGCCCCTCAGGGCCATATTCGTTATTTTCGGGCCATACGCGCAGTACCCTGAATATACGGTCTGCATTTTCATGGAATCTGTCATAGCTCAATTCATGCTGCACCCACAGAAGAATGAAGATGCAGCAGGCTAAGCCTATGGAAAGGCCGGCAATATTGATAAATGAGTATCCTTTTTGTCTTCTAATCCTTCTTAAGGCTATTTTGATGGTGTTCCAGAACAGATCGGGCATAATGAGAGGGGATTTGCCACTGCGGTTGACCTGTCCGTTTGCGGGTGTTTGTTTTAGGGCCTCATTTTTCCATAAAGCTTTCTTCCACTGTTGAATCGCCTTCCCTAGATCAAACATGTCTCTCTCCTAACATTTTCATAGATTTTAATGCCTTTTTTGATGTTCTCCACCTTTTTTCCCCAGGGTCGGATAATCGTGCGAGCGACCCATTTTCAATAACTCTTTTGAGATCTTCAATATTCTCGGTTAGATCCTCGAGAATACAGGCAGCTTTTCGGTAAGCGATAACCTTGAATCCTGTCTCTCCCTTAATTTCCAAGGCGTCACCAATCCTGGAAAAAATAACGGCTAATTCTTTATTTTTCATTTAGAGTAGGCTAGCCTTATAATAGTCCAACTTTAATTACGTTTCAATGCTTGAAGCAGGATACGGCGGCGATATTTCGGTATCCAGGCTTGACAAATGAACCCATAAAGGGTACGATAGAACTCGATATGGGTACGATAGAACATGAAAATCTTTCTTCCGCCTTATTTGGCAAGGTCCGCCGTGAAGTCTTGGCATTGTTCTTTTCCCACCCCGATGAATCGTTTTATCTCCGACAGATAGCCAGAATGACCGGAGTGGGACAAGGGGCTGTCCAACGTGAACTTAAGCGTCTGACTGAAGCTGGAATTATCACGAGAATCGCGCATGGTCGCCAAGTGGATTATCAAGTGAAGCATGATTGCCCAATTTTTAACGAATTGCGGAGTCTGATTACAAAAACGGCCGGCCTGGCCGATGTGCTGCGTAAAGCCCTCGCCCCTATAGCGGATCAGATCGAAATAGCCTTTATCTATGGCAGCCAGGCCAACGAAACAGCAGGAGCAAGTAGCGATGTGGATCTTCTAATCGCAGGAAACGTTGATGAACTAACCTTGCACCGTGTTATTACTCAAGCAGAAATACACTTGGATCGAGCTGTGAATTACACACTACTTGACCAGCGGGAGTTCAAGAACCGGCGCGAGGAAAAAGGAGGTTTTTTAGATAGAGTATTGAATAGTAAAATCATATTCATTGTGGGGAACATCGACAATGTATGAGGACTTACTGAAGGCGGGCCGCATTCGCAAGGAGAATGTGTCTAGGGCCGAAATCACTCATGCATTCGAACTAGCCAAGCGAGATTTAAAGACGGCAAGAAAGATCATGGCAGAAGATTGGGACTGGGGATTCGCCGTAGCTTACAATGCTGTGCTGCAGGCCTCGCGAGCCTATATGTTCTCGCAAGGCTATCGCCCAACAAGTGCCCAAAGCCACAAGAACACATTTTCATTTATGATTCTGGCAATGGGCAAGGAGTATGAAAATTTGATTACTTATTTCGACCGAATGAGGAATAAACGAAATCAGGTCATTTATGACATTGCGGGTTTAATAACCAAGACCGAAGCTCGTAATCTGTTTAATAGGGCAATGGAGTTTGTAGCTTTGATCAAAGACATGTTGGAAAAGGAAAAATTTTAAGTTTTCTTCTTTTCATGTTCTCAAGCACAAAAGGATAAGCTTCCAAGGATTCAAGCTCGAGCTGGGCATTGATTTTATAGTCTTCAAGGAGTTTTTCTAATTTAAGTAGTATTTGATCATGAGAAAAAAGGTCCCTCATCAGGGCAGGCCATGTATTTATCCCCAGTATCTCCAGCTCCTTAAGGGCTTTGAAGGGATATGCGAAAAAATCCTTTCGTGCCCCGGTGATAAGCTCAAAAGATTCCTCGTCTACTCCCTTCAGACAAATACGGATCCTTAGATTTTTAAATTTAAGCTTCTCTATAAGGTCCGTCCGGCAGCCGAGAATAAATCCATTTGTCTCAAGGATGAATACTGAATGGGGTTTGTTCTGGAAGATTATATCAATTACATCGATAAGGTGGTTAAATGAATTTTCCCCCAATATTGGCTCGGCACCACTTATCCGAAACATCTTAAAAGATTTTCTGCGGGCGATGTTAAGAAGTTTCGAGGAAACCTGCTGAGGTGTGTAAAAGTCCCCGAAGCGTGCAGGATTCAGGTTCCTGTTATAATTCCAGCAGTAAGCACAGAGAAAAGAGCACCCTACAGCATCCGCCGTGGCTATCCCCCCGTAATAAGGAGCAGGCCTGAACCTGTAATACAGCCTTTTATCCCCCTGCATGACAATCGATTCAACCTCAGCAGCTCTCTTAAGAGGGTC
>Ga0265595_1001034_pt1 | contig 22743 bp, 28 predicted proteins | sample saktaG_15_FD_190148 | JGI IMG/M metagenome (GOLD analysis project Ga0265595, IMG submission 190148) | Saline water microbial communities from Sakinaw Lake, British Columbia, Canada - sak_2013_06_06_50m | ecosystem: Environmental > Aquatic > Non-marine Saline and Alkaline > Saline ...
CCCTGTTGCCTGAGTTGCAACGCGCATCCCGACGAAAAGGGAACTGAAAGAGAAGCGAGTGATGATATACAGAATACGCGGCGATGCCGTTGCAACGCGCATCCCGACGAAAAGGGAACTGAAAGGCTTCCGGAACTTCCCCAACCGTGGCAACCGTCGGAGAGTTGCAACGCGCATCCCGACGAAAAGGGAACTGAAAGTACTCGCGGACCTGAGTGAGACCCCCCAGCAGGCGTCGTTGCAACGCGCATCCCGACGAAAAGGGAACTGAAAGTCCAGATAAGCAATTGCAGCTTCGCCACCCTGTTGCCTGAGTTGCAACGCGCATCCCGACGAAAAGGGAACTGAAAGAGAAGCGAGTGATGATATACAGAATACGCGGCGATGCCGTTGCAACGCGCATCCCGACGAAAAGGGAACTGAAAGGCCCGAACAACGCTATGAGCCCGTTGGGCATATCGGGCATGTTGCAACGCGCATCCCGACGAAAAGGGAACTGAAAGATGCTCAATATGCCCATTGGTGGATGAGATGTACTGTAGTTGCAACGCGCATCCCGACGAAAAGGGAACTGAAAGCAAGGCGTAGTCGGTCCGACCGGAATAACCGGACCGCAGTTGCAACGCGCATCCCGACGAAAAGGGAACTGAAAGGCTGAGAGAGTCCCGACCGCAGATTTGGCCTTGGTACGTTGCAACGCGCATCCCGACGAAAAGGGAACTGAAAGGAAGCTCACAGTCCGCGGCCGCTTGCTGGTGGCGTTCAGTTGCAACGCGCATCCCGACGAAAAGGGAACTGAAAGATTATCATCCCGGAACCCGTCCGGGATATCAACGGTGTGTTGCAACGCGCATCCCGACGAAAAGGGAACTGAAAGGCTTTCTGGTACGGCTAGCCGGTCGGCTATGGGAGGTTGGTTGCAACGCGCATCCCGACGAAAAGGGAACTGAAAGCCTCCGACATACTTCGATCCGTTTGTAACACTTATGGTTGCAACGCGCATCCCGACGAAAAGGGAACTGAAAGTGTAGTCGAGCGCGATATTGAGGATGTTATACTCGTCCCGGTTGCAACGCGCATCCCGACGAAAAGGGAACTGAAAGTACAATTATGCAGGGGAGAGGGGGTTTATTCATGTACTGTTGCAACGCGCATCCCGACGAAAAGGGAACTGAAAGAACGGTTAGCTTGCGCCTCGCCCAACGGAGATGCCAGTTGCAACGCGCATCCCGACGAAAAGGGAACTGAAAGTCGTACCACATCCGGTGAGGGCGGCGGTGTACGTCTTGTTGCAACGCGCATCCCGACGAAAAGGGAACTGAAAGGATGAACATCGGCATAGCTTTAGGCAGCGGTGATGCAAGTTGCAACGCGCATCCCGACGAAAAGGGAACTGAAAGATAGCGTTTCTGTCAGCAACCGTGGCAGCGCTGGCCCATGTTGCAACGCGCATCCCGACGAAAAGGGAACTGAAAGAGTTAAGGCGGAAGTACCTCTCAGCGAGTTCAAGAGTTGCAACGCGCATCCCGACGAAAAGGGAACTGAAAGTTCTATCTTCAAGATGGTCTGATCGTCTGCCTCTGCATATACCCTCTTCATTGATCGTCCTCCGATCAGAGTTGATCTTTTCGACCGATAACACGATCAATAGTCGATCGTAGCAAACGCATATAACATTAGGGGGACATAAGCTGTTAGGTTGCCCCTCTGCCGGGGTCATGTATATCTACGAGGCTCCGATACGTACGGATACATGCCTGGCTTGGAACTCCAACGCCCGGAGGATAGTATTATAGCCGTCTCTGATGAGGAGGCATTGATAGCGTTCGAGGAAGGTGTAAAGGAGGGCCTCGGCCAGTTCAAGGCGGGGCAGGTCCGATACTTCGACGATGAAGAGGACTTTTTCAACGAGCTGGGTGCATGACTCGCCGCCTGGGTGGGGACAAGTGGAAGGCGGCCCGTGTCCAAGGGTTTAGTTACGGTAATCGGTCAACTATCTCTCATCATCGCCATAGACATACCTCAACTTCTTGACGATTACTGCCTTGGCGTTCTCGATCAACGTTATGCTCTGTGCTCTATGCCTACCAGTTTTAACAATCACCCTTGGGCCATCCACCTTTCGTGCTTCGGCATAGATCTTCGAGCCGTGTATAGCATCTCCAATCTCGTAGCTGTCTGCTATGCTTCCACCAACCTACCTTCCATTCGCAGTTCTTCCGCAGCTTTCATCACAAGATCAAAATCAAGCTCAAGATCTTCTGCTACTTCGTCTGGGTATGCTTCTCTTCGGCTCTTGTAGTAACTTAGAACCTCTTTTTTAGCTGTCTCGTAATCAACATCCCTGCATTTGATGACCTTAATTTCGGATAGCCTGTGCCTGATAGCATCCCGCACAAAATCAGACTCGTTGAGGTACACGCCAGCCTCGATCAGCTCCAGAATCTGCCTGGCTTCAGCAGGCGCGATCTTTGCTCCTATTGAAACCGAGGCAGGCCGAATCGATTCTTTATTTGACGCGCTCATATGTTTACTATAGTGAACCATAGTAAAAATAGATATCGTTTAAATTTGCTGCAAAGATAATAGCCCTCGCCCTCATCAATTGCCAGGTAAATATCAACCAATTCCGAGCTGGCGATCGATCCGTTCGTTGCAGCAATGCAGATCTTCGATAGTCCTGCAAGCCACCAATAAATTCATACATCATACTGACATGAATTATCATGAGGCCAGGACCATGACCAGGATCATCCTCTCGGAGCGCGGAACCTTCCTTGGAAAGTCCGGCGAACAGTTCCGGATATCGCGAAAGGACGAGCCCGACGTCCTCAGCCCGGCAAGAGAGGTCGAGCAGATCACCATCCTCGGGAACGGGATCTCGGTCTCCTCGGACGCCGTCGCCCTCGCGGACTCCATCGGGGTGGAGCTGGTCTTCGCGAGCTTCTATGGAAAGCCCCTGTCGAGGTTGATCCCGGCAAGCCTCGGAGGGACTGTGAAGACACGGCGCGAGCAGTACCTCGCCTACGGCGACCGGCGCGGCCTCGTGCTCGCAAAGTCCTTCGTCAGGGGCAAGATGAAGAACCAGGCGTCGCTTCTAAAGTCCTTCGCCAAGAAGTGGAAGGGCGATAAAGAGGATCTCTGGCTCAAGTTCAGGGAGAGGGCTTCCGAGATAGAGGGCCTGGCATCGAGGTTGGACCAGGTGGACGGCAGCCTTGAAGATGCGCGATCTCTCATCATGGGGATCGAGGGTTCAGGGGCCGAGATCTACTGGTCGACCTGGTCGGGGATGATCCCAGATGAGTGGAGCTTTCCTGGAAGGGACTACCCGGGCGCCAGAGATCCCATAAACGCACTCCTCAACTTCGGCTACTACGTCCTGGAACAAGAGGCCTGGAGATGCGCGCTTTACGCCGGCCTCGATCCTTATGCGGGCTTTCTTCACGCTGATCGGCCCGGCAAGGAGAAGCTCGTCTACGACCTGATGGAGGAGTTCCGGCCGATCGTCGTGGACAGGGTCGTTGTGGGGCTTTCTAAGGAGATGACGCCCGGTCACTTCACCGATGAGGGGCGGATGACGAAGCCCGGGATCAAGATAGCATCCGGCGCCTTCTACAACCGCCTGGACGAGAGAATCACCCACGACGGGAAAAAGCAGCTCATAAGAAACATCATCCGCACCCAAGCAGCGACAATAGCCACCTTCCTCAGGGGCGAGAGGAACTGCTACGAACCCTTCACGCCGAGATGGTAACTGGAGTTGGAATGATCTCATGGACACGGTGATAATCTACGATATCTCGGACGATGCCCTGAGGGCGAGGATTGCGAAGGCGCTCATGGACTACGGCTGCATCAGGATCCAGAAGAGCGCCTTCTATGGGGTCCTCAACCGGAACAACAGGGAGAAGCTGAAGCTCAGGCTGGAGAGGATGATGAAAGAGGCCGAGGGAAACGTTCAGTTCTACCCCCTATGCTCCAAATGCTTCGCGCTTCGGGACAGCATCGGCGATGTCTATGTGATCGAGAAAGAGGACGATGTGATGGTGTTGTAGAAGATGTCGATGGCAATCGATTGGGGCGTTGCGATGGGGGAGGGGACAATGGGGGACGCTGCTTTGACGGACGCCGCCAAGATAGAGGCGGCGAAGGGGAACTCGGCAATGAGGAACGCGGCAGCCGGGGATGCGGTCCAATGGTGACTGTAAGCGACGTCAAGCAGTATATCTACTGTCCGAGGATAATCTACTTCGACCACGTCATCCACGTTCCAAAGCCTCCCGATCTCAAGCTCGCGGTCGGCAAGGAAGAGCATGAGGATATTACCAAGAAGGAGAGGCGGAGAAAGGGGGCAATCTTCTACGATCCCTTTCTCGACGAGGCAGAGAAGCTCTTCAAAGTGGATCTGGAGAGCAAGGCCTTGAATCTTAGAGGCGTCCTCGACTACCTGATCAGGTCTGGGAGAGAGTACGTGCCTGTCGACTACAAGTTCGGCTTCTCCAAGAAGGGCGCTGCCCACCTGAACCACAAGTACCAGCTAGCAGCATACGCCCTCCTGGTCGAGGACAACTTCGACACCATCGTACGCCGGGGCTACATACACTATAGCAAGGACCGCATAAACGCAAGGATCGACTTTACCGACGAGGTCCGAGATCATACGCTCAAGGTGATATCGGAGATAGGCAAGATCGTGGAGGAGGAGATCGAGCCCGAGGGCACCAGGACGAAGGCCAGGTGCAAGGACTGCGAGTACAGCCGGTATTGCGAAAACGTATGATCATAATCCGGAGGTAGTATCATGTATTTCTTTTCAGAGGAGGAGAGGAAGTACCTCTTAAAGAGGCTCATCCCGCAAAGCCGGGAGAAGAGCGTAGCCGAGGAGCTGAGGGGCTGGCAGTGGCATTCGTCCGAGCTATCACCCCCTCATGACGTGATCCTTCCTTTATGGGAGGTGGCGGACTGCTACTGCGAGACCGGCCGCGACACATACCTAAGACACGTGATGAACGTAAAGGTTCCGGCCAGCGAGGCGATGGTAGCGGGATTGATATATCACAGGGCTATCGCTGAGCTGTATCCAACTGCAAAGAGGTTGATCTACACAAACGGGCTTTCCATCTGCTCCGATCTCGCGGTCCTGCTATACGAGAGGCTGCCAGAAGCCGTATTGGAGGCTGAGGAGATGATGACATCGTCCGCTGGAGCTGGTCATCATGCCGCAGACGCTCAACGGGAACCCGTCAAAGAGGTCGGCGAGAACCTGAAGAAGCTCTGGTCTTTCGAAGTCAGCAGGATAGTCTCATCGATCTTCGAGTACCTGGGAAAATACAGGTACATGAGCGAGGATTCTCTCATCAACCACGCCCTTCCCTTCGTCGTGGAGCACAAGCTTGACGGCCAGTACCTCGGGCTTAGCAGCAACCTCAGCGCCGACGCTGTGAACATGGGGCAAATGACTATATGCGACCTGAAGACCGGCGCAAAGAAGGACTTTCACAGGCTTTCAGCAACCGGCTATGCTCTCGTCTACGAGAGCCTCTACGAGCTTCCGATCAACATCGGATGCACGGTCTATCTCAGCTTTCCAAAGAACCATCCAACGCCTCACATCGAGAGGGATTTCTTTCTGATCAGCGACGAGTTGAGGCAGTGGTTCATAGAGGAGAGGGATCAAAAGCAGGATATGATCTACTACGAGAAGGATCCCGGCAGGTGTGAGGACCCTCGAAGCTGCAGGTACAGAGAGCATTGTGGGCGATAAGCGATATGAGAGGCTCTTTTGGATCAAATCATCACCGCGGGCCTCCCAGCGCCTGGGCTTTGCATCCCTCGGCAGCGGCTAAGGAATGGGTGTGATAGGGGCCTCGGGCAGAGGAATTTAGGAGGCCAATGATGCTGCTTGTGATGATCTTTCTGCCAGGAAGATGGCAGCTTGAGATCCGCAATCTGGACAATCTGGTGACGATCGGAACCTGCAGGCTATTTATAGCATGTTAGCGAACCATGACCCATATGGAACGAGTTGAGATCATCGCCAGGGGCGATGTCCAGAGAGTTGGGTTTCGAGATATTGTCCAGAAGATCGCACGGGACCTTGGCATCTCCGGCAGCGTCGAGAACCAGGAGCCCTACGACGTTAAGATCGTGGCCGAGGGGCAGAGAGAAGTTCTCAATGAGTTTGTGCAGGCTCTGAGAATCCAGAGGGGTGCGGTCCAGGTCAGGGAGCTGGAGATCAGCTGGACAACGCCTACCGACGAGTTTCCATACTTCAAGATCTTGAGAGGAGAATGGCAGGAGGAGCTGGGGGAGAGGTTCGATGTTGCATCGGGAATGCTGAACCGAAACATGGAGCTGAGCGAACAGATCTTGATGGTTAGCCGAGAGAGCCTGTCAATAGGGAAGAGTATGCTCGATAGGCAGGACAAGATGCTTGATAGGCAGGAGAAAACGATCGAAGAGATCCGTGGCGTGAGATCAGACCTGCAAGAATACATGAACAAGCGGTTTGTGCGCATTGAGGGCGAGATCGGAAAGATCAAGAAGGCTATCGAGGAACTGGGTGGTAGCTGTATTTAGTGTGGGGGCCAGGGCTGGCTGTTTTTCGCGGGACTGGCGATTTTGCAAGGGAACGATAAGCCGAGGATTAGAGCCAATGAAAAGAGAATCGTGAAGGGGCTATTGCCCTCTATCGATAAGCCTCGATATCAGATCCCAGTAGAAGTCCGGCAGACAGAGGCCTCCATCTGGAAATGAGAACTCCGCATAGCTGGTATCGTCTTTCGTTTGCCCCTTCAGTATTATATAGCGCATCGTGGCAGCGAATATCTGAAACTGCTGAAAATACTCTCCATAATCTGGCGGCAATTCTAGCCACCACGTCCTGCATCTGCCCTTCTTCCACGATCCCTCCGCTACCGGTGAAAGCTTAGAAATCTGGAACATCGTCCGTTTCTTGCCCAGCAAGAAGGTCTGCCCCTCCTCAAATCCGTCTAAAAGCTCCCTTCTGGGCGAGAACGCATAGGTCGACAATCTGCGGTCAGGTTTGACGGCCTGTATCGTGCCGTATGTGGGTACGTGGTAGGGCCGGCCCTTCTCCTGGAGGGATCCTTTCTTGAAGACGTAGGACTTGCTCGTGCTCGGATAGAACTCGCTTATCACGTTGAAGGAGGTGGCATCCAAGTGCGAATCGGGAAGGGAAGGGCTGCCACTTGCCATGAACAGCCCCGGAAGGAACCAGACCGGCATCTCCGCCACATCGTAAGCCTCGGTGAACGTCTCCGGGTCGTTCTTGAGGTCGATCAGATGGGGGCGCCAGGTGGCCCCTCTGGTTAGGCTGGCGTAGAGGGCCTCGCTCGTCACGTGGGTGTGAGTCCGATAGTCTGAGCCGAAGTCCGAGGCCACGACTGTAAACCTGCCGCAGTTTCTGAGGGTGATAGCCCTTGCGTAGAGCATCGCGGATCCCCCTTCACTCAGTTTTACTATTGCTCAGCGCCTGATAGTACTCGTCAAAGGCGCCCTGTAGCTGGTCCGCCAGCGCCTCGATATCATCTCCGAAGAGGGCAACGCTCCCGCTTAGATCGTCGAACTTAATCGTCTTGTCATGGAACTGGCCTTCTAGGGATCCTGCATCTCCCCAATTGAGCATGTCCAGCACCGAGAAGCGCGGGTATCCTGTCGCCACCACGAGGAAGTCCGTATCGAACTTGCCGTGGTTTGCCGAGTACTTCCCGTAGCCGTGCTCGTCGGCTCTCCGAATCGCGCGAAGCAAGCCGGAAACGTCCAGCAGAGTGGGGCTCTCGATCATGGTGATGAAGGGAAAGCGGGTCCCGGCCTTGACGTACTCGTAGAGGTGATAGGTCTCAGATCCCCTCGTCTTGTTTACATCCTCGTAGACCTGGTTGCCTATGCCCATCCCCTCCTCGCTTCCCTCCATGGCGATACATTCCTCTGCGCCCTCTACAGAATAAGAGTCAAAGTAGCGCGTTCGCGAGAACGTAGCGCCTCTCCCCGCTTCCAACCCCCCGAAAAGGGAGCAGTTCCAGCAGGCGATACAAAGGTTGTCGGGGATAGTGCATTCCTTGTCGAACTTGGCCTTGAAGAACTCCTGCCAGCTCTGGCCTGCCTTTTGCTCCACAAGCTCTCTGAACAGGCTCATGTGGCTTCGTCGCTCGATGCCTTTGAGCTTTCTTGCGATGAACTCGGCTCTCGTCTTTCTAAGCAGCTCAAGCTTGTCCACGTACGTCTCGATGCCTTGACCCTCGTGAGATACCGGCATAAAGCGAGTCTTGGCGGTCTTGACGCCAGCTATGGTCACCACTCTCCGGGTGTAGAACGGCTGGGCAACATGCTTTTTATTGACTTCTCTTGGAATCAACGCATCAACAGACGCCATTTGATTCTTGAATTCTTCGATCTTATCCATGGTGTCGTCCTCCAGATATTTTTATCGATCTCGAAATCATTCCATGGCTTAATGTTTCTTCCAGGCGTACCTCTTCCGGTTGGAGATCAGAAACTCCTCTGCATCGGCTACGATCTTCTGCAGCTTAACTCCCTCACCGTAAAGCTCGGCGAGCTCGTCGATTTGGGTTTGAACCACCTGGCGAAAGCCCGCTCGTATTGCATCTTCTTCGAGGGCGTCTGGATTGCCTCGGTTTGCCTCTGCATAGGCCGTGGTCAAAAGGCGTCTCGGGTAGAGGTACTCGAAAGCACGAGCATAGAGGCTCCGCTTCAGGTGGTTCAGGTTGTCCTTGCGGTTCTCGAAGAGTGCGCGGTTGCTAAGAAGCCAGCTTTTCAGCTTCTCAAGCTCCGGATATTCCCCCACGCGCCGGTATTCATTTCCGTCCCTCAGAACCTTCCCAGCCCACACCTCATAACCGGCCTCTACATCGTTGTAGTAACGAATATGTCCCAGAAGCAGTCGAGGATACTTCTCGTAGCTCGTCGGCTTATCGCTCAGAAAGAAGGGCAGCAGGTCACCGCCCATCTGGTCGAGGGCGAAAAAGAGCAGGCTGCAGAACTCGTCCAGCTCCTTGGTATCCACTTTTTGCATCATCTCCCTCCCGATCGTTATAGCTGTCTCAGTTGAGACATCATTCTCAAATATTCTTTTCCGTCGATCATTCTCGTTCCTTTTATGAAGTCGTTGTTAAGGCGTCTATATTTGGCATCTCGCCGGTCATCCTCAGCACTCAACGGAGAATCTCGGAGTATATCGGAGAAGGTGCCCAGGGGATCGTCCTCCAGCCTCTCGGCAAGGAGGATCCAGTCGGCTAGAAGCGAGTGCCCATCCCGGTATTTCGACACCCTGCGGGCGAAGTTTACGATCACGCTGTAGCGCTTTATCGCATCATTGGCGCTCATCGGGCTGCCATGTACGTAGAACGTGTTGTAGTCGAAGCCGCCCGGCGATAGTTTGGGAACGGATTGGAAGTAGTAGGGACCATTGCAACCGCATAGCTTCCGGAGCAGGGCAAGCAGGGTAAACGCTGCCAGACGACTGCGAGAGAATCGCCGGTTGACGAAGTCCATCGCTTCGGTTCTGCGGGGCTCAAGCCTTGGGACGATGAAGACCATCAGCTGATAATCGCCCACGCCAAGAGGCAGAACTCGCGCCCTCTCGTCGAGCGGCGTCTGGGCCAGGATATCGAGGCCCGGGACCATATCGTCATCGGATATGAGATCGAGAAAGGCCTCTTCAACGCTTGGCAAGTCGGCATCACTCTCGCGTTCAGCGGCCCGCCGGGCGATCTCCTCTCCGATAGATTCAAGCGAGAAAGGCCTCTTCTCCTCAAAGGCCTTCTTCCGGAAGGCGCCTATCAGATCGAAGATGTCATCTATCGTATCCCTGAGGTGGGACAGCTCGATCTCATTGTGGTGGCCGTAGTGGAAGACTATGTTGTGCTGCCTGGTTACCGGGTAGTCCTTTCCCTTTGGCTGTGGCTTTGCGTTATGCATCCCTAAAAGCTTGGTTTCGAGGTAGCTGCTTATGCCACAGCGACCGCATAGAGCCTCCTCGAAAGGCTTCGACTTCGGTGATTGGTTGTAGAAACGACCAGCACCAAAGCCGCCCATGATGTTCTTCTCCAAGATGACGGCAACGCCGGATCCACAGAAGCGGCAGGCGGAAGCCCCTTCTACCTTGGCAGCCTTGACAAGCGGTAAGAAGCCGATCTGTAGGCCATGGAGGAGCATGTTTGCGACCTGATCTGCATTCAAGTCCGGCATTTTGCCGGTCAGGTTCGCAGCGAGGTTCTCGGAGTGGCCCTGTTCGATCTCCTCCTTGATCTTGCTCAAGAAGCACTCTACGGTCTCTTGAAGCCTGGTGCAATCCACAACTCCGTTCTTTTTCTTCTCCATGAAGGTCTTCTTATCGAACTCCTCATTCCGGCCAAGGGCAAAGCAGGCCCGCATATCGTCTGCTGGAATGAGGCCCTCGGCCATCGCTCTCTCGAGAAATGCGTGGACGCTCTGCATCTCCGCCCCATCCTTGGAGTAGAAGAAGCTCAGTATGGCCATGACGACGTTTACGTTCGTCTCCTCATTGGCTGCCAGTCGGCGCAGCTCATCGTCGACCTTCATCAACAGCTGCGGGAGGAGAAAGCGCGGAACTGTGAAGGCGGGGAAGGGCTCGATGTTGCTCTTGTAGAAGGTCAGCATCTTGCCAAGATCGCCGTAGATTCCACGATCCGGATCTTCGTCGCCGAAGTACAGGTCGGGCAGGCATGCGAGCACCTCTTGCCGTAAACGATCACTGATGCTCTCGAGAGAAGACTTGCCGTGATATAGGAGATAGTAGTTCTCAAGATCGTTTGCCAATAGCGCCATCCTGCCATCGCCGCCACCCTCCGCCGCCCGGATCAGGGCTTTTCCCAGGAAGTCGTTCAGCAGAATATTCCCCAGGAAGACCTCCTCTCGCTCGACAACCGGCGAGAAGAGCCGGATCAATGAGAGATGAGAGCCGTCGGATAGGGACTGCTGCCAGTAGGCGGCACCGTCGGATACGAGGCTGGCGATCTCCTCCGGGCTTGCAGCATCATCGCCGAGGCCCCAGGCTCCGAGAGCCAGCTCAGCGGCCCGGGATATAAATGTGATATCAGACATGCATGGCCTCCTTGCCATCGGCTGACAGATCGAAGAGTTCTCCGGTTCCTCGTTGTTTTATGGGGGCAAACGTATTCTTCCCTAATCTAACCACGAATGAACGCGAATGAACGCTAATCTTCTCCATTAAATCACATACTTTTGGGGTACATGTAACCCTATTTTTAGCGATTCCATCCAAGTTTTTATGTGTTGAAGTTGACAATACATCCAACCAGAACGATGATCCCTTCCCGCGCAATTCAGCGAAGAGCCAAAATCCTCCAATACCTGGCATCAGTCCTCTCATCAGATGCTGCCATGGCGTCTCAAAAGGTTTGCTCAATGACCCACCTCCACAGCTTCCATAAGGTTTTGACAGGCGCTCAGCACTTCACGCGCCTTCGAGAGGGCCTCGCTTGCATCTTCCCTGGTATAGAGGCCCTCGGGCCCCATTCCGCTCTGCTCATCGCCGTAGAAGCTGATCTCGCGCTCGGCCCTCAGCTGCCGGGAGATTGAGGCAAGATGCAGAATCCGGCTCCGGAAAGGCGCTGGATATCGGTCAGCATGCTGCTTCAAGACGGGCCCTACGTCGTGAATGCGCGGAACCTCGATCCGCGCCCAGCAAAGCGCGGCCTTGAGCGCAAGCTCAACAGCCTCTTGAGAGCGGCGAACCACGAGGTTCCAGGCCCCTTTCTCATCCAGATACTCTGCCTCCTCGACGATGATCAGTGCCCGGGAGATCATCTGCTCTGCCGAACCTTCGCCTGGATTCATAGCTCGACCGCCCCCCCATCTGCAAACGTCCCCGACAGGTCCCAGTACCAGAACCTTCCCATGAGGTGGCGCTCTGCGCCGCCTTTCTCCAGAAGCGCCCTGACCCTTTCTAGCAAGCTCTCTAAAAACTGGTCCCTGTCGTAGAGCAGGACCGCCTCCCGGGACATATCCAGATAGAGCGGGTGGAACCTTCGGGCCTCGGCCCGGGTGCGGATCACCTCGACGAAGTCTGCGTAGATGGCCTGCTCCCAGAGCCTCTCCAGCTCCGGCGTCAGGGTTTCTCGCGCCGGGTCGAGCAGACGGCGCCGGGCCAGCATGCCCAGGGGGGCTTCCTCGATCACGACGAAGAGGTCTATGTCGGAGGCCGGCCCAGCCTCGCCGCGGGCAACGGAGCCGAAGAGGGCAACTCCCACGAGCTGGTCTTCGAGGGCCTCTTTAGCGGCGAGGGCGTAGCGCCGGGCGAGGGTTTGCAAGAGGGCGTTTAGCTTCGCATTAGAGAGGGGCATGGGAGGTGTCCTTGGCCGGGCTGGCCGGGCTTTTGCAGGGCTTCGAGCGCCCGATCTCTTGCGTGACGCATCTTCGGCTATAGCGGCGTCTCTCCCGCCCCGCGGCGTGGGGGCAATGGTCGGCGGCGTGGGATAGGTGGGTGTACATGGGAATCACTTCTTTTCAACATCTCTTGGTTCTGGCTTTGTCTCTGATCTCCTGAAGATTGAGCACGTCGGCGACCTCGAACTGTTGGGGCGCAGAGCCCTTGACCGGACGCATGCGAAGGTGGGCAGGGAAGTAGCCGCAGCGGCCGTGGATCTCGGCCAGGAGGGCTACGGTGATGAAGTTCAACGAGGGCGGATTGATCAGAAGTGGCAGGGTCTGCCACTCGGTAAGGGAGAGGCCGATCTGGTTGGCGATGGCTGTGGCCTGGGGCGCCAGGGGCTGCTGGGGATCTATCTGGGGGTGGATCTCGATCAATCGCTCGATCGGCTGGCCGGTAATGGACTCGATCTGCTGGCGGTGGTCGGCGGTGAGGGGGTGGGCGAAGTTGAGGAGGATTATAACCTCAACTCCTCGAAAACATCTGTTTTTTTCGGAGAATTTTCCAAAGGCCTCTTGTACACTAAGGCTCTGACCAATTCGTCATCCATTCGTTGAAGGAAACGCTTCCCTGCAGGAGATATGCGATTTCTATTTCCATCGCGCTCGATTAGCCACCCATCCAGTTTGTTCAAATAATTGCGTTTGAATTTTTTATCATCATCAACATCGGGGAAGTTTGCCCCCCTAAGAATATTTATTAATTTACATTCATCCATCCACTCATCAGAATCGGGTAGCGCTCTCAAGATGGTCTCATAATTCTGATCAAAATTTAACTTGAGCATCGGTATATCATGCCAGAAAGTGCTTTCATTGGCAGGTTGCAAAAGCCTAATATTATTAGTATAATTATAATATGAACGACCGCTGATACCGCTCATTGTAGCGACTAACAAAGAGGCCAAGTTCATAACATTAGTTCCACCAGTTAGATTAATCCATACTTCATCTCCCGTTCTGTTAGGTGGGGATAGTGCATAAAATGCTTGGAATAATTTTTCTAGATTAAAATCCAGATCGTAATGACTGGCTTCCAGCCAATATACCTTGCCACGTTCTTCCTTTAACATCTCCCCGAATTCATCAGAGATGAACTTTAGGACGACATCAAACGTTATAAGATTACCATTTTTATCTCCTAATGGTAATTCCTCCCCCTTTTCTGATCCATAATTGTTTTTTACATAACTTTTATTCTTAGCTTTAAGAGTTTTAGTTCTAACTCCTTCGGTTGTAAAGATGACTATTCCACTAACCTTTTTGGATTTTATTCTGCTACTATCAATGCCAAAAAATGCTACATCATTTTGCATATAGCGTTGTTTTAGATAGGCTAATGCAGATGTAACAGCACCAGGAGACTCACCAAGAGGTAAAAAGTGCCAAACACCCATAAGCTCTATCCTCCTCTAAAATCATTTTATCTATCCTTTAGGATATTCTGTCCAAAGGAGTGCGTCGGTTCTTGTTGAACCATTCTCTCGATGGATAGCGTACATCTACCTCTCTGCTTGGATCCCATCTCCAGATGGTCTCCAGGTCGCTGAGACATTCGCACCATGAATCGTAACTCTTATGATATTGTTTAGTCCATCGGTCAACCTCCATGGACAGAGCCTCTCCTTCTAACTTGGTTGATCCCTCAGATAACTCATAGCGTGCCCTTCGATCTAATTTTTCCCAGCTTGCGATACTAATTTTAGCGCTTCCCAGACCTACGGGCTTCCCCATTCCCACCTTATGGCACATCGAAGATCTCAAGGTCAATGAGAAGACGAGCAAAGCCAGCTCGCCATCGGTAAGGTTGGCGTAATCCAGGACGAATTCAAAAACGGTGCCCGGGCATACTGCCTCAACCGTCTTGTTGAACTTGGTTCTCTTTGTCGTGGTGATAGGGCCCAGGGGCCGGTGATAATAGAATTTGCGTCCACGCATCATTCCTCGTTTCTGAGGATCCTCGTACCATATGCTGTGACGAGGCTTCGGTTCCATCAGAGGCTCAATCGTCAACGCCTCAGTATCCGCCGCCTCAACTGACACTGCATCGCTGATGCTGATCTTTCCTTGGAATGAATAACTACTGCTGAGGAAACCAAATATACGGCATGCAGGGCATAAGTGATCGACATTGGTACAATGCTCAAATTCGGCGGGCACTTGATACGAGACGGGAGGACGACCGCGATATTTGACCGACCTCCTCTGAGGCAACGTCAAACAAGATCCACTGATCGCTTCTGCCACGCTACGAAGCACCCCTTTCAACGAGGATCCTGGGAGCATAGGATTGCCGTCTAAATCACGCATCATCGCTAGTTCTGCGTGTTCGTCTCGCAGTTCTATCTGTTTAAATTCTCCTTGTGTCTGCGGTATGAATAGATGTGTTCGAGCAATCAGCATGCATGAAAGTGATCCATTGTGTTCCTTATACTTGTCATGGTATATGGGGGGTTCTCTTGGTCCACGCTCGCCAAAACGCACGAAATTATACGGATTCATCGCTCACACCTCACGCCTCATCCCAGCATATCGCCAGAAAACCAGACATCCATGATCGTCTCGATATTCTAGCACGGTCAGTTTTACGTTTCCTGCTGCAGGTACACAACGATAGTCCAACGTTCGGCTAAGGCGTGGATTGCACTCGTCCCAGCAATAATATTCTTGATTTTCAGGTGGATTCAATTGCAGGTCGTCAATTTTCGTTAGCCCGTTTGGTGATTTGACTTCATTCTTCCCGGCGAAGATTGCATGGTAATCTTCATCAACTAGCTCCCATCGCAGCTCGAAGGCTTGGCTGAAGATCCGCCCCTTGGGCCATATGGTCACATCGATCCTTTCCTGATTGGGAGGCGGAAAATCGATCTCAGTAATGCTTTCGACAATGCCAAAAGGCGCACTTGGGCTCAATGTATCTACGATGCTCTGAATGGATGCGACGTCCAGCTTGCCGGAGCATACTTGGTCGCTCATCAAGACCGCACCTCACGATAGCGCTTCATAGCCTCGGGCATTTGATAATCCTTTACCCAGCTAACCCACTTTTTCTCAACTTGTATCCAGGGAAAGGAGTCGCCGCTGAATATCGCTGTAGTTCTTACACCGTTTGATCTCAATTCACCATCGAAGGGAATGCTGATCTCATCGGGACTGACTATCCCGTACGTTTCAGCTTCACTAAAAAGGGATCCAGCACCACATAGATTCAGCTGCCCGTTGGAAGCCTTTGGCGCTTTGGGACCCAAAAAATCGAGTCGTACATCCTTCACTTCACATGTTACATTTCCAAGGCCACGACTTTTTCCCATTCCAATGCGAATCAACCCATCTTTAAAATCCTGAAGCAAAAAGCCCACCAATCCGAGTTGCCATAGCTCGAAGTTGCGCATGTATAGCTTTGTTCCGAAGGTGCCCTCGGTGAGGACTTCTAGCTCGAACTTGGCCCCACTAGATGCGCCACCGGTGAAGCGATCGATGCCTACACCATCACGACGCCGGGGCTTTGGAGGATCCCCTACGGCATAGGCGTCAGCGGTGGCTAAGCGACCTGCAAAAGAGGTTGATCCAAATAATTTGCAGATCAGACAAGCATCCCGATAAGCGGTTGGCGGGTCCAGCTTCTCCCTGTTATCCTTGCGCACATCAAACCGCGCACTGCAAGAGGGCTCTTCATCATCTTTTTTTGCAAAAGGGTCGCAAGTGGCATCTGGATTTAGGGTGCGTGAAATGCGCTCGGCATGGCTGCGTAAAACTCCCTTCAACGATGAACCCGGCAAGTAAACCTCTTCACGCCCATTGCGGAATACGGTTACAAAGGTCATATCCGGACCACTTGCCGTGGCTACCCCGGATTTAATTAAGATAGGGCCTTTGGGTATTATCTGGAGGTTGATAATGCATTCGTTCAACAGCTGCTTAAACATGTAATCCCCTCTTTAATAGAGCATTCAGGTATTTCTTGACAAATTCTTCATAAGGTTGTCCTGCCCAGCAACCTTCCAGGAGATAGGCCTTTAGATCTTTCATATTGCTAAAATCAACTCGCTCAACTTTTATATTTTCAAGGTGACACCGGCCTAATCCCCTAGAGCGGATCCCTCCCAGCATAATCATACCGCTTGCGAACTCCTGCAGTCCCAAGGCGATCAATCCCAGATCGCTTTCGCTAGGATTTTCAAGGCTTAACATAAACTCGAAATCCGCCTGTGGTGGCACTACTTCAAAGTCGAACTTGATGCTTTCTTTAGCACATTCGCTATCTCGATCGATGCCTACGCCGTCACGAATCTGAGTTGGCACTTCTGCCAAGTCGCGCCATAATTTTGAGATTGGAGCATCGTGGAAGAAAGCTACCGAAGCCAAGTAGGTGGTACCGAATGTTCTGCAGGTATCGCATAAGCCATCGACATCTTCAAGCAAATCCATGATCTCGGATTCGCTCAGCTGGCGATCCTTCGTTCTCTCATTCATCTTACTGATGCACGAACTATCGCCATCGCTCAGGTTGCATGTTTTCAAGCCTATGTTTGGGACAATTCGCTCTACAGAAGCGCGAAAAGCTCCTTTCAAAGATGATCCCGGAATAAAAGGATACCCTTCACCATCGCGTATTACCGGGCTATCGGTGACCGTTGTCTCACCGATACCTCCAATATGCAGCGCTGTATCCAATACGATATTCCCAATTATCCGATAGCGGGTGCGAAGTTGAGCGCGATTCAAGGATGTAAGCATTCTCTCTACCTCCTAATTATTTTCTCTAAAATGGGCTGAAGCTGCTCTCTCTGGGACGTTGGCATATACCATTTCAACATTATTGCCAAAGATTCATCATCATGATCTTCCAATCCGTCCTCTCTTATGCGTCTATCAAGCCATTCAATATACAACCTGCAAATTTTGTCCCTGTATCGGTGTTCTTCATCAGAGGAGGGCCAAACAATAAAATTGGCTAGTTCGTAGGGTGACCGAAAGCTTGATTCATCCTCTAGCGCATCAGATACTGCCCCTGAAAGACGATCCCATAGCAGCTGCCTCGTTGACTCATCGATTCTGCTCCAGATGTTCTTCCATAAACCTTCAATTCCAGAAGCATCCTTCACAGCCTCATCCTCCAGGTAGATGGTCAGCAAATCATGTGCTAATCGAGGATAGAGATCTTCTTGGACCCAAGGAGCTATCTCTTCACCATCCTGTTTGCTCTTAACCTCTTTAATGAATTCTCTCAAAATACCAATATTTGTCAAACGTTCATCAATCATCTTCCGAGATATATAATCTCGAATACTATCCATTAATGCTAATGTATCTTCTGCAGTCATAAAGATGCCAGAGGGATGGGCGCAGTCATTCCGATGCTCTCGTAATCTGTCCAATTTAATATGCACATCATGTGATAACAGGCCCATTCCCTCACAAATTTCAAGAAGCATGCTATCATTTACCTGCCAGAGATCAGAAGGCATATCCTTTTTAGGATAAACTTTTCTGTATTTATATATAAAAAATGCAATACCAACCACCTCGATTACCCGCTGGATGTAACAAATGATTGCATTCCATACAAATATTACCGCACCGTTGTAAACTCCAATATTAAAACATTTTGCGGCATCCTCTAAGTATTTGCGCACCAGTGGCTCCTGGGCACCATCAATAATCACTTCAAAATGTTGTAATAGATCCTCATCCGGCATCGAGGTAGCTCCTATTTTATCTGTGATGTCTTTTTATTTTGCCCTTCTCTTCGAGAAATGGTGTCCAGTAGAACATATGTGCGATTAGGTGTTGAACATAAATTTCGGCTAATTGGTGATGCACCCTATCAAGCTTGACCTCGGAGATCTCAGATCCTGTTTGATGCAGCATTCTTTTCGCCTCATCTCTTAAGCTGCTCAAATCGCTATCTAGCCCTCTCCAAAAATCTCCTACATCACTCCTTCGGGCTCGTTCTGCTTTTTCGCCCTGGTGTTGAATGAATCCCTTTACATCGATAAACTGTCTGGAACTTCTGATGACATTCTCCAAACCTCGAAGTTGTGCATTGGATATCTCACGTGGATATAGATCTCGATAACGATCAGCAAATCTGTTGGCCTCTATCTCTGAATTATCGCTCCAGGCGGCTATCAGCTTCCTCAGCTTCAGGTTATAACTTAGATCGGTCATTGCTGCCTCTTTACGGCATGTTGATACTCAAAATGAGCAACTAAATGCTTTAGATATTCACGAATCAATCGAAGATGTAACTGGCGCTCCAAGTCGGGGTCCTCCCGGAATGTTGTAGGATAATTCTTCGCAGTTTTCACAATTTCCTTTGCATCCTGACGCAAACCCTCCAACGTAATGAGAAGCTCCCTTCCAATACCATCTTTAGCCCACAAGTTACGCTTGGCATCTTTCGCTACGTGTTTCTTTATCCAGTCGGTCACATCTGAAACCTTGTTTGTTGTATAAGCTAAGGTCTCAAGCCCTCTAATTTGTGTCTTACTGAGTTCTGTCCGATTCAACCGAACCGCATATTCTCTTGCCCTGTGATCATACTCATCGCTCGATCGAGCAATTTTTCGATTCAAATCCACCATTTTAGCAATCCCAGCAGCTCGATCTACATTTTCTTGATTCATTTTAATCCCCTAAACACGTAGTGAACCGGATAGCAAGCAGCAATTCTGCCAAAGCCCTCATCACGCCTTTCGCCAAAGCCCTCGTCCTCAATCTGAGCTAATCGAGAGAGAACTGGCTTTTGAAGAGCCGGATCGCAGCGGAAGAGCAGCACAGATCCTCGGCTCAGGGCTACGGTATCCGACTTAGGCAATCCTTGAGCGGCGTTCCATCCTTGAACGACCACCTTATCCAAGAAGACAACAGGTTCTCTGGTAGATGCATAGCATGCCATCTCCACACCATTAGGCAATCCGAGATTATTAGGCTTAATGGCTCCTAGAACGGGACGGAGAGCATTATCACGCAAGGCCAAGTGGCTCAATAAAGTAAGTGAGAAATAAGCGCTATCTCGATCACCTCCTGCGGCATGGGCACTCTCGTTGAATTTATGCCATCGTTCTTCGAGAGTGGTGCCATTAGAAGCCCTCTTTCTATCCTGCACTACTACTTCTCCCAGGCCACGGCTGCGTCCAGCACCGATGGAGAAATTTGTGCCAATTGGCAATTGCTTTTCAAGTTCTCCCTGAAGGGACGGATCGATCAGGCGGATCGATCCCTGAAACGAAAAGCCGAGTTTAGGGGACACAGTGCCGGCAATAGAATGCCATCCAATCAATGTATGCTGCGTAAAAAGCATCTTACGGGCTACGGTACCGGTCCCTCGGGATATTGCCGTGCTAATTTTCAAGCGCGATCGGGGAACTATCCTCTCAGTGGATAAATCATGGAGATAACCACTGACTGGACCTAAGTGCTCTTTGCAGCTGGGATTGGGACAAGTCAGAGTGCCATCGTCAATCCCAAACGCATCTAGTAATATGTCGCAAAAGCTCTCTGGATGGTTCAAATGATATCTTTTACAGGACCTGGCAGTGGCCGGAATCAGGACCGTGGGCCTATCTTCAGTTGCGGGCCATAAGTCAGTATATTGGACCTTGCCCGATAGAAATAGGGATTTGAAAGTCTCGTCGGGTTGGCCGTTTTCGGCCAGGTACTTCTGGGCCAGAGCACCTCGTAGCGATGAGCCTGGAATGTAATCCAGCGTCTCTACGTACTGAACTGCTGATCGCGATCGGTGAAGCGCTAGAGGTGAAGATAAGCGTAAAGTCAACTCTAATTCAATCGGCATCGGTCCCCTCCTTGCCAAAGCTGGGTAGCTTATCAAGGTTATTCAGTACTTTTTGCCAGGAAATTGGATTACCGTCCACCTTGACTTCATCCGGCAGCTTGACGGTACACCACCCGGCACCTCTACTTGCACCACCGCCTAATCTATCAACGAGACGAAGTCCGGCCAAGAGAAGCAACAATTCATAGCCACCGGCGGATTCATCTCCATTAATTGGCGTAGCCTCCAGAAAACCCGTAACCTTAGATTCGAAGCATAATCCTTCAATAGCAAATTCGCTGGTGAATAGATGATCGGGCCTTGCTGTGCCAAGCGCACGACTGAGCTGCACCTGTGTGCGCGAATAAACCTGGTAGTCCAAATTAGACTTTTCGAAAATTGGACGGAAATCCCGATTGAGATTAGCATCGTGCCAGTACAGGGTACTTGCTCTCCCAGGTGCCCCGAAAACCCGACAGACGAGGCATCTATCCTTGTGTGCGGAACACATGGATCCTGGATACGGTGCCTTACAGACATGCAATCCAAGTTCTCGTGCCAGTTGTTCGCACAAGTGGCGAATCCTTCCTTTGAGCGAGGATGCAGGAATGCAAACGAAACCATTGGCATCTCGCTCTACAGTTCTCTGAATCAGACCCCGCCGAAAGCCAGTTCCCACCGAAAGCGGGCCATCCATTTGGATGATGAGTGGATCGATCTCAATATACATCCTTGCCATCGTCTTTTTCCTCGTAAATGAACGGATATAATTCGACCAAGTCGGCCAATGGTGAGACATTCTTATCGACTACCCATGGCGGAAGTTCGAGGGATACGCCAAATTCCTCGAAGAACTCTCGCAATAATTTATATTTTTTCATATCATTTTTCTTTCTTGCGAGATATCCAAGTGCAGATATGGCAGCCAGCTGGGCGTTTACTTTATTGGTGAATAAAGCCCGATACATCGTTTGTAGCTGGGTTGTAGGAAAATCATCCTCTCTAAATTTGGTTATATATTCGATCAGTTTTCTCAGTTTATCAAGCGCATAGGGACGGCAGTAGATATCTCTTCGCAGCACATCCAGGTCGATATCGCTGCTGGAGACCACCACAAAATCAATGGCTCCGGATTTGTAACCCTTTTTACCGCAAAGCCTCTTGGCCGAGACTTGCAAGCTTTCGCTAAGACTATGCAGCGCTGGGATGGGAAAATGTGCATGAGCCAGCACAACTCCACCTGCCATAGTTAGCTTTTTCCTCTCCTGACCTAGCCCTGCGTTTTTTAGAATTTCTGGCGAGTTTATTTCGAATCCTTCAGCTATGTCTAGTGCAATCTTGATGGCGATATCAGCAGCCGTAATAAGGAGAACATCGTCTCCGCCGATCAGCACAATCTCGAAAGGTGCAACCTTCTTGTCATTGAATTTATAATGCTTTCGAGGCCGGCCATACCTTCGCAATGCATCAAATGTTCGGCTTCGAACGAGCCTTTCGATCTCTTCTGATACTTTTTTATAATCCTCTTTTTCTTGAAGCTTAACCAGCAGATCCCCCATCCGATTTCCATCGAGCGCTATGAAGCCGATATAATTCGGAGGAGTTGATACATAGCCAATCTCGTTCAGGTCATCGGGCATGGTATCATTTACCCAAGGATGCTCCATCCCATCTACTTCTTCTATATAGCTACAAAACTCATCATATAGCTTGCTGCGATTCCCTTTGTTACGCTTTTTTTCGCACGATTTGCAGAGCTTTTCGTTGAATCCATCTATTGTGGAGATACCAGATGCTGGATTAGATCCGCATGATTGGCATAGCTGTAGATATGGCTCGCTTGGTAATGATATTAGATCTGCTTTGGCATCTTTTGCTCGACGCAATAGTACAGAAGCATCTCTCATGCGTTTGCCAAAATATCCTTTAGAATCGGTCGGTGGAAGGGATACCCCAGTTATTGTGGCATTTATCGTCTCAGCACGAAAGTTCTTTGATACTCTTTTGATCAATTCGTTAGCCCGATTTTCATCTGATACGAGAAATGATGCTCCGCCACCGGCAGAATATATAAGATCAGCTTCGAGATCTAACCCATCAATCCACTCCTCATCTTTGCGTCTTTCGTCTAACTCGCGAAGCAAGTAGCTAGCACCACGTATCTCTTTAAGCTTATTCGTGGCGAATAGGTACTCTTTGATTCTATCTGTATCAAAAGAGACTAACCAACTTTGCCCTTCATCCATTAGCTCATCACCAAATTACCAAGGCTCATCGATTCCCAGCCGCTCATCTCTCCTAGTTGTCCATCACCATTTTAAATCTTTTTTCTGGACCCAATTCTCAGTCAAGAATACAATATCTTCTTCGAAGTGCTTCTCACCCAATCCCTCCCCCCAGCAACCTCACCGTCTCCCGCAGCCCGTAGTCCCTCGGGTCGTCCCTTGCGATCCCGGCCTCGATCGCGTCCGCCTCGCCGACGAGCCTCCCTACCAGCTCCCCCAGGCTCTCGA
>Ga0265595_1001039_pt1 | contig 22686 bp, 20 predicted proteins | sample saktaG_15_FD_190148 | JGI IMG/M metagenome (GOLD analysis project Ga0265595, IMG submission 190148) | Saline water microbial communities from Sakinaw Lake, British Columbia, Canada - sak_2013_06_06_50m | ecosystem: Environmental > Aquatic > Non-marine Saline and Alkaline > Saline ...
CTTGCTTTCCTTTATTTTCAAAAAACGGTAAAAAACTCGACAATATTTTTAGCTGGCATAGTTTTAATGTTTGCTGTAAAGTTTATAGGAGGACAGGAGGATCAAAAATTAAACGGCTCACCTCCCCTAGGGGAGGTGAGCCGTTTAGATGGAGAGTCGCAGATTTTTGACAGATGAGGTGGTTTGTGGTGTAAAACTATTGACACACCCGCCTCAAAGGTATATAATATAGGTTACAGGCTCAAACATCAGGCAGAGACGAGGAAAGACCATGCACGTTGTTTGAGTTTTTTTATTGATACTACTATGATTATTTTATCAAACGGATTTTTTACTAATATGCCCAATTCTGAGGCGGTTTCCCAAGGAGGGCCCGCCAATTTTGCCAAACTTTTTTCCAGGCATATAGTTGATACTACTGATCACCGCTGGATCGGCATTATTTTTCGCGCCAGCGAATCGAAAGCATCTCGCCTAAGAAGAATCCTTTCTTTTGGAAGAAAGGATTATTTTAAGCTGTATTTCCCAAAAAGAACTTTTAAGAAAATTACAAAGGCAAAAAAAGTTGAAGACTCATCGATAATTCTCTCCGGAGTTATCGGTCGCGTAGTTTCCTTTATAAAGAAAGAAAAGCCAGATATTGTGTTTTTAAATGGATTTGGTTTATTCAACTGGGTGCTTTTAAAAGCTGCAGAAAAAACTAATACGCCTGTTGTGATACAGCATGCCGGAATTTGGACCAAAGAATTACGTTTGCACAAGTACCTTTATTCTAGGGCGGGGCTAAAGATGATGGAAAAGATGGAAAAAGATTCTACCAGATTGTCTTCAGCTGAAGTGTTTCTGAATACTTGGAGCAGAGATTACTACCGTAGGAATGTTGCCCAAAATTCCGGCAATGAAAGCGTGGTTATACCGCTTCCTTTTGACTTTGAAACTTTCGGAAAATTAAGCAAAACCCATAAGAAATCATTAATTACAATGCCCGGCGCATTTAAAATCGGCACTATTGCGCGCTGGGATAACATAAAGAACCATAAGGCAATTTTAGCTTTAGCCCGCGCGGCTGGCCGATTGCATTTGCCATGGCAGTTTTACGCTGTGACAAAAATTCCAGAAAAGCATTGCTTGAAAAATTCTTATAAGAAAAACATAGAAACAATTCCTGCGCTTGATCGCACGGGCATATCTGATTTTTGTAATTCTATGGATTTATTGGTGTTGCCTTCGATATTTGACGTTTCTCCTACGGTGGCTTTGGAGGCAGTGGCAACCGGCACTCCTATAGCAATTTCAAATAACGTGGGGTATGTAAATGATTTTAAGCGCTATGGCGCCAGAAAATGGGTTATTGATTTTAGAAATACCGCAAAGGTTTTGACTAGTATAAAAAAGATAGCCCAAAAGCCCTTGCCAAATTCTTTGAGAGAACAAATTGTAGCTAAGCATGATCACGAAAAGGTTTTTTCTGCATATTTGGATTTATTTTATGAAACCGTAGCTAAGACGAAGATTAAAAAACGATAATTATATTCAAAAAACCGCCCGATGCATTAGCGTTCAGGGCGGTTTTTTGGTAAAATAAACATATATTATATCTAATATGAAAAATAATTGGCACGCATTACCAATCTCAGAAATTTTTTCTGAAACAAAAAGCAGCAGCAGCGGCTTGACGAGCTTAGATGCTTCTAAACGAGCGAAAGATTTTGGCCGCAATACTCTGCCACATGAAAAACCGTATTCAAAAATAAGGTTGTTTTTGGGCCAGTTTAACAGCCCCTTAATGTATATTCTGCTTACGACAGTTATCATTTCTTCCTTGCTAAAGCACTATTCGGACGCCATTTTTATTATTGTTGTATTGCTTATTAACACTACTGTTGGATTTTACCAAGAGAATAAAGCTAATCAGTCGCTTCTTGCCTTGAAGAGAATGGTAAAAGTCAGGACAAAAGTTTTACGGAATGGCTACGAAAAAGAAATAGACAGCGAGGAATTAGTTGTTGGAGATGTAGTGTTCCTGAAGTCAGGAGATAAAGTGCCAGCAGATGGACGCATCATTAAATCAAAGGGGTTAAAAATAAATGAGGCGAGTCTCACGGGAGAATCGCAAGCCGTTGAAAAAGAAGTTGGTGATGTTGTTATAAACGAGTCTGCCACACTGCCAGAAAGAACGAATGCGGTTTTTATGGGCACAATTGTAGAAGAAGGACGAGCGACGATATTGGTCGTTTCCATTGGCATTAATACTCAAATCGGGGAAGTCGTGTCGCTTCTTAAAGAAACCAAAGAACGCAAGACTCCGCTTCAGAAAAAAATTGCAACTCTCTCAAATTGGCTCGGTGTTTTTATTCTGTCCATTATCGCCATTATCATCATTGAGGGATATTTTACTGAAAAGAATTTTGTTGAGGTTTTTATAGCATCTCTTGCTCTTGCAGTTTCGGCAATACCCGCAGGATTGCTTCCTGCTATTACAGTTATATTAGCTTTGGGAATGAGGCGTATTTTTAAACAGAAGGGTCTCGTGAGAAAACTCGTCGCTACAGAAACTTTGGGAAGCGTAACCGTTATTTGCACCGATAAAACAGGAACTCTTACCGAAGGAAAAATGCAGGTAAGCCACATTTTAACAAGCACAAAGGAACTGATGGGGGACAACATTAGCGGGCTTGCCAAGAACGAAAATGTTAATGGCGTTGAATCGCATATTTCGGCATTAAAAATTGCTACTTTAGTAAATGATGCATTTGTGGAAAATCCAGAGGCGGAATTACAAGAATGGGTAGTTCGAGGCAGACCAACTGACAAAGCACTACTTTTGGCAGGAATGCAATCGGGCTTGAGCAAACAAGAGCTTGAAAAGCAATACCCTGTATCGGACAGAATTAGTTTTGAATCGGATTGCAAATTTGCCGCAACGCTTTGTCGTAAAAACGAGAATCAAAATACACTTTATGTTATCGGAGCGCCAGAAGAAATTATCGCCCGTTCCGTTGGCCTGGATGTTGATGGTAAAAAGGAAAAATTAGGAACGGCTCAGGCGGATGAATTGATAAAAAAACTTGAAGCACTCGCACAGAAAGGTTTGCGAGTTCTTGCCTGCGCTCATAAAGATTATGATGCCGGAATAAAATACCAGAAACTTACAGATTTGGTAAAGGGGCTTTCGCTTGTTGGGTTTATAGCTCTAAAAGACCCGCTTCGCCGAGACGCAAAGGAGTCAATCGCTATTACTAAAAAAGCTGGCATTCGCACAGTTATTGTTACAGGAGACCATAAATTTACCGCTAAAGCTATTGCCGAAGAGATAGGCATTGGAGCAGAAGATAAAAACATAATTGAAGGCAAGGATTTGGAAATAATAGACGACGATGAACTAAAAGAAAAGGCAAAATATATTTCTATCTATGCTCGGGTTTCACCTCGCCATAAATTGAGAATCGTTGACGCCCTTCAAGCCAATGGAGAGGTGGTAGCAATGTTTGGAGACGGCGTTAACGATGCTCCAGCTCTCAAATCAGCTGACATCGGAGTCGCTGTTGGTTCTGGAACAGATGTAGCCAAAGAAGTGGCTGATTTGGTATTACTAGACGACAATTTCAAAACGATATTAAAAGCCATTGAACAGGGCAGGGTTATTTTTCAAAATATTCGCAAGGTATTTATCTATCTTGTGGTAAATGATTTTTCAGAGCTCTGTTTGTTTTTGGCAAGTATGGCAATGGGATTTCCACTTCCATTATTGCCTGCACAGATTCTTTGGATAAATCTTGTTGAGAGCGGGTTTCCAGACATTGCCCTTACCACCGAGCAAGAGACAAAGGGATTGATGGACGAAAAACCAAGAAATCCTAAAGAGCCGATACTAAACAAGTCTATGAAACAATGGATGACCGCTATTTTCTTTATTACGGGGCTAGACGGATTCCTATTTTTTATTATTTTTTGGAGTCTTACTGGGGACATTGACAAAACGCGAACAGTGGTTTTTGCATTTATGTGCATTGCTTCCCTTGTTCTCGCTTTTTCAGTACGCTCATTCAAAAAAACAATCTTCAGGAGAGACATATTCTCCAATTATTATTTGGTCGGTGGCGTCGTTATTAGTTTTATTTTGCTTTTAATCAGCTTATATCTTCCGCCCTTACAAAAACTTTTATCCACCCAGCCGTTAGGCGTCGCGGAGTGGACTATAATTTTTAGTGTTAGCTTGATAGAAATTTCATTGATTGAGTTTTTCAAAAAGAAAATATTCTCTGTAAAGGTTCAGAGCAGGCAATAACCGATTTTGTAATTTTTGCCAAGACCGCCGCAGAGCAATTTTTGGTTTGCACGAAGCTTGTTCGGGTTATATTTGGATGATACAATATATCAATATAACATCTTATATTACAAGATTATGTTAATGTGGCTCGCGGTCATAATTTTAGCTTATTTATTTTTCGGGCTTGGCTCGTTTTTCGACAAGCTGGTTTTAGCTGGCAAGCCCCAGCCAAATTCTTATATTTTTTATGCTGGCATAACAGGCCTTGTCATGCTGGTGTTAATACCTTTTGCCAATTTCGGACTGTTAAGCCCGCAGGGATTTATGTGGGTTGTTTTAGACGCTATTGTGCGCGTAGCAGGAATTTATGCAATGTACAAAGCCTTGGAAAAGTTTGAGGTGTCCCGAGTTATAGCAACAATCGGCGCGACCCAGCCGATATTCATTTTCATTTTAACATTGATATTTTTCGGTCAGCAGATAATGTCACTTGCATACCTTTTTGCTTTTCTGCTTTTGCTTTTAGGAAGTATAATTATTTCTATTGAAAAAAACCACGAGCTTACAGCCAACTATTTAAAAATCACGATGTTTTCTTCTGCGATGTTCTCTTTAGATTACATTTTTTCCAAATTTGTTTTTTCAAATGCGGGGTTCTTGCAAGGCGTTGTCTGGATTAGCATATTTATAGCTTTGCTTGTTTCGCTTTTTCTTATTCCCCAAAAATCCAGGCGCGAGATTTTTGCCAGGCGCATGGTTTCAAACAAAAAAACGCAGGTTTCATTCTTTTGCGCGCAGGCAAGCGGGGGATTGGCTAATTTTTTGCAGGGCTTTGCCATATTCTTAGCTCCGGTAGCCTTATTGCCCGTGGTTAACTCTTTAAGGGGCATACAGTATGTATTCTTATTTTTCATAACCTTGTTTTTCTCCTATTTTTCCCCGAGGGTCTTAAAAGAAGAAATATCCAAAAGAATAATTTTTCAGAAAACCATTTCAATTATATTTATTGCTGTTGGCTTGGTTATGCTTGTAGTTTAATTTTTCGTAAAACAAAAACACGCCTGAGGGCGTGTTTTTGTTTTACTATCAGATTAAGATAAGTGTTTTGAAACTAATTTTGTCATTTCAAACATATCTACCACAGCTTTTCCGCCAAAAACTACTTTTAATTTGGCATCAGCCACTATATTTCTTTTCTTTTTTGGGTCCTGCAGGTTATTTTTCTTAATGTATGCCCAAAGTTTTTTTACGACCTCTGACCTTGGCATAGGACCCTTTCCTACGACTGCCTCTAAGTCGGCAGTAAGCTTTAGCGGTCTCATAAAAGCCGCATTTGTTTTTCTTGGCATTATAAATAACTGTCGAGCTGATAATATTCTCTGTTTCGTTCAGTCCATTGCAATAAAGACTGGACTATTTCGAAAAGATTACCTGCCGTCAGTTTTTAATTAATTGGTTAATATTAAATGCCTATACTATAATGATGGCATATCTTCCTCTGTAAAGCAAGCCGGTTAGTGAAATTTTAGCAAAACTGCTTGTCAAGCAGTAAAAAGCGAAGCATACTAAAATTCTACTACCCGGCAAGCTTAAACGTCAAGTTTTGCAAATAGGCAGACCCGGACACACACGAACTCCGAAGTTCGCGTGTGTCCGGGCTAATAGTCTCGGCGGCCCTCATCCTCTACCGCTCCAGGAGGGAGTGCCACGTGATAACTCGATGTTATTTCACTGGCCTCGTTACGCCGGCGGCACTTCTTGCAGATGCGATGGCAGCGGTCTGTCCACATTGCCTTTCCGCATCCTAGGCAGGTGAACCATTTCTTTACCCTGTCTGCGATAGGGATGAGGGAGGGCGTCTTCTGATTTTCCGGTCTCTCGCCCCATGGGACTTTTTTCTTTTTCGATTTTTTCATCGGTCTCCCCTCAAGTTAAAGAGCTACTCTGCCAGAAGCTGGCAGAAACCAACTTACTCCCGTCAGAAAGAGCCTTTCTCGCGGGTATACATCGGTCCTTTTCATAGTATAAAATTTAATCAGATTGTCAATTTTTTATAGCTAAGCGGGCATAATTATCCCCAATATTCGGACTTGTATTTGCCTTGTTTTTAGGGTATAATAACTAAATAGACTTTAAATTTTATGAGGCGTAATATTGTAATAGAAGATAAGGAAGGGGATCGTTTGATAGAAAAATTAGAAGCGAGAAACGACATAAAAGCAGAAAGAATTAAGCGCTTATTAAAGCTTCCCGACTTAACAAAAAAGGAGAACTCTCCTGTGAAAATTTTAGTTGACCAGATATTGAACCTGCCAAGATTTAAAGAATTTGATTTAATGGATTTTCCAAGGATTGTTACAGTTGAAGAAAACTTTGATATTTTAAACGCACCCAAAGACCACCCAAGCAGAAGAGAGTCAGACACTTACTATTTAGACGATTCCCATATTTTGCGCACACAGACAACAGCAATGTGGCCTTTTTATTTAAGAGACAAAGAAGTTTTAGAGCGATTGGATAAGGATGGGCAGGTGGCATTGTTGTCAGCTGGCATAGTTTTTCGCAAAGATGAAATTGATAAAAATCATTTTCCAGCATTCCACCAGATCGACGGGCTGTTAATTTGTAAAAAAGAGCAGAAAGTTATTACCCAAAAGGATTTAGAAGAGGTGGAAATTGACATCGCCAAAAGTATTTTCGGTAAAGAAGTAAAATATAAGTTTTTGGTTGACTCTTTTCCTTTTACAGACCCATCTGTTGAAATGGATATAAAATTCAACGGAGATTGGATGGAGGTCGTTGGCTCTGGTTTGGTGCACACTCAAGTTTTGAAAAATTTTGGCTTAGACCCGAAAGTTTATAACGGCTGGGCGTTCGGGTTCGGCATAGACAGGCTAGCAATGGTAAAAATGGAAATTCCGGATATAAGAATTTTATGGTCAGATGACCCAAGAATTACCAACCAATTTAAAGATATAAACAGTAAATATAAAGAAGTCAGCAAATATCCGGCAATTTCGCGCGATATTTCGTTTGTTATTGATAAAGATATAAACTTAAATAATTATTACGAGATTGTGCGCGACTTCGCGGAGAATTTAATCGAAGAGGCGAAGCTTTTAGACAGCTACGAGGACGACGCAAAATTCGGGAAAGACAAAAAAAGTTATACATTCCGCATTATTTATCGTTCGCCGGAAAGAACTTTAACCAACAGTGAGATCAACGCTATACAGGAGAAAATTAGAGAAGAGACAAAGAAAGAATTAAGGGCGGAGTTGCGCTAATATTAAATTTTTATGATCAAACTAAGCATTAAAAGTGTTGATGACAAGCCGGAAAAAGAGGCAAAAAAACTTGCGCCGAAGCCGGTGCCGAAGGCACCGGTCAAGGAAGTCAAGGCAAAGCCGAAAACAGTAAAATCTGTTGTTGTTTCCGCAAAGAAGATTAAGGGACCCAAAGTAGAAAAGAAGCCGGAATTCGTTAAACAAGAAAAGATTGTGCCGGCGAAAGAAGAGCCGAGAAAAACAGAAGTTATTAAGGAAGGGCCGAAAAAAGAAAGTATTGCAACGTCGGACGTTGCAACGGTTGCAACACCTGGTCTAAAGAAAGTGCGGAAAGATGGCGAATATACAGCAAAAGACATTTATGTTTTAAAAGGTTTAGAGCCCGTGAGAATGAGGCCTGGAATGTATATTGGTTCTACTGGAATTGATGGTTTGCACCACTTGATATGGGAGGTTGTTGATAACTGCTTAGACGAGGCAATGGCAGGCTACGCTAAAAACATTGAAGTTATTTTGCAACCTAATAACAGGGTAAAAATTTCTGACGATGGCAGAGGAATCCCGGTTGAAAAACATCCAGACACAGGCAAATCAACTTTGGAAACTGTTTTAACAACTTTGCATGCCGGAGGAAAGTTTGGCGGAGAGGCGTACAAAGTTTCTGGAGGATTGCACGGAGTTGGAATTTCGGTTGTGTGCGCCTTGTCAACCTATATGCTTTCTGAGGTGCACAGGGATGGTGGAGTTTATCAACAGGAATATTTTAGAGGAAAGCCGAAAACTTCTGTGAAAAAAATTGATAGCGCGAAAGACACAGGAACAATACAGACCTTTGAGGCAGACCCTGAGGTTTTTTCTAAAATAGAATATGACCCAAAAAGAATTTTAACCCATTTGCGACAGCAGGCCTATTTAACAAAAGGAGTTAAGATAGTATTCAGGGATGAAAGGGAAAAGGGCAAAGAATCAAGTTATACATTTTATTTTGAAGGAGGAGTAAGCTCGTATGTAAAATATTTGGTAGAAAGCAACACCCCAAGGCATCCAAATATCTTTTCAGTTTCCACAGAAAAAGAGGGGATTTTAGTTGAAGCAGCTTTTCAGTATACAGAAGAAATGGAATGCACTGAAGAATCTTTTGCAAACAACATTTACACGGTTGAGGGAGGAACTCATATTTCCGGATTTCGTACGGCTTTGACCAGGTCTTTAAACGATTATGCAAGGCGCGAAGGCATTCTAAAAGAAAAAGAAGAAAATTTTTCTGGAGATGACGTAAGAGAGGGATTGACCGCTATTCTTTCTGTAAAAATAAAATCGCCTCAGTTTGAAGGCCAGACAAAAGCAAAGCTGGGAAACCCAGAGGCAAAAAGCGCAGTGGAGTCTGCCATTGGAGAAGGTCTGTCTGATTATTTAGAGAGGAACCCCTCAGACGCAAAAGCTATTATAGAAAATTGTCTTTTGGCAACCAAGGCGAGATTGGCTGCAAAAGCTGCCAGGCAGACAGTTTTAAGAAAAGGGGCTTTAGAGGGTTTGGCTTTGCCGGGCAAACTGGCTGATTGCTTGTCGAGAAAACCGGAAGAATCAGAAATATACATAGTTGAGGGAGATTCTGCTGGAGGCTCAAGTAAAATGGCGCGAGATAGAAGATTTCAGGCGATTTTGCCTTTGCGTGGAAAAATTTTAAATGTGGAAAGAGCCAGATTAGATAAAATGCTGGCCTCAAAAGAAATTAAGGCCTTGATTATTGCCATGGGGACCGGAATTGGAGAAGATTTTAACATTGAAAAATTAAGATATCACAGGATTGTTATTATGACTGATGCTGACGTTGACGGAGCGCACATTAGAACTTTACTTTTGACATTTTTTTACAGGCATTTTAAGCCCATTGTTGACGCTGGCCACATTTATATTGCTCAGCCCCCGCTTTATAAAATTCAATCTGGCAAAGCAGTGCAGTATGCATATTCGGACGACCAGAAAGATAAAGCTGTAAAAGCCCTGGGGAAATCAACTGTGTCAATACAGCGATATAAAGGATTGGGAGAAATGAACCCAGAACAGCTTTGGGAAACCACAATGAACCCAGAAAACAGGACTTTGTTGCAGGTTACAGTTGAAGAAGCCCACGAAGCAGACAAAACATTGGATATTTTAATGGGAACCGAGGTAGAACCTCGTAAGAAATTTATACAAACACACGCCAAAGCCGCAAAGAATCTAGATATATAATAAAAAGTCAAAAATCAAAATCAAAAATATAATTTAAAATTTAAAAGTTAAAGAAAATTTTGTAAGAAAAAAAGCCCGTTCGTTGTCTACTAGGGCTCTGTAGGTTGGCGAGGACGTTTCCCGATGGGGTTACGCCCAGCCCATGGCTCGGCCTGCCTGCAGGAAGAGGGCGGTGTAGTCGACGCGACGACGCTTGAAGGCGTCGATCATCGTCTTCGCGCCGAACTCAGTGAGGCCGGTGTGGAGAGGGAACCGCTTTCTCCTTCCCTTCTCGCGAGCGGCGAGGAAGAATGCCCCTTGGTCGTGAGGAGGTGGCGTCCCCTCGCAGACCTCAATCACCAAGGTGCCACAGAGAACCGTCTGAAAGAGCGACTTCACCACATTTCGTCCTCCTGTATTGAGGGGAAGAAACTTTATTGCAATCCGTTGTTGCAATAGGTAATCTTACCCGAGATGCGAAGAAATGTCAATATCTTGACTTGTAGAATGCAATCGGCTAATATACAAATATAGTATAAATAGCCCCGCCAAGCGGGGTTTTAAAAACCAGGTAAAATAAAATGACAATAACACAAAAAATAAATATATTTTTTAAGGAGGTTTGGGTCGAGTTAAAGAGAACAAGCTGGCTTTCGCAGAAAGATATTGTAAGGTATACACTTATCGTATTGGGAGTTACTATTGTGGTAGCTGGATTTTTGGGAGGATTGGACTATATATTTACAGAAATTATAAAGATACTCGTCCTAAAATAAGATAAAACGAATTTGCACAAATTAAAAACGAATTTTCACTAATCACAAATAAACGTATTCGTGATTCGTGTAAATTTGTCAGATATTCGCGAGAATTCGTCACAAGTATGCCAAAGCAAGTCATAGAACAAGAAAAAAATTGGTACGTTATTCACACCTATTCAGGGTACGAAGATGCCGTTGCAAAAAACCTTAAACAGAGGATTGAGAGTTTGAGTATGGAAGATAAGATTTTTGATGTGATAGTCCCGAAAGAAAAGAAGATAAAGATTAAAAACGGAAAAAGAAAAACAGTTGAAGAAAAAATTTATCCGGGCTATGTTTTAGTGCAAATGGTAGTTACCGACGAATCGTGGTATGTGGTAAGAAATACCCCAAGGGTAACAGGATTTTTGGGGGCAGGAACCACGCCGATTCCGGTTTCTGCAGCTGATATGGCTGATTTAATGAAAAGAATGGAAATGGGCGAGCCCGAGTTTACGATTGACTTTGAGGTTGGAGCCGAAGTCAAAGTTATTGACGGACCATTCAAGGGTTTTGAAGGAAAGGTTTCTGAAATTGATAAAGAAAGGGGCAAGATTAAGGTATTGGTTAATATGTTTGGCAGAGACACGCCGGTGGAATTAGATTCTCTCCAGATAAAGAAGGTAGAATAATGGAATTTTTAATTTCCAATTTTTAATTTTTAAATAATGTTAAAATGTTTAAATTTTTAAAAATTAAGAAATTACTTATAAAAATTAAGAAATCATAAAATTCAAAAATTATAATTGAACATTGTCCTTGGCTTAAGCTTGCTTCTGCCACTACATAGTGTTCAATAATCAAAACATGGCTAAGGAACTAAAAGCTATCGTAAAAATACAAATTCCTGCTGGAAAAGCAACTCCAGCGCCTCCAATTGGGCCAGCTTTGGCGCAACATGGTTTGAATATTGCAGAATTCTGTCAAAAGTTTAATGCCGCGACTCAGGCAATGGTGGGGTATAAAATTCCGGCAGAAGTTACAATTTATAAAGACAGGTCTTATACATTTAAGTTGAAAACTCCTTTGGCTGCTGAACTTATCAAAAAAGCTATCGGAATCGAAAAGGGTTCCGGCACGCCGAATAAAACAAAAGTGGGTAAAATCACAAAGGCCCAGTTAAAAGAAATTGCAGAGAAAAAGATGCCCGACTTAAATACTACAGACATAGAACAGGCGATTAAAATTATAGCTGGAACAGCAAAAAATATGGGAGTAGAAGTTAAGGATTAGGCGAGCGACAAAAAGATGGGCGTAGAAGTTAAAGAATAAACACAACGAAATTCAACAAAAATCAAGTGCGGAAAGCACTTGATTTTTGTTTTGCCTGAATGGTAGAATAAACGAACTTATTAAAAATTAAATTTAAAAATTATGATATTGTCTGATATGGATATTAGAAAAAATATCCAAGATGGCGTTATTAAAATAGTCCCTGCCCCCAACTTTGAAGAGCAATTGGGGCCGTGTTCTTTAGATCTTCACCTAGGCAACAGTTTTAAAATTTTTAAAGTAAGTCGATACTCGTTTATTGATTTAAAAAATGGGGCGAACGTTGACGAGATGATGGAAGAAGTTATGGTCAAGGATGATGCACCCTTTATAATTCAGCCGCATGATTTTGTGGTGGCGGTTACAAGAGAAGAGATAATTCTGCCACCCAATATGATGGGAAGATTGGACGGTAGAAGTTCTTTGGCTAGGTTGGGTCTGGTTATTCACGTGACAGCTGCCAGATTTGATCCAGGATGGAAGGGTAAGGCGGTGATGGAATTAGGAAACCTGGGAACAGTGCCCATTGTTCTGTATAGTGGAATGAGGATTTGTTCTATGACATTTGAAATGTTGGCAAGTTCAGCTGAAATTCCGTATCTTCAACAAAAAGACCACAAATATGCTGGGCAGAGTTCGGCTACCGCCAGCAAAATAAACGAAGAACCAAAATAATATAGAAATAGCTTCGCTATTTATATAATTAATCGTTCGGTCGGAATACAAAAATAAATTTTTACATTCCTCCCTTTCTCATAATTATGGAAAAACAACATCCAGAATATCAATATCTTAACTTGATACAGGAATTGATAGACCACGGTTGCGAGCAAGTTGATGCTGGTACCGGCGTTAAAACTTATAGCGTTTTTGGCAGGCAATTTCGTTTCGATCTTTCGGAAGGGTTTCCTTTGCTAACCACCAAAAAAGTTTTTTGGAAGGGAATTGTTCAGGAGCTTTATTGGTTTATAACCGGGCAAAAAAATATAAAATATCTGGTTGATAATGGCGTGCATATTTGGGACGATTATCCTTACAGAATATATCGTGAAAAAATTGACAAAGGACTCGAAAAAGAAATGACGAAGGACGAGTTTATAGAAAATATAGCCAAAGATAATGATTTTGCCGAAAAACACGGTAATTTGCCACACGTTTACGGAGATATGTGGCGTCACTGGCCAACAAAAACAGAAAGAACGATTGACCAGCTTCAATGGCTTGTAGATAACGTCCGGAAAGATAAGAGCACCCATAGCGCGCTCGTAAGCGTTTGGAATCCGGAATATTTATATGAAATGGCTTCGCCCGGCGACGCCTGTCGATTTCCAATATGTCACAATATGTGGCAAGTAAATGCCAATGGAGGAAGGCTGTCGCTTCAACTCTATCAGCGCACATGCGATGTTTTTTTGGGCGTTCCTTTCAACATAGCTAGTTACGCTTTATTGACGTTGATATTGGCCCAAATAACTGGCAACAAGCCCGGAGAATTTATCCATACTTTTGGCGATATTCATTATTATGAGAACCACGTTGACGCAATAAAAGAACAATTACTGCGCGAACCTCTGCCTTTCCCGACAGTTAAAATAGACCTAAATCTTAAAGAAATAGATGATTTTAGGCCGGAGATGGTGGAGCTCATTGGTTACGAGTCCCATCCGCCCATTAAGGCCTCTCTCACTCCAGTCGGAGGGATAGTTACCAAAGAATGGAAAGATTTCGTGCAAAAAAATAAAAAGTAAAATACATTATGAAAACTTGGCAAAAAGCCGTAATCAAAATACTTTCGCCGCACCTGGAAAAACAGGAACCAGTACATGGCACAGCTCACGCTGCTAGAGTTTTTAAATATTGCTGTCTTTTAGCTAAAGATTATAGGGATGTTGACATAGATGCTTTATTCCTCGCCTCTTACCTGCATGATTTCGGCTATTTTACTAAGGTTGAAAATCATATGAAGCACGCTAAGTTTTCCGTGAAGTTCTTGAATTTATTGATAAATAAAATAAAAATTTCTCCAAAGAAGATTGCTTTAGTGAGGCAGATTATATTAAATCATCCAGGTAAGACCGTTTCAGGAAGCAACTTGCCCATTGAAATATATATTTTTCACGATGCTGATAAAATAGAAGGATTAGGCGCGATAGGTGCTATGAGGCTGGCTGGATATGCCGGGCAGGTTGGTAGAAAGATTTGGGATCCAACTAAAAAAAGAAATTCCAATTTACCATATGGAGGAAATTTTAGTGCCGTGCATACAATTTTAGATTATCAAATCAAGGTCAAATTTTATACTAAAATAGGGAAAAAAATGGCAAAAGAAAGAAAAAATTTTTCCAAATTATTCGTAAACAAACTTTTAAGGGAGTGGAATCTTTAATCTTTAAAAATATGTTTATAGGAGCCAAACAATTATTAGAATTAGTAAAGGAAAAAAAGTTAATGGAGGGGCTTTGCGAACGTGAGCTTACAAAGCCGGAGGGCGCTGGTTTTGATATAAGGATAGGGGAGTTATACAAAATTTCAGGCAAGGGGTTTATGGGAGTGACAGAGCGCGAAACGCCCAACACAGAACTTGTGGCAAAATATGAGGAAGGAAAGACCACCCGCGTGACGCTTGAGCCGAAAGTGTATTATGTTATGAAAACTGTAGAGAAGGTGAATATGCCCCAAGACCTTCTTTCTATCATGACGCCAAGGTCAACTTTGTTTAGGTCTGGCGTATATATTTTTGGCGGACAGATTGCTCCCGGATATTGCGGAGAATTGTCTATGGGCATATACAATTTTAGAGATGAGCCATTTGATTTAGAAATGGGAGCTAGGGTGCTACATATAATGTTTTCTGAAGTAAAAGGCGAGTCAAATCTTTACAGAGGGCAATGGCAGGGAGGTAGAGTTACAACAGAAGAAAAAGAAAAGCAAATTTAAAAAAATGATAAGAAATACTTATCCTGGGAAATTTATAGTTATAGAGGGGCTGGATGGTTCGGGGCAAAGTACTCAGGCTGCAAAGCTCGCAAATTTTTTACAGAAAAATACTAAAACCCATCTTACAAAAGAGCCGACACCCAGCTTAATAGGCGGTTTAATAAGAAGCCAGTTAAATCACGACTGGAAATCGTCTCCGGAATGCTTTCAGCTTCTTTTTTGCGCAGACAGAGCATATCATTTGGAAAAAGAAATTATTCCGTTGCTGGAAAAAGGAGTTAATGTTGTCTGCGATCGTTATTTTTTTTCAACTGTTTCTTATGGTTCTCTGGATATAAAAGATAGAGATTGGCTTTTGGAGCTAAACAAAAATTTTCTACTGCCAGATCTTACAATTTTGTTAAAAGTTCCAGCTAAAATTTGTCTACAAAGGATATATCAAAGCAGATACGACATAGCTCTTTTCGAAAAAGAGGAGCTGTTAACAAGAGTTGCCAAAAATTTTGATAAGCTTGCAGAAGAATTTGAAAATGTTGTAGTGGTAAATGGCGAAAAGTCCATTGAAGAAGTTTTTGAAGATATTAAAAGGGCGATTAATAAACTGTTATGATATCAATTATTGTTGCAATAGCTGATAATAGGGCCATAGGGTGCAAAAATACTTTGCCGTGGCATTTGCCGGCTGACTTTGAGTACTTTAAAAAAAATACGCTAGGTAAAACCCTTGTAATGGGGCTTAAAACATTTGAGTCTGTTGGGTCAAAATCTCTTCCGGGCAGAAAAACAATTGTTTTAAATAAAGACCCTGGTTATAAAGCTCCGGAAAATTGTGTTGTTGCTCACTCTATAGAAGAAGTTTCAAAAATGGCAGAGAGCGAAAAAGAACTAATGATTTGCGGGGGAGCTTCTGTGTATACTCAGTTTTTACCGATAGCCGATCGCCTTTATTTAACTTTTATACACCATAATTTTGAAGCAGACACATTTTTCCCAGAATTTGACATGAGTCAATGGAAAGAGGCAAAAAGAGAAGACCATAAAGCCGACGGCAAAAATGCATACGATTATTCATTTGTAGTTTTAGAAAGAAAATAACATGCCAAACTATAAGCCAACAATTGGATTGGAAATTCATACGGAGTTGAAAACGAACTCTAAAATGTTTTGCTCTTGCAAGAACGACCCGGATGAAAAACGGCCGAATTTTAATATCTGCCCTGTGTGCGCAGGGCACCCGGGAACTTTGCCTGTGGCGAACGAGGAAGCGATAAAAAAAGTTATAAAAACAGGTCTAGCTTTAAATTGCAAAATTGCCGAAGATTCAAAATTTGACAGGAAGAATTATTTTTACCCAGATCTTCCAAAGGGTTATCAGATTTCGCAATACGACCAACCATTATGTCTTGGTGGATTTTTAAAAATCGGAGGTCGCGACATAAGAATAACAAGGATACACCTAGAAGAAGACACGGGTAGTTTAATCCACCCGGAAAATACTGATTACTCTTTAGTTAATTTAAACAGAGCCGGTATTCCGTTGATGGAATTGGTAACAGAGCCAGACATTACTTCCGGCAAAGAGGCAAAAGCGTTTGCCCAGGAGCTTCAATTGATTTTAAGATATCTGGGTGTTGCAAATGCAGACATGGAGAAAGGCCAGATGAGAGTTGAAGTTAACATCAGTATAAGTAAAGATAAAAAATTGGGAACTAAAGTTGAGATAAAGAACTTAAATTCGTTTAAGGTTGTTGAAAAAGCGGTTGATTTTGAAATTAAAAGACAGGAAGAGGTCCTCAACTCGGGGAAGAGCGTGGTGATGGAAACTCGTGGATGGAACGATAAAAAAGAAGAAACGTTTTCGCAGAGGGAAAAAGAAGAGGCCCATGATTACAGATATTTTCCAGAGCCTGATTTACAGCCAATGCATTTTGACAAAGATTATGTAAATGAGGTAAAATTAACTATGCCAGAATTACCGGAGCAAAAAAGAAAAAGATTCAAAGGTCAGTATGGTTTGGATGATGACTCTGTCGAAATTTTTATCGTAAATAAAGATCTCAGTGAATATTACGAAAAGGTTGTTTCAGAGTTTGAGGGCTGGATAGAAACAGAGTTCGGCAACGAGGTGATCCCAGATAAAACAGAAATTAAACTTTTTAAGCTTATTGCAAATTATTTAATTTCCGATGTTCAAGGACTAATGGCCGGCAAAGAGTTTATTGAAAAAGAATTTAAAATAACTCCAGAAAACTTTGCAGAATTTATAAAAATGATTTTTAAGGAAGAGATTTCCTCTAAAATAGCAAAAATGGTTTTAGCTGATATGTTCAACACCGGAGTTGACCCGTCGAGTATCGTTGATGAGAATAATTGGCGCCAGATATCAGATAATGGTGAGTTGGAAATAATTGTAAAAGGGGTGGTAGCAAAAAATCCCAAAGCAGTTGAAGATTACAAAGCCGGAAAACAGAATGCTGTACAGTTTTTGTCGGGGCAAGTCATGGCCAAAACTAGAGGAACCGCTAACCCGGAGGCGGTACAGAAGTTATTGAAAGATATTTTAAAATAGTTTTTTTAAATTAACCTAAAAAAGCCGCGGTGTGTCGCGGCTTTTTTAGGTTGACTAAAGAGGTATAATAAGATAAAGAGGAGATAGGGAGGCACCTCAAATCCGTCCATTGACAAGGAGTTCTCTGATGGCCACGAGTAATAGCTGTCCTCACGGATTGGGAGATCCCTTGTGGTGCGAGCAGTGTCAGGCTCCTGTGAAAAGAGCAGAGCTTCGCAGAGTAAAAGCCAAGGAAGCTAAGCCCAAAAGTGGGCTGAAACCTGAACGGCGCCTCAAGAGGAAAACATGCCGGCATAGCTTGCCTTCTGTGGCGTGTTTGCGTTGTGTGGCCAGGAGGAGAAAAGAAGCCCAAAGACTCGCGGTGAGAAGGCTATGCCAGAGAGTCCTCGACGGGCTAAATAGCGGTTGATCGCTGCTTAGCCCGTTTTAATTTAGGAAAATTTTGATTAATTTTTCGGCTTCCCTTCGGTTTTTAACCCAGTGAATTCTTTTATCTCTTTTAAACCACGTCATCTGGCGTTTGGCATAGTGTTCCGATTCAATCTGAATTTTATCTACCATTTCTTGATATGTTATTTTGTTTTGCAAGTATTGTGCGACAAAGCGGTATTCTAAGCCGAACTCTTCCAGGCGTTTCCATGAAATTCCTCCGCCAGCCGGCGGATTGTGCAGTTTTTTAACTTCATTTATCATTGCGTTATTTTTCAGCCTTGCCATCAAACGTCTGCGTATCAATTCTTTAAGCTCCTCACGCGATTTTTTAATGCCAATTTCAAAAACATCGAATTGATTCGTTTTCTCTAGGGCGAGGATTTGCTTGCCTGTTTTAAGGGCGATTTCTAGCGCCCGTATGACGCGCCTTGGGTTGTTTTGGTCAATATTATCAGCTCTAACTGGATCCAGGGCTACAAGCTGTTTTACGAGCTCTGGGAGGGGTTGTGAGCTTAATTTTTCTCTAAGCTTCCAATCGGGTTTTACTTCCGGAATAACAATGCCGTCAACTACTGATTGTATATAAAATCCGGTTCCGCCGACAATAATCGGTAATTTATTTTTTTTAATAATTTTTTCAATTGCTTTTTGCGCAAGTTTTTGGTATTGAGCAACGGTAAATCTGGTTTTAGGAGATACAACATCCAAAAGATAGTGGGGTATTCCCGCCATTTCTTTTTTAGTCACTTTTCCAGAGCCGATGTCCATTTTTTTGTAAACCTGTCTTGAGTCAGCTGAAACCACCTCGCCATTAAATTTTTTAGCGAGTTTAATTGATAGCGCGGTTTTGCCAGAAGCCGTCGGCCCTAAGATTACTACGATTCTATTTCGCATTTACTAAATCCATTAATATTTTTTCTCTTCGTTTTTTTTCTTCCCATGGCACATCATCTTTTAATTTTGCTGCAGCCGTACCCCAGCGCGGAGAGTATTTGTTGATGTAGGCAATGTTAAACTTAATTTTTTTGAATAGTTTTGCAGTGTTTTCAAACTGCCTTTTTGTTTCGCCAGGGAAGCCCACGATGACATCGGTAGATAAGTTTATCTTGGGAATTGCTTTGCGGATTTTTTTGACTAGCGCCATATATTGCTGGGCTGTGTAGGGCCTGTTCATTTTTTTTAAAATTTCATTGTCGCCTGACTGAACCGGTAAATTAAGATATCTGCTGAATTTTTTGCATTTCTGCATTACCTTAATAAGCTTGTCTGAAAAGTTTTTTGGATTTGGAGACATAAAAAATATTTTAAATTTCCCGGGCAGGTCATTTACTATTTTAAGCAGTTCTGGAAAGCCGATTGATTTATCAGCGGGCGAGGAGTAATCATTAACATTTTGGCCCAAAAGCCATATTTCCCTTGCCCCGCGTAGCCTTGGCGAAGTGGGGTTTATTAAGTTTTTCGCCTCTTTTAAAATTTCTCTGTGGTCTCGGCAAACTAATCTGCCACGGGTGTATGGCACAACGCAATATGAGCAAAAATTATTGCATCCATTTGAAATGGGCAAAAACGCGCGGGCCTCGTCGATATATCTTGACGCAATGTTAGGATTTTGCAGGTCTTTTATATCAACGACCTCGTCAAAATATCTCGAAAAAGTTTTTCTATCCTTTTTTAAAATACATCCAGTTAGAATTGTTTTTGCCTGCCTGCCGGTAGGCAGGGTTTTGAGTTTTTTAAATTTTTCTACAAGCCCAAATACGCGGTCTACTGCTGACTGGCGTACAGAACACATTACAACCACAACCAGATCCGCCTTATCCATATCCGGCGTTTTTTCATAATCCCTAGACTCCAAGACAGCAGAAACCCTTTCAGAATCTGATATGTTCATCTGACACCCAAAAACAATAACGTGATACTTCATGTTCGGTTCATTCTATACCAAAAAATCGGCCCTTTCAACCCTTCACCCAACTATGTCGGGTGAAGGGTCAAGCCGATTTTTTGGTATTTTTAGATGTTTACCTTATTTCTTCTTTTCGGTCTCTTAGGAAAAATCTCCAATTTTCTAAAAATTCTACAAAGGTTGCAAAGGGCACGTCGACTAGGGCATTAAAGAAAGCGGCTATGGCGTTATATCTTTTCCATTTATTTGACAGCCAACGTCCGGTAGCCGCAACTGGCAGGGAAAACATATCAGCTAAAAATCCTAAAAATCCTTCTCGGCCTTCCTTTACGGTTAGCTCCTGTGCTTTTTTTCTTACAGCTATTCCGGCAAAAGTTATTAGTGCCACGAACATTACGTTGAGAAAAATTGAGGTCATTCGGAAATTGGCCAGTGTGAAAATCCAAACTATGAAGGCAAAAGAAACAACAGCTCCTGCAAGATATATTAGATCAACTACTGTGCTTATTATAATACCTCTTCTTTTTCTGATTCTTACTGCGTATGTGTCAACTTTTTCTGTTTTGTAGACAATTTTCATCGCTTCCATTACCACAATTCCTAGGTTATCTTTCGGCGGAGATTTTACCGTTAATATAAACAGTAGCATTAAGAATGTGGGAGCCAAAATATCAACGAGCACGGTTAGAACAGGAGACGAGCTGAAAGATCCATAAATCCAGATGGCTATTGGCCATTCTAGAACTGCGATTGAGAGGGCGTTACCAAGAAGAACAGAAAGAGTTGAATACATAGCTGCGCGGTAGAGCCTCTTTTTTAGCGTTGACAGCCTTTTTTTGTAGGCATCTTTAATCATAAACTCTAAGTTTTCAGGCTTAGATATTTTTTCTGAAACTTCAGCTGGGTTTTCTTCTGTTAGGATGTCTCCTAAAAGCATGTAGGGCGTATCGTATTTCTCGCAGATAGTGTAAAACTTGCTGGCTAAGGGATGCGAGAAGTCTTTTTCTATCTCATCCCATATTGCATATATGTTTTGAGCAGTTTGCATTAACAGCTCTGAAGAAGCGCTGTTCCATTGAGGGTATTTATGTTTTAAAAGGTTGTAGCTTATAATCGGGTGGTCTAATTTGAAAAGAGCCTGCTGTACAGCCACATAGATTTGAGTGTCTATTTCCTCTTTTGACATCTTTATGCTAATTGCCTTGTTGCCATTGCCCACAGATATCCTCTCTTTCATCAGCTCAAACATGTAATCTATTAAAGATAGCTCCTTTATTGTTAGGCTTAAGGTCTCCTCTATCTCACAAGCTGCTACCTCTAGTATCCAGTTATGAAGTTGCAGTTCCTTTCTTTTATTCGGGGTAGATGGCCGATTTTTTAATATAAAAATGTATTTATCAAGAATTTTTTGGACAGAATCTATTTTTGTTTCTGGGATAGAGTCGTTTGGGAAGTGGCCACCGCGTATCAGCTCTAAAACCAAAGGCTCGGCAATCTGCGTTTCAGTAGAAAAATTATTCATTTGCCACTCTATAAATCTCCTTTTCAGTTTCCTGATAATCATTGCCCGGCGCATTAAATGTTCTTCCTTCCAATCTATGATTATTCTTATCTTTTCATAAAAAGAAGCGACGCTGGATGCCACCTCGTCAACATGTATGGTATTGCCCTCTTGCCTTGGAAGATTTTGTTCGTGGGCAAGCTTATACTGCGATATTAATTTTTTTGTTGCCTCAGAAAGTTCGTTCATAATTTTTAAAATCTTAAAACTTAAAAATATAAAAGTTTTATGATTTTGACTTTATTTCCTTGCTAATTTGGCTTATGAATTCGGAAGCAGTCATCACTTTTTGATCTTTTTCTCCTCTTTTTCTTGCAGTTACGTTTTTTGCTTCGATTTCTTTGTCTCCGACAATCAATAAGTATGGGATTTTTTGCATTTCAGCGTCTCTAATTTTTTTACCCAAGGTCTCATTTTCACTTCCAAAAATTTGAGTTCGAATGTCGTTTTCCCTTAATTTATTTCTAACGGTTTTCGCATACTCAAAATGTTTTTCGCTAATTGGCAAAACAACAGCCTGAAGAGGGGATAGCCACACGGGAAAAGCTCCGGCATAGTGCTCTATTAGAAATCCGATTAATCTTTCGTGGGTGGAAAGAGGGGCGCGATGAATGCAAATCGGAGTTTTTTGCTTGCCATCTTTATCTACATAAGTTAGACCGAATCTTTCCGGCACCGCGAAGTCAACCTGGTTTGTTGCCAAAGTAAATTCTCTGCCGATAGCAGACCAAACCTCGACGTCAATTTTTGGCCCATAAAAAGCAGCTTCGTCCGGCACCTCAACAAAAGGAATTTTTTCTCTGGTCATAACATCTCTTACCATGGCTTCTGTCTCTTTCCACAGTTTTTCGTTGTCAATATATTTTTTGCCAAGTCCTTCTTTTAAGTGAGTGCTCAAGCGCATAACATATTTTTTTATGCCAAAAATTTTAAAATACTCTAAGTACATCTTTATTACAGCCATAAACTCATCTGCAAACTGGTCTTCTCGGCAATAAATATGGGCGTCGTTCATATCCATAGACCTCACGCGCATTAATCCGAAGAGCTCTCCGGATTTTTCGTAGCGATAGCAAACTCCGTATTCAGCCAGCCTTATTGGTAAATCTCTGTAGCTTTTTGGCTCAAAGGCATAAATCTTGTGATGATGGGGGCAGTTCATTGCTTTCAAGTAATATTTCACCTTTTCACCGTTTTCCTCCTGCAAAATCATTGGAGGGAACATTGTGTCAGCGTAATAGGGTAAATGTCCTGAAGTTTTGTACATTATTTCTTTTGCGATATGTGGGGTTTTGACACGTTGATACCCGCCCTTGAGCTCCATATCTTTTGCCAGAGTTTCCAATTCTTCAATAATTACAGATCCGTTGGGGAGCCACAGCGGCAATCCTGGGCCCACCATTTCGTCAAACATAAAAATTTTTAAATCCTTGCCAAG
>Ga0265595_1001041_pt1 | contig 22662 bp, 37 predicted proteins | sample saktaG_15_FD_190148 | JGI IMG/M metagenome (GOLD analysis project Ga0265595, IMG submission 190148) | Saline water microbial communities from Sakinaw Lake, British Columbia, Canada - sak_2013_06_06_50m | ecosystem: Environmental > Aquatic > Non-marine Saline and Alkaline > Saline ...
AACCTCTCAAAAAAATCATCCATCCTCATCCAATCAATAACATCAATCTCATCCGGCTCCTCAATAGAAGGCACCCCATCCTTTATCGAACACAAAACAAAATGCAATCTCGCAGAGAACTCAGGTAAATCCAAAACAGATAAAATTTTATCAGCCGAAACATCAACGCCAAGCTCCTCCATAGATTCCCTAATAGCCGTCGACAAAACATCCTCCCCTTCCTCAACTGTCCCAGAAGGGAAACTCCATGCCCCCGGCAATGTCTTCTTTTTCATCGACCTCTGAATAAACAAAATCCGACCATCATCATCACAAATCATTATCGCCGCATGATCTTTCATAATTAAACATAACCCAACAAATACTTAAACATTTCCATCAAAAAAATCAAAGCCGACGACCCGCAAGTCGCCAGACGGCTTCAAAAAATAAAAAGTTAGGTGAAAGTCTAAGCCGCCTCTTCGGAAGCATCTTCTTCAGCCGGAGCCTCAGTAGATTCTTCTTCAGGTTCAGCTTCTGCTGGTTTCTCTTCAGCCTCTTCAGCCGGAGCCTCAGCAGTTTCTTCCTCAGTTTCGTCCTCAGATTCCGCCTCAGGGGCAGTCTCTTCAGTCTCTTCCTCAGGAGTTACTGTTTCTTCTTCCATAAAAAAAGGATACAAAATTTCTTTATAAAGATTTAGGTACACTAATTAATGAAAACTAAACACACTTTTTATAAAAAAGCTTCCCCTTCGGCGGATAATAATAACAATCAGCATTATTACGACGCTCCGGACCAGATCCCCACTCTCTATGATAATTTCTATCCGAACGCCAATCCTTCACCTTATGCTTCTCAAACTTCAATCTCACAACTTTCTCCAAAATCCCATGCCTATCCTTAAAATCATTAGTCTCCCTATAAGTATAACCAAGCCCATATGTCTCAACCGGAAACCGATTAGGATTATCAACTACCTTTTTATAAGACAAAAACTTGCCCTCTCCAGAGGGTACTTGCCGCAGCGCATCACAATCCCAACCATAACAATCCCCACACGCCGAAACAAACCCCAGTACAAAAACCAAACCAAGCAATAAAACGACCTTTCTCATAAAAAAAACACGCAACCAAACTATTTAAAAATTATTATACCCTACCACATAAATGGTTCTACAATACAAAGCCAAAACAGCAACACGCTGGAAAAAATACCTAGGCAAAGACAAAATCGAAGGCTCAACAAAAAACTACGACTTCCGGCTCCTCAGCGAAGACAAATTAAAAATCCTCGCAGAAAAAGGAACTTACGAAAAAGTAATGAAACGCTTCCGCCAAATCGAATTCTTCAAACATCACTAATCACTTAACCAACCCAAATCTCTCAACTAATTCAGGACGAATATAATGATGAAGAGTAACGGCATATGAATCTTCCCAGTCTCCCCGCTTCTTCGAAAACTTCTTGTGTCCAAGTTTATCAGCCAAAGCCAAACAAAATTTCCGAGCCTTTTCTTTATCAACCCGAGGATTCTTTTTCAAAAACTTCTCAGCCTCCTTCGTCGCATAATGAGACCTAACAATATGCGGATAAAACTTCTTCCCACAATATCTAAGAAAAGCCCGTTCAAATTGCGTATCTTTCAAGGGATGCCCACCAGAATCAACAAACATAAAATCGCCAGCCTTCTTTCCCTTTATAATATTCTTTAATTCGTTAACAACTTTCAAAGAAAACTTCTCTGTAATTTTCTGAGGCACTCCATCTTTCCCAATATAATCAAACGTAACATTATCACCAGAAATTTTAATATCCCCCTTCTTCAGCGTCGTCAATCCCTTGTGTCCATTCTTCAAATAATAAATCTCATTCCCAACCCGCATCTTAGTCTTCAATAAAATCAACATCGGCAACACAATCAAATCATCATCCAACGCCCTCATTAAATTCCTCTCAAGCCTCGGCAAACACCTCTCAAACTCTTCAACTTTTTTATATTTCCCCTTAGTAGAAAGCCGAACCTTTTTCAAATCATAAAGATAAGCAAACTTACCATTAGGATTTTTAAAAATAACATCCCAATGTGAATTCGACTTCTCGTCATGAATAGTCAACATCGGCGCAAAAAGCGAATACGCCTTATTCAACTTCCGCCCATCAGGCAAAACACAAATCCTTTCACCAACAACTTTCCCTCCACAAAAACCACCCTTCAAAAACGACGCATCTTTCCCGTCCCTAATCATATCCAAATTCCCATGCTTGACAAAAAGTTCAACAACAGCCTTAGCCTCGGGAAATTTCAAACGACATCTCCGACACTTTCCCCCACCAACCAGACAAACAGAAAAATCCGAAGCCCTAATCCGATAAACACCCATTATTCAAATAACAAATTTAAGTATATAAGTTTCACTAATAACAACCCTTAAAAACTAAAATCAATATTCAAGCACAGCTCCGTTAGTCTAGTGGCCAAGGATACTGCCCTTTCACGGCAGCGACCCGGGTTCAAATCCCGGACGGAGCATTATCCAATTCGTCGTCCCCACTACTTCCTGACAACAAATGCAAACACATAAAAACCAATAAAAACCAATAATAACATGGCAGAAAAAGAAGGCCAACAAATCAACGACCTAATCTTCAAAGAACTAATCAAGCGAGGCTACTCCCTCGAAGGCAACACCCGAATCTGGAATATCGCCGACTCAAAACTCTGGTACCTAAAACCAGAACAAGCTCAAGCTTTCCTCAATCTAGAGGAATCAAAAACTTATCAAAATGAAGTAATCCAGAAAGAAATAAATTTAATTAATAATAACATTAATGAACTTTTAGATAGAATAGGGACAGAAAATCTAAATATCATTGATATCGGTTGTGGTGACGGGAAAAAGGCAGTTCTCTTCGTAGAACACTTCAAGGGAAAAGTAAAAATAAGATATTGTCCAGTAGATATAAGCAGCTACATGGTTGAAAGAGCAATAAAAAAAATCAAGGCTATGGACGTCGGAGAAGTAGTCGAATTTCAATGGAACATATCAGATTTCGAAAACATCGAAAACATCGCTGTTTTATTAAGACAAGGAGAATTCAAAAAAACTCTCTCTCTTCTTTTGGGGAACACATTGGGGAATTTCGAAATTAATGAACTACTTTATGAAGTCAGAAGTTCAATGAAGGGCGGCGACCAATTACTAATAGGAAATGGATTAGACAACAGACACCCAGAAGACATTCTTAAATCATACAACACCAAAGAAGTAAATGAATTTTTAATCCACATCCCTCTACAACTAGGGTTATTAAAAGAAGACGTAAAATTAGGAGCAAGATTTGCAAACTCACGAGTAGAACTTTATTATACAATTCAAAATGCAAAAATAATAAAATTTCAAAAGAAAGAAGTAATCTTTAATAAAGGCGACCAAATTTTAGTATCAGTTTCGTATAAATACAACAAAGAAGATTTCATAAGTTTCCTAAACTTATATTTTGACGACGTTACAATAAAAGTATCAGAAGATAACTCCTATGCCCTAGCTCTCTGCAAAAAATAATTCTCTATATAAATATCTACAAGCCCACTGGGATGCTTGAACCCCGAGCGTTTAGGTCTTGAACAAATCAAATATTATCAAGACCTGGGCGCGAGTTGGACCTCAGAGGTTCGCAGGTTCAAATAAAATGAGCCCGCTGGGATTTGAACCCAGGACCTCTAGCTTTCTTAGACGAAAGCACGACCCCAAAGGACCGTAGCCATATAAGACTAGCGCTCTAACCAGGCTGAGCTACGGGCTCATTAATTTTGTCCAAGACTTAAAATCTGTTCTTCTTTAAGCCTCAGTAATAAATCATAGGTTAATCTTTTTTTAAAACTATTTATTACCCCAACCGCCCCAACCGAGAACTGACCGCTTTTGTTCACTTTATGCTGAGACGTGAGGATTCAAATTAATTGTCTTTATTGAACTTTTGTCCAAGTGCATTCTTTATCTTTTCCATGCTGACCTCGATATTCTCTCTTAAAACCTTTAAATTTTCTTTGATATACTCTCCAGAATTTATGATTGAGGAAACCTTTGTTTGAATTGCACTAACATTCTTGAAAGTATCTTCCATTGTGCCCAACTCAGAAGAAATCTTGTCAAAATTTACATTATCATCTGAATTGTCTATGCTCTTAAGAGAAAATAGTCTAGCAATACGATAGGCGAAGTAAAGATTATCTTCATCATAATAAGTTACAATATATTTATCTGTTATCTTAATGGGGCAGAGTTCTCGAGGCATTTCTTCTCTTTTTGCAAATAAAAATATTCCAAATGAAGCTTTTCTATTATCCATCGCATCATTAATTTCTGCTATTGTTTTTTTAGAAGTATAACTTGAACTATCTTTACATTCAACAACAATATTCTTTTTGTTCTCTAACTCTATCAAAATGTCTCCCTTTTTACTTCCTATACCCATTTTATCTCCAATTAAACTAATATGATTCTCATAAAAACTCGAGAGAGTTTGCAGCGTCTTATACACCTCTTCTTCAAAATCAAAACCTTTAGAAGTTCCTCTTTGTTTTTCTATCTCAACTGCACTTTCTTTTAACACACTATCTCGAATATCTTTTATCTCTTTCTCTCTGAGCTCATTTATCTTTTCTAATATCTGGTCCTTAAGTCTTCTGGCGGGAGAATCCGATTTATTAGGGTCGAGTAATTCCTGTAACTGCTTTTCGTCATTTTCAGAATTCTCTTTTAATTCTTTAATCAACTGGGACAATGCACTCTTTTTATTGTCTAAATTAAAGGTTTCGTCAATTATCTCTTTGATTTGACCTTTGTCCTTATTAAAATAACTATCAATTAACTCCTTCATTTGGAATAAAGGACTTTGAGTATTGTTCAAACTAAAAGTTGTTTCAATTTTCTCATTAATATTTTTTGTTTGATTCTCAAAAGCTTCTTTTGCTTTGGTTATGAACTTGTTAAATTCTTTTTCAACAAAGTCTATATTATCTGTAAGTATCATTTATTTTAAGCCAATGCAACCAATAATCAATGCCTTTGTTGTCCAATCAGTTAGGTTTTCCTTATCTTTTAGAAAGTTATATGTATCTGGATTTGATATTGTTAATTTTTCAATATGGACTTCTTCATTCTTCTTGTCAAGCGTAACCTTATTATCGTTGCCCATAGAATTCTTACAAGTTTCGACTATAAAAATATTTAGAAAAGACACCCACCGAAATCATCAAAATCCCCTTGTCTAACCGATAGTAGCGTGGGCGCCTGATGTTTATTTTTTTATAATATAACATTCACAACCACAAATTACATTTTCTTTATCCCCCCATGGATAATAGCCTGGTTTTATAGTATGATTTTTATAAGTATACCCTAACCATAAACACCGATTTCCACAAATATTAAGACACGTTAGTTCGCTCCCAGAAATATATGTTTCATTTATAGTTTTTTGTTGTGCAATCCAGTCGTGGTCAGCAATATTATTTAGATGGAAGGGAGTTATGTCCGTGGACCAAGTATCGTATTCTTCCTTTTGTGTATTTTCGTTATTAGATATAATCGGAGTATCTTTAATAAACCCGATGCCTAAAAAAACGATTGCAATACCCAATAAAACAATAAGAGAAATATGTAGTTTATCCATAAAAAAATTAATAAATCAAACTTAATAAAGGTTTAGACATTGCCTACTTGAAATAATATAATCATTTCCCACAAAAGATTCTCCCCATACACGAAACGGACCAAAAATATCTCACTACAGGAAAAGATAAAAACCTACCTATCAATCTAAATCTATGCTACTCGGATTAGTCGGCAAACCCTCATGCGGAAAATCAACATTTTTCAAATCAGCGACGCTGTCAGATGTTCTCATCGCAGCATACCCCTTCGCAACAATCAAACCAAACCACGGAATAGGCTACGTCCAAATAAAAGCACTATGTAAAGAACTCAAAACGAAATGCAACCCACGAACCGGATTTTGCACAGGCGAAAAACGATTCGTACCCGTCGAACTAATGGACGTCGCTGGGTTAGTAGAAGGAGCATCAGAAGGAAAAGGGTTAGGCAACAAATTCCTCGACGACCTCCGACAAGCAGACATGTTCATCCAAATCGTAGACATATCAGGAACAACAGACGCCGAAGGTAAAGAGGGCACAGGCAACCCAATCGACGACGTCAAAATGTTAGAAAACGAATTAAACAAATGGTACCAAGCCATCTTCAAAAAAGTCTGGGACAAATTCTCACGAACAATCCAAACAACAAAACAAAACTTCGCAAAAGAAGTCGCAAAACAATTCTCCGGACTCCGAGTCAAAGAAGACGATGTCAAATCAACCCTAACAAAACTAAAACTCAACCCAGAAAAACCAACATCCTGGTCAGAACAAGATTTATCAAATTTCACAGAAGCTTTACGGCACAAAACAAAACCAATGTTAATCGCCGCAAACAAAATAGACAAACCAGGAGCAAAAGAAAATCTAAAAAGATTACAAGAAGAATTCCCAGACATGCAAATAATACCATGCTCATCCGACGCTGAACTATCCCTTAGGCAAGCCGCAAACGCAGAACTAATTGAATATATCCAAGGAGAATCCAATTTTAAAATAAACGAAAACAAAATAAACGAAAAACAAAAACAAGCACTAGAATCAATCCAAAAAAATATTCTCGATGAGTATGGTTCGACGGGAGTTCAAGAAATCTTAAACAAATCAGTTTTCGATCTTTTAGAATACATCGCAATTTTCCCAGCCGGCTCAAAACTAGCAGACAGCAAAGGCAATATTCTCCCAGACTGCTTCCTTATGCCAAAAAACTCAACAGCCCTCGACTTCGCATATCATCTCCACACAGACATCGGTGACAAATTCGTAAAAGCAATCGACGTCAGAACAAAACAACTCGTCGGCAAAGACCATCCACTGAAACACCGAGACGGAATAGAAATTATGACAAGTTAAAATGAAACTCCAAATCAAAGTCCAACCAAACTCAAAAAAACAAGTGATACAAACCAACATCGACGGTAAAATCCAAAAAGTCTTCCTAAAAAACCCAGCCAAAGACAACAAGGCAAACAACGAACTAGAAAAATTCCTATCAAAACATTTCAAAACAAAAGTAAAAATAATCAAAGGTCACACTTCAAAAAACAAAACAATAGAATACTAAATGGCAATAAAATACCACCAAGCTCCTGATATAAAAAAAATAGCCGAAGAAATAGTAATCAAACTCAAGTGGAATCACGTTCTTTTAGAACACGTCGCATTCATCCGAAGCACCGGCTCAAAGGCAAGACGAACTCTCGCAAGATGCCACGCCCTCGGCAAAGCAATGCAAATCGGGATGGGACGAAAAAAGGGATTTTACTTAATCGAAGTCATCTCGGAAAAATTTGACAAACTCCCCGTCAACGAACAACTAAAAGTAATCATCCATGAGCTCATGCACATTCCAAAATCCTTCGGCGGCGGCTTCATCCACCACGACAAAGTTCACGAAGATTCCGTCGACCACGTCTATAAACATTATCAAAACCTAAAAAACCCAACATGGTATTAAAAACAATAACTTACTCCATCGACGGCAAAAAGAAGACAACAAATGCAAAAATTTGCGACACAATACTAAAAAAATTCACAGGTCTAATGTTCCGTCGACAAAGCCCACCTCTCCTCTTCGTCTTCAACAAAAACAAAACTCTCTCAATCCACTCCTTATTTTGCAAACCATTCAAAGCAATTTGGCTCGACGACAAAATGAGCACAACTAAAATCACCGACGTGAAAAAATGGAAACTAAACATTTCAGGCAAAGGAAAATACCTTCTTGAAATCCCGCTAAAAGCTAATGACTAATGGTTAACATCTAATTTCCGTCGGGAATAGAAACATTTAAATAGAAAATCAAACTAAAAAGAGCAGACTTATAAAAGAGGCAAAAAGGAGGTTAAAAAAATGGGTAAAATTATCGTTAAAAACGTCATCAAACGAAAGACAGGACATCTATACTACGTAGATGGAAAAGGAAACGTTTGCGAAGCTAAAATGGCACGAGGCGGCAAAAAAAAGAAAAAGACAGCTAAGAAGCCAGCCAAAAAGAAAGCAGTCAAAAAGAAAAAGAAGAGATAAGTCTTCTTAACATTTTTATTTTTTAATTTATCATATTCAATGAACCTCCCGCGTTAGGGAGCAACGGAGGTTCATTATTTCACTATTTTTTATTCTTCTTACTACCAGCTCTGAAATTAGCGATAGCTAATTTCAGAGCATCCGCCGCCAAATTAGAACAATGAACTTTTATCGGCGGCAAATCGCCCAATGCCCGAGCAACATCCTCATTACTAATCTTCCCAGCCTCGCCCAAACTTTTTCCCTTCGCCAAAACCGTCAGCATCGACGACGACGCAATCGCCGCAACACACCCCATAGTCTGAAATTTAATATCTTTTATTTTATCCTTATCTACTTTTATCATAATCTTCATAACATCCCCACAAGTCGGATTCCCAACCGTCGCCTCAGCATCAGGATTTTTCATCTCACCCATATTCCGCGGATTCCGAAAATGCTCCATCACATTCTTATTATAATCAAGATTACTCATCTAAAGAACTACATCTCCCCCTATTTCCTTATTTAATTTAATAGCCTCTCCTAAAAAACCTTTAAAATCCTTCCTATTATCAAATAAACTCTTTAACCTCTTCATAAACTCAGGATTCTTTTTCACAAAACTAACATCATAATATCTTATTCCACTAAATAATTTTTTTATCGAAGATTTAAAAAGAATCAAATGCGCAACTCCTTCCATTAAAGGAGATGCGCCAGCCTCTCTCAGTTTTAAAACTTCTAAAATATCAGAATAATATAAATGAGTTAGCTCATGAAGAAAAATAAAATCTAAAGGATTCTGCTGAACTTCTTCTGCAACTATAAAAGCATTTTTCCTCCCAATAACATCCGCAATATTAACCCACAAAGAGGGAACAATATAAACAATTTTATTCTCACCCAAATCACAACCCATAATTTTCTCCATCTCTTCGATATATTGCATACCAACTTTATCCCAAAGTTTTTGATAATAATTTTTAATCCTAGAAAACTTTTCTTCGTTCACCCTATGTAGCTTTTCAACCTCCAAAAACAAATCATCTCTCGACATCTTCGCATATTTTTCTTTTATATTAGAAACCAAAATCCAGTCACCCGAAAGCTCAACCAAGTGAGGAATATTCTCTACTTCTTTTTTAATATCAATTTTAACTTCCATTCAACTCCCCCAACAATTCATCAACATCAACCCCATGCGCCGCAGCCCCATTCTCAATCGTCTCAAACTGCGCCATCGGACACCCCCCACAAAACAACCCCCGCTCCGCCAACTTCACACCAGCCTCGCTGTCCAACTCCATCAACTCCCCAAAAGTCATATCCTTAGTTATCTTCTTTTTCTTCTTTACCATTTTTCATTTTAAACGGACTAATCTCCCTCAACTTAGAAACATGCTCAACAATCTTCTCAACAACAAAATCCTCTTTCCCAACAACATCAGGACCAAGCGTCAACCGAATACTCCCATGAATATACATATCATCAACCCCAATCGCCCGCAAAACATAACTCTCTTTCAACTTCGAAGAAGCACAAGCCGAACCAGTCGAAACAAAAATCCCATCCCTATCCAACATCAACATCAAACTCTCACCCTCAATCCCATAAAACGAAACATTAATATTATTGTAAACCCGCTTATCAAGAGACCCATTAATCCGAACCCCATCAATCTTCAAAAGCCCCTCGACAATCTTATCCCGACTTTTTTTAATCTGAGTTCTGAGTTCTGAGTTCTGAGTTCTACGGACCGCCTCAGCGAGTCCGACAATTCCCGGCACATTCTCCGTCCCACTTCTCAAACCACCCTCCTGCCCGCCACCAGTCAAAATCGGCAAAATCTTAACCCCCTTCCGAACATACAAAAATCCAACCCCCTTAGGAGCACCAACCTTATGCCCAGAAACCGACATCAAGTCTACATTAGATAAATCCAAATCCACTTTATTAAACCCCTGAACAGCGTCGGTATGAAAATAAACCTTCTCCCGACGACAAACCGCACTAATCTCTTCAACCGGCTGCACAGTTCCAATCTCATTATTAACATGCATTACCAAAACAACCAAAGTATCCTTCCGAATCTTCTTCTCAATATCCGAGACAGAAACAACTCCATCCGAATCAACCCCAACATAATCAACATCATAACCATCCTTCTCAAGCGAACGACAAATCTCCAAAACCGAAGGATGCTCAATCACCGTCGTCACAATATGCTTCTTCTCAGGATTAGCCCGAGCCAAACCACGCAAAGCCAAATTATTAGACTCAGTCCCACCAGAAGTAAAAAAAATCTCTTCAGAAGAACACCCAACAAACCCAGCAATCTCACCCCTAGCCTTCTCAACAGCCTCACGAGCATCACGCCCAAACGAATGCCCCGACGAAGCATTCCCATAACCATCAACCATAACCTTCTTAACAGCCTCGGCAACCTCAGGATAAACCCGAGTCGTAGCCGCATTATCCAAATATATCATTTTTTTATCTACCATCTAATTCCTAATTCCTAATACCTAGGTTGGCACCCACAAAAATTTAAAACATCCTTATTATACTTTTTGCAAACCTCACACGAACACTTACTATCCTTCATCACCTTCAACAACCTCTGCATCTCCCCCAACGCCAACCTCGGATTCCCCGCCAACACCTTCGCCGACTTCGCAACCTCCTTCTTAACATCCGCACTCAACTTAACCTTATTCGCCCTCTTATTCGACAAATACTGCGAAACCGCCGCCTTACTAACGCCCAAAATCGCACCAGCCCTCTCAAAACTCAACTCATACTTAGACGTCAACACCCTCGCTAACTCCTTCCGAATCGCCGGAATAATATACCAAACTTCAATCTCCTGCGGCAACAAATACATGTTAACTATAGTTAACAATACTTTATAAATATTTCTAACTTAACAACGACAGAGAGGCAAGTTCAAATCACGAAATTGAAATTTCGCATAACCAAGGATAAAAGGTTCGCTTTCGCTCTCCCAAATTTTTCATTTAATTAGAAATAATCTTCCCTCAAAATTGTTTTTTATTTTTTCTTATGCAATTTTTTCTTTTCTACTTTTTCAGCTTCTTTTCTTAAAATTGCAAAATAAAATATTATTACAAATATCTCTCCTAAAATTAAATTGACAACCATCCAACCATATCTTTTAATTTCGTAAGCATTATAAACCATCCCAATCCTAAAGACAAGAATCATAATAATTGAAATTGAAATTACAAGTCCCAAAATAAAAGAAAAAGTATCGTTGTTACTCAAACTTTCGGAAGAACTTATATGCAAAACCATTGGGATAACAAATAGTGCAATCGCAACACAAAAAAACTTATCCCAAAATTTTATCTTCTTTTTATTTATCATTTTTATTACCTAAATAAATTTTTAATTTTTGAAAAAAACCCTTCTCCAGAACCATCATTAACTACCCTTACATTTAAGAGTTTATCTCCATCTACTGCATAATTTCCAAAAATCTCGTGTGCAATTTCAGGGTCTTCCCTATCTAATTCAAGGGCATTTTTAGATAAGATGTTTATTACCATCATCTCAGAGAAACGATGCATGCCTAATAATAAATTCTCTTCGTCGCCCATATCATAATATTTAATATTTGTGTGGTCGTCTGGATAAAAAGTTCTTCCATCATCCCATATTTCTTCAAAATTCCCAAACAAAGATTTTATCTTATTTATAAAATTCAATACTTCCTCAGCAGAACTTGATTTTGAAGTAACCAATATAGAATACCCCTCATCCCCTACTTTTTCTTTTTTCAAATTCCATTTGTTTGTTTTTGCATAATTTTGTAAAATCTTTTCAAATTTTTTATAATCTTCTTTTGTAAAATCAATTTTCATTCCAACTCCAATAAAAAGATTTTTTCTTCTTCGTATGGGTGTTTTTAATGACTTCATTATGAACAAATTAAAGAAAAAGAGTTTTTAACTCTTATGTCAAGTCACAATAATGTTTTTAAAGTCGTTAGAATACAGAATAATATGGCACATTGGTCAGATAAAATAGTTGATGACATTATTGGAGCATTTAGAGTTTTTGTAGTTTCTGCAATTATAATTTTTGTAGCCCTCGCAATAGCTAAAGCATTGTATCCCCCATTTCCATTAGATAATTCCTCTTCAGGTATCGTTTCAGTTATTTTAGGAATCTTTTTAGTATTGATTAAATACATCAAAGGCAAAAATAATTTTTAATTTCTAAAAAACATTTTTCCACCCCCAAGATTATTTCATTCTTTTTAGAAAAAAGAAACAAAAATCAAACTTATCTCTCTAATGCATTAATCATCCCACCCCCTCAACCTGAAAAAACTCTAACAAACCCTCCGTGCTAGTCCGTGAAGTTAGTATGCCCCAACCAAATAAAATAAATAAGTGAGGGTACCGTGGTTAATTTCCCTTCTTCAAAAACCCAATCACTCCAAACAACATCTTCCCAATTTCATCCAATTCCTTCAACAAAGAATCCCTCTTCTCATCAGAAATATACCCAGCCTTACAAGCCAAAATCACCTGATTCTCAAGCTCCTTCTTACTCCCAATAGAATGATGCAAATAAGAAATATAACTCTTTATAGTACTCTCCCCAGAGCCCTCACAAATATTTGAACTTATACTTTCCGCAGAACGCCTCATCTGATCTCCTAAAGCATATTTCTCATAATCAGGAAAACCCAAAGTAATTCTTTTAATCTCCTCATATATATCAACGGCACGATGCCAAACCTTCAACTTCTTATAATCATACATTTTTCAACACCCTATAACAACGGGCAAAGCCCTACTTCCAGCCGAAGGCGAACTTCCAGCGAAGCGAACTTCCCACTTCCAGGAAATCAAAGATTTCCGAACTATCAGCGTTTAAGAAACGCTGATTGCCCCAACCGGACAACCACTTTCAGCATCCTTCTCACAAGTCAACTTTTCAACCTCGCCCTTCAAAGCAACAGCCTTCCCATCCTTCAATTCAAAAGACTTCGGACAAGTCGCAGCACAAGCCCCACACCCAATGCACTTATCCCTGTCCACTGATATTTGATGTACCATTCAAAACCTCCGTATCATTTAACTCCTCAACTCCATCAATAGAAAAATACTCATTAACAACAACATCCTCATCAACCCCACTAATAACCCCCCCAGTCATATTCGAAAGCAACCAAAACCCAAGCCCAACAACAATCAAAATCCCAACAACAATCAAAATCCTTCTCATAACAAACAAAACCCACCAACATTTATAAACTTAATTAAACTAAAAAATAAATGATAGCAACAATCTGGATACTAATAATCATAGCCGCAATCCTAATCATAATCTTCTTCACATACTACAACAAATTCGTCCGACTATCCCAACAAATCGACAACGCCCTCGCCCAAATCTCCGTCCAACTAAAAAAACGATCAGACCTAATCCCAAACCTACTAGCCTCAGTAAAAGGCTACATGAAACACGAAAAGGGTATAATCAAAGAAGTAACAGACGCAAGAAAAGCCCTAGTAGGAGCATCCGGAGTCGAAGCAAAAATGAAAGCCGGTAACAAATTACAGTCAGCACTAAAATCAATCTTCGCAATAGCAGAAAACTACCCCGACCTAAAAGCAAACACAAACTTCCTACACCTCCAACAAGAACTATCAGCAATCGAAGACAAAGTAGCATACGCCCGACAATTCTACAACGACGGCATCATGTCCTACAACGTCATGACAAACACAATCCCAGGCAAATGGTTCGCCTCACTCTACGGATTCAAAAAACGAGAATACCTAAAAATCCCAGAAGCAGCCAAAGCCGTCCCAAAAGTTGAATTCTAACACAAACCCTTAAAAACCCGAATGTATTAATTAATACATGAAACTATCAAGCAAATCCTTCCCAGACCTAATCGCCTCAGCCCCCCAACTAGACACAGTCCTAATGGTCGAAGACTTCATTGAAGAAAACTCAGGAGAATTAACCCCAGGAGAAATCTTCAGAAAACTCCCCAAAAAAATGCTCTGGCGAACATTCAAAATAATCCTAGCCTACCTAGAAAACTCAAACAAAATCGTATTCTGCAAAGACGATACCATAGTATGGATTTGGGACCCAGAAGGTGCAAAAAAATACCTAAATAACAAAAACCTAGAAGTAAATTTATAATGGTAGAAATTCGTTATGCAGACAATAAAATAAAAAAATCTTTCGAACGATTAAAAGAAAAAGACGAATACCTTTATAGACACATAAAAAACGCAATAGAAAACATCAAAGACGACCCTTCATGTTGCATAAAAATTCCAAAAAAACTTTTCCCAAAAGACTGGTGCAAAGAGTACAAAATAGACAATCTGTTTAAATATAATCTACCAAACGGCTGGAGATTATTTTATTCATTAAAAGGTTTAAATATAGAAGTTGTAGCCATCCTCCTAGGCTTCATGAATCATAAAAATTACGAAAGAAAATTTAACTACTAAAATGAAACAAAGAATATCATTCCACGACGAAATCGCAAAAAACAAAAGAAGCTCATACCTACTCATAGGAGCAGTATTAGCAATCCTCCTAGCCCTAATCTACTCAATATCCTTCGCAATCGGCGGAGACTACTTCTTCATAATAATCATAGCAGGAACAGCAATCTCAATCCTCTACGTCGTCGGTGGATACTACAAATCAGCAGACCTCGCAATCGCATCAGTCAACGCCAAGCTAGCAACAGGAGAACAATACAAACAATACCATAACATAGTCGAAGGGTTAACTCTAGCGTCAGGATTACCAAAACCAAAACTCTACATTATGCACGACCAACAAATCAACGCATTCGCATCAGGCCGAGACCCACAACACGCAGTCATCTGCGTCACCGACGGAGCATTATCAAAATTAACCAAACAAGAATTAGAAGGCGTCCTCGCCCACGAACTCTCCCACATCGCAAACTACGACATCCGATTCATGACCCTAACAGCAGTCCTCGTCGGTATGATAGCAATCATATCACAAATATTCTTAAGAAGTTTATTCTGGTCCTCAATGACCGGCGGAAGAAGCAACTCCAAAAACAACAGCAACACAATCTTCATGGTAATCGGAATAGTCCTCGCAATTCTCGCCCCAATTGTAGTCGCCTTAGTTCAACTAGCAATATCAAGAAAACGAGAATACGCCGCAGACTCATCCGCAGTCAAATTCATGCGAACCCCAACCGGACTAATCGGCGCCCTCAAAAAAATCCAATCAAACCAGCCAATGAAAGTCTCCGGCGCAGTCTCCCCACTCTTCCTCGTCAAACCAACAAAAGAAAAAGAATGGTTCCAAACCCACCCACCACTAGCAAAAAGAATCGCAAGACTAGAAAGAATGTAACAAAACATAAATACTCCTTGCAACTATACACTTTATGGGAAACGCAAATGTAAAAATCATACTCATCAATTCCAGAAAAGAAATTCTTTTATTACACAGAGACGACTTGCCGCATATCGACGCCCCAAACAAATGGTCATTTGTAGGCGGCGCCTTAGACGAAGGAGAAACACCCAAAGAAGGAATTATCCGAGAGACCAAAGAAGAAATTGATTTTGATATAAAAGACATATCTCTATTCAAAGAATATGACGACCCCGGCATCAAACGATACGTATTCGTCGCAACAATCGACAAAAAAATATCCGAACTAACCCTCACTGAAGGCGATGATATGAATTTTTTCAAGATAGAAGATGCCCTAAAAATGGATATATCAGAAAACACCAAAAGATATATTGAAGAATACTTCTAATCACCCCATCAAAAACTCAAACACAGATTTCCCCGCAACAGCCCCCTCACCAGCCGCAGTCACCATCTGCTTCAAAAAATTATTCGTAACATCCCCAGCCGCAAAAACCCCATCAACATTCGTCTTCCCATCTTTCCCACAAACAATATAATCCCCATCCATCTCCAACCCCAAACTCTTGACAACCTCAACAGCCGGCAAAGCCCCAACCTCAATAAAAACCCCATCAACATCCAACACCCTTTCAATCTCCCGTCCTCCGTCCTCCGTCCTCCGTATTCCTGAATCCGTAAGGATTCGAAGCTTCTCAACAACATTCTCACCCTCAATAGAAGTCGGAACAGAATAATAAATAATCTCAATATTCTCCGTCTCACAAATCTTAGAAAGTGAAACCGGCTCACATCTCATCTCATGCTTCCGATAAACAACATAAACCTTCTCGCAAATATCCGCCAAATAAAGCGCAGCCTTAGCCGCCGAATCAGCCCCGCCAATCACAGCAACATTCTTCCCCCGAAAAAAATTCCCATCACAAGTCGCGCAATAACTAACACCCTTCCCCAAAAATTCCTTCTCGCCAGGAATATTCAATTGCCGATGCTCACTCCCCAACGCCACAATCAAACTCCTCCCAACAATCTCCCTATCATCAACAGAAACCTTAAACTTATCACCATCTCTCTCAACACCAGAAATCTCCTCTTCCAAAAATTCAGCCCCAAACTTCTCAGCCTGCCCCCGAACATTTTTCATCAATTCCATCCCCGAGCCAACAAACCCAGGCCAATTCTCAACCTCACCAGCCAAATTCGCAGTCCCACCGACGGACTTACCAACAACCAAAGTTTTCAAATTATACCGCCCAGCATAAATCGCCGAAGTCATCCCAGCCGGACCCGCCCCCAAAATCACAACATCATAAATCTCTCCCATATAAAATAAAAAATATACGGGTTTTTATATCTTTCATATGAACTATATTTCACCATCCAAAAACTTATAAACAACAAACCAAACATAATAAAGCAATGGTAAGAACAGGAAGTCTAGGACAAGATTTTTACAATGCAGTACAAAGCAACATCGTATCGCAAGAGATATTAGAAAGACTTGGACCAATCACAGACACAAATGAAATGTGGCGCCAAGAAATAAAAGAACAAGACGAAATAGAACCATACCACCAAACAAAGAAAAACCTTTAAATAACTCCTTCTCCAAATCAATATATGAACACAAAAGAAAGAATAGAATTAATCAAACAAAACGCATCTGAAATAATCGGCGAAGAAAAATTAGAATTATCATTAAAGAAAAAACAACCAATCGTCTACTGCGGTTACGAACCATCAGGAGATCTCCACATCGGACACTACGTCACAATTCTAAAACTAAAAGACTTCGAAGACGCCGGATTCAAAGTCAAAGTCCTACTCGCAGACTGGCACGCATGGCTAAATAAAAAAGGAACATGGAAAGAAATTGAAGTCCAAGTAAAAAAATGGCAAAAGGCTTTCAAAAAAATCGGACTAAAAAACCCAGAGATAATCACAGGAACAACATTCCAAAGAAAACCAAAATACTTTGACGACGTCTTTACACTCGCCGCAAGCTCAACACTAAACCGAGGCATCAGAGCAATGCAAGGCGTAGCTCGAGACATCGACCACGCAAAGGTCACACAAATAATTTACCCATTCATGCAAGTCACAGACATGAAACACCTAAACGTCGACGCTGTTGTAGCCGGAATGGAACAAAGAAAAATCCACATGATCGCGATAGAATCCCTAAAAGAAATCGACTACCCAGTCCCAACATTCGTCCACACATCATTAATCCCTTCACTAAAAGGAACAGAATCCGGTAAAATGTCATCATCAGACAAAGGCGGACTAATCTCGGTCGCCGACTCTTCAAGCGAAATCAAAAACAAAATATCAAAAGCATACTGCCCCGAAGGCGAACCAAACCCAATACTCGACATCACAAAAATTCTAATATTCCCAATATACAAAGAACTAAAAATCTCACGCCCAGAAAAATTCGGCGGCAACAAAACTTACAATTCCTACCCAGATTTAGAGAACGACTTCCTCTCAAAAAAACTACATCCAATGGATCTAAAAAAAATCATCGGCGAAAAACTATCTGAAATGTTCGAAAAAGTACGATAACATGAAACCCGTCTGGACCTTCACAAACCAAACCCAACTCAACAAAAAACAATTCATCGACTACATAGAACGAAAAGTCTTCCGAACAATCAGAAAACACAACATGCTTTCTAATCCAATAACCCTAAAAAAATCAAACACCCTAAACACACAAGTCCTAAAAAAAATCATAGAAACAAAATTCCCAGTCAAACTCATACCAACAACCAACAACCAACAACCAACAACAAGCCCAGCAAACCTTTCCCAAATCGCCGAAGACATTTTCAAAAACATCCTAAAAGGAAACTTTAACCCATCACCCATCACCCATCACCCATCACCACTTCTCTACGTCTCAGACAAAGAAGCAGAGCTCTACGCCAAACTCACAAACACAAAAGGCACAAAAAGAAAGCAAGACAAAAAAATCCAAGCCCTCTTCCAAAAATTCCTAACCAAAAACCAAGACCTCGAACTCAATGTTATCAAAGCATTTAATCAATTAAAATAATCACCCCTGCCTTTTCAACAACTCTTTAAGCCTCGCAGCATCAGCTTCCCTGTTTTTCAAATCACTAACTTCATAAACTTGATTACCACTAACCTCTGGCCCCTTAGAAACCTTCAATTCTCGAAGCAATTTTTTCCTAATCCCATCCGAAACCATCAACTTCCCATCACCAGAATCCGCAATTCTCTTCGCCAACGAAACAGTATTCCCGATACTCGTATACTTCAACTTCTCCTTCTCCTTCGACGCAATCAATTCCCCAACATGAACACCAATCCCAAACTTAATCTTATCCTTAAACTTCTTATTATAAACATTCAAATCCTTCAAAATCACCATCCCCGCTTTCACCGCCAAACTCTCATTTCTATAAGTCTTGGTCACAATCGGCGAGAACACAACGAAAACATAATCCCCCCTCCAATCAATCAACCCCTTCATCTTCCGCGCCCCACCAATAATCTCATGCAACGCCTTCTTAGCAACATCACTCAACGCATCATAATCCTTAACACTAATGGCAACAACCGCAGACATATATTTCTCACCCTTCAAAACCAAAGTCGACTCCGCACTACCAATGCCCTTCTTTGTAAAATCAACCATCGTCTTATCCTCATGACTATACCCATTATGGTCAAGCCCCTGAACACTCGGCGACTTCTTGGTAAAATTCAAACTATCATCCATCCTCGCCCTAATCTTAGATGGCACCTTCTCCTCAACCCTCCCCTTCATTATCCTTACTCTACCAAAAAGCCTCTTGAAAATCCCAGGCTTATCTCCAACCGTCCGCGTTTTCCGATATCTCCTAAACAAAATAAACCCAACACCCCCGACAACAACAATCAAAAAAATCCAAACAATCGAATACCCCTTAAAAATCCCAACATCCTTCAAGTCGCTAACAGAAATCGCTTTCCCCGTCAATAAAACTCTATGATTAGTAGAACTAATCCCATCCTCAACCAAAACATCATACTCCCCGCTAGGCGCCTTCAAATTAAACTTACGAACCTCTCCCAACCCGATATTCAAATCCAAAACAGTACTCTCATTCCCAATCCCAATATTAATACTCCTGTTATAAACAACATTGCCAACATTAGTAATAGTAAGCACCGGCCCCTCAAAATCAAACTCCGCCTTCTGAACACCCGCCATCTCAAACTCCCTTTCTTCAATCATCCCATTAAAAGAACCCACAACTCTCCAAAGCCCAACCTCAGCACTAGAATTAAACTCAAACTCTCCAAAATCCCCCGCCTGAACAACCATCCCAAACTTCTCCGCACTCGGCGAAACAAAATTAACATCAACGGCACCCTCCATCTCAACACCAGACTGATCATAAACCTCAGCCCCAACCGTAAAACTCTCACCAGGCACAGCAACAACATCACCCAAACTCATAATAATCGAAGACGCAACCTGATTAACACTAAACCCAATTCCCCCCACTCCTTCATTCAAAATCCCACCCCTCCCAACATCATAAGCTCGAACAGTTAAATAATAATTCCCAGCCTCGATAGTTTCCCCCAAAGAAAAAACCTCACTAACAACACCCCCACTAATAGCCTTGTTAAAAGAAGTGACATTAGAACCCTCGACAAACCCCTCCAACAAAACCCCATTCGCCTTAATAGCCTCAATTCTAACAGTAACAGCCTCCCCGGGGTTATAAGCCGCTTTGCCCAAAGAAACAACAACATCGACATCATCGCTAATAACAAAAACATTAGTAGAAACAACATCAGCCCCAAGCGAAACAACAACCTGACAATTACCGACAACATCACTTAAATTCGCAATCTCCAAATCATACCTCGTCAAAACCTTATAGGGAACAGAATAACTCTGAGTCTCTTCAAACGAAAACTTTCTAGCAGAAATCTTTTCAAGATTCGTCGTCCGATTCCCACAAACCAAATCAAAATTCAAATTCCCCTCTTCCGCCCCCGCAATCCCGTCCGCACTAATATACAACCTATCCCCAAGATTATAAACCTCCAATGGCTCAGAAATAGAAATCCCAGCGACGACAAACGAACTAACCAAAACAAGCAACAAACCAATAATACATCCCAGCTTTTTCATAAAGACTACAAACATTTTTACTATATAAACATTATGAAACAAATCAAAACTTTCAATAAATATAAAAACAACACTCCACAACACTAATTATGGAAAAAATGAAGGTGACCCCCTGGGAAACCAAAGGAGACATCGACTACAAAAAACTCATAAAAGAATTCGGAGTAGTCCCACTAAAAGAACTCCCAGGAATATTCAATAAAGATATTTTATTCAGACGCAAATTCGTCTTCGCAGCAAGAGACATAGGACAAATTATAACACGCATACGAGACAAAAAACCATTCTGCGTAATGACAGGACTCATGCCGACAGGAAAATTCCACATAGGACACGCGCTCGTCTTAAGACAAGTATTATTCTATCAAAAACTCGGTGCGACAGTCTACATCGCCGTAGCAGACATAGAAGCACACAACGCAAGAGACCAATCATTAGAAGAATCAAAAAAAATCGCCATCGAAGAATACCTATCTAATTACGTCGCAATGGGACTCGACCTCAAAAAAACAGAAGTCTATTTCCAAAGCAACAGATCAAAAGACAGCAAAAAATCTAACGCTTACTACAGACTACAAAACCTATTTTCAAAACACTCAACCTTCAATGAAGTCAAAGGCGTCTACGGAGAAATAACCCCAGGGAAACTCATGGCAGCACTTCTCCAAGCATCCGACATGTACCATCCCCAACTAAAAGAATTCGAAGGAAAACCAATCCCAACAGTAATCCCCGTCGGCATAGACCAAGACCCACATATTAGACTCGCACGAGATATCGCCAGAAGATTCAACAAAAAACTCATCCCTATCTCATCATCCTATCACCTATTTCTCCCAGGACTAAAAGGAGACAAGATGTCCGCATCAGACCCAAACTCATACATAGCCTTCACAGACACACCAAACCAAGTCAAAAACAAAATCAACAAATACGCCTTCTCCGGAGGACAAAAAACAACAGAAGAACACAAAAAAACAGGCGGCAACCCAGACGTCGACGTCTCTTTCCAATACCTCAAACTTTTCGAAGAAGATGATTCAAGACTTTCAGAAATATACGAAAAATACAAATCAGGAAAAATACTCACCGGTGAACTCAAAAAAATAGCAATCGAAAAAATAAACTCATATCTAAAACCCATCCAAAACAAATACCCAGAATCACTAAAAAAAGTTAAAACATTCTTCGACTAACCCGCAGCCTCAGCAACCTCAATCCCACTATCCCCAATTTTCATACCAACCGCCTTCCTTTCATGATTCGTCCTTCTCATCTTAGCAATTCTCAACGCTCTATCTCCAACCCCGGCAACACCACCTTCATAAAAAATACTAACAGAATCCGAAAGAAACCTCAGAATATCCGTCTTAGTCCAATCCCCTATACTACCTCCACTCAAATCACTTTCCAAACTCTCATCAACAAAAACAGTCGTCACATTTAATCTCTTCATTAAAGAACTCAATTCAAAAATTGTCTGCCGAATTTTCCCACCATCGCTCAAATTCAAAGCCAAAACAGAAATCGGGTCAAAACAAATTCTTCTAATATTATCCCTCGATATCATTTTCATCAACTCGTCTTTCAACTCATTTATACCCGTCCTCGGCGAAAATCGTATAAACTTAATCCTCTCCTCCGCGCTCAACTTCGTAAAATCCCAACCATACGCCATCCCATCATTCAACGTCTCAACAATATCCGGCTCAAACGAACAATACAATCCATTCTCATCAAACATCGTCACCCCATTCCAAAGAAACTGCAACAAAAAAGTCGACTTCCCAGAACCTGGTCCACCAACAATCAAATTATCAGAATCCCTAACAAAACCCCCCTGACAAATCCTATCAAACCCCACAATCCCCGTAGGACACCTGTCTATCACCTCAACCATTTTTATATCAAATCATAAATCT
>Ga0265595_1001042_pt1 | contig 22656 bp, 22 predicted proteins | sample saktaG_15_FD_190148 | JGI IMG/M metagenome (GOLD analysis project Ga0265595, IMG submission 190148) | Saline water microbial communities from Sakinaw Lake, British Columbia, Canada - sak_2013_06_06_50m | ecosystem: Environmental > Aquatic > Non-marine Saline and Alkaline > Saline ...
CTGGCTTTTGGCCTCGCCTATTCGCTCCAACTCCTCTTTGGCCTTCTTTTCCAGCTCATAAGCCCGTTTCACGTCTTCCGCCATTGCCTCTATCTTCTTTTTCTGCTCCACCTCATGGATAACACTACGAACAAGCAAAAGCCCGAAAAGAACGGTGGACGCGAGTATACTTCCGTTTATTAAATAGTTATAAAAGCCGTTTGATAGCAAAAACTTAATCAACAGGACAACACAAATCGCAATAGCGAATAATTCCGTAGCGATAACACGTGGATTGAAAAGATGATGTTTAACAATCGCATAAGTGGCAAAAACCAGAAATATAAAACTGGTTGGGCTATCCAGCGAAGTAAAATTAAAAATGCCAAAAAATGGCAATACAAAACTTACCAACAAAACGATACTGACCCACATAGTCGCACCAATTGCAACAAATTTCAATTGCCGCTGTTCTACTTTTTCTTTAGTTTTTTTATACGACCAGTTTAGCCTAAAAACCACGAATATTAGCAAACCAGCCATATAGGTAGCGTATAAAGGGAATAAAGGACCGTATTCTGCGTCCAGTCCTCCGAGATATACATTGGTAATATTCACCAAGAGCAGACCGTCGATATACGGAATGAAAAATACGATGGCAGCCAGTAACCATAAAATAATGATCTCATTTCTCTTTAATCTTCTTCTGCAAAGCTCCAATATCCACATCACCGCTGTAGCTGGAACGAGAACCCCGAAAGCGTAGACGTTTTTGATCCAAAAAGGAGTATTTAATACCCCTGTCATAAAATTAGATAAAGTCCAAAGGCTGGCGACAAAACTGAAAATCCCGTACCATCTATTGAGATAGATTCTAGGATTGCTTCTATAAACGAAAAACCCCAATAAAAAATTACAGATCGCTGCCACTAGTATCACTATCGCCATTACCAACATAAGATTAATTAAATAACTTTCAATTTCTGGCCAACCTCCTTACATACTTCCAACAACCTTTCAATTTGCTGTTTCGTATGGGTAGCCATCAAGGTGAACCTTATTCTTGCTTGGCCTTTTCCTACTGCCGGCCATCTTACGCATGGCCCAAAAACGCCCCTGTTAAAAAGCATCCGACTAAATTTTACAGCGTTTTCATCACTACCAATTAAGATAGGTATAATCTGCGTTTGGCTACTTAGGGTGTTATATCCGATGGATTGAAAACCGCTCCTCGCATAGTCGCTGTTCTTTCCTAGCATATCTTTCCATATCGGCTCGCTTTGAATGACCTCTATTGCAACCGCAGCCGAAGCCGAGGCTGCAGGCGTCATTGCTGTTGAAAAAATATAAGACCTGCTAGCCACTCTTAGATATTTAACTAGGTCATTTGAGCCAACAACAAAACCACCCATACTCCCAAGAGCCTTGCTTAATGTACCCATGACAATATCTATATCTTTAATCGCTTTTAGTCCAAAATGTTCTAAGGTTCCGCCGCCATTTTTGCCCAATACCCCAGTAGCGTGCGCCTCATCTACCATTATAATAGCCCCGTACTTCTTGGACAAGCTGACAATCTTATCTAAAGGGGCTATGTCGCCATCCATACTAAAAACCCCGTCCGTAATAACCATCTTTCGTCTATTTTTATATCTTTTCAGCTTCCTCTCCAGATCACCCACATCTAGATGTTTATATACGACGACCTTCTGCTTAGACATTTTACAACCATCTATAATGCTCGCATGATTCAGCTCGTCGCTGAGTATTACGCCCGAACGCTGCAACAGACCGAACCCAGGAAACTTCAGAATATTCATGACCGCAGTTACGACGCCAACATTCGCCGAATAACCAGTAGGCCAGACAAGAGTGTCTTCCCCTTTCTTAAAATCTGTCAATTTTTTCTCCAATTTCCTATGAACCTCTAAATTACCAGAAAGCAGCCTTGAACCGCCAGAGCCAGTTCCATACTTCTCTGTAGCTTCTACGGCCGCTTGAATAACCCTCGGATGGACAGAAAGTGACAAATAATTATTTGAGGAAAACATTAAAACCTTCTTGCCATCAATAATCACTTCGGGCGTAGCAGCCCCCTGAATGATTCTTAAATCGGGATACAAATCTTTACTCTCTATATAATTTAATAATTCTTTTATTTTTTCCATTTTTTAATTTTTGTTTTCTCTTAACTTTCCCTCCAACTCCAGATTCTTCTTCTTTAATTCTAACATTTTCATCTCTCTTCCAACAGTGAGACGATAAAATCGTTCCAGTTCTTCTTTGCGCTTTTTAATTTCCGAATAAAGGTTGGCGTTGTGCAGGGCGACTGATGTTTGATAGGACAAAGCGGAGAGAAGCCGAAAATCCTCGGCGGTGAAAGGGTCTTGGTTGGCTTTTTCGCCCAAGACAACTAAACCGACAAGCCGCTTTCTGAACCAAAGAGGAATTACAACATTGATTTGGCTAGTTTGTAAAAGTTGGGCGACTTGCTGCAAATCGGCTGTTTGCTGGTTATCTTTTGCCTTGTTTATCAATGCAGATACCTCTTCGCTGCCAAATGGCTTTTTAATCTTCTGCAGAACGGGAATCAGCGAGGGTTTCAACCCCTTGATAAAACTATTCAATGTTTGTCGGATGAAACCTATGTTGTCTCTAATTAACAGGGGCCCCTGCAGGCCCCTTACTAAAACAACTAACTTTTGCAATTGAAAGGATTGCTTAAGGGTGTTTGCTATCAATGAAGAAAGGGTGCCTATTTCCAAAACCTCGGTGAGCTTTTCTTCAAGTTTGGCTATGGCTATCTCGGTATTACGAAATGTAGGATAAAAATAATGGGCTATTTTGCGATAATAGCCCAACAGTTGAAAAACCATAACGCTTGAAAGAGCGATAAACGGAACGACAGCCATAAAAGGCAAGGGCTTGGCCAGCTGGCTGTTCAAAAAAGCAATCAACAGGCCGACAGCAAGAGCTGTGGCGAAATACAAGCTATAAACCACGATTTTGCCAATGGCCACGCGGATGTCCATCAAACGATGTTTAAGGATGGCATAAGCGAAAAAAGAAATGTATGCTAGAACAAGAATATTCAAAAAAGGAGGAAAGTTAATGTCATACCAAAGTAAAAAATTAGAAAACCCGGCGGGCACAGCAATAATCCATCCTAAAAAAACGAGGCGCATCTGCGATTTCTTGTGGCCTCGCGCCACGCGATATTCTTTGAACAACTGATAAACGCCGTATCCCAGCAAAAAAATATAAGAGGCAATATAAAAATGATAAAGTATGCCTGGTTTGGGCCAAAATAGAAAATCAAAAGTTGGTTCAACATTTTTGACAAATAAAGATGAAAAACTAAAAACTAAAAAAGCTGCTGTTATCAAATAACCTCCCCACAAAAATATTTTATTTTGTTTTACTTTCTCAATTAGTAAAATAATCCAATGGAAAGACAAAATCGGAATTAGAATAGCACCAACATTTAACATTCTTGTCCAGAATAAAGCGGCAGAATAATCTTTCAGCGAAAGCCAGTGCCAATAGGAAAACGCCCAAATAGCGATTGCTAAATTCAAAAAAATAAAAACGAAAAACAATAACTTCTTTTTGAAATGAAATAAGGTCAATAGAATAATAAATAAAGCTCCGATGCCGTTTAACAGCCCCGAAATTGAAATTATAGAATAAACCGTCATATTCTTTCATTTTACGACACTGCCGCAAAAAATCAACCAACAAAACTATGTCGCTTCCCTCGCGACCGCGAGGGAAGCGACATAGTTTTGTTTTAGGAAATTCGCTTGAACAATCAAAAAAACCGCCTTTGTGAAACTCCTAAAATGCTTTTAAGAATTTCGCAAAGACGGCCGTTAGTTGTCTTAAGATTTTATTAGCTATTATGCTTAGTTATTTTTAACATTCATGAGCAGAACAGGATAACCACTTTTTATAATATCGTTTTCATAAATTATAATTCCGAGCTTTCCTAAAAACTCTATACATTTTTGCCTACCAAGCATAGCATCATCGCAATTCTCTTTTAACTCAACCTCTACAAAATAGCCAAGGCCATTAACTTCATCTAATACCACTTCAAAGTTTTCACAATCCCAATATTCTCTTTGTTTCTCAACAATTATAACTTTTTTAAAATCCAAAAACTCTAAAATCTTTCTCAGTTCGTCTGCTTGCCTAATTTCAGTTTCATATTCTTGGGCGCAGTCCTGCTGGCCATTCTCTCGCATATTAATTGATTTATCATATTCAAAAATAGCCCCATCTGGATTTGTTCTTATCCTCAACCATTCAGTTGGATTCTTGGGGGCAAAAAAATCCCTGTGGCAAGGAGTATAATATTCATCAATTTGTTTAATTGATTTTATTGACTTGCCAAGCTTTAACAAATTATTTTTTAATAAGTCAAAACTATCAATTTTAACTTTTATTTCAATTTCTATATTCATACTTATTATCTTATACTAATTATTGCTATGCTACAATGTGTAAAATAGAATAAAATTTTTAAATTAAAAAGGCCATCAGTTGATAATGGCCTTCTATTGTGAAAAATTTATTATTCAATTTGCAAAATACGAAAAATTCGTAAACCAGCCGGCACTTGGAATTTTATTTGCTCTCCAGCTTTTTTTCTAACCAATGCTTGAGCTATTGGAGAATTCAGTGATATGGTGCAAACTTTACCATCGCCATATTGCACTTCATGGCTTCCGCTGTCTGGAGGCATTACAAAATAATATGCTTTAGTCTTGCCTTCCTGCACCAAAACGATCGCTCCAACGCCAACTCTTTCATACTTTTTTGAAACATCAATTCTTTTTATGGCCGCTATACTACTTTGAAGTTTTAAAAAAGAATCGTGAAAATTTCCTGCCAGTACGCTCATTTGGCTTTTTGTAGTATCGGATTTTGATTGCATGGCCCCGGGAGCCTCAATAGCAGCTTTACGGGACGATTCAAAAGAAGATTTTATCTTTTCAGATTCTCCTTCCATTAAAATTACAACTTGTTCAATAAAATCTTTTTTATCCATTTTTGTTCTCCTTTTGTTGATAAATTTTTATGATAACTTAAACTTGTTGGAAAATGTTTTTCATCTCATTAGCTAATCCAGAGCTCAGAAAATTCTGCCAAGGAAGCAAGGTATTACAATCATGTCTATACAGGCAGAGTCTTACATGATACCCACCTTGTCTCTTTTCTATTCTTGGTCCATAAAAACCTTCAAAACATTTATTTTGTTCTCGGATGGAACATTTTTTACAAATCGGATCAAAAAAATAAGGAAAAGAAGTTTTCGTTGAAAATTCAAAATCATTCGCTGTTCTATAATACTGGGTGAAACTAGATGAACCGTCTCTACGATACGCTTTTATTGGCACTGCATCAAAATCTTTTATAATGGAAGATATAATCTCCTGACTTGAATTAGTGTTGCCCGCAACATTGCCTAATAATTCCAATAACCGAATTTCAAAGAAATGTTTGGCTGATAAAGGAAGAAGAAAATTGAGAGCATCTTGTATTTCCATAATTACTCCACTTGCGACTACATTGACTCGAGTAGTTATTTCTGCTTTGTGCAAATTAATTAAATTTTTAATTTGATTCTGGAAAGCATTTGATGCCCAAGTAATGCTTCTTTTTTTTGTTTCTATCGACAAAAGACGTCGCGGCGAGTTTCCATTAATGCTTAAGACAGCTTTTGTTAGCCCTTTTTCATGCAAGTTTTTCCATTCATCTTGCGACTTTAATAAGGTTCCATTTGTTGTGATAGAAATATTAAATGTTTTAATGCCATTAATAATTTCTAAAAGTTGTGGATGCAATAATGGCTCTCCTCCTGTTACCATAATTCTATCAATGCATAATGCAGAAATTATATTGTCCAGACATTCAAAAAACTTTATATCAGGACTAATATTAAAAATACCCTCCATGTCGCCCTCTTGATGGCAAAAAAAGCAAGAACGATTACAATTTCCAGTTATTTTTAATCGAATAGCTGGCGGAGTAATCACGGTATTTTTCACGAAATATCATCTCCTTTTGTTTCGCTATGTAATTATAATGTACTCTTTAAAACTGCCTTTAGGTTAGCAAAAAAAAACGGACGCTGTCAAGCTCCGCAAAAAATCAACAACCAAAACGCAAAAAAAACCATTACGCTTCGTTTGAAGAATCAAAAAAACCGCCGTTGTAAAATTCCTAAGCGTTTTTTAACTTCAGATTGTTCCCATAAAAATCATCCCAGCAGCCATTGCCATAAAGGAATAAATTTAATGGACTGCCCGCCAAATTTTTCCTCTGTCTGATAGTCGCCAGTAATCACCAGTAAATCATCGCATTTCAACTCTTTGCCGGCTTTGAGCAGGGGGCGAATTTCTCTTTTCTTTGTATCGTTGTCAGAGATATCCCGGCAAACTTGAATCAATTGTTTGATCTTAAAGTTCTGTTTCACTACAAAATCTACCTCCCGATTGCCGTCGTCTCTCCAATAAAAAATATCAGCTTGACTGTGAGCCCTTCTTTTCAGCTCTACTAAAACTAAGTTTTCGGCCAAGCGACCCATATTTTGAGAAAACTTGGTTGAAAGCGCGTTAATAAATCCATTATCAATGAAATAGGCCTTGCGGCTGTATTGCAACTGTTCCTTAATTTTGTAGGAAAATATCGGCAAACTTTCTAAAAAATAAGAAGTTTCAATGTAAGAAATATAATGCAACAAAGTGGTTTTGCCAATCCGATAATCCAAACTTCTCAAGGTGTTGTAGAGTTTATTAAATGAATAAGCGGTAGAATTAAGCAACAACCTTAACAATGCCTTCAGGCCTTCCTGATTTTTCACCTTGAATCTTTCAATAATGTCTCTTTGAATAACTGTTTGGTAATATTGCTGAATAATCTCCGCTTTTTTGCTCTCATCGCTTAAAACAACCTCTGGCAAAGCGCCATATCGCAGATATTCTTGAAGGGCTCTTGATAATCCTGCTTTTTGCTCCGGACTGTGCCGGACAGCGTCTAAATTAATTTTAATGTTCTGGAATTGGAGAAATTCTGAAAAAGACAATGGGAAAACTTTAATCTCCAAACAACGGCCTCGCAATTCGGTAGGTATTTCTTGGCTGGACATTTTTGACGATGAGCCAGTGACAAAAAATAGAATGTCTTCGTTCTCATCGTAGACCCTCCGTAGCCACTTGCTCCATTGAGGTATGTTTTGCACTTCATCTAAAAATAGAATTTTAGGCGGCTTAGCAAAGGTTTCTTTAATAGTAGGAAGCAAATTAGTCAAAAACTCTATTTGTGAAGGAATTCTTTCGTCTTCAAAATTAATATAAATAACCTCCTGTCGACCAAAGTTTTCCAACAAGCGCTTAATTAAATGAAGGCCAAGATAAGTTTTTCCCGAGCGGCGGAAGCCGGTTAAAGTAATTATTTTTCTTGGTTTTGAATCAAGATAGGGCTCTAAATTTATGGCGCGAGGCAAAAGCTCGGCAGGCAATTTTCTAACCTGCCAATCATATAAAATTGTCTTAATTATTTCTTTCATAGATAGTATGATAATAGTGCCAAATCGGACTACTTATAGTATAAATAGTATGCTTTTGGCTGTCAACGCCTTGTCCACAGGCCAAATTACTATGCCAGTTTCTCAATTTTTGTTTTCTCTTAATTTTTTCTCCAGCTCCAGATTCAACTTCTTCAATTCTATCATTTTCATATCCCTGCCTGCAATAAAGATTCTTCGCCTGCTGGCTCAGAATGACAAAAACGCGTTTGAAGATGAATCTAAAATAAGACCTTCATTTATTCTTAGGTAATTTATTCCTTCAGAAATATTAACACAAAGAAGGCACATCAGCGTTAAATTTCTCATTCTCAAAAACAAACTTAAAAACTTATATTCTTTCTCCGCAATGTTTCTTATTTCCCGATAACTCTCAAAGTAGCTGTTCAATATTTTTTCGTAATCTTCTTTTTTGTTTTTAAGCAACCACCACCAAATTGAGTTCGCGGTATCTAAAATAAAGGGCTGCCTGGAAATATCATCAAAATCCAAAATAGCTTTTATCTTACCGTTATCAATAATGACATTATCGCTGTCATAGTCCAAGTGGACATCGCCATAAGGCAATGCCAATATTTCCTCAAAGCTTGATTCAATATTTTGTTTTAGTTCATTGTATATCTCCTCTATTTTGCCAAAAATTTCTTTAATTAGCCCTTTTGATTTTATCTCGTTAAATTCTTTATCCATCCAATCAACCATGGCTTTAAAATTTGAACCTTCTGAATTCTTATTTAACCCGCTTGAAACCAAATGCATTTTCGCCTGATACATTGCGAATTCTGGAATTATTTCAAAATCAGTTGGCTCAAGATGTCTTCCTCGCGCGAATGTCATAACAACAACTCTCCATTCCTTGCCAACAGAATCCTTAAAAACCGTTAATTTTCTATCAAAAATGTTAACTATAATTGATGGAATGGGCACGCCAGATTTTCTCATTTCGTCCATAAAATCCAGCTCCTTTTCAATGGCGTCATTACTTTTATCGCCACTTTGATAAACTCTCAACACTAATTTAGATCCATCATCTGTTTTCAGACAATAAGATGTGTTTATTATCCCATTTTTAAAACATTGAACATCTGAAACATTTAACTTATACAAATCAAATATTTTAGATAACTCTTCTTCAGAACCTTTGAATTTTAAGGCAGAGTCCATAGTTTTTCTCAGATTGAGCTGCTCATCTTTCATTTTATTATCTCCTTAAGTCGCTGAACCGCTTAGTTAATCTTTTGCAGGTAGGCCAGCCAGTAATTTCTTTTATAATTTTGGCCTTGAAATTTAGCGTAGCCGGATTTTTTGAGCAGTTTTTCAATTTTAAAGCGCTGGCCATAAAATTCTCGGAAATCCTTTTCGCTAAAAACCCTTTCAACCAAATTCAAGCCCTCTATGATATAAGTGTCGTGTTCTAACCCGGGGTGAAGCTTTAATAAGTTTTTGGCGTTTTTATCGCCGTCTTTGCGCAAACCCCTGACAAATAAATAACCGTCTTTTTTAAGAACGCGATAAACCTCTTTAATATAACCGCTCCTTTCTTTATCATTCAATGAATTTGATGAGGTTACGTCCAAAATCAAATCAAAATACTCGTCAAGAAATGGATAGCAAAGGCCAATATCTCCAACAATGTAGCTTGCATTTCTGTCGGTTTTCATTTCACGGCTACGGCTTTTTGCCAAGGCAATGGCTGTTTTTGATATGTCTATCCCAACAACTGAATTGCCGAGATTGGCTAAATAATTAGAATTCCTGCCGGTTCCGCAGCCCAAATCCAAGATACGCAAGCTATCCAGTCCAACTTTCGCTTCTTTTTTCAAATACTTAAAAAAACGTAAAACATCATTTTGCGGTTCTGCCTTCTTGGTCACTAATTGAGAACGTCTATATTCATTTTCCCAAGTTTGAGCTTGCGCCATAAAAATTCATTTTACTCGCCGAAAAGGTCGGCTATTTCCGCCTTGTAATGCTGCTCAATAATATGGCGCCGTAATTTGAGGGTGGGGGTGAGCTCGCCCCGCTCTTGGGAAAAATCATAGGGTAAAAGCTTGAAAGCGCGAATATTCTCGTAGTCGGAAAGATTGGGATTAATTTTTTCATCAATGCGGAGATGAAAAAAATCAAGCAACGCTTTGTTGTTTACTAACTGTTCGGGCGGTTGCAGGGGCAGATTGCTTTCTTTTAAAAACTGCTCTACTTTTTGCCAGTCGGGCGCGATTAAAGCGCCAACAAATTTTCGTTTATTGCCAAGCACTATTGAGCCAACAATAAAACGGTCTTTATTGAGCTCGCTTTCTATCGCCTCGGGCCAAACGTTTTTTCCCCCCGAGGTAACAAGCATTTCCTTTCTTCTGCCGATAATCGTTAAAAAACCGTCTTTATCTAAAAAGCCCAAATCGCCGGTTTTAAACCACCCCTCGCCATTAAACATCTCGCCGGTGGCGGCGGAATTTTTGTAATAACCTTTTGCCACATTGGGCCCCTTCACTAAAATCTCTTTATCCGCGGAAATCTTTACTTCAACGCCGGGAACAACCTTGCCAACAGCGCCAAACTTAAAATCATCTTGGCTATTTACCGCCACCACCGGAGAAGTTTCAGTCAAGCCGTAGCCCTCCAACACTGTAATGCCTATTTTGAAAAAGAAACGGGCTATTTTTTCGTTCAATGTGGCGCCGCCGGAAACCGTCAGACGCAATTTTCCGCCCAGTTGCGCTCTTACTTTTCTAAAAACCAAATAGTCGGCCAGTTTTTGCCTTAGGCTGTTGTTCTTTTGCCGCAACGCCCACAAAAAAATCTTTTTTTTGCGGGGAGATGCCTTGACCTTTTCCCAAACCGCCTCATACATCTTTTCAAAAATACGCGGCACTGAAATCAAAATGGTTGGTTTAACTTCCTTAAGATTAAACGGCAATTGTTTAACATTTTCGGCATAGGCGATGGTAGCTCCGCTCAAAAGCGGTATATAATATCCGGCCAGCCGCTCTAAAACATGGGAAAGCGGCAAAAAAGATAAAAAAATATCGCTTGTTTTAATCGCGATGCTTTGAGTAACCGCCCGGACATTGCTCAAAAAATTATTATGGGTGAGCATTACGCCCTTGGGCTCGCCGGTAGTGCCGGAGGTATAAACAATGCTGCAAATATCATCGGCGCGCAAAGGCGTTTTACCGTGGAGATTGCTATCGTTATGGCTCAAAACCCAATCCCAATTAAATATTTTGCCCGGTAATGCATTTTTCTCAATGTCGGAAGACCTTTCTATGAGCACAATCTTTTCAAGACGCCCCGGCTCGCTCGCGTTAAGCAGTATCTTGTTTAATAGATTACTATTGGAAACAACGACAATCTTGGCCTCGGAGTGTTCAAGAATATTATGAATCGCTTGCGGGCTGAATGTGATGTGCAGAGGCACAACAACAGCGCCAACAAGCATCGCCGCTAAATCAGCGATCGCCCATTCAGGACGGTTCTCCGACAAAATAGCCACTCGGTCGCCTTTTTCCACGCCAAACTTATTTAAACCAACGGCGAATATCCGCACTTTCTCGGCAAGCTCGCGATATGTTATGGGGAAATAAACATTATCTTTTTTATATAAAAAAACGGTATGGCGGCCAAATTTTTCGGCGGCCTCCAAAAATGCTTCGGGAATTGACTGGGCTGTCATAACAAAAATTAAGTTATTTTATTTATAAAATCAACGATTTTAGCAAACAACTCTTCTTTAGTGTTATCACTCAAAAGATTATGGCCGCAAACCTTAAACCAATAAAGTTCTTTCACGGCAGAGCTAATGTTATTGAAAATATAATTGGCGCTTTGATGGCGGAGCAAAAGGTCGGCGGTAGATTGAATTATTAAAACAGGCGCTTTAATATTCGGCAGATGTGAAATAGTATCCTTGCTTATGAAATCTAAAAACTCCTTCAAACTTTTAATCGGAATCACCGAGTAGACAACCTCGTCCATTTTATCAGTGAGGCCGGTTCTGTTTGCCCAAGGGGGCTTGCGGTAATACTTCTTAAATCGTCCGTAGGTCCAGTAGCGCAACATAATAAGCCGCCTAAACCGCAAAAAAATCGGCGCGCTAATAGAAATAATGCCCGATAATTCATCGCCAGTTTCTTGTCCTAACCAAAAAGCCAAATTAGAGCCGAATGATCCGCCGATAACTATAATCCTTCCCGATATTTGCTTTAACTTAAGGTAAGCGGCCATCACTGAATCCGTCCAATCAGCAGGCGAAGTTTTCATGAGGTCATCGGGGGTGGTGCCATGCCCGGCTATCAGAGGAACGGAAACCGAGAATCCCTTATTTGATAAAAAAATAGCTAATTCCTTAAAACGATAAGGCGTGCTGGTAAAACCATGCAGTATTAAAACGCCTACCGGTGATTTCTTGTCAATAAAAATTGATTCCCCTCCCTTCATAAAATTATTCTTTTGTCCGTATTTTCATACTATTACATCCCCCACCGTATTTCAATGTGTCCTAACAAAGACAAGGGATAGCCTTAAAGACCAATAATTTTCAAAAACTCTTTTTCAGTTAAAATCTTAACGCCTAACTTTTGGGCCTTGCCCAGCTTGGAGCCCGGGTTCTCTCCCGCCACCAGATAGTCGGTTTGTTTAGAAACCGATTCTGATACATCCCCGCCCAACTCTCTAATTTTCTCTTTAGCGATTTCCCGCGCCATACTTTCAAGGGTTCCGGTTAAAACAAAAACTTTTCCTTGAATTTTTGGATTTTGGATTTTAGGTTTAGAGTTTTCTATAATGACGCCCGCCTTGTCCAATTTTGCCAAAAACATCTCGTTTTGTTTATTATGGAACCAATCATAAATATTTTTGGCGACCACCGGCCCAATGTCTTGAATTTTTTGCAAATCTTCTAACAACAAGCTGTTAAATCTTTTGTAAACATATTTTGGTTTGAAAATTGAAAATTGCTTAATTCCGGAGGAATTACAGCGAGCGAAGCGAGTGGTTCTTGGCAAATTGAAAATTTGCGCCGCAAGGTCATTGGCAGTTTCTTCTCCTACTCCCCTGATACCTAAAGCATAAATAAACTTTGGCAAAACTATTTGTTTTTTGCTTTGAATTGAAGCGACCAAATTAGCCGCTGATTTTTCGGCAAACCGCTCCAAATTAAGCAAATCCGCCTCGGTTAAAAAAAACAAATCTGCCGGGTCGGATATCAAGCCGCTGTCTGACAGTTGATTGATAATTCGCGGGCCCAAACCCTCAATATTAAAAGCCGACCGACTTACGAAATAATAAAAATATCGCCTCTGACGCGCTTTGCATTTTAAATTGGGACAGCGCGAAATGACATCTCCCGATTTTTTCGCCAGCCCCGCGCCGCAAACCGGACAGTCCTTGGGCATATGGAAAGCCCGCTCTTTGCCCGTTCTCAACTCGGGCAGAACCTTAATAATGTCAGGGATAACATCGCCCGCCCGCCCGACAATCACCGTATCGCCAATCTTAATGCCCAACCGTTTTATTTCATCTTCATTATGCAAGGTGGCTCTGGAAACCATCGTGCCGCCGATGGCCACCGGCTTTAATAAAGCCAAGGGAGTAATAGCGCCGGTCCTGCCCACCTGTACAATTATACCCTCAACAATAGTTTGCGATTCTTTCAAGGGAAACTTAAAAGCAATGGCGGCTCTTGGCGATTTGCCCGCCACCCCCAATTTCTCAAAAAGCTTAACGTCGTCAATTTGAACCACCAGCCCGTCTATCTCAAAAGGCAATTTTCCCCTGCGCGTTAGCCAATATTCTCTAAACTTAAAAACCTCGGCTAACGATGGGCAATACCTTGAAAAATCGCCAGAGTGCGTTTTAAAACCCAGCTGTTTTAAGATTTGATGCTTTTGGCTATGGGTTGTTTGGCCCAAATCAGAAACTAAATCCCAAGCAAAAAAATCTAAGTTACGCCCGGCAACTATCTTTGGGTCTAACTGCCTAATACTGCCGGCGGCTATGTTGCGAGGGTTGGCATAAAGCGCAAGGCCGGCTTTTTCTTGTTCTTTGTTTATCCCGGCAAACTCTTTTTTGGAAATTAAAACCTCCCCGCGAACAACAACAGCAACATCAAAAGAAAAAGATTGGCCCATTCCCAAGGAACTTAATTTCAAAGGAATGGCTTCAATGGTTTTTAAATTTTGAGTTATATCCTCGCCAACCAACCCATTACCTCTTGTAGCGCCAGAAACAAAAACCCCATCTTTGTATAAAAGCTCAACCGCCAAGCCGTCAAATTTTAATTCGCAAAAATAATTCAGTTCACTGATTTCTTTTTTTGTTAAGAGCCGCTTCAATCGTTCTTCCCAGGCGCGCATATCGTTATTTGAAAAGCCGTCTTGCAAAGACAGCATCGGTTTTCTATGCTCCATTTTTTTAAATTTGGCCAACGGCGCCCCGCCTATTCTTTGGGTGGGCGAATCAGACGTGATTAAATCGGGAAAGGCCTGCTCCAAATCAAATAACTCCTTTTTTAAAGAATCCAAAGCCGCATCGGAAATCTCTTGTTTGTCTAAAACGTGATATAAATATCGATGGCGGTTAACCGCCTCCTTCAGTTTTTTAATTCTTTTTTTGGCTTCTTGCTTCGTCATAGCAAATTTTCGATGTCTGACTGGTGTCTGACACTATTTATTGCTTAAAATTGAATTTCAAGCGCCCTTCGGCTGTTGCGATAAACACCCACTGATTTAGCAATGGTTTGCTCTCCCTGCAAAACCACTGTAACCGTGTAAGAACTATCGTTGCTTAACGCCCCGCTAAAACTGTTCCCCGGGGGGTAATTTTGATAACGGATTTTATACAAGGCTTCTTCAATTCCGGCGTCAGCAGCAGCAAAAGCCAAGACAGAATTACTCAAATTGCTGGTTATTTTTATCTGGCTCACCAATATAGAAGTAAGAGCGAAAAAAGAGGCCGACATTATAGCCAAAACCACCATTGTTAAGTATAAAGCTACGCCCCGCTCTTTGTTAAGTTTAATATTGAACATCTAATTCTCTTTGGGAAACAGCGCTTTGAATTCTTATTTCCTGCGCCGCTGACGCAATCCGGCCTTTAATTCTCATAGCAAGGCATATGCTAGGTTGCGACGAGTCGCTTTGGCTTTGGCCATTAAGCAAAAAATATAAATTATCCGCTGAAAGCCCAACTGGCGTTATGGGAATGTATCCTCCCAAACCGCTGGCAGCGCCATTGGAAGATTTTCTCACCATTATCACCTTAAAAACTTTGCCTGCTTGAGACACATCCTGGCTGGAAAACTCCATACACTTTTCCTGATAACTAACAAACCTTACAGCTGAAGTATCGCCGCTGGGATTATCATAGTTTAAATTTTGGGTAATGCAGTCGCCCGAAGTATCCTTTCGGGCCATACGTAAAGAACGATTCATATATTCTAAAGCATAAGAGGCCTGATTGAGCAGTTCGGCTCTTTCTGAAGCCCGCAGGTGTTCGTTTAAGGCCACCGCCAACAATTGAGATCCAATCGTGATAAAAATGGAAAAAACGCTCATAGCCACCAACAGCTCAATTATCGTGGTGCCGACATTACTTTTTTGTTTTGTCTTAACGCCAATCATATAATTTTTCTTCTAAAACCAAAGCAGGGTATTTTTTAGACCATTCCACGGCCACCGAAATACTCAAAACATCAGTACCGCTGGTAATGGTAACTTTTCTTTTAAACTTTGTATCAGCGCCGCTGGCATAGTTGAAAAAACCCTGGCTGTCCATTTTTAAATAACGACCAGCTCCATAAGCCGTTAAGGTTGGGTCAATGCTTTGCAACGCTGTATAGTCGGCCTCGCATCCGCTGGCGCAACTTGTAAGGCCCTCGTTCCAAAGGTTAGCAGGGTTAGTGCTTTGTTCCAGCCAATTGCTGTCGCGAATATTTCTGACAATTTCTAACCCCTCCAAAGCCAACTGGCTAGCGGTGAACCTATCGGTATTTTCCGCTCCAGTTGAAACAATCATCGGCACCAAAGAAAAAACACCCAAAACGCCGATGGCCATCACCGAGATGGCTGCCATAATCTCAATGAGGGTAAACCCCGTATTAAATTTTCTAAAAATGGCCATAATTATTCTACTGCTACCATACCAACTGAATTAACCCTTACAACGCGGGTTTCGTTCTGGGGGGTTTTCAAAGTAATAATTCCCTCGCTACCCCAATTATTTTTGTTTATCCAGACAACCGGGTCCGGGGCCGTAAAAACAATATCCAAGGGAGATGGAGACAACCCCTGTATCTGAATATTCTTTTCTAAATAAATCCTTTTTATGCTTTTATCGTTAATATCGTATTGATAATTGCTACTCGCGCAATCATTGCTGCAATCAGTAAAAATCAAATAAGAATTGGGAAATTGAACGGCATTAAACTCCAAACCAAACCCGCAAACGCTCCTGCCGCCCCCGCAATCAGCCCCGGAAACCGAGGCCAGGGCCATTTCCTCGGTTTCCCTTAAGTCCTGCGCTACCTGATAGGCCGACCTTTTCAGGGCCAAACGTTTCTCGCTACCGCTGAAATCAGCAAAAACCACCGCGCTGATAATAGCGATTACAGACATAGTTGTCAGTAACTCAATGAGGGTAAACCCTTTTTGCATAAAATTTCTAATCACTTTAGTTAACCTAATAAACTCAAATACCAACTTATAATTCTTTCTCCAAAAAACAAAGCTGCGAAAACGCCCCCTATAAGGAATGGTCCGAAGGGCACTTGGCTTCGCATTTTTTTGCGGCCTAAAAGCAACAAAACAACCCCCACCGCCGCGCCGGTTAAAAAAGCGGTAAACAAAGCTAAAATAACGTTTGGAAATCCTAAAAATAAACCCATAAAAAAAGCTAACTTCACGTCGCCAAAACCCATGGCCCGCCCCTTGCTTGCTAACCAGATAATAAAGAAAAAACCGGCAGCCGCGCCTGCGGCCGCAAGGAAGCTAAGCAGCTGGCCATAATTCCCAAATAATTGGTAGAGAAAAACAACGCCAATGGCCGGGTAAATCGCTCGGTCGGGAATAATATAATGCTTTGCATCGTAAATAAAAATAATAATTAAACAAGAAACGACAAACCAATAATAGAATAACTCAATCCAATTTTTAAAATTAAAAATTAAAAATTCATTTAAAATTAAAAATTTAAAATTAAAAATTAGCAAAAATATCAGCCCGGTTGCTATTTCCGCCGCTAAATACTGCCAAGAAATTTTTTTGCGGCAATAGCGGCACTTTTGTTTTAAAAAAACAAAACTAAAAATGGGAACCAAATCCCAAAACCCCAATTGATGCTTGCATTGAGGGCAAAATGACCTGCCCCTGTTTAATTTTTCGCCCTGCTCCCAACGATAAATCAGGCAGTTTAAAAAACTGCCCCAGCAGGCCCCTATCAGAAAAACAAAAAAATAAATTAACATTCTTGGCATTTCTTTATTCTACCAAAAAACCAGCGAGAAAAAAATCCCGCCGGTTTTTTAATAAAAATCAGGAAGCTATAAGCTCGTGCCGCTCGGGCAAGTAAAGGTGGTGCCATCACAGGTGGTGCTGGGGTCGGTAGCGGTAGCGCCGGCTATCCCCGTGCTATCCACGCAATAATAAGTAGCGCCATCTTGAGCGTTTAAACTCGCGTAAACGCACACAGCGCCGGCCGAAACCTCCATATTGGTCGCCTTGCCATAACTTTTGCTATTAACATCAGCGCAAAGATTAACCATTTCGCTAGGAACAGAACAACTGAAATCAGTATAACTACCGTTAGCGGACTGGTAAGAAGCCATTATGGCCCTCATTTGCGACATAGACGCTTCTACCCTGGCGTCGTTGGCTTTCTTAGTGGCTGACGGAAAAGAAACCAATACAATGGAAGCCAAAATGCCAATAATGGCGATAACCACCAATAACTCAATTAAAGTAAACCCCGCTAAAAATTTCTTTGTTTTTCTCATAGTAACAGTCGGGCTGCCCCGTAATGCTCTTAACGAGGTAAGCCTCCTTTGATAATATTTAATTTAACTATTGGGCATTATCTGAAACGACCTTTATGCCCGAAACTAAAGGGTTGTGCCGGTAGGACAAGCACAGGTGCTAGCGGCAACGCAAGCAGCGGCGCAAGTGGCGCCTGTGGCCCCCGGATCAGTGGCGATCTTGCCGATCTTACCGGCGCTATCAGCGCAATAATAACCGCCATTGTTTAAACCGCTATACATACAATAATCACTACCGTTGGTGTCAATACGTAAAGTAGCGGTGCCCCCTTTAGCAGTAATATCGGCGCTCAATGCCGCGGTAATAGTGTAGCCGGTGTAAGTGCTGCCATCTATGTAATACCCGGCCGCCTCGTTTCTGGCTTGCGATAAAGATGCGATTATTCTGGCGTCTTTAGCTTTTTTAGTGGCTGACGGAAAAGAAACTAACACAATGGAGGCCAAAAGGCCAATGATGGCGATAACCACCAATAACTCAATTAAAGTAAAACCCGTTAGAAATTTCTTTGTTTTTCTCATATTAGCAATCGGGCTGCCCCGCAAAATTTCTAACGGGGTGAGCCCTCTTTTTGATAACATTAAATTGATAAATTAATAATCAACAAACGACCTTTATATCTTAATTTATTTTCGGTAGTTTATTATATCACAAGCGCCGTCTAAATAGCCAATGCTTTATTCACAACGGCAATTATTAGTAACGCGGCAATCAGGACTAACCTGGCATGTAACTGGCGCTATACTGTATTCTTTGGCATGCAAAGCGCCGCTTGACGAACCATCAACGCAAAAATATTTAGCCGAGCCGTCTAACAGCGCTACAGCGCAGTATCCGCTATTGTCATTATTTACCAAAATGCTCAAGTCGGCCTTGGTGTTATCTTCAATGTCTTGGCACAAATTCTTTATCCCCTCATCGCAACCCGAGCAAGTTCTTTTGCCGTCAACCACAGCGATGGCGCATTTGACAGCCGCGTAAAACAAGTCATTGCCCGAAGCTACCACGCTCGCTTGAGTGCGCATTTGGCTGAAAGCGGAAATCGCCCGGCTATCTCTGGCCTTGCTAACCGCCCCGGGAAACTGTATTAAAACAATGGAAGCCAAAATGCCGATGATGGAAATAACCACCAATAACTCAATTAAAGTAAAGCCATTCTTATTTTTATAAATCATAATTAATAATCTATTTATTATACACCGCCCAGCCCCATTTGGAAAAGCGGAATAAATAAAGCGATAGCTAAAACCGCGATGCCCAAGCCCAAACAAACAATCAAAACCGGCTCCAATACAGAAGTCAGGTTATCGGCTATTCTGGTAATTTCTTCTTGGTAAAACTTCACTATATTCATCAGGGTGTCGTCTAAACGCCCGGTTTCCTCGCCCGTATAAACCATCTGCACCACAAAAGCCGGAAATTGCCGCGGAAATCCGCCCAAAACAGAGCTAATCTTTTCGCCGCGCGAGACTCTTTCTTCAGCCCTCTCCAAAATGCTTTGGTAAAGAGTGTTGTCAATAATATCTTTGGTAATCTTCAGGGCTTGGGTAATGGGAAGGCCGGCGGCGATTAAAACCGAAAGGTTCTCGGAAAACTGAGTTAAGTAGGTCTTTTTTTTAAAATTACCGATAATCGGCACCTCCAAAATAAATTTGTCATATATTCTTTTGGTCTTGGGAAACCTCTTTAAAAGCCCGGGCATAAAAAATAATACTACAATCACCACCAGCAGCAGCGCCCAACCGCCCTTGCGCACAAACGCGGAGACATTCATCACCAAGGTGGTGGTCCAAGGCAATTCACCCTCAAAAGAAATCATCAGCTGTGTCAAACGCGGCACAATAAAAAAAGATACCAAGAAAAAAGCGCCGATAAAAACAACAATAACAAAAGCCGGATAAATCATCGCTCCGCGAATTTTATGTTTCAGGTTATACTCGCGCTCTAAGTGATCAGCTAAATAATTCAAAGCGTCAGCCACCTTGCCCGTGGCTTCGCCCGACTTAACCATATTTATGTAGAAAACATTGAAAATCTTGCCTTCAAGCGAAAACGCCCGGCTCAATGAGCCGCCGGTCTCCACGGCCTCGGCCATTTTAATCAATTTATTCTTGAAGCGCTGGTTGGTGGTTTGCAAAACCTGCGCCCTCAAGGCCTCCAACGGCGGAATGGCCGAACGCAGCATAATGCTGAACTGCCGAGTAAAAAGCACCAAGTCCTTAGATGAAACCCCCGGCGTCAAGGCGATGCCCTCCCCTAATCGGCCGCCGCCGGCTTGTAAAGAAATCACATAAAGACCATGTCTTTCTAAAAGTTCTAAAGCGTTCTTCTTTGAAGACGCTTCAATCTCTCCCTTTTGTTCTTTCCCGTCTTTATCGCGGGCTTTATAAAAAAATTTCATTTATAATGAAGAAAATCTTTTAAGCCGGGCCTTTAGCTCCTCCGGACTAAGAGAATACTTTAAAGCGGTTTCGGGCGTAATAATATTATCAGCCACTAAGTCAGCCAAATGCTTATTCAACGAATTCATACCGAATTGTCCGGATGTTTCAATGACGGAAGGGATCTCGTGAACCTTATTCTCGCGGATTAAATTGGCCACAGCCGGATTATTAAGCATAATCTCGCAGGCGGGCATAAAACCGCCATCTATTCTCGGCACTAAACGTTGCGCGACCACGCCCAACAATACCGCGGCCAACTGGGCCCTGATTTGATTTTGCTGGTGAGCCGGAAAAACATCAATCAGCCGATGTATCGTCTGGCTGGCGGAGTTAGTATGCAAGGTAGAAAAAACCAAATGACCGGTTTCAGCCGCGGTAACGGCCGTAGATATTGTTTCCAAATCACGCATCTCGCCCACCATAATCACATTGGGGTCCTCCCGCAAAGACGCCTTTAGGGCGCGTGAGAAACTTAAAGTATCTCTGTAAACCTCCCTTTGATTGATAAGGGATTTATCTCTTTGAAAAATATATTCTATCGGATCCTCAACGGTAATTATATGCTCGCACCTTTGATGATTAATTTCGTCAACAATCGCCGCCAATGTAGTTGATTTACCTTGCGAAGTGGGGCCGGTAATCAGAACAAAACCCTGTTTGGCTTGACTAAATTGGTGCAGGACAGGGGGCAAATTTAAATCTTCAATGGTTTTAATGTCCCCCGGTATAACCCGCAAGGCCGCGCTATAACACCCTCTTTGCAAAAAAATGTTCACCCTGAAACGGGCTTTCCCTTCTAACTCATAAGCAAAATCCGCCTCCTTTTCTTTCAAAAATTTCTCCTGCTGCTTCTCCGTCATTAACTCTAAAACCAGCCCTTCGGCATCCATAGGAGCCAATACTTTCTCGCCTTCCAAATCAATTAACTGTTTGGTAATTCTCAAAATCGGCGGATAACCAACCGATAAATGCAAGTCAGAAGCGCCTTTGCGCAAGGCCTCCTCTAACAACCGCCTGATTTCTTTGCCAAAGTCCATAAGTTATTAATTAATTATTTTCTTCACCTCTTCAACAACTTCCGAAGGGGTATAATTTGCTTTAATTAAATATTTATCAGCCCCCAATTTAAGACCCTTTTCAACTTCCGATTTTTGCCCCAAATTGCTAAAAATAATCACTTTGGGCTGATTCTCATTTCCCGAGCTTTTGATTCTTTCCAAAACTTCCCAGCCGTCAATGTCCGGCACCACGATATCCAAAAGCACTAAACCAAAAGCAGTATTTTTTACGGCCTTAAGCGCGTCCTCGCCGTTGTTGACATTAGTCATATCAAAGCCGGCCTGCTCTAACTTTTTAGTATAAATATCCACTAAAAACGGATCGTCTTCAACTAAAAGAATATGTTTATTCGCCATATTATTAATCTTCGCTGGTGCTGTGCATTACTTCCTCCAAAGAAGTAATGCCCGCCAAAACCTTTAACACGCCATCCTCCTCCATAGTGAGCATACCCTGTTTTCTGGCCTCCAAAAAAAGTTCATGGTCGCCGGCCCTGTCAAGAATTAAACGATCCAAGCCATCACTCATCTCAATAACTTCAAAAACTCCTAAACGGCCCGTGTAGCCGGTATTATTGCATTTCTTGCACCCTACGGGCTGAAAAACAGTCACGTTCTCTCCAATCTTTACCTTTTCTTTTGCCGCGGGGGGTAATTGGCTAATTTTGTCTAAAACGTATTTTTTCAATTCGCCGCTCAACTCAACTTCTTTCTTGCAAACTTGACATAAAATTCTTACTAACCGCTGACTCAAAACAGTGCTCAATGTGGGAGCGAGCAAAAATGGCTTAATGCCCATATCCATTAGCCGCGGAATAGCGCCCACCGCTGAATTGGTATGCAGTGTGGAAAGCACTAAATGGCCTGTCAAGGAAGCGTGCACGGCCAGGCTGGCGGTTTCCTCATCGCGAATCTCGCCCACCATAATAATATCCGGATCCTGCCGTAAAATCTGACGAAGCCCGTTGGCAAAGGTGTAGCCAATGTCGGGATTAACCTGGGACTGATTCACCCCCTCAATGAAATACTCAATAGGATCTTCCAAAGTAATAATATTTACCTCCTCGCTATTCATTAAATGAAGCATAGAATATAGAGTAGTTGTCTTACCCGAGCCGGTAGGGCCGGTAACCAAAACCATCTTGTAGGGAAGTTTAGCGGCTTTCTCCATTAAGTCATAATTACGGCCGGTTAAACCAAGTTCCTTGAGCGTTTTAGCCCCGCTGGTTGCGTCCAAAACTCTTAAAACTACTTTCTCGCCAAGGGCTGTCGGCAAAGTGGAAACACGAAAATCAACTAATTTTTGGTCAATCTTGGCGGAAAAACGGCCGTCTTGGGGTAACCGCGTTTCATCAATCTTCAAACGGCTTAAAATTTTAATTCTGCCGACAACCGCCGGGTGCACCTGCAAAGGCAAAACCAAAGAAGAATAAAGAACGCCATCCAAGCGGTACCTCACCCTCAAACAATCGCGGGATGGTTCAATATGAATATCCGAGGCCTTGCCTTCCACGGCCTGGCGCAAAATTACTGAAACAATTTTAATAGTCGGGGCCTCA
>Ga0265595_1001047_pt1 | contig 22583 bp, 24 predicted proteins | sample saktaG_15_FD_190148 | JGI IMG/M metagenome (GOLD analysis project Ga0265595, IMG submission 190148) | Saline water microbial communities from Sakinaw Lake, British Columbia, Canada - sak_2013_06_06_50m | ecosystem: Environmental > Aquatic > Non-marine Saline and Alkaline > Saline ...
TGCACTATCACCGTCACTGACGCAGGCGGTAACCCGTCTTCCGTGCTAAGTGTCTCCGCATTTGCGGTAGCGTCATCCGGTGGTGGAAATTATATTGGAGCCAATTCTTCTCCTTCGCCCTCTCCTATCTCGGAATTATCTACAACCACAACGACCACAGTCCCAACAAAAATTATGAATTCTGTTTCTAATGCAGTTGAGGGAATAAGTAACGCTCTGTCTCAATTACTTAAAAATTTATCATTCATCAAACCAACCACCAACTCACCGTTTAACCCACCGTCGGACCAAGCTTCCTCAACAGACAGTGACATTGCTACCACTACCACCAACAACCAGGGAATAATAATGCAGGTTATACAGAATGTTTTAACGACCATCAAAAACCTACTAAACTTATTTTCTAGTTAATAGGTTTTAATTTTTTAAAATATGTGCCTTATGAACTCGAGGGAAGCGGCATTTTTTATTGCATAAATTAGTGATTTTAGTTATAATTACGCCATGGAATGCCCAAACGATGGAGAGCAATTAGAAAAGATTTTATTTCATAATGTGGAGGTTGATTACTGCCCAACATGTTTGGGTATTTGGTTTGATAAAGACGAATTAAGATTAGCTAAGGACGACAAGGATAAACAGTTGAATTGGGTAGATGTAGACTTGTGGCGCGATAAAGGAAGGTTCAACGTTTCAAAAGGAGATAAGCACTGCCCCGTTGATAGGGTTGGGTTAGTAGAGGTTAAGTATGATGGATCTAAGACGAAAGTTGATTTTTGCAAAATGTGTCAGGGTGTTTGGCTTGATAGGGGAGAGTTTAAGCAAATAATAAATTACCTGAAAAATAAGTCCGATCACGCGATACTAAACCACTATACCAAGAATCTTTTGTCAGAGTTGTGGGAAGTTTTTTCTGGGCCCGAAACATTTCGCTCTGAATTGGCAGATTTTCTAACTCTCCTAAAATTATTTAATTATAAGTTCGCCGTTCAGCACCCACATATAAACAACTTGATAGACAACCTACCTAAATAATCATCGTAATCTGCTCGTACCCTTCATATTAAAAATATATAATTGGCTACAAATTTATCACGCAACATCCTCGTATAGAGGAGTTGATTGATAGTTTGCCAAAATAGAAATTACTTCGTAATTTATATAATTACGTCGCTCGGTCGGAATGAAAATTTGTTTTCACTCCTCCCTTGCTAGTAATTATAAAAAATAAATCAATGTCAGTAATATTATGGATAATTCTAGTCGTTATTGCCGTTGTTATCTTGTGGATAATAGGGGTTTTTAATGGATTAGTGGTTTTGAAAAACAGGGCAAAAGAAGCTTGGGCAGATATAGACGTCCAGCTTAAGAGACGATACGACTTAATCCCAAACTTAGTTGAAACAGTAAAAGGATATGCGTCGCACGAAAAAGGGGTATTTGAAAAAGTTACACAAGCCAGGGCTAGCGCAATGTCGGCTCAAGGAACAGCCAAAAAGGCCGAAGCTGAAAATATGCTTTCTGATACCTTAAAAAGTTTATTTGCAGTTTCCGAAAATTATCCTGATTTAAAAGCTTCTACAAACTTTTTGGAATTGCAAAAAGAGCTATCGGATACAGAAAATAAAATTCAGGCAGCTCGCCGATTTTATAATACAAATGTTAGAGATTTAAGCATTAAAATAGAAAGCTTTCCTGCCAACATAATAGCTAATTCTTTTGGGTTTAAACAAATGGAATTATTTCAGACAGCCAATGATGCAGAGCGCGAACCGGTTGGCGTAAAGTTTTAATTTTGCGCTCGGCAACAAACTTTTTTTCGGCTATCGGGCACTTCGTGTCCCGAGGCCTGCAAAAAGTTTATTACCTCGCTCTTTAGTTCAGTATGCCAAGCATATATACACAAGCAGATTCAAATACACGAAAAACCTGGTTTTTATTAACTGGGTTTTTGGTCTTTATCATAGCTGTAGGATGGCTCTTTAGTCATATAATGGAGAGCAATGCTATTTTGTACTTTGCTGTGGGCTTGAGCGTGTTTATGTCATTTGGGAGCTATTGGTGGTCAGATAAAATTGTCTTGGGAATGTATAAGGCTAAACTTGTGGAGCACAACGAAAATCCGGATTTATACCACGTTGTTGAAAATCTTTGTATCACAGCTGGACTTCCTTTACCCAAGATTTATATAATTCCAGAAATGCAGCCCAATGCCTTTGCAACCGGACGAGATGCGAAGCATGCAGTTGTGGCTGTAACGCAAGGTCTTTTGAATCGCTTAGATAAAACGGAACTAGAAGGAGTTATTGCCCACGAATTGTCACATATTGGAAACAAGGATATGTTTTTATCTACTATGGTTGCGATTCTGGCAGGCTCGATTGCTTTGCTCGCTAATATGTTTATGCGAGTTAGCTTTTGGGGAGGGGGTAGAAGGAGATCAGATAAAAATAACGGAGGTGGGGCAATACTGCTAATTTTAGGAATAGTTGCCGCGATTTTAGCCCCCATTGCCGCTACCATGGTTCGCTTAGCAATATCGAGAAAAAGAGAATTTTTAGCTGATGCAGATGGCGCGTTGTTAACTCGTTATCCCGAAGGTTTGGCAAGTGCACTAGAAAAAATTTCGTCAGATCCTACACCCATGCGGGTTTCTAATGATGCCACGGCCTCTTTGTTTATTGATTCGCCGTACAAGGGTCAACAAAAAACATCTTGGTTTGTAAAACTTTTTATGACCCACCCACCAATAGAAGAAAGAATACGCGCCTTGCGTGATATGAAAACATAATTATATGGATAAAAGAATTAATAAATACGAGTTTAACGAAATATTAAAATATATTCCTGAAATTTCCCAAAAGGAAAGAGATTATTTAAATCAGGTTTTTGCCAATGATTTAGTAGACGGTTTGACTGAATTTGAGCTACGGCAAAAAATTCAACATCTAAAATTTGATACAAAGGATATGATAGATAGCTTTGAGGCAGAAAAAATAAAGAACAAAGTGCTGGAAAAAATGGGAAAGTAGAGTAGTATGCTGTATATACGGAGGAGTCGCATAGTGGCTATTGCAACGCCCTGGAAAGGCGTGTCTCGAAAGGGACCCGTGAGTTCGAGTCTCACCTCCTCCGCTCAATCAAAGAATATATAGGACGGGGCATTTCCCTGTAGCTAAAAAAAACAGCGCTCGCAATCAACCTTTTTTCCGGCTATCGGGCACTTCGTGTCTCCGAGGCCTGCAAAAAGTTTATCGCCTCGCTCACAAGATTATGGAAGAACAAACAGTAAAGTTTTTAAATAAAAGTTATATTCTTGCAGTGATTCTTGTTTTGGGAATTTTAGTATTTTTTGTTGGGCAGATGGTTTATCAGTCTAGAATATTGGATCAGCAGAACATGAATCAAATTACGGTTTCTGGAGAAGGGAAAATTTACGCAAAACCCGACATAGCTCTTATTGATTTAGGTGTAGCAACACAGGCTGTTACCGTTGCCGATGTTACAAAGAACAACACCAATAAAATGAATGCCGTATTAGATGCTGTAAAAGGTTTAGAAATTGACGAAAAAGATATTCAGACCACAAACTATAATTTAACTCCACTTTATAATTATACTCAAGATTCGGGTAGAGTTTTCCAGGGCTATACATTAAGTCAAAATATTCAAGTAAAAATAAGAGACTTTACAAAGATAGGAGACGTCTTGTCAAAGGCCACAACGGCTGGTGCTAATTTAGTAGGAGATTTACAGTTCACAATTGATAATCCCGAGCAATTTAAAGAGCAGGCCAGAGCCAAAGCCATTGAGCAGGCAAAAGCCAACGCTCAAAATCTTGCCAAAGAATCGGGCATAGGTTTAGGGAAGATAATTGATGTTTATGAAAGCTCTAGCCCATATCCTGTTGCGTATGAATATGCAAATGCGCTGGGGGCTAGTGATATGAAATCAACCCAGGCTCCGGCGATTCAACCAGGACAGCAGGAAATAAACATCGCAATCAATTTAACTTATCAAGTCAGATAATCGCTCGGCAACAAACTTTTTTCCGCCTGCTGGTAACCCCCTTTGTCCTGTAGGACAAGTGGACCAGGGACTACAAAAAGCTTATTGCCTCGCTCAATTTTCATGGATTGTATATTCTGCAAAATTGCAAAAGGGGAGATTCCTAGTTATAAGGTTTTTGAAGACGATAATTTTTTAGCGATTTTAGATGTAAATCCGAATACAAAAGGAATGACCTTGGTTATGCCAAAAAATCATTTTGATTCCGACGTATTTTTGATGCCCGATAAAGATTATCAGGAATTAATGCTAGTCGTTAAAAAAGTTTCTGAAATTTTAAAAAAAGGATTAGATGTAAATAGGGTAGCAATGGTTGCCGAGGGGATGGGGGTAAATCATATACATATAAAACTTTATCCTTTATATGGCGTCGAAAAGGAATTTAAAGAAACTTGGGCTAAGGGAAAAGTATTTTTTGAAAGCTATCAAGGATACATTTCTACTCAATTGGGGCCCGAAGCAGACCCAGAAGAACTCCAAAAGTTAGCAGAGGATATTCGAAATAAGGCAGGTTGATTTTTAGGAAATCAGTGGTAATATAAAGTCGTCTTTAACCTCGGCTTATTTTCGAAATGGACTCTCAAATTGACGAAATCAAAAGCAAGCTTAACGTAGTCGATATTGTCGGTTCTTATGTTAAGCTTTCAAAAACAGGTATAAATTATAGGGGTATTTGCCCATTTCATTCTGAAAAAGGGCCATCTTTTTTTGTGTCTCCTATAAGGCAAATGTGGCATTGTTTTGGGTGCGGTACTGGTGGGTCTGTCTTTGATTTTATAATGAAGATAGAGGGTGTGGAGTTTGGGGACGCCTTAAGAATTTTAGCCACTAAGGCTGGCGTTGAACTAAAAAGGGAAAACCCAAAACTTAGAACAGAAAAGCAGCGTCTTTACGAAATTTGCGACTTAGCAAGTTCTTTTTTTGAAAAACAATTAGAGAGTAGCGTTGTGGGAAAGGAAGCGAAAGAATATTTGTTAAAAAGAGGTATTAAAGAAGAAAGTATCAAAAAGTGGCGCCTAGGATATTCTCCCGACACATGGCAGGGATTATCTGATTTTTTGGTTGGAAGGGGATATAAAAGAGACGAGATTGTAAGGGCTGGATTGGCCGTACAGTCAGATAAAGGAAACAACCCTTACGACAGATTTAGGGGCAGAATTATATTCCCAATTTTTGATTCTAATTCTCAAGTGGTTGGTTTTGGAGCAAGAGTTTTCAAAGATGCCGACAAAAAAGAGACAGCAAAATATATAAATACCCCGCAAACCCTTCTTTACGACAAAAGCAGTGTTCTCTATGGAATAAACTATGCTAAATTATCCATAAGAAAAAATAATAACTGTGTTTTAACAGAAGGATATACAGACGCTATAATGTGCCATCAGGCAGGGTTTGAAAATACGGTGGCTGTTTCGGGCACAGCTCTAACTTCTGGTCACTTAAATATTTTAAAAAGGTATTCAGATAATCTTCTCTTAGCGTTCGATATGGATTTGGCGGGCGATAACGCGACCAAGAGAGGCATAAATTTGGCCGAATCTCAGGGTTTTAATATTAAGATTGTTGATACATATTCTGGCGCAAAAGATCCCGCCGAAATTATTTTGGAAAATCCGGCAACCTGGCAAGATTCCCTAGCAAAGGCTAGAACAATCATGGAATTCTATTTTGATTCTGCTTTCGCAAAACTGGATAGGACTAGTGCACAAGGTCAAAAAGAAATTGGGAAGATTATATTGCCTGCCATAAAAAGACTACAAAATAGAATAGAGCAGTCGCATTGGGTTCAAAAACTTGCAGAAAAGTTATCGATAAACCAGGATGCTATTTTAGCAGAGCTAAGGAATGTAAAGCTAGACGCCCCACGTGCGGAGTTTGCTAGTGCTAACGCAAATAAATTTGTAGAGAAAAAAACAATGGGGCCCACGGGGAGAAAAAAACTTTTAGAAGACAAAATTATATCCTTAGCTCTTATGGATTCAGAAAATTTGGCTCTTATACAGGAATCTCACTATTGCCTCTTTTGTGAAAGGGCGAGTAGTTTTATAAAGGAGCTTAAAGCAGGAGCACCAAATCAGGAAGGAGTCGCAGTTTTTGCAGATAATATCAAAGAAGAGTACAAAGACTTTTTTAACATCCTTTCTTTAAGAGCAGAAGTTGAATATGAAGGTGACGGTCCAGACGAGATACAGCTTTGCATATCTCAGCTAAAAGAGCTAGAATTGAAGAATAAATTAAATGAGCTCTCTTCGGCCGTGAGGGACGAGGGCGATGAACAAAAAAAGGAAGAGCTTGTTAAGGAATTTAATCAGAGGGCGAAAGAGCTACATAAAAAAAATTAGTACGGCTATAAAATGATGAAAAAAACAAAAAAGAAACCTACGAAAACAAGAACAAAGACAAAGACAAAAATAAAAGCAAAAGCAAGGGTAAAGGTGAAAACCAGGCAGTCCAGAATCGTCATAGATCCGAACCAACTGGAGGCCCTTATAAAAAAAGGAGAGGAGCGCGGGTTTGTAACAACCTCAGAGATTTTATATGCCTTCCCAAAAATAGAGAGGGACGTAGAAGGTTTGGAAAAAATTTACGATGATTTTAAAGAGCGTGGAGTTGGAATTACGGAAGTACAGGACTTTTTAGAAACAAAAACAAAGAAAGAAAAAAAGGGGAAGAAAGCAATTATTGGAAAAATTGATCCGATACAGATGTATTTAAAAGAAATTGGGAAATCCAGTTTTTTGTCTGCGAAAGAAGAAAAGGAATTAGCTAAAAAGATTGAGATTGGAGATGAGGATGCAAAAAATAGATTGGCCCTAGCCAATCTACGTCTAGTTGTTTCCATTGCTAAAAAATATGTTGGCAGGTCTCCAAATCTTACTCTTTTAGATTTAATTCAGGAGGGAAACTTAGGACTTTTTAAGGCGGTTAAGAAGTTTGACTGGAGAAAGGGGTACAAGTTTTCAACATACGCTACTTGGTGGATTAGACAATCAATTACAAGGGCATTAGCTGACCAGGCAAGAACCATTAGAATTCCTGTGCATATGATTGAAACAATTTCAAAATATACCAAGATAAGAAAAAGTCTTTTGCAGGAATTGGGGCGAGAGCCTTTGGCTGAGGAGATTGCTGCTGAAATGGGGCTGGACGTGGAGAAAGTACATCACATAAGAAAAATCGCCCAAAAAGCCGTTTCCTTGGAAACTCCGGTAGGAGAGGATAAAGATAAACAGGATAGCGTTTTGGCGGAATTTATAAGAGACGACAAAACGATGGCGCCAAACGTTGAAGCATCAAGGAAGCTTTTGAAGGATCGCCTAAAGGAAATTTCCAGCGATTTAACGCCGAGAGAACTTAAAATTTTGGGAATGCGATTCGGCTTGGATGATGGAGTGATGCATACCCTAGAAGAGACCGGGGAAGAGTTTGGTGTAACCCGAGAAAGAATTCGTCAAATACAAGCAAAAGCGTTAGAGAAGCTTAGAAAGCACAAAGAGCTAAAGAAGGTCAGAGATTACTACTAAGTCGCTAAAAAAGCCCCTTATGGGGCTTTTTTAATTGCATAAGGGGGGGGGTGTATTATGCTGTAAATCCAAAGTATGTGAGTGCAAGGCCAATAAATACTCCAATAACTAGTGTAAACGGAAGAAAAGAGGCGCCCTCCATCTTTCTTACCCATTTGACGGTAAGCTCGGGAGTAAGCAATATTGTTAACCCCTTTATAAGCCCTATCCAGCCAAATATTGTAACCACTACTCGCCAGTCGTTAACCCAAATATTGTGGCCCAAAACTGACGCGATTCCTATTACTAAACTGCAAAGCCCCCAACAGAATAAGTTATTACTATCTTCTAGTGAAGCAAAAAGGCGCCTTAAATATTTTGTTTTTATCAGCAACGAAAGGCAAACTACTACGAGGGAGATCCCCCAAAGCTCTGCTAAATAATTTGATAAAACCATATATTTTATTTATGAATGTTAATTTAATTTATCTTATTGACCTTTGCGTTATTATCTTAGTTTAGCAGAAAATTCAAAAAACCGCCATAATAGCTATTTATATCTGCTGGAATTAGAAAACCATAAGTTAGGGGTGAGAGAAAGACGAAGGCGATAAACACCAATATTAGAAGGCCAAAGTATATCGCACGAGAGCCCTTTTGAGACAGTCCTAATATATTTTTTTCAACCCCATTGTTTAAAAGTTTATCAAATAAAATTGATAAGATTAATATACCGGCAACCAAAGAGGGAAGATAGTGGTATATAAAAACAACTCTGCCTATAAAGATGAAGGCAAGAAGATTCATAAAGTAGCCAAGCAGCAAAAAATAAATAACGGAAGGTATCTTTTTCCTAAAACCCTTAAGCGCCAAAGAAGAAACACAGCAAACAACAGCAAGCAGTACAGACCACCATATTATAGGATTTCCTAAAAGGTGAATATTTCCGACCATGTTGCTCGTTTTTTTGCTCCAATACCATATAGGGCGCTTATCTAGGGGCCATTGTTGCCACTTACTTGAATATGGATGGGTGGCGGTCATGTTTGCGTGGGTCGAATACATTGTTTTATTCAATTCAATAAATTTTTGCCATTGTGAAGCAGGCTTCACCTTTTCTGGTATTTGATTCCCGTCCAGGGTTTTTAAAAACTCGCGGCTCATAAACGCATCTCCCGGGCCAGTTTTGTATAAGAGCCCAAAATGGACCATGAAAATAGAATAATAAGTTAAAAATGGCAAGGCTAAAATTATTACTAATTTTATCAGAATATCCTTCTTGTTTTTTTGAAAAAGTTCATACAGTAAAAAGATAAGTATTAGAGCAAAAAAGGTAAGCCCCGTCCATTTTATGGAAAAAGAGAGTGTTGCGGAAAATACAGCTAGCGCTAAGAACAAATATTTTTTTCTAAAGTTATTTTTTATATCCTTATAATAAAGCAGAAAATACATAGACAAAAATCCAAAAAATAACAAAAATATATCAATTACGGCAAACCTAGATTGGGTTAGAATTGCGTTATCAAAAATAACCAAAAATCCGCCCAGAAAAGCCACTTTCTTTGAAAGTCCAAGTTTTAATATAAGGAAATAAATTAATAAAACGAAAAGAACTCCAAACAAAGCAGGGGCAAAACGAAGGGCAAACATTTCTGTGCCGCCAACTGGCTGTCCTATTTTTTTAAGGTCTAGACCCCCATTAAATCCAAGAATTCCGGCAGAACCGGCTATTATCAGTTTACCTAATGGCGGATGGTTACAAAAATAATATTGATGTGTAAAGTAATCACTGGCAAATTGTTCATAATAAACCTCATCAAAAACAACCTCTGCGGGGTAGTTTAAAAACAGGAAACGGGTCAGAATGGCGAGCACCAGTAAAATAAAAAATGGCCAGTTATTTTTTAGGAAATTATTCATATTTTTTAGAAAAGATACTGTAATAGTATAACTTTATAACGTGAAAAAAGTAATAAAAAATTGTCTTCCCGTCCAGCTTTGTTCCTCCATGGGTCCTGTTTTTAAAAACAAAGGGATACTCAATAACTTTTTTATATTTACCCTTTATTAGTATTTCAAGGAGTATTTTGTAACCTAAGGGTCTAAAATCTATATTCCTTATAACATTTTTATTAATTATAAAAAATCCGGATAATGGGTCTTTAACATTAGTCAACGGCCAAACTAGACACCGTCCGCAAAAGGATATAAATTGCCTATGCAATGGCCATTTTTCTATCTTCCCATCTTTTACTAGTCTGGAGGCGATAACCAAATCTGCACCCTCTTTTTCTAAAAATTTTATCATCTCATTTATTTTTTCAGGCGGATGGCTTAAGTCAGCATCCATAACACACAATAGGTTTCCTTTCGCGGTTTTAAACCCTGCAACGACTGCCGTTGCTAACCCAAGTTTTCTATTGCGATGTATAACTTTTATGGGATATTTATCAGATAATTTTTCCGCTATCTCACTAGTTTTATCTGGTGAATTATCGTCTACAATAATAATTTCATAATCCAGTTTAGATAAATTGCTATCTAAAAGACAAACCAATTCTGGTAAGTTTTCTGCCTCGTTATATGTTGGGATAATAACAGATAAATACATTTTTATAAAAGTTTTCTAAAAAGCCCATTGTCCACTCAAAAAGCGTGTTAAGAAAAATATTTGTAATATTATAAAAAAGAGAATAGTCGGATAAAAATAGCGCCTTTTACGGAGAATAAGAGCCAAAAAAATAAATATTGGGAAAATAACGACGACAAAACGAGGAATACTCATCCAAAACGAGCAACACACCAGAATAATAAGGCTTAAGAAGGAATATATAGAATATGACAAGCGGATTTTTTTAGCAGAAAGAAGTATTATTATTACAGCAAAAAACGCGAATATTATCTGTGGCAGTGTCCAGTTAAGCCACTCATTGATGGGTCGCCAATGGAAACCGTTTATATCGCCCATAAGACCTGTAATTGGTGAAGAGAAATATTCACCCCAGTGTTCTTTTTGGAATATCATAAACTGGAAGGGGTTATGAAAGTGCACGTAGTTTATAAAAAGATATAAAAGGGACCCAATTGGGATTAGAACCGTATAAAAAATATCTTTTTTTATTTTTATCCCAGACTGTTTGTTCACTTCTTTATGCCCAATCAAATATTCAATTAAGATAGCCGGGAATAGTAGGATACCATTGATTCTTGCTAGGGAAGCGAGCATGCCAAGCAAAGAAGCAGTAAGCCATTTTTTGTTTATCGCATAATAGAAGCTTGAAACGACTAAAAATAGAAAAAGGCTTTCCGTGTAGCCAAAATGTAGAAAGTAAGCTGTGGGGAAGGCGCTTAAAAGAAGAATTGCTCTTAATGATATTTCATGAGAAAAATCTTTTCTCACTAACTTATACAAAAATAAAATGGTTAGAATATAAAATACATTAGAGACGACTAGGGCGCCCAACATATAATTGTGGGTAAAAAACTGAAAAAATCTTATAAGAAGAGAATATAAAGGGAAAAAAACAATAGAAAACTGTTCGTAAGCAGGGATACATTTCGAAGTACAATAGCCATATTTAGCTATATAGAGATAATGAACAGTATCCCAAAGATTAAAAATATTTATAGTATAGGGTGTGCCTTTCCTATATATAAAAGACCATATTAAAGACATTAGAAAAGTGACAAAAATAAATAAGGCAGAAATACCGAAAATCTTAAAATATATATTGTTCCAGACCTTTTTCATAACTAACACATGCCAAAATTGCCTTAATTTTAATAAAACTAATTTTGGGTTAGCCATAGTTTAAAGAAGTCCCTCAGGGCTTTTATGATTACTTTTGGGCTCCCTCCTGTTTGTTTCCCTTTTTTTCTGGGAAAATGAGACACTGGAATCTGTAAAAATTTGTATCCTGATTTTTTAGCAGAAGAAAAAATTTCGAGGTTAATTAAAGCTCCGCTGGAAGAAAGATGCATTTTTTTAAGTACATCACTTTTAAAAAGCTTAAATGCACAGTCTATGTCCCTAATCTTTATTCCAAAAAAAACTCTTGAAGCAAGAGAGAAAAGCCAGGCAAAAAAAAGACGGAACCACGGGTCTTGTCTTTTTTTTCTGAATCCTGCAACAAAATCATATTTGTCTATCTTCTCTAGAAAGCCTGATATCTCCCTAATATCAAATTGGCGGTCAGAATCAGAAAAAAAAATTAAATCTCCCCAGGCTTCTTCAAAGCCAGAGCGGAGTGCGGCTCCGTAGCCCAAATTACGATGATGCTCTAGAATACGAATATTTTTAGCTGGAACATATTTTCTAAGAATCTCGTCGGTGCCATCGGTTGAGCCGTCGTTTACCGCAAGTACCTCAAAAGAGATGTTCTTTTTAGTAAAAAATTCTAGGAGGTCATCGAGTAATGGTTTAATATTTTCTACCTCGTTAAATATTGGTAAAACTACAGATAACATTTTCTAATTATCCATCAAAAAAATGATAGAATCAAGAAAAAAATCGCCTGTCTCAAAAGGAAAGGGCGATTTTTTAGGGTTAATTACAGGTTGCTCCGATATCGCAGTTAGTATTGCATCTCCCATAGTTTGAATAGCTTCCTTGATTGCATTGTAGGCCGACAGAAAGAGTTGTACAAATCATTTTGTCGGAGAAGCTATCACAGCAACAGCGATAGCCTTCAGATGGTAGTACAGATGCGTTCGCATTGGACGATGGGTTTGGTACTGCCGCCGGAGCCATATTAGGTAATGCGCTTGGTAGGGCTGCGATTGCCACTTCATCACAATTATATGATGCCAGTATGTCTTGGTTGCAGGTGCCTTCAATTTGCACTTTTTTTCCGGCACCGTCTATGCACCAGAAATAAGCGTCATTGTATATTAATTGTGCGCAGGATGCCCAATCGGTGGCGCTAGAAGATGCTTCAAAATATAGTGTACTCCCCGTTTTTACAACCCCCCCCTTCTATTTTGCTATAATCGCTGGATGCGTCGCCCGCAAAGTTGTTGAGCGTGCCATTATTATAGTAATACTTAACAGTTGAAGCGCTAAGAGAGTTCATATTCGCCTTTACGGCCGAATCTTTTGATTTTTTTATGTAACTATTTACAGAAACCAAAATAATAGCCCCCAAAACGACTATAATTGCTATTACAACTATAAATTCTATCAGAGTAAATGCTTTCTGAAAAATTTTTTTGTTTTTTTGTGTGGCTCCTGGGGGCATAATTTTTTCTTGGCTACACATTAAAATATTAGCAAGTGAGCTATGCGTCTTATTTTTACTATATACTACTTACTATATCCGCCAGATAATTTCCCGCCCAATCCCACGAATATAAAATCATGCCAACTAGACAAAGTGCCAAAACCCCAATAATAGTGAGGCCAACCTGAGAAGAAACATTTTTGTTTAGGTTCATATTATTTTTTGTTTATATCTTATATTATTTATTAAAAACCCCAAGATTTTATCATTGAATAGGCAACTAATACAAACAAAAGCACGTAGAGCACAACGAGGTGCCATGTAGGATAAGATAAAAAACTTAGTACAGACAAAATTGTGTCTCCTATTGCCATGTTCTTATTAGATTAAAGACAGGATGGTTTATTAGTAAACTTATTAATTTATTATACATCATGTAAATTAAATTTAAAACCAGGTTAAATAATTATTCACCCCGCCTACCATTTTGACAAATCTATAATAATGCTATTATAAAGCAATATTATTGAATATTTATAAAAATGGATAAAGCATCAACAATAGTTTTAATATTAATGGCTATGGTTGTCTGTGTAGCCATTGGCGCTTTCGGATTTCAAAGATACCAAACATCTACATGTCCCGTCGTTTCGCAAACGGGCCAGCAATTAAGTGAACAAGACCAGCAAGAACTGGATAAGCTAAGATTACTAAAATCTAGCGCAGTTAGTTCCATCGTGCTTTTTGGCGAGGTAAAAAGTATATCTGGAAACACAATTACATTGTCGTTTGGGGACGCCGATGTGTCCTCAGTAATTGAGCCGTCGGCAGAAATACACTTTGTCACAACAAAGGGTGCAAAAGCGGGAGAATCAACGTTGGCGGAATTTGCCGACATTAAAATAACCGATAATGTACAAGTTGAGACAACTCTCTCGTCAGAGAATCGGTTAATCGGACATTCTGTAATAATTGCGAAATAATATAGAATAACCGTTTTATTGAAAAACTTGGAGAAAAATAGAAAAATTAAAAGATTAAATATCGCCAGAAGACACAAATATGCTATTAGAATATCGGCTATATTTTTTGGTTTGGTGACTATTTTTATAGGGTTCGTGATTATTGCTCCTAATGCGTTTGCAATTTTACAATCACCACTACTTACTCTTCGTTGGTCTTGCAATGAGGCAACGCACAGATGCGAATCAAGCTCTAACGGTCAGTTCACGAGTGCCAATATCTGTGACACCGGCTGTATTATTCCTCAATACTATTGCGACAAAACCACGTATAAATGTTCGCAGCGTACTTTTGTTCCTGCAAACAGTGTGGGGCCATTTGGAATCTCAACTGCATGTACAGATATGTGTATTAATCCTAATCAGCACTGGTCATGTCAAACTTCTACTGGTGAATGCGTGAGGAACGACGCTGGATATTTTGCAGACTATCTTAATTGTGACGAACAATGTTTACCTCCAGAGCCTGATTCTTCACCACCACAGCATTTTTCTTGTGTTACGTCAGAGGGGCGATGCACCTCAAGCGACAATGGAAGATTTGCCAATCTTAGTTCGTGTACTGAAGCGTGTCCGGCGCCCGCAAGAGGGTGGTTCTGTAACGAAAATAAGCATAAATGCGAAGCGAGTCTCGATGGACAATTTTCAAGAGAAAATATTTGCGATATAGGATGCGTTATTCCGCAATATTATTGTAATAAATCAACGTATCAGTGTTCGCAACATACTTTTGCTCCTTCAAACGTTATCGGGCCATTTGGCAGCTCAACTTTGTGCACAAACCAGTGTAATGTTTTTAATCCTGCTTTAAAAAGATATTCTTGCCAAACGTTTTCTGGAAAGTGCGTGCCAGATTCAGAAGGAAACTTTATAGGTGATTCCAATTGTTTTGACCAGTGTTTGCCTCCAGAGCCAGATTCTCCGCCCACTTCAAGTCCTGCAACGTCAACACCCCCCGTCTCTTCAACGAGTACAGAGCCGACTGCGGGTGATTTATTTAAGGCTTATTTAAATCCTGCAACCGTTACGCTTAGCGCCGGAGAAACCCAGCAATTAAATGTTTCATATACAGAAGGCTGGACAGGGATAACGGTTATTTATTCATCAAGTAATACAAAAATAGCTACCGTTAATTCTGATGGCCTGGTTAAGGCGGTTTCTGAAGGCTCAGCAGCTATTGTTGCAACCGTAAGGGGGAAAAATGTGGACGCCTATGCGACGTCAACTATAACCGTTAATAAGTCCGAGCCCAGCACGACACCATCGTCACCATTGTCATCGTCTTTTAGTGTTGAACTGTTTCCTTTTAATCCAACAATCGACGCCGGAAAGACGTTGACGTTTTATGCTGTTTCATCATATGTTGGCGGAGGTGTATTTTTGCCAGATTCGATTGTTTACGAATCAAACGCTCCAAGCGTGGCTACAGTCAGTCCGAACGGCTTGGTTGCGGCAAAATCTGAGGGTTACGCCACAATTACGGTTACCGTAAGGAAAGGGTCTGTGGGCGTTTCTGCAATGTCAACCTTAAGAGTGAGACCTTCATCAAGCCCTTCGCCATTACCATCGCCCTCGCCTTCAACTTCGCCTTCGCCATCGTCTTTCAGTGTTGAACTATCCCCCGCAAATTCCACAATCGACATCGGGAAAACACAGGTATTTAGCACCGTTTCATCTGTGAGTTCGGGCATATTCTCGGCAGATTCGATCGCTTACAAATCAAGTAACCCAAGCGTGGCTACGGTTGGTTCCAATGGCTTGGTTACTGGAGTTTCTGCGGGATCAGCAACTATTACAGTTACCGTGATTAGGGGGTCTGAAAGCCATACAGCAAGCTCAGCTGTAACCGTAAGCGGAACTGGGATATATTATTGTATACCTGGTAGTAGCACCGATAAAGGAGCGTGGTATAGAAGCGAAGGATCGTGTGTGGTCGGTTGTGCTCCAAGAAATTGCACCATTCAATCTTCGCCAGATCTTACATCTGTGAAATACCGGTGTGATGCGACACTCAAGGGGTGTATTTTAGATTTTTCTTCGACAGCAAGCGATTTACGTTCTTGCGTTAATAGTTGTTATTAATAATGGTTTATAAAAAAAACGGAGCATAAGCTCCGTTTTTTAGTGCGAAAATTTTATTATTGACCGAGGTCTTTAGGGAAGTTGCCCCAAATGAAAGCTATGAAACTTTTTATTCTATCTATATAAAATCCTATTGGCGCAAAAATCCAGTCGATATTCCACGATTTAGTATCTAAAGATACCCCGAAAGGGGATAGAGGGTTAAAATTATAAAACCTTTGCAATAAATATATCGCAATTAAAAATATTAAAACACCTAAAACAGCCCTAATTATGGGGCTTAGAATAAATTTTACAAAAAAGAAGAGAACAACGGCTCCAATAATTATTGCTATAAGAGATTGATTATCCATGTTTATTATATAATTTTAGCATATTAAAAAATTGTAAACAATTTAATCAATGTGCCAGAATCTTCTCTGCGTTATGTCTTTACCGTCTGGCCTAATAACCTTTAGTTCCAAAAAATCCTTTAAATCACTTATAAAAAGTCCTATGCCAAAAAAGATTATCCATAATCCAAAGTTACTCGATAAATAAAAGGTGCCAAGCGTAATCAAAATTAATCCATGTATCCAATGGTGTGGCGCCCAAGCAGGGTCCCTTAGCCAGAAGTTAAGATAATTATCTCCCCATCTGCCAATAAGATAACCTAAGAAGGCAAAAAGCAAAAAAATTATTATATCTAAGATTGCCATTAAGTAATTTTAACAGATAATAAGCTTGTTTAAAAGCAATAAAAAGGGCGCACTAGGTTTCCCTGGTGCGCCACGAATGTTTGAGCTTTCGCCCCTTAGCAGCTTACGCTGCCTTGTTCCCCCTGTTGAGGTCGTCGATGATCTTGTCGAGAACCCGATTGTCGAGCATTTTGTCGACCTTTTTCGGGTCGTCATAGCCGCCCCTGGCGAGCTTCTGTCTGGCCTTGCCGACTTTCTTCGGCCTGAAAGTCTTTGCGGGTGGCCTCACTGCAATTGTCTTTTTCATCCGGTTTCTCCTCTTGAGCTAGTGGTTAACACATTGCCGCGAAGGACAAGACGATGAACAACACCATCTTGACCTTCCTTTTGAATTCTGTTTCAGATGCTCTCCAATTCATCTTACTTTCCTCCTTTAGTTTTTCTCGTTACTTCGAAAATTGATTGTCCCTTTTCGACTCTTTTAGCATAGCGCTCAAGATTAATGTCCTTGACGCGCCGATTTTCTTCGTCGTAGTCGTCATCTGATCCGAAATAACCTGGTCGGAAAGCCTTTAGCGTCCGTGCAGATGTTCCAGTCGCCATTCTTCTTGCTCCTTCGTGTTCAAGAGTGGGGATGCAAATTGACAAAGACCTCAAAACAACTCTTTTTATTATATTACATAAAAGAGCTATTGTCAAGAAAAGTAGTTATTTTATAAGGAAATAGGCGATGATTATTATGCCCAATATTACCCTGTAATAGCCGAATATTTTGAAATTGTTTTTTTTTATGTAACCTATTAAAAATCTTATTACAGCCAAAGCCACAACAAAAGATACTATAAACCCAATCGCTAGAACTAAAGACTGGCTAACGCCAAAAACTGCTCCGTATTTTATTAGGCTATATGCGGAAGCCGCTACCATTGTTGGGATTGCTAAAAAGAAAGAAAACTCTATAGCAACTAACCGTGAGGCACCAAAAACCATAGCGCCTATTATTGTGGCTGCCGATCTTGATGTGCCAGGAATCATTGCCAAGCACTGCACAAAACCAATTAGCAGGGCCATTTTAAAACTTAAATTTTCTATAGATAATATTTTTGGTTCTTTATATTTTTTTTCAACAAATAAAATAATTAATCCTCCAATTAGCAGGGCAATGGCTACCGTCCATGGGTTGAATAATCTTTCTTCTATAACATTTGCAAACAAATATCCAAAGAAAATAGCAGGAAGCACTCCAACTAATGTCTTGTACCAGATATTTAGAGTTTTTTTATTGTTTTCTTTGTTTCTAGAAAAAGGCCAAAGTTTTTTTCTAAAATAAAACAGTACAGCTAGGATTGCCCCAAGCTGTATTATAATATCAAAAACCAGAGTAAAGTCCTTATCAAAAGAAATAAACTGGTTTATGATAATCAGGTGCCCCGTTGAAGAGATTGGTAAAAACTCCGTGATTCCTTCAACTACTCCTAATATTGCTGCGCTTAAATATTGAACCATTGTTACTATTTTCCTGGCACAAATAATTGAATTCCGTAAATGATTGCCCCTAAAACAGATTGAGGCGTGATAGAAAGACCCAGATTCTCTTCTATATCTCCGGATGTTACCTGTTCTGCGGGTAGTGTTGAAGAACTTTGGCTTGGCTGTGATGTGGGTGATATGCCTACATCTAAAGATGGGGGGTCGTCTACTCTGTTGGTCGGGATATTTTCGTTATCTTCGGGCTGGTTGGCACATTCGTTTTCGTTAGCACATCCGCCTGGGCCCCTATTGCCCGTTTCTCGTATCGTTTTTGCTTCTTCTGTTGTTATTATCCCAGCCATTTCTACAAAAATTATACATTCGTCAACGTGTTCTGGTTCTTTACAGTAGGTATCGCACTCTTCTTTACTTTTGCATTTTGGTGGTTTCGCTCCTTTATTAATAGCCGTCAACATTTTTTGGGCGTTAGTTCTTTCTTTTTCTGTCATTAATCCTGCTTGCATTGAAAAATTCATGCACGCCTTCATATTTTCTGCCTGACTACAGAAAATATCACAGTTCTCTTTGCCCTTGCATGGCGGGGGAGTGATGCCGTCTTTGATGGCTTTGTAAATTTTTTGTGCGCTTTCCAGATTTTTTCCCTCTAAAAGCTTTGCTGTCTGCCCAAAAGCGATACATTCTTGCATGTGGTCAATTCCTTCGCAATAAACATTGCATTCTTCTTTATTATTACAATTTGGAAGTTTTAACCCTTCCAATATGGCCGATTGAACCTTTTTTAGATTCAGCAATTTTTCAGCGGAAATTAATCCATTTTCTTCAATAAAAGACGCGCACTCGTCGATATGGGTTATGTCGTTGCAATATTCTACACAGGACTCTTTTGTTGTGCAATCTCCAGGGCGGTTAACCGTAGCATCTAAGAATTTTTTTGCGGTTTCAATCTGCTCTTGAGACATTAAATTATTTTTTAGAGCAAAATTTAAACAGGCTTCACTATTTCTTGTTTTATCGCAATAGGTCTTGCAGGCTGGTTTATTTCCGCAATTTCCTAGTTCTTTGATTGGGTATTGAATATTTGTTGTTTCCGCTGTCACCTGAGCCAAAGCTACTCCGGCAAAAGAAATGATTCCAGTAATTATTAAGATAATAAAAATATAAAGTAAATTTTTCATATTTTTTGGTCTATTCAAAGGGATTAGTTTTAATATCTTGTATGGGATTTACCGCATTCATCGGATTGATGTCAGGTTTATTTTCCAGTGCATTTGGCTGTATTTCCGGTAAAACTCCCTCAATTACAATATCGGGGATGGGGGTTGGCTCTGGTGTCTCTTGAGGACTGCTGTTTTCTGGAATTGAATTTGCTTCAGGTATTTTTATTTGTCCGAAGTAAATTAGTAACCCAAGACCTACAATAATCAGCAAAATTACCAATATCGCAATTGCTAGTTTATCCATATTTAAAAATAGTTTAAAATCGTTAATTTTCCTCTATTATAACAGAATAGTATAAATTTTAAAAACCACCTCGACTAGAAGGTAGTTTTTTGCTAGAATTAACTAAAATACATATGATATTCACCGTAAAAAAATTAACCGCTTTCGAGAAGAGGCAATGCCTCAAAACAATTAGCGCAAAAGCGATGTTCGCAATTATAGGGGACGCACTTAAAGGGCGCAGAAGCATTTCCGTGGTGCGCGCTGGAGATGGAGAGGCCAAAATATTGAGGGCAGACAAGAGCAAGCCTTTTACCGGTTGTAATCGAGGGTATATAGGCTGGAATAAAAGAATGGGTATAAAGGGTATGCCTACCGATATTTTGCAAAAAAAAATTGTGGAGGCTGGAAACGCCTGTACTTACTTTGCTCCCTCTGTTTCCGGTATTTCTATACCAAGATATCATGTGTACGACTTTTTTAAAATGCGCTCACATTATTTTGACAACTTTTATGTAAACGAGTGGACGGCAGAAATGATTAAAATTCTCTTGTTAGCAAGTGATGGGGTGTTTATTGTCCACAGAGATTATAAAAAAATAATTCGAAATTTTAAAAGAAATTATAATTTTACTGGGGGAGATAAGGTTGATTTTGGTGGTTTTCCCAAGGATAACTGGCGGGATAACGAACAAGCTATTTATGCAGCCGTAAAGTCTGGTATGCAGTTGATTCTTTTTAGCGCTGGCCCTGCGGGTAAAATTATAGGGCCCGAAATAGCTAAGGCAAAAAACAAAATTGTATTGGATGTTGGGAATACGCTAATGCACTGGAGCATTAAAAAACCAAGTAAAACCAAAATAGTAATAGATTAAAATATAATATCCCACAAAAAACAGCCCGTTAAAAGGGCTGTTCTTTTGTAGAAGCCTATACTGCGTTGCCGAGAATAGAAATTATTTCAGTAAATATTTTATTAGGACTATATAATCTTTTAATTTCTCCCTGTATATCGGTGCTTACCGTTTCCCCGATTGTATTTTCGATTTTCTTGTACGCAGATTTTACACAATCAAAACTGGTAATCCAATTATTTAATCCTAATTTCTCAAACGTTTCAGATACTCCCATATTCGAACTTACTAATGCCGGGGTTCCGGAGGCAATAGCCTCTTTTGCTACGTTTCCATATGTTTCAAAATGGGACGGGCTAATTATTACCCCCATATTTCTATAGAACGAAACAAGCTTTTTGTTACTTTTTGGTTCGTGAAAGACAACTAAGCTCGATAGTCTTTTATAATGCTCATTACTTTTATCTAAATCCGTAATTATGTTAAGGACAAATTTTGCACCCATCTTCTTGTTATACTCGGCTAGTTTCTCGCAGAAGTGGACGTTTTTAATACTCGTCCATCTACTTATGATACCAATATTCCTTTTTTCTGCTTTATTTTTGTCGCCAAAAAAGTAACCTGGAACTGGGTTGGGCAATATGGCGCACCTTTTAATTTTGTGGCCAAAAACCTCTTTTTCTACAACATATTTTGTAATTTTAGAAGGAAAAATGTAAAACAAGTCTTTTTTATCAAAGCTTTTTTCCATATCGAAGAAAATTTTTCTTTCGTGCTTTCTCCAGTGCTGGGTCTCTCTAGTTAGCACTCCGTGGTAGTGCAAAACAGCAGGAACCCCCTCTCTTTCAGAGGCACGAAGTAAACACCAGGGCATAAAGTAGGTACCGTTAATTAAAATGATATCGGGCTTTTCCTCCTGTATTGATTTTTGGTAGGCTCTGATTATAGCTTCGCACTTTTTTTCTACGTCTGCTAAATTTTTTGCCTTTTCAACAACCCTCCCAATTTTTGGGACATTAACCCCTATAGAGATGGTGCTTGTTTTTTTGCCATCAACTTTACTGTAAAGATTTTCTTTCTGGTCTATAATGTTTACGGCAGAAATTCTTATGTTTTTCTTTGAGCCCTTCTCAACAAAGTCCATAAACGCCAAAAGCACCTGGGCTATCCCGGCGGTCTGTGCAAATCTTATGTTTGTTAATACTTTCATTTATGTTTTTGGGTTTTTTAATAAAAAGCTCAAAGCAGACTATGTTTGAGCGTGAAATATTAATACTATTACGCCTTTTATTATATCATTTTTAGATAGCTTGTCAAGTAAAAATGGGTAAAATACACTCAGCTCAATTAAAAAAAAGATATGCAAAAGCTAATCTATGACTATATTATACGAATAACACAAACATTTCAAGCCTTATAACCGAGAAATGTCCAAATTTTTCAAAAAAGCCCAGCAAACCGGGCCGGGCGTATCTTTAGTTAGTGGATAATCTATAAAGATCGTTCTGGTTTCTTGATATGGTGCCAAATATACATCCCAATAACCAAAAAGAGAAGAACCATAATCACAGATCCAAAAGTCTCGATAATCCCACGTATAATTTCCCAGTTATTCTGTAGCCTTACTCCAAGAAAAACGAGGGCGATATTCCATAACAGAGTCCCCAAAAAAGAAAAGAGGACAAAATTTTTAAAATTCATTTTAGCTACACCGGCCGGAAAAGAAATGGCAGTTCTAATTATAGGGAATAGCCGGCTAAAGAAAACAGCTACCTCTCCGTATTTTGCAAACCACTTGTCTGACTTATCTAAATCTTGATGTGCAATAAGTATATATCGGCCATATTTTTTAAGAAGAGGTCTGCCTCCTTTAAGCGATATAAAATAAATCAAAATTGATCCCGTTAAATTTGCTAATGTCCCAACAGTAACCGCAACCCAAAAATTCATTCGTCCGATTGCTACAAGAAATCCGGAAAAGGGCATAATAATAGTTGATGAGGCCGGAGCTCCGCAAGACTCGGCAACCATAAGTAAAAACAGGCCAACGTATCCCGTGGCACTGACAACTTGGATAATTGTATTTGTTACAAAATCAAAAATCTGGATGACCATTTCTATAAACTTTTAGTTCGGCCTGATTTCAAAAATTATCTTATCTGTGTAAAATACTTCGGCGTATAGGTATTGTTTTCCTGTAGTTTTATCGGTAGCGTAGTAGTCGTTT
>Ga0265595_1001048_pt1 | contig 22570 bp, 24 predicted proteins | sample saktaG_15_FD_190148 | JGI IMG/M metagenome (GOLD analysis project Ga0265595, IMG submission 190148) | Saline water microbial communities from Sakinaw Lake, British Columbia, Canada - sak_2013_06_06_50m | ecosystem: Environmental > Aquatic > Non-marine Saline and Alkaline > Saline ...
ACCACTTCAAGCGTGCCGCACCGCCGGTCCAGGCTGAGACCGGACCGCAACCAAACCACAACTCCGACTTGCACTCGCGTCAATGCCGCTTTCACATCGAATCTACGATCCTATGTCGGGATTCGGGACCGACCGGCCGCTTGACCTCGCCGCCCGCCGGCGTATGATGGAGAAGATGGTCGCGGCGATGAAAGTTCTTCTCTTTCTCCATATCGCATCAGATTGCCCGCTGGCCGGTAAGGAGTAGCCGTGCTTGAGACGGACCTTGCGAGAATCCGAGCCCTTTTCGAGCAGAAGAAAGACGAGAACTGGAACTTCCGCCGGCACATCAAGGACTGTGATGTCGAAGAGGAAGAGATAGACGCCATTGTCCATCGGCTGTATGCCGAGGTCGCGTCGAAGATCGACTGCCGTACGTGCGGGAACTGCTGCCGCGAACTCTCAGCGGCGCTGGAGGCACCGGACATTGAGCGGATGGCTGAAGCCGAGCGTCTGACGCCTGCCGAGTTTGAGCGGAAGTACCTGGACAAGACCGACGAGCCGGGCCGGTTCCTCATCAGGCAGAAGCCCTGCCCGTTCCTTGACGGCAAGCTTTGCCGCCATTACGCCGCCCGGCCCGAATCATGTGCCGAATTTCCGTTCCTGCACAAGCCCGACTTCACTACCCGCTCAATAATGGTGCTCTGGAACCTGGAGCTTTGCCCGATCGCCTACAACGTCTACGAGTTGCTCAAACAGGAGGTCTGGGAGCTCGAGATGCTCAGACGCAACGCGAAGGAAGCTAATCTTGATAGGAGGCAGCCGTGAGACATGCGGCGTCCGAACCGTCGAGTCTGCATATACTTATCCCAAGACAATTCCGTGCGCTGGTCACTGTCGTTGCGGCGACCGCGTCTGTCTGCCTCGCGGGCTACTGGGAATTCGAGCAGGTTGACAGCGGCAGCCTCGGGGCTTACGTCGCGATTGACAAGACGAGCGACGGGACTATCTGGCTTGCGTACGTGAACCGCGATTCTGCTATCCGGCTCGCCCACAAGGATTCACTGTGGGTGTACGAAGACATCGACACCGCCATGGTTCGCCCGATCCCATCATCCGAACCGACATGGGGCGACCAGCCATTCGCATTCGACATCGGCCCGAATAACGCCATCGGGGTGGTCGGATTGGGCCGGCTGGCAGAGCACGACACGTCCGGCTGGTCGTCCGAGGAACTGCCGATGCGCATGCGGATGCCTAAGTTCGCCTACGACTTAGCATGTCGTCCGTCCCTCACCTTCGCGGACGACTCCTGGCAGGGGTGTCTTGCTGTGAAGACCGATTCGGGTTGGGACACTTCAGTCGTCTTCCAAGATGCCAGCGGTTACACGTGGTGGTTCTCACTCACGCGCCCGGCCTGGCGTCGAGGTACCGATTGTGCACTCGTGGAAGCCGACGTGTGGAGCATGGGTGGTCTGATTGATGGCTACTACGTACACCTCTGCAGGCGAGATAGTGGGGTTTGGACATTCTTCGGGGGAGCGGGCGGGCTCGATGGCGGCGGTAGGGGGTTCGCGGCATTGGTGGACAGCTCAGATAGCATTCACACATTCTGGTCGGCAAGCGATAACTACTTCACGAACAAACTCGTCTGCGACGCAGAAAGTCTGGACAGCTATACTAGCATCGGTGCGGCCTGCCTGGACGACTCCGGCCGCGTGCAATGTGCGTGGGTTCGGGACGACACGCTGAAGTTCGCCCTTGTCCCGAAGCCAACACTCATCGTCGGGGGTGGAGGTGGTACCAGTTGGTGCGACATCACGACCGACACTTTGTCTCAGCCGGTAATCGCATTCTGCCGAGACGACGGTTCTATCTGGGTCGCCCACGGTGTCGACGTCGCCGGGCTGAGCAATGGGCCGCAAGAGCCAGTGGTTCACAGCCTACAGCGTGTGGCCTCAATCGTCAGGGACGTGCTGTTCCTGCCGGCGAAAGGTGAAAGGCGAACGGCGGATGGCGAGCTGCTCGACATCAGCGGGCGGATGGTGCTCGACCTGAGGCCCGGTGCGAACGATGTGAGCGGGCTTGCGCCCGGCGTCTACTTTGTTCGCTGGCGGTCAGCGGTTAGCGGTGAGCGGACAGCGGCCTACGTCCGCAAGGTGGTAATCCAACACTAAGCAGGGCTGCCGGACAAGCATGAGCACTGGACCCAAACCTGACAGCTTCACAACACGGGCGGCGGAATTGATCCGGAGCATCCCCAGGGGCAAGGTTGCGACCTATGGCCAGATTGCGGGCATGGCTGGGAATCCGCGCGGGGCGCGCGAGGTCGTGCGCGTGCTCAATACGCAGAAGGACCTGCCGTGGCACCGCGTGCTCGCCGCAGGCGGACGGATAGCCCTGCCCGGCCCGGGCGGCACACTACAGCGGAAACTACTCGGGTCCGAAGGCGTCCGCTTCGACGCCGAAGACACCACCCCCCTCGTCTTTTACCAATGGCGCGGCCCGGCGTTCCCGCCGGCCCACTGACCCGCCCGCCTCCGTATCAGGCAAAACCCGCCCCCAAGACCACCGGCGTCACCTACCAGAAGAGAATCTTGACAGCCGGGCAATGGCTAGTAGTATTTGACTACTAATGTATAGCATGACTACTAATACTAGCCGCAAGATACATGAAACGACGCAACAAACCGTACGGGCACTGCGTCAATCAAGGGAGACAGGATTCACTGATATGGAGGTAGTTATGAGACACCTGCTGACTGGTTCGCTGATACTGATGGCCGCGGTCGCGCTGCTGGCGACCGGCTACGACAAGGAAACCCGGGCACCGAAGGAATGGACCCCGTCCACCGCCGGTCCCGGCATGGAGCAGTACGATATCGCCGAAGTCGTCGTCACGGCCGAGAGGCCGGCCGGAATGATGCCGGAAGTGGTCGCCAGTGCGAACCTCATGCCCGAGGTCACAGTGCACGCGTCGTGGGTGCCGGCGCCGGTTGCCCTTTCCGCACCGCCGTCGCCCGCTTTCGTCAACTAGCTCGAACTCGGACCGGGAGGCGTTATGTACCTGATACTCGCTTTGCTGCTGGCGGCAGAGCCGGCTAAGACACTCAACGTCAAGCGGGCGACAACTCCGCCGCGCATCGACGGCCGCATCGAGGAGGTCTGGCTGCAGGCCGATTCGGCGTCCGATTTCATCCAAGCCATACCGGATGAAGGCTCGCCGCCGAGCGAGCGGACCGTGGTCTACGTGCTGCAGGACGACGGCAACCTCTACGTCGCCTTCCGTTGCTTCGCCGCGAAGCACCGGCCGGTCGCACAGCTCTACGGGATGGAGGAAGAGGCGACGCTCTACCTCGACCCGACCGACTCCCGGCGCACGGCCTACTTCTTCAAGGTCTACGGCAGCGGGTTGTGGCGCAGCGGCAAGATACTCGATGACGGCCGGAGCGAAGACTGGTCGTGGGACGCGGTCTGGTACTGCGCCAACCGTATCCAGGACGACATGATGGAAGTCGAGATGAAGATTCCGTTCAAGTCCATCCGCTACAAGCAGGGCGCGAGCGAGTGGGGCATCAACTTCCACCGGTTCATCACCAACGGCATGGAAAACGACTACTGGACCGACGTGAAGGAGCGCGAAGGCGGCAACCGGGTGTCGAACTATGGCCGGCTGACCGGCATCAACCCGCGTGCGCAGGGTTACTACTTCGAGCTTTACCCCGAGGGCTACGTCCGACTCGACCAGCGGCCGGGCATCGCCGACAAAGTGAAGCCGTTCACCAGCCTCAACTTCAAGTGGGACCTGACGCCGCAGGCCACGGTCAATGCGACCGTGTTGCCCGATTTCGCCCAGATTGAGTCCGACCCGTATTCATTCAACATCAGCCGCTACCCGACCTACCTGCCGGAGCGGAGGCCGTTCTTCGTCGAGGGGAGCGAGAACTTCCGGCTGGCGAACCTCGGCGACCAGGGAGTCTTCATGCCGCTGAATGTCTTCTATTCGCGCCAGATCGGCAAGGCGGTAAGAAACGAACCGGTCCCAATCCTGTCCGGGCTCAAGTTCACCACCCACTCCGAGAACTGGAACTTCGGGGCGCTGGGCGCATATACGGACCAGTTGGCCGATTCCACCGGCGTCTACGAACCGCGCCGCGGGTTCGCGGTCATCCGGGGCAGAGGCAAACTTGTGGACGCATCGGACGTCGGCTTCCTGTTCAGCGGCACGACCGCCGGCGCCGGGAACTACAACTACGCGCTCGCCGGCGACTGGGGCTACGGCTTCGGCGGCAACCGGGCCGAGATACAGTCGGCGCTGAGCGACAAAGACGGCAGGCTTGGCTGGGCGATCAACTCCGGGTACCAGGGCTTCATGGGCAAGTTCCTGTCGCTCGCGGCGTTCCAGGTCATCAGCGACTCGTTCTCGGTCGAGGACATCGGCTACGTGCCGTGGGCGGGCCTGAAGCGGTTCCAGGTGCTGAGCGGGCCGTATCTCACCGGCCACGGGGCGCTGCGCCGTCTTTACGCCGCCCCGAGCATAGCCGTGACGCAGGAGCCGGGGAGCAACGAACTGTCGTACGTCCTCGGGTGCTACGTGAACCCGCAGTTCCGGAACGGCTGGCGCATGAGCCTTAACGGCGGGCTGGGGCGAACGGCGGAGGCGGATACGGCCTACTTCGCCCGTTCCGTCAATCTGTCCGCCGGCGCGGGCAGCGTGACGTACAGCACCGACTTCGGCGCCAACTACAGCCACAACTTCAACTACTCCCGCGGGTTCGTTGCCGACAACTACTCGGACTGGGCGTACTTCACCTACTACCTTGCCGGTCGCGTCGCGCTAATGCTCGGCGCGAACAACTACTGGGAGTGCGACCCGCAAGGCGACGTCCTCGGCGTCACGACCGTGGCCCGGCCCAAGATTGACTACCGCATCAACCAGAAGATGTCGTTCAACGTCTACGACGAAATCGTGCTCAGCACGCCGGGGACCGATTTCGACAAGACCGGCTTCGCGACCAACCGCGTCGGTTGCCTCTTCTCGTGGAACTTCCGGCCGAAGAGCTGGCTGTACGTGGCGTTCAACGACTTTCGCGTCGACCTGGACGAAGGCCTGACCCTGGCCAGCCGCGTCGGCGCGGTCAAGCTGCGGTACCTCTTCTACTTTTAGGAGCGCGCGGTTTCGTACATCGCGATGACGTTGTCTACCGGCGTGATGGGCTGGATGTTGTGGCACGGGGCGAGGATGTAGCCGCCGCCCGCGCCGAGCAGCCGAATGTTGTCGTGCACTTCACTACGGACGTCTTCGACCGTACCGAAAGGGAGAGTCCTCTGGTTGTCCATCGCGCCGTGGAAGACGAGCCGGTAGCCATAGTCTGCCTTTAGTTTCTCGCGGTCCATGCCGCCCGCCCGCCACTGCACCGGGTTCAGCACGTCGATTCCGAGCGCCACAAGGTCGGGTAGAATTCCGGCAATCGCACCGTCGTTGTGGTGGAACACCAGCGCGTGGTGCCTTCGGGCAAGCTCGACCATCCGCTTCATGCCCGGCAGGAGAAACTCGCGGATGTCGGCCGGCGATATCATCAGGCCGGATTGGAACCCCATGTCTTCGGCAACGTAGCAGTAGAGGAGCAGGCCCGGCGGCAATTGCTCAAGCATGAGCCTGGTCTTCTGCCACGCGAGCTCGAACAGCCGGCCCATGCAGTAGTGGACAATTCCGGGGTTGCGCTTCAGGTCAATGTAGGCCTGTTCTTCGCCGCGCAGGTCTTTGTAGACCATGAACGGCTCCGACCCGCCGCACTGTATCGGGTGATGCGCCCAGTCTTTCGCCTGCTGCGCGATAGTGCTGTAGTCCCACCATTCCGGCTCGGGCCATTTGTACGCCCGCTCGATTGTCTCAACCGAATCGAACCCGGCCAGCGGATGCGAGACGGTTTCGTCGTAGGCCCCCGTGCCGTAACTGACTTCGCGATGCCTGCATCCGAATTCGTCGCAATCCTGTGCGAGGTTCGGGCCGGCATAGCGCGGGGCGAGCTTGACTGTGAAGTCCACTTCGAGTGCGGCGAGCGCCCGGCGCAGGGCGGCAAAGCCTGCGGACGGCCTCACGTTGTTGTCGCTTAGGGGCAGCTTGAGGTCGGCAACCAACTCTGCCCCGGGCTTGTCGCTGAATCCGAGCCGGCAGATGAGCTTCGCGCTGAATTCCGGCGTCGCCCAGTAGTCGGTCGGCACGCGGTCCGTTTCTCTGTGCTCAAGGGCTGCCTGCCAGCGCTCGCGAGCGGAAGGTGAACGAGCGGCGCTTGCAGGGCTTGGGACACGATCCGTATTGTCGGACAATCCGGTCATGTCCCCGCCCTGGTCTTGGCGGTCTTGGCGGTTGTCTCTCCTCTCCTCTCCGAGCCATCTGCGTAATCTGTGTAATCTGTGGATGTACTCTCCGGAGTCCTGGCGGCCGTGGTGTCGGTCATGTCCGGAGTGAGCCAAGCGCCGAGCGGAAGGCGCGGATGTGTTCGGGGCTCGTACCGCAACAGCCACCGATGATGGATACGCCGGCGTGAACGAGGTCGGGAATCTTCGCGGCCATGAACTCGGGCGTTTCCGGGTACACGGGCCGGCCGGCGACTAGCTGCGGCACGCCGGCGTTGGGCCGGATGCTTGTCGGCATTGTCCTGGCCTTCCGGAACTCGCGCGCGATTTCCACCATCAGCTCGATTCCGTTGCCGCAGTTGGACCCGACGACGTCCGCACCGGCGTGCGCCAGACGTTCGGCAGTCTCGGCGATGGTGTTGCCCATAATTGTGAACAGGCCGCGCCGGGTCGGCTGGAAGGTCATTGTGGCGACCACCGTCAGGTCCGGCGCAATCGCCTTTGCTGCCTTCACGGCGATTTCAGCCTCAGACAGGTCAATCATCGTCTCGAAGTTAACCGCGTCAATGCCGGCTTCCACCAGCGCGCGCAACTGCCGCTCGAAGCTCTGTGCAATTGTGCCGGGTTCAGTGTCACCGTATGGCTTGAGCAGTTTGCCGGACGGGCCGCAGCAGGCGCAGACGTACGTCTTGTTGCCGACAGCCCGCCGCACCGTCTGCACCGCGCTTCGGTTGATTTCCTCGGTCTGCTCCGCCAGCCCGTAGGCGGCGAGCTTGAGCGGGGCGGCGCCGAAGGTATTGGTCTGGATGATTTCCGCGCCGGCATTGAAGTAGTCACGGGCAATCTCTTCGAGCAGTTCCGGCCGGTCAAGGTTCAGCGACTCGGGGCAGCCGCCCGGCTTCAGCCCCGCGCCGAGAAGAAGCGTGCCCATCGCGCCGTCCGCGAGCAGGACGTCGCCATTCCGGATTCGGTCAAGCAGAGGCTTCATGCGGGAAAGGACAAAGGGGAAAGTAGAAATGACGAAGTCCGGTCTTGGACTTTCCCTTTTCCCTGTTGCTTTGTCCTTTGTACTTCTCTCATCGGGCTGCCAGTTCTTTGACTCGCTCGACCGCGCTTGCGGCGTCGAAGCCGAAGGCGTCCGCGCCGATTTCGCGAGCGTACTCGGCAGTAACCGGCGCGCCGCCGATGATGGTCTTGATGCGGCCGCGCTGGCCTTTGGCATCCAGCAGTTCGACGACTCGCTGCATCCCGGTCATCGTGGTCGTGAGCAGGGCCGACATGCCGATGACCTGCGCGTTTTCGCGGGTCGCGGTCTCCACGAACTTCTCGGGCGCGACGTCGTTGCCCAGGTCAATGACGTCGAACCCGGCGCCGCGCAGCATGATACCGACGAGGTTCTTACCGATGTCGTGCAGGTCGCCCTGGATTGTACCGATGACTACCTTGCCCGCAGTCGGTACGTTCTCGCTCACGAGCAACGGCTTCAGCACGTCGAGGCCCGCATACATCGCCCGCGCCGCCAGCAGCACATCGGGCAGGAATATCTCGTGGTCGCGGAAGAGCCGGCCGATGACGTTCATGCCGGCAATCAGGCCCTCGTCGAGAATCTGCCTTGCCGGGACTTTCTCGGCCACCGCCTGCCGGGTCAATTCTCCGACTCGGGCATCGTCGCCTTCCTGCAGGCCGGTCGCAATTAGGTTCAGTAATTCCATTGGGTCATTTCCTTTCTCTGTGGACGGATGCCGAAACAGGGATCGGCTTCTCCTCCAGCGCTGCTATCCGGCTGCGGCAGGTTTGCGTGGTGCAGGCGCTGCAGAATGGGTACGTGTTGTCGAACCGGTGGTCTTCGGGCCGGGCCGCCACGAGCACGCCGGATATCGACTTGAGCGGTTCCATCAGGCAGCTTTCGCGCAGCGTGACGCCGACTTCCTCGGGCCGCAGGGCCCGGAAGAGCTTTCGCTGCCCGGTGATGTCCCAGCCGCAATAGCCAGGGCTGTAGCGGAGAAACACAGACCCAGCCGGAATGGGACCGCCAAGGACGCCAAGATCGCCAAGATGCGAAGGGGAAAGTGGAAATGGCGAAGTGCGAACAGGGACGCCAGGCGTGCGTCCGCAACTCGTCACTCGTAACTCGCAACTCGTAACTGGCTGGTGTCTTGGTGGTGCATTCCTATCTCGGTTCCCGGCTGCACAGTACTCCTGCAGCTTCTGGGCAAGCCGGTCAGTACCGCTTGAAGCCACGGCGTCCAGCAGGTACCCGAGGTCGAACCGATCGGCAGCAAAGAGCCGGCTGATTTCATCGCCGACCCGGTCGCCGATTGTCACCGCGAACAGAAGCAGTTGCCCGGCCTCCGGGAAGATAGCCGCGAGCGGGCTGTCCGGTGCGTTCCGGCCCTCACCGCGATAGACTGCGGCGAACTCGGCGGTTGGAATGTCGGACATGATACCGACTGGGGCGGCGAGTTCCCGAAACAACTTGAGCGCCTCGCGCAGGGCTTCTGCAATCGGCTCCGGCGTCTCACGGTCGGCAGGGACGCCCTGTGCCGCGAGCACGTCCGCTGCGGTCGGCAGGCAGGCATCGGCCGGGAACCGCACAATCTCTCTCACCCCTTTATCTCTTTGTCCCTTTTCTCACTGTTCCGGCAACCGCTCTATGCCGAACCGGCGCGCTTCGACGCTCATCAGCCGGGTCAGTTCCTGCTTTGTGCTATCGGGCAGGCGCGAAGGTTCGTACGCGGCGATGAGCCGCTCGACCTCGCTGTGGGCGCGCTGGCCCAGGGTCAGGCTGCCCTCCTCGGTCCAGCGCTGCCGGTTCGCGCGGTCAATGGCAGGACCGGGCATGAAGTGCTCGGTCTTCAGGTGCCGGCGGGTATGGCGGCTGATGAGCAGGTGCTTGTCCTTGAGCAGCTCTTCGAGAATCGGTATGGTCGGCAGGTCTTCCTTCGGCTCGATGCCGCGCACAAGGCGCAGGGCCATGCCGCAGATTTCGTTGTCGAGCACCAGCTTCTCGAGGCTCTGACAGCTTTCGAAGTCGAGCATGCCCGGCCCGGAAATCTGGTTGATGCCGGAGAGCGCGGCAAGGAGCGCGCCCATCGCGGTTTCCAGCCCGGCCTGCGCGTCGAGCAGCTTGGCGTCGGAGAGGCCGATGTACGCCTGGGTGGGGATATTCAGGCTCTTGCCGATTTCGCAGTAGGCGCAGTCGGTCATCATCGTTTCGATGGCGCCCATCGGCGTGGTCTCGTAGCGGACGTCGAACACGGCCGGCGAGCCGCCGTACAGCACCGGCGCGCCCGGCTTCGCAAGCTGGCTGATGAGGATGCCGCTTAAGGTCTCGGCGGTATGCTGCACCAGCGTGCCGACGAGCGTGACCGGGGCCATGAACCCGGAAAGCGGCATGGCGATGAACTCGACCGGGATGGAAGCCCGTGCGCAGTCGACAACGTTCTGCGACGTGACGTCGCTCCACTTGAGCGGCGACGTCGGGCAGCAGGAGAAGACGGTGAGCGGTTTGGCTGCAAGCTCCCGGGCCGAACCGCGCACCGCGACCTGCAGGTCTCTCATCAGCGTGAACGAGTCAATGGTGAAGGTGCCGGTGACGACCGGCTTCTCACCGTAGAGCAGGCTCAAGTACAGCCGGTAGCTGTCCGAAATCGGGCCGGGCACGTCGGCCGGGATGAAAGCCGTGCTCTGGGACGCGATGTTGTCGAGCCGGCTCACCAGCTTGGCATATTGGACATAGTCCCGGGTGTTCGGCCGGCGCATGCGGCCGGTCTCGTAGTCGAGGAGATTCAGCGCGGCCGAGCCGGGCGTGAAGTAGACGTTGTCCCCGGATAAGTCGTGCGTGGGCTTGCTGGACACGTCGTAGAGCTTGAACGACGGCGGGACAGTGGCGAGCGCCTTTTCGACCAGCTCGCGCTTCGGTCGGGCGCGATTCGTGCTCGCGTCAACGGCCGCGCCGTGTTCGGCAAGCAGGGAAAGGACCGCGGGGTTGTGAATCTCGACGCCGAGCTCGGCCAGCACGCGGAAGGCCTCGTCGAGAATCTGCCTGACCAGGTCCGGAGTGAGTAATCTAAGTGTTGGTCTCATTCTGCCTCCCGGCGTCGGTCGCCACTGCCTGCGGCCAAAGTACGAGCAATCAGTTCATTCACCACCAGAGTGTAGGGAATCGCCGTGTTCCGTCAACCAATCGCGACGGGCCCGAAGACGGAATTGAAACGCCAGGGACGCCAAGGCCAAAGAGGAAAGGGGAAATGGCAAAGTGCGGAGGAGGAGAACCAACCACCGGGGTCGGCTTCGGTTGCTGCAAACCGGAAACTGGGAACTGGAAACTCGCGCGCAAGCGCGTGGGCAATCCACAGATTCCGCAGATTCCGCAGATTCCACAGCGCGGCCTCGAAGGCCGCAGCCAAACCCGATGGAACCACAGATGCACTGCCAGACAGGGGCCGCCGCACGCCACGCCTGATACGCAGCTAATTGGGGAGTGTGGGGCTGTTGAAGAAGCCGCCTCTTGTCATTCTGAGCGCAGCGAAGAATCTTCGCGATGATGATTCTACGAGAGTTAGAAGACCCTTCACTTCGTTCAGAGCTTGCCCTGAGCCTGTCGAAGGGGTGACATGAATGGGGTTTCTCAACAGTCCCGGTGTCCCGACTTCTTCCCGGTGCCCCGGTCCTCTCCGGCGCGTCTCCGGCGCGTTGACTTGGCGTGTCCGGAAGCTACAATAGGGTGTATGGACAAGACCAGAACAGTCGAACTGACGGGCAGGGCCGGCAACTGGGTTGCCTTGAAGGGCGACTCCTACGAGGTCGTCGCCGAAGGCAGAACTCTCAAGGAAGTGGCCGGCAAGGCGCGACGCCGGGGCATAAAGAACCCGACCTTCGCCCGCATTCCCAGAAAAGACTGCGCCCTCATCCTGTAGTCCGGGCTGTGCCAACTCTGCGCTTCCGCTACGTCCGAATACCCGCGACTCCGTCCAAGGCGTTTCCGCACGCAGCCTGGTACCATCGCCCGCTGATTCCGGTCACCCTCTCGGCCGGACGGAAGACCGCCCGGCTCCTGGCGCTGATTGACTCGGGGGCCGACAACACCATCTTCAACATGCAGGTTGCGGCCATGCTCGGACTACGTCTGGGCAACGCGCCGGCCGACTCGTTCTGCGGGACGTCCGGCCAAGAACAGACGGCGCGATACCGGCGGCTTGGCATCCGGGTCGGCGCGGTCAGCTACCAGGCGACGGTTGGCTTCGCCGAGTTGCCATTCGACGTGGCGGGAATCCTCGGGCAGGACGGATTTTTCGACCGGTTCACAGTCACACTGGACCAGCCCCGCGGGCTGATTCTCCTCAAGCACTCCCGGCCCGTCTGAGCGCCTCCCGCCGCCCGCTGTCCGGCAACCGTCACGCGCCAACCGCCCGGTTCACTATAATGAACCGCGTGGGGTGGGCATCAGGTTGGATGTCGGGAGCGTGGGTCCGAAACTACAGATGGTCACCAGTCACTCCCGCGCAAGCGCGTGTCGGTCTTCTCCCTGGACCTGCCGAATCCGTCTGCAAGCGGTAGGCCGTAAGCTGTCAGCCGTAGACCTGTGCGCTACGGCTGCAGCCCCGAGGTTCTCCGGGCACCTGCGAACAGGTTTTCGGGCTGAATCTGTTCTGAACCGAGCGGTCAGCAGTTGCGCGCTACGCGCAGCCAAACGCGGAGGGCTTACACCGGCCCTTTCGGGCCCGCGAGCGCCTTGCGCAGCATGCCTGGCGTCGGCAGTTCCCTGCGCAGATTCAGTGGCAACGTGCGGTAGGTGGCGACAGCCATCGGCTTGCTGACGTAGCGCAGCGCGTACTCCACGACGACTTTGTTCCGGGTCTTACACAGGATGATGCCAATTGACGGTTCGTCCGGCGGCTTGCGCACCAGGTCATCCACTGCGGCAAGGTAGAACCCCATCTTGCCCGCAAACTCGGGTTTGAACTCCTCGGTCTTCAGCTCGAAAACCACGTACCGCCGCAGTCGCAGATGGTAGAACAGCAGGTCGATGTAGAAATCCCGCCCGCCGACCTCGAGATGATACTGGCTGCCGACAAAGGCAAACCCGACGCCAAGTTCCAGAAGGAACGAACGGAGATGCTCCAGCAGCCCACGCTCCAACTCGCGTTCGACAACGTCGTCACTCAGTCCGAGGAAATCCAGGCTGTATGGATCCTTCAGTAGTTGCTCGGCCAGTTCCGACTGTGGTGCGGGCAGCAGCCGGTCGAAGTTCGTCAGCGCCTTGCCGCGCCGGCCGTACAGGCCGCTCTCAATCTGATGCACAAGGACGTTACGGCTCCAGCCATTCTGAACTGCGGCCTGTGCGTACCACAGCCGCTGCCCCGGGTCGCCGACGCAGTCGAGGATACGCACGTTGTGGCCCCACGGCAATTGTGCAACAACCTGTTGCACAATTGGCTCATCCGGCCAGGCCTCAGCGAATGCCCGCATGTACTTAAGGTTGCGGGGAGAGAACCCGCGCATCTGGGGAAACGCCCGCCCCAGGTCTTCCGCCAGCCGGTCAACCACCTTTGCACCCCAGCCCTCGCGGCGTTGCGCCTGCAGTATTCGGTAGCCGATGTGCCAATAGACCAGCACCAGTTCGCAGTTGACCGCCAACCCGGCTACCGCTGCTAACTGCTAACTGCTAACTGACTAACGCCTAACCTGCTGCTTGAGGTGAACCAGAACCGTGCCCGTAGCGTCCTCGCCACCCGGACTCTAATAGGTGACTGTCCCTGATTTCCGTCCCTGATTTCCAATCTGCTATATGACCTTGGGCGCGAACGCGCCTCACTCGCTGCCATTGGCAGCGTTGCGTCAGGAATTGCTTATTGCGACCCCGGAATTACGCTGGGAACTGGCGGCGCTATGGTACAGAGATGACGACGTTTCCTCGCTTGCGGCCGCCATCAACGTAGCCGTGCGCTTCGACGATGTCGTCCAGCGCATAGCACCGATCGATCACAGGCTGGACCTCGCCGGCTGTCGCCAGCTGGCTGAGCAGGACAAGGCCCTGGTGAAGCAGCTTCGGTGTTCCGTCGTCCACCGAGATGCAGCGGCCACCAGGAGCGAGTACCCGCGGGCAGCGCCCGAGCGCCGCGGCGCTCTTCCTCTTGCCCACTGCGTCGAAGAAGAGGTCGTAGCGCTCCGGTCTTTCCGAGAACTCCTCTCTCGTGTAGTCAATGACGGTGTTGGCGCCGAGAGAGCGAACGAGCTCTACGTTCGACGTGCTACACACCCCCGTTACCTCCGCGCCAAAATGCTTCGCAAGTTGGACGGCAGACGTGCCGACCGCACCGGAGGCGCCGTAGATGAGGACGCGTTGTCCCGATCGGACATCCGCGCGGCGCAGGAAGTGTAGAGCGAGAAGACCGCCATAGGGAAGAGCGGCGGCTTCCTCGTTCGTGAGGCTCGCCGGTCGGGCGGCGAGAAGTCCGTCTTCGGGCCAGCAGACGTACTGCGCGTACGTGCCGAACAGGTGTCGGTTGAAGCCGAACAGCTGGTCGCCGGCCTTGAACGACGTGACTTCCGATCCGACAGAATCCACCTCTCCAGAGAGCACCATCCCGAGCACCGGCTGTCGAGGCGCGTTCCAGCCGAGCGCAAGTCGCGCCATGATCCGGTACGCGAAGGTCAGGTTCAGCCCCCGGACATAACAATCGCTCGATGTCACAGCCGTTGCGCGGATGCGAATCCGCACCTGGTTCTTGCGAGGAGTGGGGGTCGGGAGCTCCTCGAGCCTGAGGACCTCGGGAGGACCGTAGCGCGTGCAAACAGCCGCTCTCACCTTCCAGTCCCCCTGCGCGCTGATCGTGCGGGATTCGGGGACACGCTTGATCCCACATCCGTCAGGTCGAGTTTCGGCTCGGGCATGGGCAGGATTCTAGGACCCGCGGGCGGGGGTGTCAAATGGGCGGTGACGCATCCGGGGCTGGCGCTAGGCGAAGGCCTAGTATAATACCGTCGTGGACCGTGCGAAAGAACTGAAGGCCGTTGGCACCAAGATTCGGAAGCTGCGTGAGAGCCGGGGCTTCTCGCAGGAAGAGACCGCGCGCCTCGCCGGTATCGACCGCTCGTACTACGGCCGCATCGAGCGCGGGGTAATCAACGTGTCAGCGGTCTTCCTGCTGAAGATTGCCCGCATGCTCCACTGCCCCGTCGGGTCCTTCTTTCCGCCTGCATGAACGAGGCGGGGACCCGCGCCCGGCTTCCTCTCAGGTTGAATCCTACTGGGCCCGACGCTCGAAGATCTGTTCTCGGTGGAACTCCAGAAACGCAGGTTCGGGCTGGAACTTCTCCGGCAGCCGCAGCGGGCGGCCGACTAGGGCCACGAACTCTCGCTCGACCACCTTGTCTGGCAGATATGCCCGCAAGCGTTCGCTGACGAGCAACCGATTCTTCTCGTCGAACGAAATCAGCCCGGCGTCAAACGCCGAATCATAGGTCTTGGCAAGGCAAAGCCCGTTGCGCGGATTCAGCCGTTCTGTTGGGAAGCCGCGCCACGGCTTGATGTGGCTTGCGTTCAGTAGCTCGGGTACAGGATTCTCGGTAATGCAGCACTGGCAATTGTAGGACGCAAGCACGGCCTTGCGGAAGAAAGCTTGCCCGCGCCGTGCTTTCACGCTGGTATCGGTCTCGGTGTCACCAACGGGAAACCTACACGGCATGACGAAGCGTCGCTTGGGCCTTCGGCTTGCCGCTGACTCGTCCGCCATTGGGTCGCTGGCACCAACGAGCTCCTCGTAAAGCTCCTCGCTCTCCAGTCCGAGCTCAGCCCAATCCTCGTGGAACTCCTGCCATATCTCGCGATCGGCTCGACTCAAGTTCTGTAGCCCTCTGATGCCTCGCGCCTGCAGCGCCGGGTCCATTGACGCGAAGTTGCAGAGCTTCATGGACAGACTCGCGGGCGTCCGCCCCATTAGTCTCGCCACGGCCACAATCTCCGGCGTCGTGCTGTGCAGCCTGCCAAACGGTAGCTTACAGTACAGATTCATGGCGACCAGAAGGTCAGCGTGCGACCACTTCTTCCCTCGGCTCATTGCTCGCGCCGGCTCGCGCACGTCCGCCGCGACGTCAGCAGGTTCGTAGTCGACCTCTGCAAGACCTGGCAAGAAGCGAGATTCGTCCATACCTTTCCATTGAACGGTAGGAACAGTGCGCCGATGTGAATCCGCGAAACTTAGGCGCAGGACGCCAAGAATGTTGCCCTGCCGCAGGTTGTATTCACTGAATGGCCGATAGTCGAGTTCAGCAACGGTGCCCCGTACCTCGACGTTGCACATCGCCTTGTGTTCACGCCTCTCCGGCCCCCGGACGAGATGAGTGCGATCAGCGAAGCGCCCCTCCATGGCGAACCACTCCTCGGGCAGCAGGTCGTTATAGTCTTTGGATCGGTCGAGCCAGCGGATGACTAGCATTGGCGTTCTACGGGGCATTTCGGGGACATCTCTTTATCTCATTACCGTCAAGGTGAAAAACCTATCTTCATCGCGGTCATGCTACCATGGCTGACCGAGAAGTCAAGGCGGCGGGGCGGGGCTCAGGAGTTCGTCTCAGCCGCCGACGAACAGGCCAGATGCGCGGGCGTGCGGCCGAGGTCTATTGTCCCTTTTGGCGTGTCCGGAATACCCCGTCCACCGAGTCCCCATCGCCTATAGTCACCGGGCATAAGTGTCAATGAGCGCAACTGGAGTTTGTGGAACGTCCCAGGCTCGCCCTTCACGTCGGGACACCGCTCCTCGCATGTGCGTTCCCGCTCCGTAACCACCTCGACACTCCTGAGACATACGCTTGAAACCTCCTTCTATCCCCTCTAAGTCTGCACTCCCACACGACCTTCGCCCTCCATCCGCTCCTCCGAAGTCTGGACAGTCCTCTCTTGTCTCGTGCCCTGTTCGCTCTGAACTTTTCACGCCAGAATTCCCTTTTCGTCTCGGGTATCGTGGAGTACTTGCAGCCGTGGCCGTGCCAGAAGCACCCATGCACGAATATGGCCGCTCGATACTTGGCAAACACCAAATCAGGCGAGCCAGGTAGCCGCTTGTCGTTGACTGTGTACCGGAAACCCATGCGATGGAGTTCTCTCCTGAGCGTCATTTCTGGCTTAGTGTCACTCTGGCCAACCGAGGCCATTATCCTAGAGCGTGTTCCCTTATCGACTGTATCCATCAACCATGGCGCCGCAAAGTCATGCTAGCTTGCGGTTCGCTCGCACTGTGGTAGTTTCAGTCATGCTGGTACCTACCCCGATTTCCGCGACGTGGCCGAGTATGCTCTTCCCGATGACCCATCCGAGTTTCACGGGCACCGCGTTTCCTATCAACCTGCCGATCGTTTTCGTGTGAACGGGTCCATTCTCGCGAACGAAAACGTAGCTCTTGGGGAAGCCCTGCAAGACAGCACCTTCCCTGAGTGAGATGGCTCGGTCCTGCTCAGGATGACCGAACCTGCCGCTACCGAACCCGTAGAACTGCGTTGTGATCGTAGGCGCAGGTTCATCCCAGTTCATTCTACCGTAGACGCTGGCATAGCCTCTTCCAGTCACTTTCTTGTGGCACGTCGCCACGATACTGCTCTCCCAGTCACGCCACGTTCCGCCTGGCCTGGAGGCGCGTATCCTCCGCAGGTTGGCGGGTGATAGCGTGCTGCTCTGATGCAGACGGTCACTGCGGCAGGCCTCACCTGCTCCGATGGGCGGGAGATGGCCTATCGCTTCTCGCACGGAGCGGGGCCGCGCTCGGAGTTCTCTTGGCGACAACAGCCGAATGGGCCCAAGTCGAGATGCCAGCAATACGAGTCGGCACCGATTCTGGGGAACTCCATACTCGGCACAACTGACAGTCGCGCAGGCGACTTCGTAATTGGCGTTCCTCAGGTCGCTCGTGAAGGACCGAAAGACATCCTGGCTGGCCAATCCAGGCACGTTCTCCATGGTCACCAACTCTGGCAGGCACTCCAGAATCAGCCGAGAGAAATGCCGCAGCAGCCACCATCTTCCGTCGTCGGACCGCGCCTTCTGATTGTACTTCGAGAAGGTTTGGCACGGAGCGCAACCTGCTATCAGGCGAACGCCATCATCGGGGAAGACCGAGGCGAGAACCTCTGCATCCAGGTCCTCTACCCCCATTCTCATGAAACGCGCGCTGTTGTTGGCAACGTATGGGTATTCGCAGGCTGGGTCAATGTCCACACCCAACCTGACGTCTATACCAGCTTGACACAGCCCTTTCGTCAGGCCACCAGCTCCGCAGAAAAGATCCACGGTATGCACTTTGTCAGCGTTGTGCATGGCGGCCTTCACTTGCGGGTCTTCTCGTTAGCAGGATTGCTAGCCAGCAGAGCCCTTATTCTCTCGCTGATATTCACGTAGACCGACCTAAGTTTCGCCTTCGCTTCATCGGTAAGCAACGCTGTGTGTGCCAACGCATCCCTGATCGGCTTGTATTGGTCGGCATCTCTGGATAGACAGGCATCTCTCACGCGGTCCTTTTTGTCCACCAAGTTGGCAAGGCCGTCCATGGACAGGTAGCTCAGTTTCGTGTTCCGCTTTCGTAGCTCAATGCTGACATTCCCTTTGTTCTTGCTGTCTCTTTCTCTCCCTTGCCACTTGGCAATCTCCGCCTGTGCCTCGGTGGACAAGGGAATGCGATTCTCCTCAATGAATCTTCGTACAAGGTTCTCGGAGACGAAGCACTCCGCATACGAAGTGAAGTTGAACGTTGCGTCTCCGCCTAAGTCGTCCACCCAAGAGGCGACTTTCTCTTTGCTCGCCTTGTCCTCGAGCATTGAGTACTCCTCGGACACGGCATTGTAAAGTTCCTCAGCCTTACGTTCTTTTTTGGAGACGGTGGGGTTCTCAGAATCCCCGTCCTTTCGGTGCTTTCTTCTCCAGTCGTCCCAGTCGCTGAAGACCTTGCCTAGGGCTTTGTCTCTCAGCACGGCAAGGAGTTCCCTGAACTTGGGGTCGTCGGCCACCATGCTCTCCCGGCTGCTTGTAAACCTGTCAACATCATCATCTAAACCATTGCAGTGGATCTGCCCGTACAGGTAGCTCTCGACCACTCTTGCGGTGGGGATGTGTTTAAGGACGTCCCTCTCTCTCAAGCGGCCGTTCACGAAGAGGTCGACCCCAACCCTCTCGTCGGTAGTTGTGACCTTGAGGTCGCGCGGCTTCTGAACCGAAGCTATGAACCCACTTATCTTGCCGGGTAGCTTCAGACGCCTCGACTCGTTGCGGTCTGCGGTGAAGATGCGCTCTAGGTAATCGACAAACGGATCGTCGATGTCGTTTATCGTCCAGAGGAACTCGGTTTTCACGGCGAGATCGTCAAGGCAGTCTATTGTGATAGGCTCATCCTCTAGAAAGATGGTGAAATCCTTGTCAAGGAGTGAGAACCTGAAGTATAGAGCGATCGTCTTCTTCAGGAACGCCAGAGTGTGTTTGATGCCTTCATGCAGGTTCTCGAACTGAATGATGGTCCCTTGCTTGTGGTTCTTTGTGCGCCGTCCGAAGACCTTGGGAGACCAGTCCTCAAGAGGATACTCCTTTGGCGTCACATCGTCGGTGATGGCCTTGTCAAGCCTCGAGTTGTCGATTGTACCGCCGATGTAGTCGCCACCAGGGACTTTGGATATGATCGATATCCTATCAGCGCAGGACAGCAGCGCGAGTTTTCCGATTCCCTTTCTGCCAATGAATGGTCGTTTCCTCTTGCTGGAGAATCTGCCCTCCTTTCTCTTGGAGTAGCCAATCTTCAGCAGCCTGTTCTGGAAGTCGTCGCGTGACATTCCCTGTCCATCGTCTTTGATGCACATGCTGTTCTTGTCTTTGTCAATGTAGATGTAGACATTGGTTGCATCAGCATCCCAGGCGTTTGATATGGCTTCGCCGAGGACGGTTACGAAGCTCCTGTACAGTTTCCTGCCGAGGTGATTAAGCACGCTTAGCGACATCTCGAAATGGAACTCTTCTTGCTTGAGTCCACTATCCATAGGCACCTCCACGCGTTAGGGAGAAACCGGTGGAACCAACCATTTTCCGGTTTCCGTCAAGGCCAGGCGGGGCTCGAATTGCACGGGTCATTATCGGAAATCCCTGAGCATAGTCAAGCTGGTTGCACGAGTGTCGAGGCTGAAGTCGGCCATCTCGAAGAGGTTTTCCTGAGACCAGCCCTTTTTCTGACGCAGCTCCCTGATTCTACGGCCGACTTTACGTACCACGTTTTCAGGCATACCGAGGATTGTCCCCGAAAGATGCCTATCAGTCTACAGACTATTAATCGCACCCGCGTCGGACGCGGGAAACACCAGATCCCGAACTCCAAGCACCAAGGCTTGAGGATTCCGGCTTCGCGCGGGGTCCGGGTTTCGGAGGTCGCGAGACGGGTTTGAAACAGGCTATGACAGATTCTAAGACGGAATCTCTGTTGGAGTCTATGACGGAGTATCTGAAGGAGTCTTTGTTGGAGTTTCTCGCGGAGTTTCTGTCGGAGTTTCTCTTGGAGTTTCTGTCGGAGCCTCTTTTGGATTCTCTGTTGGAGTCTCTCTTGGAGCCTCTGTTGAAGTTTCTGTTCGAGTTTCTCTTGGAGCCTAAGTCGAAGTTTCTGTCAGAGTCTCTTTTGGATTCTCTGATGGAGCCTCTTTTGGAGTTTCTCTTGGAGTCTCTTTCGGAGTATCTCATGGAGTATCTGTTCGATTTGGTTTCAGAGTCACTTTTGGAGCCACTCCCCCCGTCGGGGGGGAGGGGGGCGCCAACGCGGAATTGATGATTTTGGATTCTGGATTTTGGATTGCGGAAGGGGTTGTAGGTTGTGGAGATTCGGATACTTAGCGAGGCGCGGCGCAAAGAAACCGCCTCTTTTTCGGCCCGGAAGACGGTCGGCCATACGCGGGTGCATTATTTTGGGGCCAAAAGACAGATTGGTTCTTGATGGCGAAAAAAAGGAGTAATCATGCAGGAAAGTGAGCTGGAGCCCGAGTTCGTGAGTCTGCTGGAAGTGCTGCGCCGGCCTGACCCGGCGGTTGTGCCGGGCAGCCAGATGGCGAGGGCCTGTAATGTGCCGGCCAAGCTCGTCACGGGTGCGTACCTGAACCGGCTGAAGATGCCCATGGTGCAGTTTACCTGTCACCTGAAGTTCGCGCCGACCATGGGCGCGCTGTTCTGCCGGTACGAGGGCGAGGACCTGACCGAGAAGCTGCTGGTGGCACTGGAGCACTGGCGCACACTGGGCCTGGACCTGAAGCTGATGCAGGGGATGGTGCAGGTGTTCTACGCCGAGTTGGGGAGAAAGCGTGGCTCGCCGCTAGCGGCTTTGCCGGAAGTCCAAAGTGGAAAGGGGAAATGACGAAGGGCAAAGTGGAGAAGGGGAAAGGGGAAATGGCAAAGTGGAAAGGGCACGCCAGAGGCAAGGCAAAATGCAGAGTGCAGAATGCAAAGTGGAGAAGGGGAAAGGGGAAATGGCAAAGGACGGAGGGGGAGAGACGAACCGCCAAGGTCGCCAAGATCGCCAAGGCTCGGAGCGGAGCCGAAGGGAACGCCAAGACAGAAGGGTCCTGACAATCCAGAAGTCAGGAATCAAGTACGAACAACTCCGGGTCCGCAATAAGCAATTCCTGACGCGCGTGGCCCATTTGACACGCCCGCCCGCTAGTCCTAGAATTCGGCCTATGTTGGAGACTGTGTCTTTCCCGTCATTGACGGAGGATCGAGACACGGGAAATGTTCCTCTTTTCCCGAGGTATGAATAGACAAGCACCATTAGCGCTCGACCGGATACTCGCGTTGGGCGAGAAGGCATCCCGCTACACCGAAGCTGACCTTGCCCGGTTGGTCGGCGTGACGCGAGAACGCATCCGTCAACTGAGGGTTCGTCTGCCCCACAAGCCGGTCAACACCAAGCAGGTCAGTGTATCCGGCTACGGCTCCAAGGTGGAACGTGCGTTCTACACAGCAATGCACTTGGGCATCGACAAGCTCGTCGCACTGGTTGACGTGCGTGGTGACGACGAGTGCTGGCCTTGGTTGAGCCACAAGTCCAACGGCTACGGGGTTCTCGGCCCTCCCAACCGATATGTCCACAGGCGGATATACGAACGCGAGCACGGGCCAATCCCCAAGGGAATGCTGGTCGTCCACAAGCTCGACGGTCGTCCATGCTGCAACCCGCGACACTTGGTATTGGCGACCGGACGCGAGAGAACGTGGCGAGCTTACCGAGGCGGGGCCCGGGTCAATGTGTCGGACGAGCTTCGCAGGCTGACCCCGGCCAAGGTGCGGGCGATTCGACGCGCCTACGCGAAATTGCCAAAGGTGAAGGTGCATCGGCGCGGTCAGACGTTCGAGCGGGTTCCCCTCGGATGCACCAAAGCGCTTGCCGAGCGGTTCGGGATGAAGAACAGAAGGCTGCTCGCTCACATAGCGACCGGGAAGTCCGGCTCCTGGATCCTGTCGGGTAGTCCCTGATTCACAAGCTACGTGGAAGAAACCGGGGACAGTCACCCGATTCCGCCTGTCCATTTGACACGCCACGCGCCGTAAGCGCGAGTTCCCAGTTCCCAGTCCCCAGTTCGCAGTTGCCGGACTCCGCACATCTGACATCCATCCTGCTGCCCATGTCACGCGGTTGAGCCATCGGATGGCACCCGTCGCGGGCAATTCCGAAGTCCGAAATCCGAATGACGATTGAAGCCCGAATGTTCTCAATGACGAGCCCCAAAACCCCGGTTGGGGCATCGGATGGCACCTGCCTGCGGCAGAGCATCAGGAACGGAGAGGGGTCGAGGAGTCTAGGATTCCAGGGGTCGAGAGGGGGACTTCGGGCAATTCAGATGTCAAAATGCAGATTGTAGATTGCAGATTGGCCGACGCCGGACTTGGCGGTCCCTTCGGCTTCGCTCAGGGCAGGCTTGGCGAGCTTGGCGGTTTCGATGTCAGGGGTCAGGGTTTGGGGGTCAGGGGTCAGGGGCGAAGCGGACCCGGTCTGCGGTTGGCGGTCAGCGGCCGCGGCGCTTCCGGGCAGGTCGGTCGCGAGCGATGAAGTCCGAACCTCTGCCGGTCTGGCCGGGTTTGTCGTCGTCGGTGACGAACCCGAGCGCTTCTTCTTCGGCTCGGGCGGCGTGATGAGGCTACGGATTGCCGCGAGCAGTGACTGGATGCTGCGGTCGTGGGTTGATACCCGTGCTTCGAGTTCGGCGAGCTTCAGGGCAAGCT